>SMVA01286238.1_pt1 | contig 10356 bp, 10 predicted proteins | sample 2456451 | NCBI WGS metagenome assembly SMVA01 (sample SAMN11095933, study PRJNA526329) | marine sediment metagenome | biome: Marine sediment; feature: Surficial sediment; material: Deep marine sediment; isolation source: Hadal surficial sediment | place: Pacific Ocean | collected 2014-05 | depth...
GCCCAGGATGCTTCTGAGGCTAACAGCTTGCACATAGTGGCTGCGGACCCACAGGCTTCCGCCGCGTCGTAAAGAGCAGCCGCCTGTCGCACCATGGCGGCGGCGGCCTCGGCCTGGATGTATGCCCGCGCAATCGGAAACTGCACGCCCTGGTTCTCGCCAATACTGCGACCAAACACTTCACGGCTGCTGGCATAGGCCGACGCCTTGTCGACAAAGTAACGCGCATCACCGACACACTCGGCCGCAATTAGAATGCGCTCGGCGTTCATGCCATCCATGATGTAGCGAAATCCCTTGCCCTCCTCACCAACCAGGTTTGCTACCGGCACGCGCAGGTCATCGATGAACAGTTCGGTTGTGGCATGGTTCATCATGGTGCGAATCGGTTTGATAGTCAGCCCGTTGCCAACGGCGGCACGCATATCCACCAGCAGTACCGACATACCGTCAGTGCGCCGCTCACCTTCCTCGCGCGCGCTGGTGCGCACCAGCAACACCATCAGGTCGGAGTGTTCCGCGCGCGAAATAAAGACCTTGGAACCATTCACCACATAGTCGTCGCCATCGCGTACAGCGCGGGTGCGAATCCGGGTGGTGTCGGTACCGCTACCCGGCTCGGTCACCCCAAATGCCTGCAGGCGCAGCTCACCCGATGCGATAGCCGGTAGATAGTTGTTTTTCTGCGCATCGCTGCCGTGGCGCAGCAGGGTGCCCATAGTGTACATCTGGGCGTGGCAGGCACCGCCGTTGGCACCGGCCCGCTGTATTTCCTCCAGCACGGCGCAAGCCGCGGCCAGGGGCAGGCCCGAGCCACCATATTCTTCGGGTATAAGAATCGACAAATACCCGGACTCGGTCAGGGCCTGCACAAACTCGGTGGGATAGACGCGCTCGCGATCGAGCTCGCGCCAGTATGTTTCCGGGAATCTTCCACAAAGTTTTTTTACCGCCTCGCGGATTTCCGGATAATCAATGGTAGTCATGGTGTGGCACCGGATTCAAAGGCCATTACGTTAACACGGCACTCCTCTATTCGAACAGGCCGAGAGGGTAGAATGATCAATGCTGGAGGCGAGCCCACTACCTGTATATGCTGGGCACACCAACACATCACCGCGAAAATTATGGATCAACTACTCCAGGACGACCTGAGCCTGCTATCGCTGCCGCTGTTCTTCGCGGCCATCACTATCGAGCTGCTCTGGTCCTACAAAAAACGTCTGGGCTGGTATAGCGCCCGCGACAGCCTCGCCTCTATGAGCATGCTGCTAATGTCCGCACTGGTAGAACTGGCACCGCGCCTGCTGGCGGTGGCGCTGATGTTCCAGTTGCACGATATCAGCCCGTTGAGAGATGTGGTCGGTCGCCAGTGGTGGGCCTGGCTGGCGCTGTTCCTGCTTGAGGATTTCACGTTCTACTGCTTTCATCGGATGAACCACCAGGTGCGCTTGTTCTGGGCCGGCCATGTCAATCACCACTCATCTCAATACCTGAATTTGGGCACCGCCCTGCGCCAGGGTGTGGGCGAACGCCTGCACAAGTTCCTGTTCTGGCTGTGGCTGCCACTGCTTGGTTTTGACCCGCTGATGATAATCACCATGATCGGCATCAGCCTGTTCTACCAGTTCTGGATACACACCCAGGGCGTGGGCAAACTACCGCGGATCTTCGAGGCGATATTCAACACACCCTCCCACCACCGTGTACACCACGCCTCCAACATACGTTACCTGGACTGCAATCACGGTGGCATCCTGATCATCTGGGACCGTTTGTTCGGCACCTTCAGCGAAGAGTGCGACGACGAGCCGGTGGTCTACGGCCTTACCACCAACATTAACAGCAATAACCCCTGGGTGGTGCTGACCCACGAATACCGGTCTATAGGGCGCGATGTCAGCCGCGCTGACAACTGGCCAGACCGTTTGCGTTACTTGTTCTGGGCACCGGGCTGGAGTCACGACGGTGCCGACAAACGGGCCCGCATTCTGCGAGGCGCAGCAGAATGATCAGCATGATCGGACTGGTCATGGCGGTGATCCTGAGGCACTGGATTTGAAGCCTTTCATGCTAAAGTTGCCGGTGTTGCCGGAGGGGAAGTTGCCATTATGAAAAAGTCTATTATGACCATACTGCTGGTCCTGGTAGTGGTCGGCGGGGGATTTACGCTCTACCTCAGGGAGGACATGAAAAAGTTCCAAGTAACGCAAGTCACTCCCGACCTGCACATGATCAGCAGTGAGTGGGGCGGCAATGTGGGGGTGCTGGATACCAGTGATGGCACTGTTATCGTCGACACTATGACTTTTTCGATGCAGGGAAAGGTCATCCGTGAGATGGCGGAGGAGATTACCGGCAAGCCGGTGATCATGATCATCAATTCCCACTACCACCAGGACCATACCCACGGTAACCCGGCATTTGACCCCGGCACTCGCGTGGTGGCCAGCGAACGCACGCTGCACCATCTGCAACAGCTGGATGCGGATTATTTCTCCGGTGATGCGGCTCTACTGCTGCCGGGGGAAACCTTCAATAGCGAACACACTCTGCAGGTGGGCAACAAGACCCTGCGCCTGATCCAGCCGGGACGCGGCCACACCGACGGCGACCTGGTTGTACTGTTTGTGGAGGACAGGGCCCTGCACACGGGGGATTTATTCTTTAACAGGCGCTACCCCAATATCGACCTGGAGGCGGGCGGCAGCGCTGCAACCTGGGGGGATACGCTTGAAGGCCTGTTTGATCTGCCCTACGACCAGATCATCCCCGGCCACGGCTCTGTTACCGACATGGACGGTATGCGTCAGTTTCAGACCTTCATTCGCGAACTGGCGGAAGTCGGCGCCTATGCGGCCAGTATTAACGGCTCCCTGGAGGATACCCTGGTTAACGGTCGGCTGACCGCCGATGCGGGTTATGTACCCATCACCTTTGGTCCCTTTTTGAGCCTGGACCGTGAGTTTGTCATTCGGCGTAGCTGGGAAGAGGCGACCGGCAACTTTGAGCTCTACGAGGGTTTCTGAAGGTGAAGCTATCTGCCTTCGGGCAAAAATTTTCCAGCCAGTCGGGCATTGTCGAATTGATGGCTGACCTCGGCACTGCGCTCAATGAAAACCCCGACATGATCTTCATGGGCGGCGGTAATCCCAGCCGCCTGCTCGAGGTGGAAGCCATCTTCCAGCAGCGGCTGGAATCCCTGATGGCCGACCCCGACAAACGACACAGCCTGTTCGGCATCTACCAGTCACCCCAGGGAGATATGGAATTCCGCGAACTCATCGCCGGGTTTATGAAAGCCCAATTTGGCTGGCCCCTGAGCGCACGCAATATCGCCGTTGCCAATGGCAGCCAGTCTGCCTTCTTCGTACTCTATAATATGTTCGCCGGCCCCATGGGAGACGGTAGCCAGCGCGCCATCCACCTCCCTTTGACCCCGGAATACCTGGGCTATGCCGATGTGGGGCTGAGCGAAAATTTCTTTAGCGCCACCAAACCCAACATCGAGCTGCTCGATGAGCACTTGTTCAAGTACCACGTGGACTTCTCTCGCCTGCAGCTGGATGAGCACACCGGCGCCCTCTGTGTATCGCGCCCCACCAATCCCACGGGCAATGTGCTCACCGATGATGAGATGGAGCACCTGGACGAGATAGCGCGGCAGCAGGGCATCCCCCTGATCATTGACGCTGCCTACGGCCAGCCTTTCCCCAATATAGTGTTTGCAGATGTCCGTCCCCTGTGGAACGACAATGTCATCCTGTCGCTGAGCCTGTCCAAACTGGGCCTGCCCGGCGTGCGCACCGGCATCATTGTGGCCAGCGAAGAAATTATCCAGGCCTATACCAACGCCAACACCATTGTCAGCCTGGCCAGTGGCAACCTGGGTCCCGCCATCGCCAAAGAACTGTTTCGCACCGGCGAAATAACCTCGCTGACAGCTGACTACATCACGCCCTTTTACCGGGAGCGTTCGCAACAAACCGTGCAGTGGTTCCGCGACGGCCTGGGTGATCTGCCCTATCACATCCACAAGCCGGAAGGCGCGATTTTTCTGTGGTTGTGGTTTGAGGGCTTGCCCATCAGCAGCCAGCAGCTCTATGAACGCTTGAAACAACGCGGCGTGTTGATCGTACCGGGACACAACTTTTTTATCGGCCTGGACAAGAATTGGCCGCACAGGCATGAATGCATTCGCGTATCCTATGCCCAGGATGCGGCCACAGTACGTCGCGGTGTGAGTATTATTGCCGAGGAGGTGGCGAGAGCCTATTGAACCATGAGTATCCTGGACCAGAGTAACGAACCCTATGACGATGAAGGGCTGGCACGGCATATCGAGCAGGCGCTTGCAGTAGAGTCTCCCTCGGGGCCGGGCCAGCAGTGGATATATCCCCTGATCAAGCGCATTTTCAACCCGCTGCTGGTCGATGCCGATAACATACCCGACGAACCCTGTTTGTTTGTCGGCAACCACTCCCTGTTCGCCCTGGATGGCATGATCCTCGCGCCGCTCATGTATTGCGAGCTGGACCGCTTCCTGCGCCCCCTGGGCGACAAGTTCCTGTGGAATTCCACCACCGAATCCATGCTGCTCAACCAGGGCGCGGTGTTGGGTCATCCCAAAGTCTGTGCCGCACTGATGGAAAATGGCAGTGACCTGATTGTGTTCCCCGGCGGCGCCCACGAGGCCACCAAGACAACGGCAGAAAAATACACCCTGCAGTGGAAAGAACGTCTGGGCTTTGTGCGCCTGGCGGCACAACACGGCTACACCATCATGCCCTTCGCACTGGTGGGGCCGGATGAATTCTACAGCCACCTGCTCGAAGGCGAGGATATTCCGGATACCGCCGTCGGCCGCTTGCTCACCCGCTTCGGACTGCTCAATGAACAGACCCGACCCGATATGCTACCCCCTGTGCCACGCGGCTTGTTGGGATCGTTCCTGCCCAGGCCACAGCGATGCTACCTGAAATTCGGCGAGCCAGTACGACTGGCGGAGCTGGCCGGCAAGCGGACGACCAAGAAGAAGTTGCTCTCGATTCGACAGGAAGTGGCCGACCAGATCGAGGAGATGCTCGCCGAATTGCTGTTACTGCGCGAACAGAACCGGGGCGAGGACGGCTTCTTGCGGCGGCTGCTCACCCTCTGAATTCAGTCAGGCACCAGCGCAATAACCCGCAAGGGGCCGCCACTTCCGCCACCAATTTTCATGGGCAACGCGATCAAGGTGGCACCAACGGGACTCACCTGGTCGAGTTGGGTCAGATTCTCAATGCCGAGAACGTTGTGCCCGGCTACAATCTGGTGGACTATAAAATCCGTGGAGGGACCGTAGTCAATTGACGCAGTGTCGATGCCGATGGCTATGACCTGTCGTTCCTCGACCAACAAGCGTGCAGCCGCTTCACCGAACCCGGGGAAATGCAGATCTGATGCATCGCCCCGTTTATTACTGCCGAGGTATTTTTCAGCATCCGGCCAGTACCGGCTTTGGTCCGTTCGCATTAAGACCATGGCTCCAGCCCTGACCCTGCCGTGAACTTTTTCGAACTGTTCTATGTCTGAGACTGTCAGCCGGTAGTCTTGCTCTTTCCTGACCTTGGCGGATACGTCGATGACTATTGCCGAACCCAGAAACCTGTCCACCGGAATCTCATCCAGACTCCAACCCTGCTCAGAAAAATGAATGGGTGCATCCATATGCGTACCCCCGTGTTCGGGGGTCGAAAAGCTGTTGGCCGAATAAAAGTAGCCGCCATCAACTCGGCCGAATGAAAGTCTCTCCAACTCAAACCCTGACGGCGACGTCGGCCAGTAGATCGTATCCCGATCGAAGCTGTGGGATAGATCAACAATCCTGAAGTTATCGGGATCAATCGGTTCGCCAGCACTGGCCAACACCGATAGAAGAGTAAACAAACATGCCAGTATTCTCATTGGCAACCCCCAGCGACTACTCGTCGATAAACATAGCTGGCAGCATACAAATCCTGTGCCGCCAGACCCAGTGATTTATAGAGAGTCAGCTCCGCCGCATCAGTGCGGCCGCGGATTTCCCCCGCCAGTAGTTGGCCTATTTCCCCGAGGATGTGATCTTCACCGATGGCACCCTCCTGAATGGGAATAACAATATCGCCGGCCTCTGCCCACACCGACGCCAGCAGGTCTACATAGACCGACGAACGGGCCACCAGCGCCGTATCCGCCTCACGGGTATCCAGGCTGTGGGCGCCAACCAGGTTGATATGAGCTCCCGGCTGCACCCATTCACCTTTGAGAACCGGTTCCGCGGAGCCGGTGACCGTACAGAGGATGTCACAGGCAGCGGCATCAACAGGATCACTTACCACCTGTACATTAATGCCCCTGTCCTGGCTGACTTGCCCGGCCAATTGCCCGGCCCTCCCGGAATCACGCCCCCATATTTGTATTTTTTCAATAGATCTCACCGCACAGACCGCTGCGATATGGCGGGCTGCCTGGACGCCTGTTCCAAAAATTCCCAGGCTGCTCGCATCTGCACGCGCCAGCTCCCGGGTAGCGAGGCCTGAAACAGCAGCGGTACGCAGGGCCGTAATTTCGGTGCCGTCGATCACGGCCACCGGTGCCCCTGCGGCCAGTTCAAACAAGGTGATCACACCCTGGATGACCGGTTTTCCCAGTTCGGCATTGCGCGGTAGCAGGCTGATCTGCTTGATGGCATACACACCCAGTTCCGCGGACTCCGCACGCATCAGCAGCATGGCACCCTCGCCACCGGCAAAGGATTCCTTGAGCCGGGGTTCGACATGTACCGAGCCTGCGGAAATCGCAGCCATCGCGTCTGCCATCACATCGATGCACTCGGCCATCGGTAACAGTGCAGTGACTTGTTCCCCGTCGATTAGCAGGAGCTGTTTGGCCGGTTTATCCATAGCGGCACAGTGTAACCCCGCATGGCAAGAAAAACCTCCACAGGACCAGTTCGGCACTCGCAATCCCCTGCGCGACTATCTGCAGCGACCCGCTCATCAGAGAATCAAAGAGGAATTCCAGCAGCAGGCGATGGTGCGTTACTATGGTCGATTATGAGCACCCTCTCTGAGATTGCGTATTTTTTTCGCCGACTGATCAGCGGCCTTCTGTTGGTTTTCATGCTGGTAATCTGCCTGGCCGGTTGTGGTGATGACCCGACATACCAAGCGCTGCCGCCGGGCACCCGGGTGCTGGCTTTTGGTGACAGCGTCACCTTTGGCAAGGGTGCGAGTGCCGGTGAAGACTATCCAAATCGGTTGCAGATGGCCACCGGTTGGCAGGTCATCAACGCCGGCATTTCAGGTGATACAGCCCGCGAAGCAAAGGCGCGCATTACCGCAACCCTGAAACAGCACAGCCCGGAACTTGTCATTATCGAGTTGGGCGGCAATGACTTTCTACGCAAACGCCCAGGCTCGACAGTAAAGCAGGATTTGCTGGAAATCATCCAGGCAAGCCAGGCAAGTGGGGCGCTAACGGTACTGGTGGCTGTGCCGAGGCTGTCCCTGCTCCGAGCGGGTATCGGGGCACTGGCTGACTCCCCGATCTATGAGGAACTAGCCGACGAAACCGGCGCGTTACTAATCCCGGATGTGTTCTCAGAAGTGTTGTCCAGCAAGACCCTGTTATCGGACCGGATACATCCAAATGCGCAGGGTTACCAGGTTCTTACCGACGGTTTCGTCACATCGCTGCGCGAGGCGGGACTGCTGCGGTAATGGAATTCCGGGGACAGTTTACTTAAGGCAACGCCGATAGCGAGGGAGGTTATCCAGCTTTGCGCCTGTGTGCAGATCTCACCCTGAGCGCAGCCTTCTTCTTGGCCGCTGATTTTTTTTGGCAGCCGCCTTACGTTTGGGGGGCGCCTTGGTCGTTACTTTTTCTCCTGTAAATGGATTAACGCCGCTACGGGCTTTCCTGGCCAATGCACCGCGCTGTGCCAGGGCCATACTGAATCGGGTAGCCCTGCTGTCACTTTTCTCTATCCACCCGGCACTCACTGCAAAATCACGCAACACCTCATCCATACTAGTGGTCGCCTTGTCCGTATGGGTTTTGAACACAGCCAAGACATCCTCGCTGATCCGCATGCTGGTGGCTATCTTGGTAGGTGCCTTTTGCTTACCACGGCCACGGCGGTGCAGTTCCAGCATTTTGCTGGAGGCTGGGCGCAGCTGTGCAGCCACATCCTCCGTCAACTCCATGGTATCGGGATCGGTTGCAATAGCCCTGGTGGCAGCGCGATCCTCCGCAGCCGTTGGCTTAATCAGCTTTCGCTTGCGCATAATTTTCTACCTCTTTTTTGTTGGTTTTGCACAGGCTTATAACCCGGCAAACCGACCCACGCCTGGTGTAAACCAGGCAATGGAGTCGCCCTTTAATAGGACCGTAAGCGATCATTCTTGTTTCCCCATAATCCTCACGAGTGTCTTCGAGTTCCAACACTTCATCCCAGTCTAAATCAAAAACAGCCTCAAAACTTACCGATTTGTCCTTAAAGTTGGCGGCTGCTTTGTTGTCGTCCCACTCGTATTCCATGTGTCCATAGCAGGCGGGTCGGCACACAAAGGCAATTTATTTGTATATACAATATACATCTATCACAGGCAGGCTGCAGGCAGGCTCTATTACTTGATTGAAATCTTTCCACATGGCAAGAAAAACCCCCAGCGGATACACTGCAACTCTAATGAATATTCCCTTCGACAACAGCTACGCACAGTTACCCGGACGTTTCTTTTCACGCCAGGCTCCCGAGCCGGTGTCTACCCCGGGCCCCATCCGCGTCAACCGCAGCCTGGCTGCTGAACTTGGTATCAATACAAGCTGGCTGGAATCCCCGGCCGGTATTGAAACCCTGGCGGGCAACCACATACCGGAGGGCGCGGACCCGATAGCGACCGTGTACGCGGGACACCAGTTCGGTGGCTGGAACCCACAGCTGGGAGATGGTCGCGCCGTACTCCTGGGCGAGGTCATTGGCGGCAATGGCCTGCGCTACGACATCCAGCTCAAGGGTTCTGGTCGCACCCCCTACTCACGGTCGGGAGATGGCAGGGCGCCGCTGGGGCCGGTACTGCGCGAGTACATCCTCAGCGAAGCCATGGCGGCCCTGGACATTCCAACAACCCGCGCGCTGGCCGCCGTCACCACCGGCGAGCTGGTCTACCGCGAAGAATCCCTGCCCGGGGCCGTATTGACCCGGGTTGCCCAGAGCCATATCCGCATCGGCACCTTTCAGTTCTTCGCCTCGCGACGGGATACCGAGGCGCTGGACTTACTGACCCGACATGTTATCGACAGGCACTACCCGCAGGCCGCAGCTGCCGACAATCCCTGCCTGGCGATGCTGCAAAACGTGGTGGCCGCCCAGGCGAAGCTGGTGGCGCGGTGGCAATTACTGGGGTTTATCCACGGCGTTATGAATACCGACAATATGCTGGTCAGCGGTGAAACCATTGATTACGGCCCCTGCGCATTTATGGATGGTTTCAACCCGGACCAGGTATACAGCTCCATCGACCACAACGGTCGCTATGCCTATCGCAACCAGCCGGGCATTGCTCAGTGGAACCTCTCCTGCCTGGCGGAGTGCCTGATCCCGTTGCTGCACGAAGACTCTGAACAGGCTGTGCAGATGGCACAGACCGCCGTGGATGCCTTCCCTGACTTGTTTCTCGACGCCCATCAACAGGGTATGGGCAAGAAACTGGGATTGACACTGGAGGGGGCCGACGACGAGTTACTGGTGCAGGACCTGCTGGAACTGATGACGACAGCGGAGTCAGATTTCACACTGAGCTTTCGTCGCCTGGCGGAACTCGCGAACCCGGACATGGATCCGGATCAGAGCATTCGTGATATTTTCGAATTCCCCGATGCTTTTGCACCCTGGCTGGAGCGGTGGCAACAACGATTACAGTCAGAGACGCAAAACAGTCAGCCGACCATGCTCAAGGCAAATCCCGTTTTCATCCCACGCAATCACCTGGTGGCTGAAGTGATAGAGGCGGCGCTGAGCGCCGCAGATTTTACACCCTTCAACCGGCTGGTGGATGTGCTCACCGAGTCCACGGCTTATCACCCGGAGCTGAGACATTACGCCACATCTCCACGCCCGGAGGAGATTGTCAGGCAGACCTTCTGCGGTACTTGATTGGCAGCGGGCGCCTGACTATAAAATTACCGTTCGTTGTCCGTTCAGCATCACCCGCTGTTCGCAGTGTAACCTGACCGCCTGGGACAGGGCCGTGGCCTCGATGTCATGCCCCAGGTGCACCATCTGTTCGATCGAAACCTGGTGATCTATAGAGCGCACTTCCTGGACGATGA
>SMVA01098451.1_pt1 | contig 10355 bp, 7 predicted proteins | sample 2456451 | NCBI WGS metagenome assembly SMVA01 (sample SAMN11095933, study PRJNA526329) | marine sediment metagenome | biome: Marine sediment; feature: Surficial sediment; material: Deep marine sediment; isolation source: Hadal surficial sediment | place: Pacific Ocean | collected 2014-05 | depth 0-1...
GACCTCAGGACGGTAGTCGGTTCAAGGCCTTGGAGGCCCACAATGGCGGCTAGAACCCACGACGTAGCTCGATTCTCGGAAGGGAACGGTGTCGCGCGTTCGCGGGGAGTTGCGGGTTCGGTATACACCCGCCAGAGCACGTCCCCGACCGCGGGCGCGGGAGCATAGGCAATGGCATTCTGGGGGTCAATCACTACCCACGGCCCCGGTAGCCCCTCCGGCCCCGCCCTGCAGCTTGCGCTCGTGTTGCTCACAGTGACCCTGCTGGGCTGCGGTGCCGCCAGACCGTCGCCGAATTCCCACACCTCGCGGTTGCGGGTGGGGACGAGTGGCGACTACGCACCCTTCAGCATTGCGAGTGCCGGTTCTTGGAACGCAGGCGGCCGGCAGCCCGCCGCACCGCCAACCGGCTTCGATCCAGCGGTTGCCTTGGCCTATGCCGCGGACCGCGGGCTCACGATCGAGTGGGTTCGATTCCGCTGGCCCGATCTGCTGGCAGACCTCGCCGCCGACCGCTTCGACGTGGCGATGAGCGGCGTGACGGTGCGGCCCGACCGCTCGCTGGCTGGGCGTTTCAGCGTCCCGGTGTGTGAAACCGGGGCGTTGCTGTTGATCGACCCCCAATCCAGGGCCTTCCGCGGCCTCGACCTTCAGGGCCGGCCCCCGCTGGCTGGGGCGCAGGTCGGCGCTCCTCGCGCCAGAATTTCTCACCCTGAAATCGACCGCCCGGCGGTCCGGATCGCCGTCAATGCCGGAGGTCATCTCGAGCGGGTCACGCGCCGGCACTTCCCGAATGCGAGCGTGATCGCCGTCTCCGACAACCGGGCGGTGCTCGAGAAAGTGCTCAGCGGGAACGCGGATGCCGCCGCCACCGACACCCAGGAGGTTCTTTCCTGGGCCGCGCGGGCGCCCGCGCTCGAAACCTGGGGGCCCTTCACTCGGGACCAGAAAGCCTATCTGTGGGGGCCCGACCGCGAAGGGCTAGCCGACGACCTCGACGACTGGCTGCAGGAGAGCGAAGCCAACGGGCGCCTGGCCCGGCTGCGAAGCGAGTATCTAGCTGGCGACCAGACCGCGCTGTCTACGGGCTTGCCTGCCCTGGTCGGCGGCATCGCCGAGCGCCTCGCCCTGATGCCAATGGTCGCCGAAGCAAAACGCCTGAGCGGTGATCCCATCGAGGTACCCGAACGCGAGGAGCGCGTGATCCAAGCGGGTCAGCTGCGAACTCGGGAGATCGCGCGCAAGCTCGGGATCCCGGCGCCGGATGCGGCTGGGGTACGCGCCCTCTTCCGGGCGCAGATCGAAGCCGCCAAGGCGATCCAGCGAGCCGTGCTCGCAGGTCCCCCTACGCTCGAGAACCCGCCCGACCTCGCTAGCGAACTCCGACCTGCCCTGATTCGAATCGGCAATCGCACGGCCGGGCTGATCGTCGGGCTGCAGGCGGAACCCCGGGCCGATCGCCGCGACGAGAGCACCCGACATGACTCGGTCCTCGCGATGACCCGGGCCGCGCTGGCGCCCTACGGACTCGAGGACAGCCATGTCGACGCCATTGCCGCCGCAGTCGCGGCGCTCAGTAGTACACGCAGCGCGCTCGATGACGCGGGTGAGCTTTGATGTCAGGCCGCTGCCCGCGGTTCCAGAGGAGGGTGTCGAGGCGCTGCGCGGTGAGAGCCCGGGTGGGATCTCGCGCATCCGCTCGCAGGACGGCCACCATCTGCTCCACCGCGTGCACCGCCAGCGCCCTGATTTCGACCTCCTCCAGCGAGCCCGGCACGAGCAGCTCGCCGCCGTCGATTCGCTTGGCAAGCCCGGAGTCGTAGCGGAGCACACCTTCGCGGCGCAGCACATGCGGCACCAGGTTGTCCGCAAAGAGAGTGAGGGAGTCGAGGTCGCGGAAGGCTCCGAAGCCCTGACCCCGAAACGCCGCGGCCAAGTCGGCGGCCGTTAGTTGGGCGCGCTTGTAGAAGGGCACCTCGAGTTCTTCGTAGCGCGAAACATCGCGGTAGTAGGGCATCTCCACGAGCAGTCGAGCGAGCCGCTCAGCGCTGCCCGACGCCTCGGCGATCAAGCCCTCGAAGCGCCCGGCGTAGCGCTCTGTCAACAGAGTACCCAGGTCGCGGAGCGCAACCGCGAAGTGCTTCATCAGCTCCGCGACTTCCGGGAGCTCGAAGACGGCCGCCTGCCCAAACATCTCGGCGCAGTCGGCCGCTTCGAGCGAACTCAGTTCCTCGGCCGAAAGCGCGCCGCGCGATTCGAAACGCTGCTTCAGGCAAGTCGCGAGCGTGAAGTAGCCCGACAAGCCCGGGAGCTTCGCGAGGAAGGGGAACCAGCCGGAGCCGAAATTCACCGCGTCGAGCGTCACGACAAAGGCAAGAGTGGCGGACTCCCCCCCTGCGTAGTGGTGCGCCGGGTCGAGCGCCGGGGGTTCGGAAGTGGCGTCGCAGAGTTCGCGCGCCAGCTCGGCGAGACGCGCGTCGACGATCTCGACGAAACGCGCGCGCGACGCCACGGCTTCTGTGGCGACTCGGATCTCGTCAAACAGCATCGCCGAAGGCTACCCCCTCCGGGAGTCTCTGGCGTGGCTAGTTGCGGTATCTGCGGCGGCTATTTGCGCTATCTGCGGCGGCTATTTGCGGAGTAGATTCAGGGCGGAGCCGGCCTTGAACCAGTCGACCTGGTCGGCGTTGAGGGTGTGGCTGACTTCCGCGCGGTCTTCGCTGCCGTCGGCGTGGTGGAAGGTGACCGTCAACCTGCGGCCCGGTGCAAGTTCGGACAGCTCATGCACGCTGATACGATCGTCCTCCTGCACCTTGTCGTACATCGCGAGATCGCAGAAGCAGAGCGGGAGAACGCCCTGCTTCTTCAAGTTGGTCTCGGCGATCCGCGCAATACTCCGAACGATGACCGCCGCGCAGCCAAGATATCGTGGCGACATCGCGGCGTGTTCGCGACTGCTCCCCTCGCCGTAGTTCGCGTCGCCGACAACGATCCAACGAAGGCCCTCGGCGAGGTAGTGGCGCGCAATCTTGGCGAAGGCAAGCGCAGACTCTCCCGAGAGCAGATCCTTGCCCGTGCCGGACTCGCCCGTGAACGCGTTGGTCGCACCGATGTAGGCGTTGTCGCTGATCCGGTCGAGGTTGCCCCGAAAACGAAGCCAAACGCCAGCGGGCGAAATGTGATCGGTCGTGCACTTGCCCTTGGCCTTCAGAAGCAGCGGGAGCCTTTCGAAGTCGGCGCCGTCCCAGGCGGCGAAGGGCTCGAGCAGCGCCAAGCGTTCGCTGCCCTTCTTCACCGCGATCTCCACACCGGCGGGATCCGTGGGCGGGTCCTGGTAGCCCTCGCGCGAAAAGATGAAACCCTTCTTGGGCACTTCCGGCGCGGGTGCGGGCGGCTCCAGAACGAAGCGCTGTCCGTCCTTGCCCTCGAGCTCGTCCGTCAGCGGATTGAATTCGAGCGTGCCTGCGAGCGTGTACGCCACCACGATTTCCGGGCTGGCAAGGAAGGAGAGGGTGTCGGGGTTGCCGTCGTTGCGCTTCGGAAAATTCCGGTTGTAGGAACTCATGATGGAATTGGGGACACCCGGCTCGAGATCGTCGCGACGCCACTGGCCGATGCAGGGGCCGCAGGCGTTCGCGAGCAACATCGCCCCGATCGCCTCCAGGTCTTCGATCTGGCCATCACGCCGGATGGTCTGGTGGATCATCTCAGAGCCAGGAGTGCAGAGCAGCGCGGTACGCGTCGTGGCGTTGGCCTCGATCGCCTGCCGCGCAATGTCGGCGGCGCGCGACATGTCCTCGTAGGACGAATTCGTGCAGCTGCCGATGAGCCCCGAGCTGAGCTTGGCGGGGTAGCCCTGCTCGCGAACGTCGGCCGCCATCTGCGAAACCGTGCGCACGAGATCGGGGGTATGGGGACCGACGATGTAGGGCTCGAGTGCAGAGAGATCGACCTCGATCACTTCCTGGTAGAACGTCTCGGGATCGGCCAGAACTTCAGGGTCGGCTCCCAGTAGCTGCGCGTGTGTGTTGGCGAGTTCCGCGAGTTCCTCTCGCTGAGTCGCCTTCAGGTAGGTCGCCATTCGCTCGCCGTAGGGAAAAACGGACGTAGTCGCTCCAAGCTCAGCACCCATGTTCGTGATCGTCGCCTTGCCCGTGCAGCTGATCGACTCCGCACCCGGGCCGAAGTACTCGAGCACACGGTTGGTTCCGCCCTTGACGGTCAGGAGCTTGAGCACGTGGAGAATCACGTCCTTGGGCGCGGCCCACCCCGAGAGCGACCCGACCAGGCGCACGCCGAGCACATTCGGATACAGGACCTCCCAGGGGAAGCCCGCCATGACGTCTACGGCGTCCGCACCACCGACGCCGGCCGCAAAGCATCCAAGACCCCCGGCGTTGGGAGTATGAGAATCCGTGCCGATCATCATGCCGCCGGGGAACGCGTAGTTCTCGAGCACCACCTGGTGAATGATTCCCGCCCCTGGCCCCCAGAAGCCAATGCCGTAGCGATTCGAGCAGCTGCGCAGAAAGTCGTAGACCTCTGCATTGGTGGTGCGAGCGGCTTCCATGTCCGCCGCAGCGCCGCTACGAGCCTGGATGAGGTGGTCGCAGTGCACGGTGGTCGGGACCGCCGTCTCGTCGCGCCCCGCCAGCATGAACTGCAGCAGCGCCATCTGCGCCGTCGCGTCCTGCATCGCCACGCGGTCGGGACGCAGCTCGAGGTAGCTCTTGCCCGGCTCGAGTTCCTGACCCTCCGCGTCCGCCAGATGGCCGAAGAGCAGCTTCTCGGTGTACGTCAGGGGGCGGGCCAGCCGATCCCGCACAATGGCGATGCGACTCGCGGCCGTCTCGTACACGCCCTGGACGAGCGCCGGGGTGGTGTCGATTTCAGACATCTTGCATCTCCTCTTCGGCGGCTCGCAGGCTCGAGTTGTGCCCGGTCGATGGAATCGGGGGCGGCGCAGCCTGGCTTTCCCGGCCAAGCGGACCTGAAGGGTCGAAAAGTCGAGGAGCCGAGGGGACAGATCAGACCGACGAACTCACATGACAGAGAATCGCCATCGTGGTTGAGGGTAATTACCCCCAATCCTCTGCTCGCCGTTGAGCCGACGCTCGCCGGGCCCAAGACTACCGCAGGCGCGGCGGCGAAGGGGCGGAGCTGGGGCGAGAATCCGCCCCCAGGAAGTAGGCGAAACCGCCGGGCAAGCTACTCGCTCGCGAGTTCGGCCAATAGATGCGCTGCAGCCCGGGCCGCTCGACGGAAATCGCCCAGGTGCAGGCTTTCGTTCTCTCCGTGCGCGTTGCAGATCGGATCCTCGAGGCCCAGAAGCAGGGCGGGGACGCCGCCGAGAACTTCGGCAAAGGGCGCTACGAAGGGAATCGATCCGCCGCATCCAATGAAGACGGCTTCGCGCCCGAAGCCCAGTGCCAGCGCGCGCCGGGCTGCCTCGAAGGCCGGGCCGGTCGGCTCCGTGTGCCAGCCAGCCGCCAGGGTCTCGCACTCGAGTTCCACGTCGACACCCCACGGTGGATCCCGTCGCAGTTCCTGCATCACCACGTCTCGCACGCGCTCGGGGCTCTGGCCCGGAGCGAGGCGCACACCCACTCGCGCCCGGGCCTCGGCGATCAGCTGGTTGGCCGCCTCTGCGAGAGGCATTGCCTCGAGCGCCGTGACCGCAACCGTTGGGCGGCGCCACAGCTTCTCATAGACGCTGGCTCCGGGGTCGCCCGCGAAACGCGACCCGACCACCATGCCGGCGTCAGCCCGGAAGGCAGACTCCTCGAAGGGCAGCTCCGCGAGGGCCTGACGCTCCAGCTGGGAGAGCGGCGGGACATCGCGGTCGAGCCCCGGCACGCGACACTCGCCTCGCTCGTCGACCAGGCGCCCCAGAATCACGCCGAGCGCGGTCGCAGCGTCCGGAACGGCTCCTCCCCACATGCCGCTGTGCAGCGGATGGTCGAGCGCACGCACGGTCACGTCGATCGAGACCAAGCCTCGCAAGCTGGTGGTAATCGACGGCAGGCCCGCCTCGAGATTGGCCGTATCCGAGAGCACAATGACGTCGGCGGCGAGCCGCTCCCGATGCGCGCGCAAGAACTCGGCGAGGTGGGCGGAGCCGATTTCCTCCTCCCCTTCGACCAGGACCTTCACATTGACGGGCAGCCGCCCCTCCGCCTGCAGCCAAGCGCGGATCGCAGCGGCGTGGACCAAGATCCCCGCCTTGTCGTCCACCACGCCACGACCGTAGAGACGCCCGTCCTCCCGAATCGTGGGTTCGAAAGCGGGCGTTTCCCAGTAGGCCTCCCGGCCCGGCGGCTGGACATCGTGATGCGCGTACAGCACGACAGTGGGAGCCTGCGGCCCCGCCCCCAGCCACTCACCGACGACGTAAGGATGAGTGCCGGGCAGGCGCAGCAATTCGACCTCCTCCAGGCCGATTTCCCGCAGCAGATCGGCAACCGCCAGCGCCGATCGCTCGACGTGGGCGGGATCGAAGCCGGCAGCCGACACACCCGGGATGCGCGCCAGGGCGATCAGCTCCTGGGTGGTCTGCTCGAAACGCGCTTCGAGGGCACTGAGAACGGCGTCCGGGGCGGGCATGAAGCGGCGAGACTAGGAACTGAGTCGAACCCGCGCTAGCGGCGAAGCTCGAGAACCTTCGTCACGGCCGGGCGGCGGGATCCGGCCGCGATCTCAAAGCCCCGACGTGACCGTGGTAGGATCGATCCGATGGAGCCCAGGCCGCGACGCGTTAGAGGATCCGATGGGTTGGACCTGCACTTGCTCGAGTGGAGCCAGCGGGGCGTGCCGCTGTTGCTCGTGCACGGCTTCGGCAACGACGCGCACATCTGGGACGACCTCGCGCCTGAAGTCGCTCCCCACTACCGCGTCCTGGCACTCGACCTGCGAGGCCACGGCGACTCCGCCTGGGCACTCCATGGCGAGTATGACTATTCCCACCATGTAGCGGACCTCGAGGCGGTAACCGAAAGCCTCGGGATCGACCGAATGGTGTTGGTCGGACACTCCCTTGGAGGCCGCGTCGCAATGCTCTACGCCGGAGCGCATCCCGAGCAGCTCGCCGGCCTCGTGATCGTCGATTCTGCACCCGAACTCGACGCGCGCGGCACAACTCGTATCCAACTGGATGTTGGGCAACACAAGGACCCGTCGTTCGGAAGTGTCGCGGAATACGAGACGATGCTCCTCCACGCCTATCCCGAAGCTCAGCCACACGCGATAAAGCGAATGGCCGTCCACGGCGTCAAGCAGCGCGACGACGGCCGCTATGTCTTGAAGATGGATCCCGCGCTGCGGGGCGCGCTGGCCCAGTCGCTCACGCCGCAAGCTCGAGCGGAGTACGAAGAGCGCACCCGCGGCGAGCTCTGGGACGCGCTGAAGAAGGTGCACTGCCCCACCCTCGTGGTACGCGGTGCCGCGTCCGACATCCTGTCGGCTGACGTCGCCGACAGGATGGTGGACGATGTGCTGCCCCAGGGCCGCCTCGCGGTGGTAGGGCGCGCGGGACACTCTGTGATGACGGACAACCCAGAGGGGTTTCGCGAAGCGGTGTGCTCGTTCATTCTGGGAGAAGACTGACACCCGCGGGGTCGCGACGCCGGGAAGACCCAGAGGGCGCTAAGGCAATCCGGGCAGAAAGACGATACGCTGCTGCGTCGCGACGCTGATGGATGGTTTCAGTTCCTCGGCGACACGTCGCTCCGCAACTCACAACCCCCCAGATGTTCACTGGTCCGACACGCGTTCTAGACACGCCCCCTGCAGACTTCCCCCTCGAGGTGCCACTCGGGATGGGTTTGAACTCTATCAGCAGGCCGGGCAGCACGAGCCGATGAGCGACTAACAGGGCTCCGACCCAGGCCACTCTCATGAGGACAATGATGAAGACACGCCTACTTCTCGGTACCAGCCCGATCCTTGCCGTCGCGCTGCTGATGTTCACAACAAGCGCTTCGGCGATCGCCGAGGGCGAAACGCCTGCTTCCCTGGCCGACCTGTCCGGTCTCGCGGTGGATCCAAACCCCGCCCACCCCGCGGTGCCCGTCGTGGAATCGCTGCACGCCTCGTTGATCGAGGTCATGAAAACGGCGGAGCAACTCGGCTATGGGGGCCGCAGCGAAGCGCTCGTACCCATACTCGGAGACGCCTTCGATCTAGAGTTCATGGCGAAAAAGTCGATCGGTCGAAGCTGGAAGAAGCTCGAGGCGCCGGAACAGATTCGCTGGGTCGAAACCTTCCAGCGACTCACGTGCGCCAACTACGCCGGTCGCTTCCACGGCCACTCGGGACAGTCATTCGAAACTCGTGACGTCACTGCCGGATCGCATGACACGATCATGGTCCAGACGACACTTCTGAATCCCGCTGGCGATGACGTCAACCTCAACTATCGACTCATCGAAACGAAGACCGGTTGGCGGATCATCGACGTGTATCTGGACGGTACCGTGAGCGAATTAGCACTGCGCCGCGCGGAGTATTCGGCTGTGCTGAAGCGAGACGGCTTCCAGAAGCTGATCGAAGGGGTGGATCGGCGCGTCGCAGAACTCGCGTTGGCCAACTAGGTCGCAAGTACGTCAACCAGGTCGTCGCAATTACGTCAACTGGGTCAACTGGGTCCACCAGGCCAGCAACTGTGGTTCAGCTGAAGTTCTCCCCGCCTCTAGACCTCGACCCACAAACTTCGGCCAAGTCGAATCTGCGCGATTTCGGACTCCCCAAGGGGATTCGCAGCATGTTTTTCGGTGACGCCAGCTGGCGCGCTGCGGTAACTTGGCCGCCCCGGTCGGCAAGAGCCGAAGACTCGTCCCCCCAATGACCCACCACTGGGTCCCACACGAATCCACACCGGGCTTGAGACCAACTCTCTCTCTAGGCCCCCAGACGAAAGCATGCCCCCCAGCGGCAAGACCGAATCAGCAACAAGGGTTCGGAGTCTGTAGCATCCGCCGGATTGGTCCGGCTAGGAGGAAGCGGCGTGGATATCTTTGACAAGTGCGTGGAGTACACACTCCCGCGTGAGCTGAAGAAGGAAAACCTCTACGCGTACTACCGGACCATCTCGTCCGGGCAGAGCCCCGAAGTCACCATCGACGGTCAGAAGGTGTTGATGCTGGGTTCGAACAACTATCTCGGCCTCACCGAGAACCCCAGCGTGAAGGCGGCTGCCGCCCGAGCACTGGAAAAGTACGGCACAGGGTGCGCTGGCTCTCGGCTGCTCAACGGTACGCTCGATATCCACGTCGAACTCGAAGAACGCTTGGCCGAGTTCATGGGAACAGAGGCGGTCCTCACCTTCTCCACGGGCTTTCAGGTCAACCTGGGCGTCCTGTCCTGTCTGCTGGGACGGCACGACCTCGCCTTCCTCGACAGCCTCGACCACGCCTGCATTCTGGACGGTGCCCGTCTGGGCTTCAGCAAGACGCTGAAGTTCAAGCACAACGACATGCAGGACCTCGAAGGCAAGCTCCAGCGCTCGCCCGAAGAGCTGGGCAAGCTCATCGTGGTGGACGGTGTCTTCTCGATGGAAGGCGACTTGTCCGACCTGCCGGGGATCGTGACCCTGAAGGACCGCTACAACACGCGACTCATGGTCGACGACGCCCACGGACTCGGCGTCTTCGGCGAGAACGGACGCGGAACGGCGGAACATTTCGGTCTCGAGCACAAGGTCGACCTCGTCATGGGGACCTTCTCGAAGTCACTTGCAGCGGTGGGCGGATTCATCGCAGGCGACGAGGTCGTCGTGGACTACATCAAGCACCATGCCCGCAGCGAGATTTTCTCAGCGGCCCCGCCACCCGCCTCGGTCGCAGCCGCCATGGCGGCGCTCGAAATCGTCGAGAAGGAGCCCGAGCGACGCAAGCAGCTCTGGGAGAACACCCACTACATGCGGCGCGAACTCATCCGGTTGGGCTTCGATACCGGCGAGTCGGAGTCTCCGGTGATCCCGCTGGTCGTGGGCGAGGAGCACAAAGCGTTCACGATGGCGGTTCGGCTCCAGCAAGAAGGCGTATTCGTCAATCCAGTGATCGCGCCCGCAGTCCCGCAGGGTCGTGCGATGATTCGCACGTCCTACATGGCCACGCACAAGCGGGAACAACTCGACCGCGCCCTCGAAGCGCTGGCGAGGGTCGGCCGAGAGCTGGCCATCATCTAGCGGGGTTCCTTCGGAATGTCCTCGACGTCTGCGCGGTCGCAGCGCGCTCTGCCCGAAAGCAGCGCTTCGCCCCGGCCGCCAAGAACCCAGCACCTTCGCGCCCGCGGATAGGCCGTCGCCGTGCTCTCTCTTCTGGCAGCAGCGTTCTTCTTCGTCGGGATCCATCTCTTCA
>SMVA01097472.1_pt1 | contig 10352 bp, 7 predicted proteins | sample 2456451 | NCBI WGS metagenome assembly SMVA01 (sample SAMN11095933, study PRJNA526329) | marine sediment metagenome | biome: Marine sediment; feature: Surficial sediment; material: Deep marine sediment; isolation source: Hadal surficial sediment | place: Pacific Ocean | collected 2014-05 | depth 0-1...
CATGTACGAGAACGACGGTCCGTTGATCCGGCTGGCGAGGGGTGCGTCGATGCGACCGTCTGATCCCGAAAGGAAAGAGCAGAGCTGCAGCGGCAACGCCAAGAGCCTCTTGGGTGATCAATTGCCATGCGGGTCGTTCGGACACCCGATAGTCCTGGATCATCGCGTTCCCCACTTCGGACGTTCTGCGGTGCCGTCTTACAGGTTCATCACCTGCGTCAGTGCAGGTTTATCCTAGATATGTTGAATCAACCCTGAGGCTTCCGCAATACGCCTATCGACCTCGATACCCGACCCGCCTCCTCCTATACCACCCCCGCACCCACTTTCGAGGCCCTTACACGAATACGACGAACTCAGCAACCCACCACAGAACCGGGTACTGGGCGCGGTACTTCTTCTCGGCTGCCTGGATCTGCTCGAGATTGAGGTGGGCGAAGGGGTCATTCATTCATTGGGTGTAGCGCGGGAGTCGATCAGGTGGGGATCAGATGGCTCATCTTCAGGCTGATCGCTGACCGCCCTTCCTTCAACGGTACAATACACCCATGCAATACATGGTCATCGAGCAGTTCAAGGATGCCCCAGCAATCTATCAGCGACTGCGAGACCGCGGTCGACTTGTGCCCGAAGGGCTGCACTACGTCGACAGCTGGATTTCGCAGGATCTGACCCAATGCTTCCAACTGATGGAGACCGAAAGCCGCGAGCTATTCGACGAATGGATCGCGAATTGGAGCGACTTGATGGACTTCGAGGTCGTTCCAACGATTACGTCGAACCAAGCCAAGGGGATTGCGCTGATTTCGAAGATGTCCTGATTCGAAGGCAGCCAGTGTCGTCGAGCCCGCTGATCCATCACATCTGGTCACGTCGCAATCGATTCGAGCGCCCCCAAAATAGGTGGGGCAATTCGCGATGAACACATCCCTTTTGTTGGCATAGCGTGCCCGACGGTAAGAAAAAGGCGAGGATCTACATTTTATTGCGTTATGCGGTGCGCACAGGGTGTAGACTGAAGACGACCGCCACGAAACGGCCCAGGCGTCTCATCCGAAGTCTACTTGTCAGAAGAGTACTTACCGGTGGTACGGAAAAGACCGCTTGTTTCTACCATCCGCCGCCATGCCCGTGATCTGGGCCGAGGACCACCCCAAACCGGTCGTATCGTCGGGAAACAAAGCATCCGACAGCCAGAAGTAGACCAACATCACCAAGAGCGTGAGGGTGCCGATTGCCAAAGGCGACAGGTCGCTCGCCTCCTCACGTTTGGGCTGCACCGCAGGATCTACGACGGAATCAGAGTCCAAGACCGATCACCATTAGACCCGGTGAAGATTGGGATAAGGAATTTCAAACTGTGCCTTCGCCCGCACCGATAGCGAATATCCGTCCGATAGGCCCGAGATGGGCAATTCAAAACGATATCCCGGCAGACTCTCCAGGCCGCGCCCTACATGCGAGAACAGTGGAGCCGCTCGGAAGTCTGACGTCCTCTCACATCGGGCCCGTGATCGAACTCTTACTTGGCTCCGCTTTCTTTCGAAGAGTAATATTCAACGACGTTTCGGCCGGCTCGCGCTACAACGCCGGCCGCTGGAGATCGGCTCGCGCTCATTTGGGCGGGGCCAGGCCTGGCGCTCTCGGTGGGACAGATCCGATGACTCGGGGAATCTTGAAATTACTCAGTCCGAGTCCGACGACGATCGGACGCTGCTCTTCTTTCACGTTCGTCGGCCTCGTCACAGCCGTCGTACTCGCCAGCGCCACACCGGCCGTCGCGATCGTCACGCTCGACCAGGAAACCGGTGCGGACCGATATCCAAGCGGACTCCGGGTCGCGACCTTTTTCCCCGTCGGGCAGACGTTTGTCCCAACGCGGTCCCTTCACGTGGGGGTCGAGCTCTTGCTCTCGATGTCGTGTAGCGAGACCGCGCCCCTACCCCCGGCGATCTATACGGTTCTCCTGCGCGAACGCTCTCTCGCGGGGCCGGTGCTGGCGAGCGGAACGACGCCAGCCTTTACGTGTCCCGAACTCAGTGACCCTGCACGGAAAAGTGGACGCCCCAGAGGAAGCTAGTCTTCCTTGGGGAGTTCAAGATGTCCAAAAAGACGAAAAAGAGAAGTCGAAGACGATTCACGGATGAGTTCAAAGCGGAGACCGTGAAACTGGTGAAACAAAGCGATCGGACGCCCGAGGTGAGGCAGAGGCTCAAGCTGCTGGGGTACATCGAATGACCTGAGCCGCCCCCCACTTCGCGAAAACAAGCTCGGAACGGCGTACAGACACAGCGCTGCATGGGGTGGTATTCTGGACAGCACTCCGCGTGCATTTCGGTGTCGCGGAACTCGTGGAGGGGATTTGAATGCTTCTCGCGTTTTGCCGCCAAGTCACCGGACATGCCTGGCTCGCACTGTTCGGTGTCGTCGTCCTCACTGGTTTTGCAGTCGCACGGCTGATCGACTTCCAAGCCATCTCCGATGGACGCCTGCAAGATGTGGTGCGTCTCGAGATTGATCCCTCACTCGACAGCCTGATTCCGGTCGGCGACCCCGATAAACTATTCTATGACGAAGTCCGCAGCATCCTGGGCATCAACGAAGCCCTGGTACTCGTGATCCATCGCGACGAAGGGGTCTACGAGCAAGCGTTCCTCGCTTCGCTCCTCCGCACCGCCGAGCGACTGGAGAGCCATGAAGCCGTGGACGCGATACTCGCGTTGCCGAGTGCGCCGAACATTCGCAGTGTCGACGGCAGTCTCGATGTGGGGTCGTTCTACGAGAACCCGCCAGGGGATGAGGCCGAGATCCAGCGGATTCGAGCACAGTTGAGCGCGAACCCCACCTATGCGGGCTCGCTGGTATCTCACGATGAGACTTCTACCGCCATCGTCGTCTATCTGCTCGATATCCATCCGAAGGACTTCACACGACAGAAGATCGATCAGCAGATCGAAGCGATTGCCCTCGAGGAGTTCGGAGACTCCGCCGAAATCTGGCTGACGGGCGGGCCGCGCATCAAGGCTGATACGACTCGAGCCATGATCGCTGATCTGCGGGTCATCGTTCCGCTGGCCTTCCTCGTCTGCTCGATCATTGCGTTCATCTTCTACCGAACCCTGCGTGGAGTCTTTGTTCCGATCCTGACGATTAGCTTCGGCTTGATCTGGACGCTGTCGATAATCGCCATGACGGATCCACGCATCAACATCGTCACCGTGGCCCTGCCGGCGCTGATACTCGTGATCGGATTTTGTTATGCGGTGCATGTCGTCTCCTCCTACTACGAGGCGATCGAAGAAGCGAAGGACCTCGAAGCACCCGACGGCAGTGCCGCACTGCGGGGAATGGAGCGGATCGTGCTCCCCACGCTGCTCACCGGTGCGACGACAGCTGCCGGTTTCTTCTCCCTCGGTGTCAGTCGACTCGATGCGGTGCGGCTCTTTGGCCTGCACTGCGGCTTCGGTGTGCTCTGCACGATGGCGGCCGCGTTGACCCTGGCCCCGGCGTTATTGCAGGTCCTGCCCGAGAAAGGGCCGCGCGCCAGACAGGGCCGCGCTGTGGCGAACTACAGCGAGCGGTTCTTCGAGGTGCTGGGAAACTTCGTGTTGAGCAACCGCAAGCGGATCCTCTGGGCCGGTGCGGTGGTGGCTTTGCTCTGTCTCGCTTCATTGCCCCAGATCGTCGTGAGCACCAACTTGGCGCGAAACTTCGCAGATGACACCGGGGTCAAACGCGCGATTCATGCAGCCAAGCAATACCTCGGGTCGGTGGATCAGATCTACGTGGTCCTCGAAACCCCAACTCCCGACGGCGTCATCCAACCCGCGGTGCTTAGGCTCATCGAAGCGATCCAGCAGCAGGTCAACGCGCAGCCGGAAGTCGAGGGTTCGACCTCGCTCGCCGACTATGTGAAGCAACTCAACCGCGCCTTCAACGACAACGATCCCGATGCCTACCGCATTCCCGAGAGCGCGGAACTCATCAGCCAGCTGATTTTGATCTCCTCGACGGATGAACTCGATCGCATCATCGACTCCCAACGCCAGCTGGCCAGCATGGCCGTTCGCATCAACGTGACGGACTCGGTACAGGTCAAGGGCCTGGCCGAGCGACTCGATCAGGTCCTCGCCGGGCTGCCGCCGGGGGTCACGGGTCGTGTGACGGGCAACCCGGTCTTGTTGGCGCGCACCAGTGATGAAATCTCCTATGGCCAGGCCCTCAGCCTGGGCACGGCCTTCGTGATCATCTTTGCGATTCTCTCGCTGCTCTTCATGTCGTTTCGAGTGGGGTTCCTGGCGTTGATCCCGAACGTCCTGACGGTGGGTGTCTACTTTGGCGTGCTGGCGGTGACGGGGGTGACGTTGAACATCATGACGGGCTCGATCGCCTGCATCGTGCTCGGGATCGCAGTGGATGACACGATCCATTTTCTCACGCGCTTCAACGAGATCGCGAAGCGCGAGGCCGACGAAAAGTTGGGGATGTTCAAGACGCTCTTGGAAGTGGGCCCCCCGGTCACGGTGACGACGGTTGGCTTGTGTCTGGGGTTTTCGATTCTGGGCCTGGCCGAGCTGCAAAGTCTCGTCGACTTTGGGTTGTTGGCCGCCTTTACGCTAGCGATCGCCTGGATGGTCGACGTCACCTTCACCCCGGCCTTGGCGATGGGGATGCACATCGTGACGCTCTGGGATGTGGTCGCCCTCGATCTTGGAAAACGAGCCGAGCAGGCGATTCCACTGCTCCGAGGTTTGCGCCCGGCGCAATCGAAGATCGCGGTCCTGATGTTGACCCTGCGCGAATTTCCCGCCGGGCACCGGTTGATTCGCGCCGGCGACAAAGAGGACGGCATGTACGTGATCCTCGAAGGACAGCTGCACAGCACCCTGTTGCGCGATGGCCAGAGGGTCTCGCTCAACCGGCACGAGCGCGGCGACCTGGTCGGTGAAGTGGGCCTGCTCAAGGGCGAGCGCACGGCAGACGTCGAGTGTGTGACGGATACACGTCTGCTTTGGCTCGACAACGAAACCCTCGAGCGGCTGCGACGGCGCTACCCCAGGATCGCCTCGGTGATCTACCGCAATCTGAGTGAGATTCTCGCGGAGCGCCTCACCCAGGCGACCTAGCGAAAGGCAGGGTTCCACACTGCGCTCGCGCCTCAGACGGGTACGGGTGCGGCGGCGCGCTCCGCCAGCACGCGACGGATCTCCGGCAGCGCCTGCTCGGCCGCTTCCTCGCCGCGTTCGATGAACTCGAGTGCGCGATAGAACTCGATCCAGGTGTAGGCCGAGAGATCGGGGTTGATCCGCACGTCCGCCGAGATGGCCTTGAACTCTCCGAGTTCGTGCTGCAGCAATTGGATCGAATTCATCACAGCATCAAAGCTGCTGGGCAGGTCTTCATCGCGTTGGAACAACCGCAGTGGGTTGAAACGATTCGCTTGACGATAGACACGAGACAGGATGGTCTCAACGCCCTCTTTGATGCGAGGCACGGCGTTGACCGCAATACAGATATCGGCGCCCATGTTGCAGACCAGTTCGGCCGGGACGGGATCCAACACCGCGCCATCGACGAGCACATGACCATCGCGTTCGACCGGTGACCAGAGCATCGGCACCGAACTGCTCGCGCGGAAGGCGGTATCGAGGCGCCCCGACTTGATGTGGATGCTCTTGCCGCCACGGATATCCGTGGCCACGACCTGACAGGGCAGGGTGAGCTCTGCAAAGGTCTCCACGCTCAAGAGCGGCGCGAAAATGTCGATGATGCGCTGCCCGGCGAGCAGCCCCGGTTTGGCGAGCGTAAAATCCAACGCCGAGAGGGTCGTCGTGATGTTCGCAATACTTCGCGAGATTTCGAGCATCTCTGCAGCTCGCAAACCGGCGGCATATCCGATCGCGACGATCGACCCCATACTCGACCCCGAGATGAGGTCGACCGGGATATCGTTCTCCTCGAAGACCTTGAAGATCCCGACGTGGGCGATTCCAAAAGCGGCGCCGCCGCCCAGGGCGATTCCGACGCTGGTCCCCTGGATTTTTCGCGCCAGTCGTCGAAGCGTGACCGAAAACTTCCGATGCTTCGATTGCTGCAGATAGGCGAGCACGTCGCTGGGATCGAGTTCTCTCAGCTCCGCGTCGACCGGGATCACGAAGGGATCGCATCGATTGATGGAGATCGCCTCCGAGTCGCGGTTGTAAAGATTCAACACCCGGTAGCGCCGCATGTGCGAATCGTTGTCGGCGGTCGACGCGGCCGCGTCGTTCGTCACGATCTCGATGATGACATCCGAGACTTCTTCGGCGAGCTCGCGGGATCGTTCATCGATGCCGACATCCAGCACGGCGAAGCCGATGCGGTCGCGCAAATGTGTGATCAACTGGGTGATGGAGTTCCCGAGCTTCTCTGCACTTGCGTCGGGATCGAGTTCGACGCTGATGCGGCTCGGATCGTGGATTCCTCGCTTGACAATTCGCTCGATGGCATCAACAGGACCCTCGGCGATGGTCGACAATCGCGGCGCCCCACTTCGAGCGCCGCTGCCCGTGCCCGGCACGGCGGTCAGCATCAACACGTCCCGGCCCGAGAACTCTTTCAACAGCCCCGCTACCCCATTCGCAACCAGCGACTTGCCCAGCAGACCGGCGGGGGCGAGCACCGATACGGTGAGGGGACCCGGGTCGCCTGCATCGGGGCGTTCGCGATTGGCGAGGCGTTGACCGAGGACACGGGCCATGTGTTCGAGCACCTTGGCGTTGCGCAGAAAATGACGCTGAAAACTCGCGCAATCGAGCACCAGCATGCGTGCGCTCTTCGAGACCCTGAGGCTGGCCGTGCGCTTTCCACTGGTCATCAAGGCGAGTTCGCCCAGGTACTCGCCGGGGCCATGACGGTTGATCACCCGATCGCCGGCCTCGCGGGTTCTTACTTCGATCTCACCGCTCAGCACGATAAAGAAGCGATCTCCCTCGTCGCCTTCGTGGCAAAGGAAGGAACCTTTGCGATACGAGCGCTCGCTGAACAGGTTTGCCACCAGGGCAAGTTCGCTCGCGCTGAGACACCGGAAGATCGGAACCTTCTCCAGCAGTTGCTCGTGGTCGAATTGGGGGGTGTCGATCATAGTTTACGATTTCGCTGCTAGCCGATTACCGGCAGTTGTCGTTCGGCCGAAAGGTCATCGACCATTGCCTGCATGGTCGAGGTGACTTCGTGATAGAGCTGCCCTACGTACTCCGGGTCCTTAGCGAGCGCCGGGTCCTTCGGAACGTGAAAGGCCTTCCCCACCCGGTACGTGATCTTTGTAGGCAGTGGAAGATAGGGCAAGAACGCCGTCGGCCAGAGTCCCCACGGAAGACCCACATTGATGGGCAACTCCTTCAGACCCGTAAGTGCCTTCAGCCCGGTGATGCGCGCCAGAAACGCGCTAGACAAGAGTGTCATATAGACTTCATGCCCGCCGACGTTCACGACCGGCAAGATGGGAGCGCCGTGCTCGAGTGCCGCAGTGATGAAGCCCGTGCGTCCGCGGAAATCGATCGTGTCGCGCTCGAGGAAGGGACGTTGTGCTTCTTGTTCGCCACCGGGGAACGCGAGCAGGTAGCCACCGGCGGCGAGTACGCGCGATGCATTCTCGCGAGAGGCAGGCATGGCGCCGATGCGGCCGAGAAAGTCGCGAATGCCCGGTAATGTGAAGGCAATGTCGTGCACCATGACGTAGGCAGGCACTTCGGGTCCGAAGATCTCCCACCACTTGGCGGCCATCATGAACACGTCGGGCATGATCGGGCCACCGCCATGATTGCCCACGACAACCACCGGCCCCTCCTTGGGCACGTTTTCAAAGTCCCGGAAGGAGGTCCGAAAGTAGTACGTCCCCAACCAGCTCATCAGCGGTGCAGCGTACTCCCGGATGAACTCGGGGTCTCGCAGGTCGAGGTCGGCGTAGCCCATCGAACTCCTTCCAGCAGAAACGATCACCGCGATGCGGCGTACAAAACCGTAGGGGAAGCCGGCTCGCGATGCAGGAGCCTTGGGAATCAAATCTCAAATGGATCTCATTTCTCGGCAATTTGTCCCGATTCGGGAGAGCGACATCCCACACCAGAACCTCGCTTGCGAGTGGTGTGGGGAACCGAACCTAGCGCACGACGACTTTCATGTTTCGGTCTTCTCGCTGCCGCCAAATCACCCGACCCACGATGAAGTGGTGGATGTTGATGGCGGCGGCGACCACGAAAATACTCGAGGCCAGCGGAAACCCGATCGCGGCATACGCGTACGGAAGCACTTGAAAGAGCAGATAGCCAAGCACGAGACACTTCAGATAGAACCCAAGTGTTTCTCCGACGACATCTCCAACCGTGACGCCGTCCGGTTGCTTCTCGCGAACGTGAAAGATCAAGACGATCGCCAGGTACTGAACCGAATGCGCGACGGTCGCCCAACCGAAAGCGTCTACATACGGGTTCTCCCCTGATTTCGCGGACACATCCATAAATGCCAATACTGTGGTCGGAGGCGTGTCATGGCGAGCAGAATAGAGCGTTCGACGTGATCCAAACTCGTCCTCGCGCATGTCGAGATGCTCCAGAATCTCAACGAAAACCTTCGCAAAATCGCCGTGTCGATTGCCGTCGATCGAGCAAAACACGAGATCATCACGCTTCGTGAATTCAGTCTCGCCCATCCGCCGACGCAGCACTTCTCCCGCCTGATCGCGAATTACGACCGTTCTTGATCCTGTCTTGCCCTCCGTCAGCATGATCTTATCCGCCGTCGTTCCGTCTTTCAGTTTTCGATCAAATTTGACGTTCTTCCACCTCAACCCCGTTGCCTCGCCAGTTCGAAGTCCACTATTCGACATGAACAGAAAATAGTCCCGTAGCAGACGTCGACCGTATAGATGCCTGTGATTCAGCTTCGAAAGATCGTCGCCGTCGCCTTTTCCAACACTCCAACTCCTGAGATATCGAGTCAGCCTTCGATACTCATCGTCGGTCCACCACCCGCGCCGAGAATCAGAAGCGCCATATTGATTCGACGCCTTCCGCTTTCGATCCTGCCGCTTCGAATCGATTTCGATCACTCGTTGAGCGTGACCATTCGCCACTGCCCATTTCCAAACTTCGCGAAGATGAGACGCCGCCATGTCGCATGATTTCTGTGATGGATGATCGACGACATTGCCCAGCGCTGGTATCCGTTTGCCGTCCTTGCTCAGAGCCGCAATGCCCTTCTTTCGCGCCCGCTCGATCAAACGCTGATTCCGTTTCTTGATCTTCGCTCCGTCTCCGTGCGTCCAATAGTTTCGCCGCCATGCCCAGTAGCCATTGACGTCTTCTTCTTTGAGCCGCGCGAATTTCTTGTCTTTGAAATACGGAAAGAAGTAACGCTTTGCCTCGTTCTTCTGATCTTGTCTACGCTTGTCGCTCTTCCTGCCCTGAGTGCTCTTCCAGAATTGGCGGATAGGATTTTCAAGGTGCGTTTTCAGCACGCCCGATAAGTACTGATATGACAACCAAGCCTCGGATGGGGGCATACTCACCCTGTTCCGGGATTCGAACCTAGTCCGTATTCTCGATCTTGCTCCCTTGATGCAGCCTCGAGGGTCGGAAGTCCTTTACCAGGTACAATGGACGATGTTTCGTCTCGTCGAAGGTGCGTGCCAGATACTCGCCGAGGATTCCGATTCCGAGGAGTTGGATTCCTCCCATGCAGAGAATAACAACCATCAATGACGGATATCCCGCCACGGGGTCACCGTATATTAGAGTCTTGAATATGATCCACCCAGCGTACGAGAAACCGAATAGGGCAGCGATCAAGCCTACGTAACTAGCCAGCTTGAGGGGTACTGCAGAAAATGACGTAATCCCCTCGAGAGCGAAGTTCCACAGACGCCAGTAGCTCCACTTCGTCTCTCCGGAGAATCTGGGATCTCGATCATACTCAATTGCGACCTGACGGAATCCGATCCAAGCGAACAGCCCCTTCATGAACCGATGCTGTTCCGGAAGCCTATTGAGCGCATCGACGGCTCGCCGACTCAATAAACGGAAATCGCCAGTATCTTCGGGAATACGGATACTGCTTACTCTGCGAATCACCAAGTAGAAGAGTTTGGCAGTGAATCGTTTGATCAATGCGTCGCCAAAGCGCCGCCGCCGCCTTGCATAAACCACGTCGCCACCCTGCTCCCAGAGAGCAACCATCTCCGGTATTAATTCCGGGGGATCCTGCAGATCGGCGTCGATCACTACGACTGCATCGCCGCTCGCATATTCCAATCCTGCGGTAACGGCAACCTCCTTGCCGAAGTTCCTCGAAAAGTCGATGACGCCGACATTGCG
>SMVA01101599.1_pt1 | contig 10352 bp, 8 predicted proteins | sample 2456451 | NCBI WGS metagenome assembly SMVA01 (sample SAMN11095933, study PRJNA526329) | marine sediment metagenome | biome: Marine sediment; feature: Surficial sediment; material: Deep marine sediment; isolation source: Hadal surficial sediment | place: Pacific Ocean | collected 2014-05 | depth 0-1...
ATTCTTAAAATCAGGGATTATTATCAAACAAGTGCATTGGTAGTGTCCAGTAAGTTAATACAACAAGACAGTCAGGGGGATTTTATATACGCCGTGGACACGGTGGACAATAAGCTTAAAGCAAAGAAAATCCACATTACCACAGGGAAATCTTACCAGTCTAAAACAGAAGTTACTGCCGGGATTGAGGCAGGTATGGTTTTAGTGGATGCCGGTCACCGGGAAGTAACTGAAGGCGCCTTGGTCCAGATTGCTACCAGAGAATTACTCTAGAGTCGAAATGAATAAGCCCGACCATAAAATACAAAAGGAATTTTGGTTAACTAACCTGGCGCTGGACAATAGAGTATCAGTGCTGGTATTGATGGTGCTTATTGTGATCCTGGGGATTAGCTCCTATATCAATCTCCCCAAGGAAAGTTATCCGGAAGTCAAGATACCAACTATATATATTGGAACGGTTTATCCTGGAAATTCACCTGTGGACATGGAAAACCTGATAACCAGGCCTCTGGAAAAGGAGATCAATACCATTGACGAAATCGATATTATTAAATCCACTTCAGTTCAGGATAACAGTACTATTATCGCGGAGTTTATTACCGGTACGGATGTTCAGGAGGCGCTGCAAAAAGTAAAGGATGCCGTTGACAAGGCAAAGCCTGAGTTGCCAAACGACCTTGACCGCGATCCCGATGTATTTGAGCTCAATTTCTCAGAGTTTCCAATGCTTAATATCAACCTTTCCGGTAACTACAGTACCGAGGAGCTGAATAATTACGCGGAATACCTGGAAGAGGAAATTGAAAAATTCTCCGAAGTAAGTCGTGTGGACATCAGGGGAGTGGACGAAAAGGAGGTCAGGATATTGGCCAATCCCCATGCAATGGAGGCTCGTCAAGTCAATTTTGAGGACATTGAAAACGCCATAATTGCTGAGAACGTAACCATGTCGGGTGGAAATGTATTGGCAAACGGCCAGCGTCGTACCATCAGGATTTTAGGTGAATTTACTGATCCATTGCAGCTTGAGGACATCGTAGTGAAGAATGAAGATGGGAATATTATCTACCTGAGAGATATTGCTCGGGTAGAGTTTGATTATAAAGAGAAGGAGAGCTATGCCCGTCTGGGGACTCACAAGGTAGTAATGGTAGACGTAATTCGCCGAAGTGGTGAGAATTTGTTGATCCTGACAGACAAAGTGCTTCAGGTGCTGGAGAAAGCCAAGGAAATGACTTTCCCGCCTGATTTGGAAGTTGCCATAACCAACGATCAGTCTGTGCAAACCAAGATGATGGTGAATAGCCTGGAAAACAATATTATATCAGGCGTGATTTTGGTAGTGTTGGTACTGCTATTCTTCTTGGGCACCAGAAATTCACTATTCGTGGGATTGGCAATTCCACTGTCCATGTTTATCACGTTCATAATTCTAAGTGCCTTTGGAATGACCATTAATATGATGGTTTTGTTTTCCTTGATAATGGCCTTGGGTATGCTGGTGGACAACGGAATAGTAGTAGTTGAAAATGCCTACAGGTTGATGGAGGAAGGCCTGAGTCCAATGGAAGCCACTAAGAAAGGTGTGGGAGAAGTTGCTATGCCCGTTATTGCTTCCACAGCTACTACTCTGGCAGCTTTTTTGCCAATGGTGTTTTGGCCGGGTATGGTTGGTGAATTTATGGGTATCCTGCCGGTTACCTTGATTATCACCCTGGGATCTTCATTATTTGTGGCCCTGGTAATTAATCCGGTACTAATATCAACTTACATGAGGGTAGGGGCCAGTAAAATCAATAAAAAGAAAATGCGGCGTCGTACCCTGATTATGATCATTATAGGTATGGCGTTGATCGCCTCTGGTTTTTTGATAGGCGCTGATTCATTTGGGAAGGTCCTTATTATTATTGGCAATATTTTGAACGTTATCGCATTACTTACCTTGTTAAATGTTTACTTACTTAGCCCATGGTCAGAACGCTTTCAAAGAGCGTTTCTTCCCTGGATGGAACAATGGTATAAACAGCTGCTCTCATATGCTTTACAAGGGAAAAAACCTTTTTATTTCCTGGCTGGTACGTTTTTGGCCCTTTTGATGTCCATAGGATTAATGTTTGTTTTTCAACCGGCTGTTCTATTTTTCCCGGAAAACCAACCTAAATATGTTAACGTATTTGTGGAGTTTCCAGTAGGCGCTGATATTGAGACCACCAATACCTTTACTAAGAAAATTGCAGGCGAAGTAATGGATGTCATACAGCCATATGATTATATGGTTGAATCAGTTATTTCTAATGTTGGCGAAGGCACCGCCGACCCAAATGACCCAACGGCCATCGGTCAGTCTGAAACACCCAATAAAAGCCGTATCATGGTGAATTTTGTGGAATTTCAATATCGAAAGGGAAAAAGCACCAAAGAAATCATGGACGAGATCCGAGAAGCAGTTCAAGGTTACCCGGGTGTAACCATAACCGTAGATAAAGATGCCGCCGGCCCACCTGTCGGTAAAGCAATTAGCATTGAAGTGACTGGTGAAGATTACCCCACTCTGATTGATCTTACTGAAAACCTGAAAACATTAATAGTTGAGTCCGGAATTGGAGGAATTGAAAAATTACGCACAGACCTGGAAACCGGAAAGCCTGAGCTAATTATAGACATTGACCGGGAAAAGGCCAGGAGATTTGGATTAAGCACCTATTCTGTTGCTTCCGAATTAAGAACTGCCCTGTTTGGCAAAGAGGTGTCTAAGTTTAAACAGGGCGAAGATGATTATGAGATCCAACTGCGGCTGGACGATCGCTATCGGTATGACATTGAAGCTTTAATGAATAAAAGCATCACCTTCCGCGATCAGACCAACGGGAAAATATACCAGGTACCGATAGCTTCGGTAGCAAAAGCTGAATTGAGTTCAACATTCGGTTCTATAAAAAGAAAGGAACTGAAAAGGGTCGTTACCATAAGTAGCAACGTGCTTAGTGGTTATAATCCGACTAAGGTAAATGACGAATTAAAAGTCCTATTAAGTGACTATTCTCTGCCGGCAGGTTATGAGATCAAATTTTCAGGCGAGCAGGAAAAGCAGGCGGAAGAGATGGCTTTTCTGAGCAGGGCATTGATGATGGCAATATTTCTAATATTTCTGATCATCGTTTCACAGTTCAACAAGGTGTCTGTGCCATTTATAATAATGACTTCGGTGCTGTTCAGTACCATTGGAGTATTTCTTGGCCTGGTGCTGTTCAACATGGATTTTGTGATCATTATGTGCATGGTGGGCATAATATCTCTGGCAGGAATCGTAGTAAACAATGCCATTGTACTGATCGATTTTATAGAACTCAGCAAAAAGCGCCTGAAACAAAAGTTGGGCATAACCGGAAGATTGAATAAGGAACAAGCTATTACTGCCATCGTCAACGCTGGTAAGACCAGGTTGCGACCAGTGCTATTGACTGCAATAACTACCATCCTGGGCTTGATTCCGCTGGCTGTGGGCATTAATATTGATTTCCTGAAATTCATGGGTACCTATAGCGCTGATTTTTATATCGGTGGCGACAACGTGATATTTTGGGGACCCATGTCCTGGACCATCATATTTGGTTTATCGGTTTCTACTTTTTTGACTTTGGTGATTGTACCCGTAATGTACATTCTGACGGAAGGGCTTAACCGTAGATTAGGTTTGGGAAATTAATATTTAACCAATCATGTCTAATACAGTGACTAAACTAATTATGCTTCTTGGTATCCTGTCCTTCGACATGGTAATATTTTTTCTATTACGAAGGACGTTTTTAAGTTTAAGGAAAAGATGGGGGACTTATTTTGATTGGGGGTACTGGGCCTTAAGTCTAATCATTTTGGGATGTTTTTATTTTTTGGACTGGATTTTCTTAAATATCAGTTCTTACACTGACCGTAAAATTGTCATATCATTTATCGCCATCACCCTGGTGGTAAAGATTTTAGCAGCAATTTATTTGGCTCAGGACAACTTGATAAAAGGCGTTGTAAAATTGTTCAAAAGGTTAATACCGCATAAAACGGTCAAAACGCCAGCTCAACACGAAGGGTCGGGTTTATCCAGAAAGCAATTTATATACAGGGCAACGCTGATGGCCACTTCTTTACCTATTGCAGCGAAAGGCTTTAGTATTATTAATCAGGCTTATGACTATCGTATTAGAAGGGAAAAAATTGTACTACCCAATTTACCAAAGGCATTCCATGGATTAAGAATCGGCCAGATCTCCGATATTCATAGCGGTAGCTTCAATAACAAGACCGCAGTAAGAGGAGGTGTGGACCTGCTTTTACAAGAGCGTCTGGATATGATTTTCTTTACCGGAGACCTGGTGAACCGGCAATCGGATGAGATAAAAGAATATATTGATGTTTTTGAAAAGGTTAAAGCGCCACTTGGCGTATACTCGATCCTGGGTAATCACGATTACGGTGAATACCGCTCCTGGCCTTCACCGCAGGCCAAGCAACAAGACTTCAAAAACATGTTGGAAGCACATAAAGAGTTGGGATGGAAACTTCTGAGAAATGAAAATCATATACTTACAGAAGGCAGTGAATCATTGGCTATCCTGGGTGTGGAGAATTGGGGCATAAAACGGTTTTCTAAATATGGAAAACTGGAAGAGGCGTATGCTGGGAGTGAAGAAGCTGCTGTCCGACTGTTAATGTCTCACGATCCCAGTCACTGGGAGGCTAAAGTTTTAGACTATCCGGATATTGACATGACTTTTGCCGGTCACACCCACGGATTTCAGTTTGGTGTGGAATTGGGGAAATTCAGATGGAGTCCTTCTCAATACCTGTACAAGCAATGGGCAGGTTTGTACCAACAAGGATCTCAGCGAATTTATGTGAACCGGGGATTTGGATTTATCGGAATGCCGGGGCGTGTGGGCATTAATCCGGAGATCACTATTTTTGAGCTGGTAGCTGGTTAATCCAATTTTTAAGGATATCTACACCATAAGGGGTGGCAAAAGATTCCGGATGAAACTGCACACCTGCTATATCGTGAACTTTATGCCGTAAAGCCATGATCCTATGTCCACTGGTCGCAGTAACCTGGAGTTCCTGCGGCAAATTTGCCCTTTCAACTGTCCAGCTGTGGTATAGTCCTCCTTTTATTTTTGCAGGTAACCCTGTAAATAACGGATCATCTGCAGAAAGATCGATGGAAACTGTTTGACCATGTCGCGGTTTTGATATGTTGACCAATTGGGCCCCAAAGACCTGAGCAATGGCCTGATGTCCCAGACACACTCCAAGAATTGATTTGGACTGTTTATAACGTTGGATCAGCTTTAGGACAGACCCCGCGTTGTCAGGAGTACCCGGACCAGGAGAAATAAGGATCTTATGAAAATCATCCACCAGTGCCCAGTCGATCTGATCATTAAGTACCACCTCAAACTGGTCAACTCCTATGGTCCGCAGTGAATCCACTATGTTGTAAGTGAAAGAATCGTAATTGTCTACCACTAATACTTTCAAGAAGCCTAATTTTGTTTTTTGCTGCACCAAGGTACTTTTTATATGAAAGCTACAGCAGGGTTTGAACTGATAAATAAGCTAACACGGAAAAAAACTCCATTTTTGTGTGTGGTCGATTTTGACAAATCGAAACTCCTGGTAATGCCACTGGATGTGATAGACCAAGCCGAATTGCTCTACGAGATCAACGGCAGGGGAAACGCCCAGAATGGGTTATTGCCAGATACGCTGCATTTCTGGGATAAAAATCCGGTAACCGAGGAAAGGTACCGCAACGCCTTTAATAAAGTACAGCAACATCTTCATTACGGGGATACTTTTCTGTTGAACCTGACATTTCCAACTGGACTTTCCACAAACCTGAATCTAACAGATATTTTTCATTCAAGTCAGGCCAAATACAAACTATGGATTAAAGATCATTTTGTAACATTTTCCCCGGAACCATTTATCAGGATTGAGCGTGGCATGATTTCCTCTTACCCTATGAAAGGTACCATACGGTCCTCGGTGCCGGATGCTACCAGGGCCATCCTGAATGATCCCAAGGAAATTGAGGAACACCTTACTATTGTGGACCTGATTCGCAATGATTTGGGAATAGTGGCCGGTGATATTCAGGTTGAACGCTTCAGATACATAGAAAATATCAAAACTGCTCAATCTGATTTGTTACAGGTAAGTAGTAAAATTACCGGTCGGCTGGCGGAAGAATTTTGGCCAAACCTGGGAGACCTTTTGCAGGCAGTACTACCGGCTGGATCTGTATCCGGAGCGCCAAAGAAAAAAACCATTGAAATAATCAAATCTACAGAGGGCTATTCCAGAGGTTATTTTACCGGTATTGTTGGTTTGTTTGATGGAAAGGTATTCGACAGCGGAGTGATGATCCGGTTTGTGGAAAAAACTGAACACGGACTGATTTTTAAAAGTGGAGGAGGCATAACCGTCAATAGTGAATGGAAAAAGGAATATCAGGAGATGATCGATAAAGTGTATGTACCCATTGTTTGAAAGTATAAAAGTTGTAGATGGTAATTTGGTTAATTTAGAGTGGCACCAACGACGTGTCGATAACTCCAGAAGAAAGCTTTTGGGAGGGACTGATCATCTAAAATTAAAGGACATAATAGAAGTTCCGGAAGAGTTTACCAAAGATGTAGTAAAGTGCCGGATGTCCTACGGTTTAGAGCTGGGTACTGTGATATTTTCAAATTATGTAAAAAGGCAAATCACGTCCCTGCAGCAGGTGGAGAGTGAACTCTTTGATTACAGTTTCAAATATGAAGACCGCACCAGGTTAGACCAGCTTTATGAACAACGGGGACCCTGCGATGAAGTATTGATCACTCATGATGGGATTATTAAAGACACCAGTTACAGCAATGTCGTGCTGTATGATGGTCAGCAGTGGTATACTCCGGAACAGCCGTTGTTGGAAGGTACTCAACGCGCTAAATTATTAGCTGCAGGGCAGATAAAACAAAGAAAGATTTACGTTGTTGACCTGCCATATTTTAAAAAATTGGTTTTGATAAATGCCATGCTGGAGTTTGAGCCACACGTCTTTATTAGAATCCCTGATATAAAGCTATCGTAAGGATTTGGGTGAAAGAATGCATTGTTCAAACACTCAATTGTTCAAATGCTCTATTGTTTAATTGTCCAATATTCAATTGCTCAAATGTTCCAACGGTCGCGCCTGCTAAAAATGATATAACAACGAAAAAAAAGCGGTCATATCCACTTCTTTTTCTGAAGAAATAGGAATTCCTGTACTAAATCCTACTTTAAGATGTTCTTGTCCCTTGGCTTCCATTTAACTCCTGGTATCAGGCTTACAGTGTAAAATCCATCCTCTTCCCCACCATATACTTTTTCAGCTGCAGATTCCAATAGTAATTCAATCGACGGAGTGATATGGTAAAGGGTTGAAAGATTCCATCCGAGCTCCCAATCAGCTTCATCACTGTCCCCGTTGACCGGAATGCCGAAAGTTAGAAAACTGACAATCTCCAGATTATTCTTTATCCAGCCAAAGTCGAGGAATGGTTCGAACTCCCAAACCGGACTTTAGTGTCAGGAAAAGGTGATTCTGTTGCCATTGGGTGAGAGAAATGGAGTGCATCAGACCTATGAATGTGCACTTTTCCATCATTATGAATATGTACTTGAGAAGATTTCTGACCAAATACCGTTTGGCTAATATATACGGTCAGGAAAACTACCAAATAACATGTGATTCCCAGGGTTTTGTGATATTTCACTTAGGTAAGCAGTTCATTAAGTTGATGGTATTCAATGATATATCTTGCAAACAAACAATCATTGGAAAGTGTTCTACGCTTACACTATATCTAATAATATTGTCCAAATCACGACAATTGGTACAAGCTAAATAATGAGTATATTTATTTTTCAGATTGATTAATGTCCTCTTTTCTTTGATAATGCCTCTGAAACTAGACGGCGGGTTACCCGGCACGCTCTTACCCGAAGGTTTAAAGTAGCTTAGGGCCGACTCTAATTAACGCAGATAGCACAATTTTTTGTACATTTGAAATAGACAGTGCAGTTTTGTAAATCACCCCTGTATTATGATTGATAGCGTCAAGCAGTGGATTTTAGTAGGTATGTGTATGGCCATATCTTTGTTTGCTAGGGCGCAACCTGATGATCCTCGTCAAAAACATTATAACCGATCTGTGCGACCTTTGTTTATGAAGCACTGTTATTCTTGTCACAATGGAGAGGATAAAAAAGCAGGTATTGACTTTGATAACTATTATTTCATTAGTTCAATAGTACGGAATGGCGAGCTATTCCAAAAGGTGGTGCAACATGTGAGTGACCGAACCATGCCACCCGATAAACGTCCTCCCTTGAAGCGAACGGAAATTGATACCATAACCTACTACATCAACAGTTATTTGCAGGCCGCCTTAGCCGAAAAAGATCCGGGCCTTATCCCTCCAAGACGATTGAGTAACCAGGAGTATAAATACGTTATTCAGGACCTTTTAAACTTAGAGGTTGACGTAGACTCCATTTTTCCTGCTGACCCTTCTGGTGGGGCTGGTTTCGATAATCAAGCTGCCGTGTTATACATGTCTCCGTTATTGATTGAGCGATATTTTGATACTGCCGATGGTTTGTTGGAAACACTATATTTGGATACCGAAGCCTGGCGGATTCTAGTGCCGGCATACAAAGGCAGTATTTGGTCATCTTTGCGGAATTTCTGGTATCGAGTTTTTTTCAATAAAGATGTTTCTTTAGAAAGACCTTTAAGATTTGCTTCAGATGCCTTAATTCCTTTTGCTACACTTGCATATAGAGGGATCATTACACCGGAAGAGAAATCCAGGCTGCTGCAGTTTTTCAAGGAAACATATATCCTGTTTGCTGACAAGGAAGATCGCTTTGATGCCAGTATCAAAGAGACTATGAAACTTATTTTCATGTCCCATAGCTTTTTGTATCGCATGGAGAGTGACCCGGAGATCGAAGAACCCTATGAAATAAGTAATTTTGAATTAGCCTCTCGATTATCATTTTTCCTATGGTCAAGTATGCCAGACAAACATCTACTGAATGTCGCTTACAAGGAAGATCTGCACCATCCAATAGTATTGGAAAGGGAGGTCTTACGTATGCTCAAAAACCCCAAAGCAAATCGTCTAGGGGAACAGTTTGCCATCCAATGGCTAGAATTAAAAAAGTTGAAAGACCCAGCTTTTCAGGTTGACCTTGAAATTTTTCCAGAATACACACCAACACTTAGCGCCCTTATGCTAAACGAAGTGGAGCTATTTTTCAACTATGTCTTGTTGGAAAGTAATAACCTTCTTGACTTAATAGATAGTGATTACAGCTTTTTAAATGAAGAACTTGCTAAGCATTATGGCATCTCAGATGTGGAAGGATCAATAATGCGAAAAGTGGAATTTACTTCTGATGAACGCGGAGGGATTTTAGGAATGGCGGGCGTTTTGACAGCAACTTCCTTGCCCACTCGAACGAGTCCGGTACTTAGAGGCAAATGGGTTTTAGAGCAAATATTGGGCACACCTCCACTCCCTCCTCCAGCAGATGTTCCTGAATTGGAAGTCAGTCATGATTCAACAAAATCTGTAGAGACCTTGCGTGTTGTATTGGAAAGACATCGTGCAGATCCATCCTGTAATAGTTGTCATCAAGCCATGGATCCTATAGGGTTGGGGCTGGAAAACTTCGATGCCATTGGACGATGGCGAAATGCTTATGGGAAAGAAATAATAGACCCCTCAGGGATAATGGAATCAGGAGAAGTGTTTGAAGGTCCGGCGGATTTACGCAAAATCCTGGTAGGCAAGAAGGAATTATTTGCTAAGACTTTTAGTAAAAAAATGCTGTCTTTCGCTTTAGGCCGTTCCCTGCAATTTAAGGATACTCCTACAATTAAGCATTTACAAAATGCCTTGTTAGAAACAGATTTTAATAGTGAGCAATTTATTATAGAAATCACTAAAAGTTATCCTTTTAGATATAAGAAGAGCGATACTAAAGACGTACCCAAAAAGCGTTTAGCTGGATAGTACCTGGAATGAAACTAGCGGTATATGGCTGGCAAGTAAACTAAAAGATTCGTAACTTAATGATTATGAGCAAAAACTGGACTATACCTCGCCGAAAGATGCTTAAAGGAATGGGCGCTTGTATCGGGCTCCCTTTCTTAGAAGCAATGGTTCCATCCAGTATTATTGCCAGTCCCATAATGGCTGCACCCAAACGGGTAGTTTTCATGTTTGCCCCGAATGGCGTTTGTCCGGGAAAATGGG
>SMVA01186317.1_pt1 | contig 10352 bp, 10 predicted proteins | sample 2456451 | NCBI WGS metagenome assembly SMVA01 (sample SAMN11095933, study PRJNA526329) | marine sediment metagenome | biome: Marine sediment; feature: Surficial sediment; material: Deep marine sediment; isolation source: Hadal surficial sediment | place: Pacific Ocean | collected 2014-05 | depth...
GACGATGATGAAGGCCCCAGGGGTCTTGACGCCAAACTCTTCGAACTTACCCTGGATACCCCGGGGTGGCAAAGGTGGTGGGTCGCCCGTACCAGTCACAATGGCAACATCGTCGGTCATGTTGATTTGAAAGGTAATCACCTGAAGACCGGTATGCATCGCTGTGAATTGGGTATCGGCATAGAACACGCGTACCGGGGTCAGGGCATGGGCCGGCGGCTCATGCAAACAGCGATTGACTTCGCGCGTAGCGCGCCGACGCTCAAGTGGTTGGATCTGCGTGTGTTTGCCGACAATAAAAATGCTCTGCTGCTCTACACCAAGCTGGGCTTCGTCGAGCTCGGTGTAGTGGTCGACAGATTCCAAATTGATGGGGTCAGCATGGATGATGTACTCATGACACTGGATGTCAGCAGGTCAATTAACCGCTGGTAAGCAGTGACAAGCCGGCTGCAGGTCGCGGCTGTGTTATCATGTCCGGCTATTCACCGTACGGACACGGTTTGGCGACTCGAGACATTCGACTGGTATTATCGGAACGGAATTTCCGCTGGCTTTGGGCCGGTAGCCTTGGCTCTGCTTTTGCGATGAACATGCAGATAATCGCCCGCGGTTGGCTTGTGTTCGAGCTGACAGAGTCCCCCATCGATCTCGCCTGGGTGACCATGTCATTCATGATCCCCACCGTTTTGTTTTCTTTGTATGGTGGTGTGCTGGCAGACCGGCTGCAGAAGAAAAAGGTCATCATCGCTGCGCAAGCACTGAACTGCGCTGCCACTTTCATCATGGCATTGATCATATTTGCAGGTCACGTAACGTTCTGGGACTTTATCTGGTTTGGATTTTTCAACGGCACTATATTGGCGCTGTCCATGCCTGCACGTCAGGCATTCGTACCCGAACTGGTTCCGAATCGCCTTTTGTTCGCCGCCATGGGTCTCAATACGACGAGCTGGAATCTGGCCCGCATTATCGGCCCGGTGTTTGCAGGCTTGTTGATAGCGCTGATCGCGGGTGGTGACCAAACTTCGTCCTACGGGGTCGGTGTGGTCTATTTGGTGATAGCCACGCTCTATGGCATTTCCGCGGTTACCATGCTGATGATCGATAAGTCTGGCCGTATAAAGCGCGAACAGAAATCAGACGCCTGGACGGACATGAAAGAGGGCCTGCGCTATGTAGTAGAGAATCCCCCGGTGTTTGGATTGATTGTTTTGTCGATCATTCCATTCCTCTTCGGTATGCCGCTAAATACACTGTTGCCAGCCTTCAACGAACAGATCATGGGCGGCGGCGCAGATGATCTGGGCTTCCTCGTCTCTGCCATGGGTCTGGGCGCTATTGTCGGTTCGTTGATGATGGCGACGATGGGCGAACTGCATAACAAAGCAACCTGGCTAATTATCACCTGTGTCGGTTGGGGTGCAGTGACGGCGGCGTTTGGCATGTCGCAAGTGCACTGGTTGGTGTTTGTATTCATCGCTGCGGTAGGTTGGATCAGCAGTTGGAACATGTCGCTGAATCGGGGCATGCTGCAAATGCAGGTTAATAATGCCATGCGTGGCCGCATCATGAGCATCGACATGATGTCTCATGGGTTGATGCCACTCGGTGTGTTTCCGATTAGTTGGATAGCTGAGAACTATGGTGTGGGCACAGCGCTGGTATCGAGCGGTTCTGCCTTCATCGTGCTTACGCTGTTGAGTGTGATCTTTATACCGTCAGTACGTGCCACCGACCGGCCGCGTGAGGAAGTGGCCGCATAGATTCAGGAGACCCTCATGGTTGCAGGTGGTTGCCTTTGCGGAAAAATTCGCTACACGATTAGTCGTAGCCATCTCAGTGCTGTGCATTGCTACTGTGCCATGTGCAGGAAAGCACACGGCGGCGCTTTTTCTACTCATGTACCCATGCGACGCGAGCAGTTTGCCCTGACCGCAGGCGCGCTCGAAAGTTACGCTTCGTCGGCCAAGGGTGTACGTGAGTACTGCCGACACTGTGGCACACACATTCTGGTACATGGCCAGACCGCTGACGCCTCGGTCGCGGTACCGGTTGGCACCATCGACGGCGATCCGGATATTACCATCACCAGTCATATTTTCACGCAAGACAAAGTGTCCTGGTATGAGATTGCTGACAGCCTGCCGCAATTTGAAGGCTGGCCGCCTGGAGTCGCGTTCACGCATAACGAAAGGCAGATTTGAGCCATGCAGGCGATGATCCTCGAGCGCACTTGTTCGCTCATGGACGAAGACGAGCCTCTGCGTCTGGTCGATGTGCCGACACCTGAGCCAGGTGCAGGCGAAGTGATGATCGAGGTTTCTGTTTGCGGCGTTTGTCATACGGAACTCGACGAAATTGAAGGTCGAACACCACCACCAAGGTTCCCGGTAATCCCAGGTCATCAGATCGTGGGCCGGGTCGTAGCGCTTGGCAATCAGGTCCAGAATTTATCATTGGGGGATAGGGTGGGGGTTGGTTGGATCCACCATTCCAGTGGTCTTAAAGACGAAAATATCAGCAGTGAATTTGTCGCGACAGGCCGAGATGTGGACGGCGGCTATGCTGAATTCATGTGTGTTGCAGAACGTTATGCCTTTCCCATACCTGAGATCTTTACCGATGCACAGGCTGCACCGCTACTTTGTGCAGGCGCGATTGGTTACCGCGCGCTCAAACTCACCGGGCTTAAGGACGGTGACAGATTAGGACTGATGGGTTTTGGTGGTTCTGCGCATCTTGTACTACAACTAACCCGCTATCTTTTTCCTCAGTCGTCGATATACGTTTTTGCTCGCAATGAAGAAACACGAAAGTTTGCCAGCAAGATGGGCGCGGATTGGGTAGGGGAATCAAAGGCGCCAGATCTTTTGCACGCAATCATAGACACCACCCCTGCCTGGACCCCGGTTGTACAGGCCATGGGGAACCTGAAACCCGGTGGTCGTCTGGTCATCAACGCCATCCGTAAAGAGGATGACGACAAGCAGGCTTTGTTGAAACTGAGTTATTCCGATCATTTATGGATGGAAAAAGAGATCAAATCTGTGGCCAATATAAGCGGCGAGGATATCAGAGAATTTCTGGCCATCGCCGCATCGGTACCCATTTTTGCGGAGATCGAAACCTACCCGTTGGCCGCGGCAAATCGTGCGCTGGTGGATCTCAAACGTGGCAGCGTCAGAGGCGCGAAGGTGCTTGTGGTAAGGGGCTCTTTGCAATAAGTCAGATGCCGAAGGGATAAGTATCAGGCATGCCTAATAGCGTACATGTGTATGGCGAATTGGTGGTCACTGCAAATTAGCGGATAAATTCGCTGTGATTTCTTTGTTCCGACGCTGTCGAATCTGTTAACAGGGAAATATATTCCCTGATATATAGAATTAATTCCCTGTTCGGATTTCTAGTGAATTGGCCTATAACTCATTGAAAAGACGAACAAACGATTCCGTTGTAGACCCGAAAACAGAGAGAAATTGCAATAATCCCTGTTTTTACCCTGTAAAACAGGGATTTCCCTTGAGACGATTTCGCTGTTGACTGCAACCAGACAGGCAAGGTCTACGGAGTTGAAGCTCCAGGTGGTAATCGATGCAGCTGTCAGAAGCTTTGTGCAATTTTCGACAACGCACGCACTGCAGTCAGATGCAGCACAGCGTCTGGGCTTTCGTGAACTGGACCGGCCATCGAGATATAAACGATGTGATGCTGGCGACTACGCTACTGTCTCCTGCGTTTGTGCAGATAGCGTGAAACCTTCGTAGCCGTTCTCAACCACGGCTTCACAGCGCTCGCGATACCGCGGATAACCCCCCACGTACGGCATGAATATGCGTGGCTTGCCAGGTATGTTGGCACCGAGATACCAGGAGTTGCAGCTTGGTGTGGTGTACATCGTACCCTCTGCAACATCGTTGACGTGAGCGATCCAGTCCGATTCAGCCTGTTGGGTGGGTTCTATTGTCTCGATGTCATTTTGCTTCAGGAAGGTGATGCAATCGCCGATCCAGTCGATGTGTTGTTCGATGGCAACCAGCATATTGCAAAGCACCGAGGGGCTGCCGGGGCCGGTAACTGTAAACAGATTAGGAAAGCCCTGCATTTGCAGGCCAAGGTAGGCAACCGGGCCATAGCGCCACTTGTCGTTGAGGGTTTGCCCCTCACGGCCCCGAATATTTGCCTTCAACAATGCACCGGTCATGGCATCGAAACCCGTGGCATAAATCAAAACATCGAGCTCATATTCCTGCGCGCTGGTTTGAATGCCGGTGGCGGTCACCGATTCCAACGGGGTGGCTTGAAGATCAACCAGCGTGACGTTGTCGCGGTTGAAGGTATCGTAATAGTCGCGGTCCAATACCTGACGTTTGCAGCCCAGGCCATAGTCCGTAGGTGACAACGCAGCGGCGGTGTCCGGGTCGTGGACCAGATAGCGCACGCCTTCGCGAAACAACTCATTAGCGATTTCGTTGGCCACGGGGTCGGTATATACATCGCGGAAGTTGAGGAGTTCATTGAGCCCGCGACTGGCAATGCGTTGTCGCCGTTGTTCCGGGGTGAGCGCCATAATGTTGTTGCGGTCCGGGCGGTAGGCGGTGGTTGGGGTAGTTTGCTTGACGCCGTCACTGGGGCGAAAATTGGACACGCCACCCGCGTTGTGTTGTTGCATGTCACGGATTTTGCGATAGCTGTCTTTAAAAGACTGTTGCACGCTATCGCGCATGAGCTTGCGATTGGCCGGTACGGTATACACCGGGGAGCGTTGGAATACGTAAAGCTCGGCAGCTTGCTTGGCTAATTCCGGAATCGCCTGCACGCCGGATGATCCGGTGCCGATGACGCCGACCCGTTTGCCGGCAAGGTCTACGGTCTCCTTGGGCCATAACCCGGTGTGTAGTTCCAAACCCGCAAAACTTTCGCCGCCGGGTAGTTTGGGCTTGTTAGGCACTGACAGACAGCCCGTCGCCATCACGCAGTAACGGGCCTCGAACACTTCGCCGGCCTCGGTGGTGAGGCGCCACAGATTTTGCTCGTCTACATAGGTAACAGCGGTGACTCGAGTATCAAATTGGATGTCGCCGCGGAGATCGAATCGATCTGCGATGTGATTGGCGTAGCGTAGTATGTCCGGTTGCGCGGAAAATACTTCGGGCCAATCCCAGTCCTGTTCGAGTTCTTCTGAAAAACCAAAGGAATATTCCAGGCTTGGCACATCGCAGCGCGCACCCGGATAGCGATTCCAGTACCAGGTGCCCCCGACGTCGGAACCTGCCTCGAGTACCTGGACCTTGAGCCCCTGCTTGCGGAATCGGTGCAGGCCGTACATGCCGGCGAAACCAGCACCGACGATTATTACATCTGGACGTTGTTGCATCTGGAATACTCCCTCATAAAACCTCCCAGGGAATTAGTGTAACCTACGTGCTTGCTTTTTTGACCGACCATTTGCCAGGGGGGGATCCGATGGGGTGGGACAATGCATTTGCGGCTGCACATGGAACAGCTCATTTAGGCCAGGCCTTACGCGTGGGGAGCCCGTAGTTTGGCGACCCGTATCGGTCTGATCTCCGACACGCACATTCCTGAAGCGCGAGCCACGCTGTGGCCGCAGATTGCTGAGGCGTTTGCCGGCGTCGACATGATTTTTCATGCCGGAGATATCCACGAACTGTACGTACTCGATGAACTGGAAAAGATCGCGCCGGTCTGGGCGGCACGCGGGAATGGTGATGACGGTAGTGGGGGCAGACCCGTACAGCCGGAAGATGAACGCGTGAAATACGCATGGTTGTTGGACATTGAAGGTCTCTGGGTTGGCTTGACGCATTATGTACCTGTACCCGAAAGACCCCCCAACTTCACCATGGCGCGCTGGGTCGAGCGGTTTTTTCCCGAGCGCAAGCCCGATGTGATTGTTTCCGGCGACACCCACCGGGAAGCCATCACCTGGATAGATGATATTTATTGCGTCAATCCAGGGTCGCCAACCTACCCACACAATTATGATACTCAGTACGGCACCATAGGATTTCTGGAGCTTGACGAGGGCAAGGCACAAGCGAGCGTCTGGCAGTTGGTGGAGGATGGCATTGCGCCGTTTGATTGGGATGCGATACCGCCTTGGAAGTTACGGCGCTAGATTAGCAAGAGGATGGAGGGGGAAAAGATGATCAGTTATTTGCAGGCTTTGGTCGGCCTTGCAGGGTTGTTGTTTATTGTCGGATGTTCGCCGGTCGAGCAGCAACCGGCAGCCGAGGTTGCTGCACAAACGACGGCGCCATCGGTAGACCAGGATGTCTACGGCAAGCCTGACTTGAATGGTATATGGCAGGCCATGGGCAGCAGCCACCATGACCTGGAGGCACATGCCGCTCGTATGGGGCCGATTGTTGCCATGGGCGCGCTAGGCGCAATACCCGCCGGACAAAGTGTCGTGGTCGGTGGCAAGATCCCTTACCAGCAATGGGCACGAACACAGCAACAGGCCAACCTGGCGCAATGGCACGAGAAGGATCCGGCGATCAAGTGTTTCATGCCCGGCATCCCGCGGGCTACCTACATGCCCTTTCCATTTCAGATCATCCAGGGCAGCGAGACGATTATCTTTGCCTACGAGTTCGCGTCTGCATCACGCGTTGTGTACATGAACAAACCCGATTTTGAACATCCCTTCGAAGCCTGGATGGGACACAGCCGCGGTCACTGGGAAGGCGATACCCTGGTCATTGATGTTGCCAGTAATATCCCGGATACGTGGTTCGATAGCTCCGGAAACTTTCACAGCGAGGCATTGCGGGTCACCGAGCGCTATACCCGGGTTGCGGAAAATGTTTTGAACTACGAAGCGACCATCGAAGATCCGAACGTCTTCACTGAAAGCTGGACCATCAAAATGCCACTGTATCGACGCATGGAAGAGAACGCCCAGCTACTGGAATTCAAATGCGTGGAATTCGCAGAAGAACTCATGTACGGACACCTGGTTAAAAAAGCCGCGCAGTAGGTTTAGTAGGTAGGCGGCGGTTATCAGCCAGGGTCAGCGCCATCTTCTGGTGCGCCGGTGCCAGACGAACCCATGAACAATTTGCGCCCATCAGCGAACGTCATATCGCGGCCATTGGCTCTACAGGCAGGCTGACATTTCTTGTCTTTGGACTGGTAGCCTTGGACCACAATTTCGGTGCCGATCGGCAATGAGCTACGGTTGATGCCACGGCGCATCAGCGCGTTGGGCGTGCCGCCTTCTATCATCCACTGGGTTTCCGAACCGTCTTCATTGACGACCTTGAAGTGAAACCATGCATGGGGATTGATCCACTGTATTTTGGTCACTTCGCCCTGTAGTTGCACGGGTGCCTCTGAGTCAAACTCTGCGGAAAACGCGTGATGCGCCTGGCTTGAACCAGCACTCAAACTCAGCACGGCGATGAACGCACCGGCTATCAGGCGACGCCGACTGGTACTCCCCATTACTCTTTCCCTCCACCCGAAACTGCAAGCGCCTCGGCCTCTTCTGCTCGGTGCCCGCCAAGGATGCCTTCCATTGCAAGATTGCCCTCGTGGCAGGCATATTCGTATATCGGATCATCAGATTTTTTCAAATTGATGACCAGGGTCCAGGGTTGGGTCCAGGTGCTGTCGTCTTCGATGCGAACGCTCCACTGCAGCGTGTCTGCATCCACCAAGGTATAGCGCTCTGTGAGATTCAAATTTTCTGATGACTGCAGAAAGGTGCTTTTCGAAGAGAAATTGCGGGTTTCCACGACCAGGGTGTCACCCTCCCAGTGACCGCGAGGTTCACCGATCCAGTTGCGGATCTCGGCGTCCAGTTGCGGGCGATTATCCAGTGGGATGATGCGGGACTCGTGCGCCATTTCCTGCATCACGACGATCGTATCCGGCGTTTGCGCAATCTGAAAATAGCCGTTGTAACCCGCGCCGATGAAGGGTGCACCAAAAGTAATGCAACGGTCGGAATTGAGGCGGTCAGTGTAGGAATCGGCTGGGTGTGCGGCAACGTAAGCGGTGTGTGCCTCGTCCCTTGCCTGAGCTTCAGGCGTTAGCGGTGGGATGCGACCGTTTGGCGGATCGACGATCAGCGATGTGCGGTTCTCGAAGGTCCTGCCTTCTACCCAGAAGTGATTGTAGTTGCCGGTTTCCGGGTCGTAAGACTCGTGCTCCTCATCATTGGCGATGACGGCCTCAAATACACTGTCGCCGAAAGCCGCATCGGTTTCACCGTTAAACAGCAGATCGTGGCGTTTCTCGAGTTCCGCGACCTCTTCGTCGGTGAGTTCAGCCTTGTCGGATAACTGTTCCGGACGCTCCAACGGCGTGGCATTGATGTTGGCCCAGACACCTTGCAAGTCAGGTCTGCCGTCCGGTGTCCGTGGAATTTCAGCTGCAGATGCCCCGCTGATCGCAAGGCTGATGGAAAGTACTAGCGTTGTACACAAACTGCGAATCAGCATGCGACACCCCCTGTATGTATCGATTTCGAAAAGCAGTGTGCTCGAGTATACCCTTTGAGAAAGCGTTTGTAGACACGCAACTATTCGCTCACATGGGTCTTGTTCCCCAGGCGGGCGATGTATTTAGGGTAGGCGATGCCGCAAGCCGGACATTGCCACGCTGGGTTGGTTGCGTTTGCATCTCGCAAGTGGCCGCATTTAGGACACTTCATTTTTTTTCTCTTATTGGTGCAGGTTGTTCCTGCAATAAGTAACGTGGCTCGGGTCCATGGCGGTTAGCACGGTCATCAGGGTTGTACAAAGCGCATTTTTGCAAAGACAAGCATCCGCAACCGATATAGCCGTCCAGTCTTGCTGGGTCGGCGTAAGCTGTGCAGGGAGTTTCGACAAGCGCTCGCGGATCTCGATGCGACCGAACAAAAAGTGCTGCAGGCAGGCTTCAAAACGCATAATCATGGCGACTATGAACCCGGACGGCGCTTCTACTTCAACGACCATGATGGTGTTGAATACGAAATAGTTTCCTACGCCTAGTCTTTCGGCTGCCCCAATATCCGTTCAGCAATGATGTTGCGTTGAATGTTGGGCGTGCCACCGCCGATGACGACATTGGGCCAGTTCAGTGCAGATTTGGACCACACGCCCCGGTCTACGGTGCTTTCACCGCCGCGTAATTGCAGTCCCGATTGCCCGGTAAGTTGCAGGGCGAAGTCGTCCATCTCGATTTCCAGACTGGCGCGGTGGAGTTTGTTCACGGAGGTTTCGGAAGTCAGCGGCTCACCCCTGATTTGCTTGGTCAGATAGCGCAGGCCGTTGTACTTCATGGCAGCGATCTTCATTTCAAAGCTGGCGACGGTTCGTCGTACGATGGGGTCAGCGCTGGCCGGTTTGCCTTGTTTGCTGCATTGCTTAACGAGGATTTTTAGTCGATCGAGTTTGTCGAACATCTGCGTCACCTCGCCGATGCTTGAACGTTCATTTGCCAACGCGGAAATGGTCACGTTCCAGCCTTCGCCTTCATCGCCCAGCCGGTTCTCGACGGGCACCCGCATGTCAGTGAAAAAGATCTCGGCAAAATGCTTGTCGCCGGCCATGTTTTCAATCGGGCGCACCTCAAGACCTGGTGAATCCATCGGGACCAGTAGACAGGTGATGCCATCGTGTTTGGAAGCGCCGTCGAAACCGGTGCGGACCAAGAGGATGATCCAATCAGACCAGGATGCCCCGGTAGTCCATATTTTTTGACCATTCACCACATAGCAGTCGCCATCGGTGACAGCTTTGCACTGAATGGCGGCCAGGTCTGAACCATAATTGGGCTCGGAATAGCCGGTGCACCAGGTGACTTTGCTGTCCAGAATGTCTGGAATGAATTTTTCTTTCTGTGCCTGGGTGCCGTATTTCATGATACCGGGGCCGACCCAGGCTAATCCCATAAAGGATGTGCCAAGCGGTGGCGCTTTGGCCAACGCCATCTCTTCTTTGAGGATGGCTTGTTCGATCAAGCCGCCATCGCTGCCGCCGAATTCCTTAGGCCAGGAAAACCCGATCCAACCTTTGGCACGGACTTTTTCGAGCCAGGTGTGGATAAAGTCTTTGCCGCGGTCGGATTTTGGTGGCAGGTGCTCGCGCAAAAAGCTGCGTACTTCCTCGCGGAAGGTTTGTTCGTCTGCGGTGTAATCAAAATCCATTACAGACCTCCCAGCGTGGCCACGCGGTCGAGGTGAAAATCTGAGTCTCCGTACATCGGTCGCGCCCATTTGGAACGTTTGAGATACAACTGGGCATCGTACTCTGCTGTGAAGCCGATGGCGCCATGTAAACCCACACCATCGATGCCGATTTGAGCAAATGCATCCGAGGCATAGCCTTTGGCCA
>SMVA01227623.1_pt1 | contig 10352 bp, 8 predicted proteins | sample 2456451 | NCBI WGS metagenome assembly SMVA01 (sample SAMN11095933, study PRJNA526329) | marine sediment metagenome | biome: Marine sediment; feature: Surficial sediment; material: Deep marine sediment; isolation source: Hadal surficial sediment | place: Pacific Ocean | collected 2014-05 | depth 0-1...
CCCAATGGCCGCGCCACGGCGAAGGACACATTGGAGCCACCTTGACAGGCTGTCCGAAATCCGGGGTCCACCTCTGCCACGGAGAGGCGGCCCTGGAAGCCGGCGTTCTATAATCCCGGCCCCATGACCTTCACCCCCAATGGCCGCGTCACGGCCCTCATCCGCGTCCATCCCGGCCTGGTGCGACTGCGGGTGCGGCTCGACGGGCGGCCGCTGGACTGGGAGGCCGGGCAATACACGTTTCTGGGGCTGAACGGGGACCGCCAGCCCTACTCCATCAGCTCACCGATCCTGGCCGCCGATGGTCATTCACTCCTGGCCGCCGACGATCCTGAACTGGAGTTCTACGTGCGCACCGACGATGGCACCCTGGGCCCGGCCCTGGGTACTCTGAAGTCCGGCGACCCCCTGGAAGTAGGCCCTGAGGTGGCCGGCCACTGCACTCTGGGCGACATCTCCCTGGACGTCGATGTGCTGCTCTGTGCCACCGGGACCGGCGAAGCCCCTCACAACGCCATGATTGCGGAACTGCTGCGGCGCGGCCAGAAGGGCCGCATCGGGGCCGTCGTCTCCTGCCGGCTGGAGGAGGATCTGGCTTACCGTGAGATCCACCATCGCCTGGCCGAAAAATACGCCAATTACTCTTATCTGGCCTTCGCCACCCGTGAGGGATCTCACGCCGGGCGCCATATCCAGGATCTGCTCAAGGACGGGACCCTGGCCCGGCTCACCGGCGTTCGTCTTGCGTCCGGCGCTGTTCATGTCTTCCTGTGTGGCAACAGCGCCATGGTGGGCCGGCCGACGCGGGAAGACGGCCGCTGGGTCTACCCCTCAGGCCCCGGCCTCACCGAACTCCTGGTCACGGACCACGGCCTGCGGCCGCAGGGACCCGACGGCGCCTTCGACATCCACTTTGAGCGCTATGATTGAGGGCGCCGCACCTGTGTACTCTCTCCGGAGGTCGACCCATGGCAAGCCATCCACTTCTTGACCTGAAACAGCACGGCCAGTCCGTCTGGCTGGACAATCTTTCCCGGCCCCTGATTCGCTCCGGAGAACTCCAGCGGCTGGTTCGGGAGGATGGCATCACCGGCGTGACCTCCAACCCGGCCATTTTCAACAAGGCCATGACCAGCGGCACGGCCTACGACGAAGCCATGACGAAGCTGGTTCAGGCGGGAAAGACCACCCTCGAGATCTACGAGGCACTGGCCATCACCGACATCCAGGATGCCTGCGACGTGCTGCGCCCTGTCCATGACGCAACAGGCGGCAGCGACGGCTTCGTCAGCCTGGAGGTCTCGCCCCATCTGGCCGACGACACCCAGGGGACCATCGAGGAGGCCGCCCGCCTCTGGAACACCGTCGGGCGCCGGAATCTGCTGGTGAAGATTCCAGGCACAGCAGCGGGCGTTCCCGCGGTGGAGGCCTGTCTCACCCGGGGCATCAACGTGAACGTCACCCTGCTGTTCTCGCTGGCGGCCCATGCCGACGTCATCGATGCCCATATCCGTGCCCTCAAGACCCGCGCCGGGAAGGGCGAAGACCTGCGCCAGATAGCCTCGGTGGCCAGCTTCTTTCTCAGCCGCATCGACGTGAAACTGGACCCCATGCTGGCTTCCATGGCCCGGGATGGGGAACATGCCACCAAGGCCCGTGACCTCATGGGCAAGGTTGCCGTGGCCAACGCCAAGCTGGCGTATGGCCTCTGGCAGGGCAAGATGGAGAGCGCCGACTGGCGCGCGCTGGCGGCGGCCGGAGCGCGTGTGCAGAAACCCCTCTGGGCTTCCACCTCCACCAAGAATCCCGATTACTCCGACGTCATGTACGTGGAGCCTCTCATCGGACCGCACACCGTGAACACGATGCCCGATGAGACCATCGTCGCCTTCAAGAACCACGGCCAGGCAGGTCTCACCGTGACCTCCGGCGTGGAGGAGGCTCGCGCCACCCTGGCCAGCCTGGCCGATCTCGGGATCGACATGGACCGGGTGACCGATGAACTCCTGGCCGAGGGAATCACCAAGTTCGTGAAGCCGTTCGATGATCTCCTGGCCGCCCTGGAAGCCAAGCGGGAGAGCCTGGCCACCGCCGGCTGAAAGAGAGTCAACCGGCGCCTCCGCCTCCGCCGCCGGCGCCGCCACCACCACCCCCGCTGGCGCCACCACCACCGCCGGTGGCCGAACTCATGGTCGAAGTGACCGACCCGACCATGCTGGTGATGCCGGCCGATAAGCTGCCTATATCAGCCGCTCCGCTGCCACCGGGAGCGACCACGAACCAGGGGAAAAATCCACTGGACGAACCGTGCAGGGATCGCTCCATCACCTTGCCCAGGGGGGTGTGCAGGTTGAACACGACTGCGTAGACCAGGTATCGCTCCCACTCGCTGGAGGTCAGGGAGACCGGCCCCAGGCTGCGACTTGTCTTCTTGATGTGCTCCATGAAGGCCTTCCACGCCAGGTAGAGGCGCCGTCCCTGGGGCGTCCGGCGCGTCAGGGCCGCGGTCCCCAGAGCCTGCAGCAGGCCACCGGCCATGGCGGGCACGCCCGCCGGCGACCGGGTCACCAGACAGACCACTCCTCCCGCGGCGGCCACCAGGACACCACAAAGAGCATTGAGGACCATGGGCCGGACCGGCACCGGTTCCAGGAGGCCTTCCTCCCGCGCCAGCCTGCCGATGCGGCGGCGCCACTTTTCAAACCAGCGGCGGAGCTTGCCGGTCTGCCCTTTGGCCGCCTTCTTGAGTTCCGACATGCGAAACGCCTTGGGGCGGCCCACAAGACCATGCACAAATTCCACCAGGTCTTTCTCCAGATCAAGAAGGTCGATCTCTTCACCGGTGGTCTCGAAGAGATAATCGGTCTCCATGCGCGTCCGTCCAAACCATCCCTGCCTGGTTTCCCGCTCCTCGCTGATGCGGTAGTGCCCTCGTCGTGCCAGATCCAGAAGCGTCGCCACCAGGGCCCGAGTCCCGACGGTTCCCGTCAACAGCCGCGCCACCAGCGCCGGCGGATGAGGACTGGGAATCTCGCCGGGAACGGCGATGGACGCCACCCGGTGGGGACGTCCGTATCGCCTCCACAACATGAGCCAGACCATGAGTCCGGCCAACCCCAGCAGGAGGCACGGAGGCCAGAGACGCGATGCCCACCGATCCTGCCGCACCCGGCGCTCCGCCGCCTGCCGGGCGCTCACGCGTGCGGCCTCCCGCATCCGGTTGGCTTCAAGGGCCAGCCGGGCCTCCTGGGCGCGGATGTCATCGGCCCGCTCACCATCACCGGCCGGCGCCAGATCCCCCACCGCTGACGGCGCGAACAACACGCGGCCCTCCCAGAAGGTATTGGCCGGCAGTGGCGCCACCTTGAACTGGATATGGCTGGCGGACAGGATCTGCACATCCCCGAACAGGGGCCCATGATCCCAGGCCTCCACCGGCATGGTGTTGCCCTCGGGAAGATGAAGATCCACAACCACCCGGCCCATGGGGTGGTCCCAGCCTTCGCCCACGAATTTCATGAACAGCTCGGCCACGTCGTCGTGGCGGATCACAGCACCTTGCAGTCGGTAGGAAAACGTGAACTCGCGCTCCTCGTTGCGGGCCCTGTAGTTCCACCTCACCTGCACACCGTGCGCCTTCTCCGTCACGCTGAAAGAGCCGGCGTCCTTGGAGAAATCCTCCCTGTAGGCCATCCCCCTCTCGGCCACGGCCACCCGTGAGATGCTCTGTCCCCCCGCCAGAGGGATGTCCCGGTAGGCGTACTTGAAAGAGCCTCGGAAGGAGAAAACCAGCGTCTCTTCCACATCAACGCCACCATCATGGTTCACGGAGACCTGGATCCGGACCTGGCGAATTTCGTAACGCTTGGCCATGGCCCAGGGAAAAAATGCGAGCAGAATCAGCAGGGTTGCCGGCCAACGCAGTCTCGACGCCGCTGGACTCATGTCACTCCTCCTGGGACACGTCCTCGATCAGGTCGGCAAGTTTCTTGTCGGTGGCCCGTTCAGCGTCGAACTTGTTCAGGGTCACGGCGAAACCAAATCCGGAAACGGTGGCGTACCGCTTGCCGCTCTCATCATCCATCTCCTTGCCCACCTGCAAGGTGGTGACTTGAGGCTCTGCCACGGGCTCTTCCCCGGAAGGGGAGTCGGCGTCCGGGCCAGGCTCTTCCCCGGGAGGGGAGTCGGGGTCCGGGCCAGGCTCTTCTCCGGGAGGGGAATCGGGGTCCGGGCCAAGCTCTTCTCCGGGAGGGGAGTCGGGGTCCGCAGGGGAATCCACGGGGAGCGGCTTGCCGGGCCGAATCAAATGGATCTCGGCCACAGGCTGGTCCAGACCCTGGGCGGCGGCATCAATTTTCCCCACCGGATCCGCCAGGTAGAGAGAGGCGTAGGCGCGCACCAGGGAGTCCACGGCGCCCTGGTCCAGTTCGCCTCCCGGCGAGCCTGTGAGTACCGTCCAGGTACCGTCTTCCTTCTTGAGCTCGAAAGTCCCGTTACCGTTGACAACCTTCAGCCCCGTAACCTCATCCGCCGGCACGTCCACCAGTTTCTTGTCGATCCAGGAACCCACATCCGACTGCAGGTCCCAGGAACTGAGTCCCATGACCTCGTAGACATCATCCTGGCCGCCTCGCCGGACGTCGCTGACCCGGTAGTTGGGCGAGGCACCCACCAGAAAATCAACCGCCGGGTCGCCCTCCACATCGCCCCAGATGCGAACGTGGCGTTCGAACTCGCTGTCGCCGACCATGAGCTGGTCGTGGAAGCGGCTGGAGGTGACCACCGGCCGGCGCACCTTGAGCCGGCGCAGGTCCTGGATCAGGGTGTCCACCTTGCCCCCATCCACCGGAAACCCGTCCATGTCATCCAGAGTCCAGGCATCGTCCTCGAGGCTCAGGGACACTGTCTCGCCGTCACCACTTTCGATGGCCACGCGGGTGGCCACAAGACCGTCCAACTCCGGCAAGAACGGTTGCACAGTGCTGGCGGCGGCCTGGGACGAGAACGGCCCTCTCAGGATCACCAGGAGCACCACCTGCGCAACCAGGAACACGGCCAGAATGGTCTGCTTATGATTCATCTTCAACTCTCCCGCGACCGGCGCGTGCCGGCTCTGCTGGTGGCGGCCACCGCCACCACGGGAATGGTGTGCCGGCGTTTCCAGAAGCGATAGCCGCCCAGTGCGAGCAGCACCAGGGCCGGAAGCACGTAATTCGCACCTTCCACCACCATCACACTCCCGGGGTCAAGACGTTCCAGGCGGCGCGTGCCGGCACCTCGGGCGCGAATGCTCACCAGATCGTTGTCCAGAGTCGTCCAGTCGATGAGGTTCTCCACGAAGGCCAGGTTCTCGGCGAAGAATCCGCCGCCGGCCTGAGAGAGGAGGCTGCCCACCAGATCACTGATGAACGCGGCATTACCCACCACCACCAGCCTGGTCTCGGGAGACATGGTCAAGGGCACCTCGGCCCGCGGCGGCACGAATTCCTCACCCTCGGGAGGCATTCTCACGTCGGCCCTCGGCGCACCTTTCTCGGCAAAAAAACTCTTGAAGCGGCCGCCCAGGGCCACGGCGAGAAGATGGGGCTCCGTCTCATCCGCAGGCGGAACCTCGTATTCGGCCGACCGGGTGGCCATGAGATTGCTGCTGGTCCATGAGCGTTGCGACGACCTGAGAATCTCCATCACCTCGAGATCGGTGGTCTTTTCCTCATCGATGACCAGGGGGCTGCCCCAGTAGATACCCACGGCGTTGAGCCGGGCGGTGACCTGCGGGTTCACCAGGCCGTCATCCCGCACTTCCACCAGGTACGGGTACGGCTTGAGCGTCCAGGTGCGGATGTTGCCCAGCACGGTGCGGCGGACCTCAGGGATCGGTAAAGGCTGGTTGCGATCATCCAGGACCATGGTGTCCCGCAGATCGATGCCGAAGCTGGCCAGCCAGTCTTCCAGCCCGGTCTGGATGGGCAGGACCTGAAGCTGGCCACCGGCGAGAGTCGTCTCGAAGCGGGAAGCGCACAAGATGACGCGGCCCCCGCGCATGAGGTACTGGTCCAGGTTGTAAAGGGCACGCTCACTCAGGTTCTTGGGTTTGATGACCAGCAGGACATCCACAACGCTGGGAACGCCATCCGGCGTCTCCAGCTCGACGTCCGTGACCTGGTAGTCGCGGCCCAGGTATTGCTTGACCTGCTGGAACTCCGGCGGCGGCTGCTGAGGCATGCGCCCCTGCATCTGTAACTGGGCCATGATCTCAGGCGGCAGACCGCTGCTGGGCGCCACGATGCCCACGGTCTTGAGGAAGCCGGGAGCCTGGCGGCGGAGAGCGCTCTCGATGGCCTCCCTCAGGGCGCCCGAGGTGATGTCCTCGACCACCAGGTTGAGTTGCTCCACCCGATCTCCCACCTGGAGGAACCCATAGAGATAGAAGGTGCCCTCGCTGAAAATGCCCAGGCTCATGGGGCCGGCACCATACATCCGGGCCACTTCCGCCTGCAGGATTTCGTCGGAGGGGTCAATCTCCTCGTATTCAAACTTGTCGCCGCCCTTCTCCTCCAGCTCCTGGGCGGCGGTGCGCAGGGCCTCAGGAACCTGGGAAAGAATCTCGGGCAGGGAGTCGGGCGTCATGATGGCAATGAGACGCACAGGCTCCTCCACCCGCGCAAAGAGATCGGCGGTGCTGTTGAAGCCGTAGACGACCTTCTTGATGGCCCGGGTCAGGTCGTATTCCAAGTTGCGCAGGTGGACATCGGCGTCACCATCGGGAAGACGCTCCACCTCGATGAGATCGTCGAATCCGTAACGCTCATACTGGTCGCCACGCTGGATCACCAGAGCGAAGTAGGCGTTCACGATGCCGGTCTCATACTTGGAAGCCAGACGGAACGGCGTGCTGTTCACGCCGAAGCGATCGTTGGCAACCTGTTCGGCCATCTCGTCGTTGTTGGGGTCGAGAATCTCATATTTCACGCGCCCACCGGACAGGGCGGCGTACTCGGCGAGAAGGTCCTCGATCTGAGGAACCAGGGGCGCCAGCTTGGGGTGGGTGCGCCGGGAAAAGTAGCCGTGGATGAGAACATCGTCATCCAGGGAGGCCAGCAGGCGTTGGGTCGCCGGCGTGATGGAGTAGAGGCCTTCCTGGGTCAGGTCCAGGCGCAGGCCGGTGCGCCGGGCCATGAGCATATTGAAGGCGACCAGGTTCAGAGCCACCAGCAGAAGGGTCAGGACCAGGGACCAGCGCAACTTGTTCCTTTGCAGGATGGGAGGCCGGCCGCCGGCCATGCCGGTCTGTTCCGTCATGGAACGCTCCTCTCTCAGGCCCAGCGGCGGGCGCGCAATGCACCCACGCTGGCGGCCAGAAAGAACCCTGTCAGGGACAGGTAGTAGATGAGATCCCGCAGATCAACCACACCCCGGGCGATACTGCGAAAACGACTGGCGGTTCCCAGCCCGCGCAGGATGGCCGCCGTGGTGTCCGAGAACAGGCCGGCGAAGGCCTCGGCCCCCACTCCGTAGAAGGCCAGGCAGATCACCAGGGCCATGATGAACGCCAGGATCTGGTTCTCGGTGGTGGCCGAGATGAACTGGCCGATGGCCAGGTAGGCGCCACCCAGGAGCATGGCTCCGAGGTACCCCCCCAGAACCGGACCCCAGTCCAGATGCCCCAGAGAGGCCACGGTGATCGGCAGGCCCAGGGTCAGCAACAATCCGACTCCCAGAAGGGCCCAGCTTGCCAGGAATTTGCCTGCCACCAGCTCCGCAGGCCGGGCCGGGAGCGTCATGAGGATCTCCAGGGTTCCCTGCTTGTCCTCTTCCGCCCACAGGCGCATGGTCAGAGCCGGCACCAGCAACACCATGAGCAGCGGCACGGCGTCGAACAGGCCTCTCAGATCCGCCACACCCCGTGAAAAGAACGAGTTGAAGAACATCAGCAGAGCGGCCCCGGCAAAGGCCAGGAGGAAAATATAAGCGATGGGAGAGTTGAAATAGGCCCGCAGTTCGCGGCCGGCCACGGCGCGGATCCTGTTCATGCCGCCACCTCCGCGCCGGTTGCGGTCAATTCGCGGAAGACCTGCTCCAGGGATCGGTCATCCCGGCGCAGCTCCCGCAGGCGCCAACCCTGCTGCCGGACGATCTCCGCCGTCGGCTCACCCACATCGCCATCACCGTCCATCTCGAGACGGAAGACCTGGAACCCGTGATCAGGGACACCATCCAGGGCAACGGTTTTCACCCCCGGGATCTCCCTGAACAGGTCGCACGCCTGGCGGGGATCGGGGACGGCCACCGTGACCACCTGCACCCGGGAGTGGGTGAGCTCCTCGAGACTGCCGTCAGCGCGCACGCGACCGTCGATGAGGATCACCGCCCGCTGGCAGGTGGCCTCGACCTCCGGCAGGATATGAGTCGAAAGGATGATGGTCTTGGTCTCTCCCATGCGGCGGATCAGCTCACGGACCTCCACAATCTGGTTGGGATCCAGACCGGTGGTGGGCTCGTCCAGGACCAGGATTTCAGGATCGTGGAGAATGGCCGCAGCCAGGCCGACCCGCTGCCGATAACCCTTGGACAGGTGGCCGATGGTGCGGGTGAGAACATTCCCGATCCCGCATTCCTCCACCACGGTGGACAGACGGCGATTGCGGTGATCGCCACGCAGTTCGCGCATATCGGCCATGAACAGGAGAAAGTCCTGTGCCAGCATATCGTTGTAGAGAGGCGCATTCTCGGGCAGGTAGCCAAGACGTCTCTGGACCTCAAGAGGGTCCCTCACCACGTCATGGCCGGCGAGTATGGCCGTCCCCTGGCTGGGCAGCAGGAAGCCGACCAGGATCTTCATGGCGGTGGTCTTGCCGGCGCCATTGGGCCCCAGAAGACCCACCACCTCACCGGCCGGCACGGAGAACGAGACCCCGTCGAGGGCAATCGTCTCGCCATAGGCCTTATGAAGGTTGCGTGCTTCGATCACTTTTCCTCCCGAACACAATCCGCGGCCCCGGCGGGAAACAACTCCCCGGCGGATGGCCTCGTCAACTCCCCCTGGATGGAAAATAGCATTTCTCCCGAAGATCGTGGGAGATGCCGGAATTCAGGCGAAAGAGGCAACTTCCCTGGGCCTCTTTTTGACAAGGGCGAATCCGTTTCTTACAACTTGGAAGGAAGAAGGGAAGGACCAGTTGACCGGTCGTTCCTGCAAGCTCAAAAACTCAACTTGAAAGGTGAAAAAATGCTGATTCGATGGAACCCATACGGAGATTTCGCGAATATTTTCCAGAACTTTGACAGATTGCTGCAACAGACCACCGGCCGCGGGGAAGAGCTGGGTATGGAATCCGGGGAAACCGCTGCGGCACCCTGGCAACCCCCCACGAGGTATCCGGCGGTGGAGTCGTTCCGGCGTGGAGATAACTTCGTTGTGCGGGTCGAGCTTCCCGGCGTGGATCCCAGGGAGATCGAGATGACCGTGGAGGACGGGCATCTCATCCTGAAGGGCGAGAAGAAGCAGGAACGCAGCGAAGAGGACAAGGATCATTATCTTCACGAGGTTGCCTACGGGCGCTTCCAGCGCTCGTTCCGCCTGCCGCGGGGGGTGAAGGCCGAGCAGCTCAAGGCGCGCCATGAAAACGGTGTCCTGACCGTCACCATCCCGGCCAGGAGCCTCGAAGATGTCAGCCGGCGGGTGCCAATCCAGATCGCGGTCGGGACCCAGGAATCTGGTTCCGGGACCGTGGCCAGGAGCGCCTGACGAGGCCGGGATCAACACCTGCGCCGGTACCATGCCGGCGGACTCCATAACACAATAAGCTCCCCGGCGGCAGAAGCCGCCGGGGAGTTTTGTATTCCATGCTGAGGAAGCCGTCCGCTATTCGTTGAGCTTCTTGTTCAGGCTGTACTTGGTGCCGGAGATATCCGCCGAGGCCATGAGGCCCTTCTCGGTGATCTTGTAGACCGCGATGCCGTTGATGAAGGTCGTACCTACGGCGACACCCTTGGTGCCGGCGGATGCGTCAGCCCCGGTCTCGGCCTTCCAGCCTTTTTCGATGAAGTTGGTAAGTCTCTCCTCGCTCTCGAAAAGCATGATGACCTGATACTTCTGCGCGCCGATCCCGAACGAGAGTCCACCAGTGCCCATCTTCATGTAGGTCCGCTTGCCGCTGGCCTTGTTCACCGCCACACCGGTGCCACCGCCGCCGCTCAGGATGAAGGTGATCCGCAGGTTGTCGAACACCGCCCAGCCGGCGGCTTTCTCGTAGAGCTCTTTGGCCTTGTCACTTTTCTCCAGGACCTCAGCCAGAGCCTCTTTGGCCACCTTGTCCATCTCGGCGCGCTTCTCATCCGCCGAGGCTTCCTTC
>SMVA01022606.1_pt1 | contig 10350 bp, 7 predicted proteins | sample 2456451 | NCBI WGS metagenome assembly SMVA01 (sample SAMN11095933, study PRJNA526329) | marine sediment metagenome | biome: Marine sediment; feature: Surficial sediment; material: Deep marine sediment; isolation source: Hadal surficial sediment | place: Pacific Ocean | collected 2014-05 | depth 0-1...
GCTGGTTCATCACCGATACGGCCGGCGGTGCGCATTTCCAGTTCGAAAGCCGATTAACGGCGGGAAAGGATTGGGCCGAACTTGGTCTCGATTATCGCGAAGTCGATGAGTTTCATGTCTACCCACGCGATCTGCTCGACCGGCTTTTGCAACCGGAGCGCATCTACGCGATCGTGCCGAGCGATGAATATCCGGTCGATCTGAGGGCGCGCGCCTCGCGCTGACGGGCCGGGTTGAGCCGCTTTCGGCCTTGAGCCTAATTGTCGAGAAAGCGGGTCGCGCCAGCGACCTTGGCGGCAAATCGCGGCAGATCATCGTGAAAATGGATGCCGGCCCGGCGTAGCGCGAAGGGCCTCTGCCTGGCTTCGCCGGATAAGGTCAATCCGCCATGGGCGGCAAACCCGATGGAAAAGCCCAGCTTTTGAAGGATCGCTTCATGTTCGGGGCCGAAATCGCCGGGCTGACCGTTCGGATAGGCGAATGCCTGAACCCGGTGGCCGAGAACATTTTCCAGCGTCGTCCTGGATGTGGCGATTTCGCTTTCGGCTTCATCGACGCCCAAGCGGCTGATGATGGGATGGTTGACCGTATGGGCGCCGATATCGAAACAGTCTTTCGCCGCTGCGCCGAGTTCCGGCCAGGTCATGTGCAGGCCCGGTGGGGACCCACGCGGCGGCGGCACCTGAAGGCAGCCGGCCAGATTGTCGATTTGCCGCCGCCGTTCCTCATCGCGGAGAGCTTTGGCCGTGGTGATCCAGCGCCGCGCGGCTTGCCGGCGCATTTGCGCGGTGTCGAACACGCAATGGCCGAGAAGCGGCAGCTCTGCCTTGCTCTGCGTGCTCCAGCGGAAGGCTTCGGCCACCCAGTCCCAATAGAACACCGCCTGGTCATCGATAAAGCCGGTCGCGGCAAACAGCACCGCCCGCAGATTGCGGGAAGTCAGTTCCGGCGCCGCATTGAGAAAATTGTCGCGGTAGCCATCGTCGAATGTGATCAGGACAGCGCGGCTTGAAAGCGGCGTCCGGCCTTCGATCCAGGCGATGCAATCGGCCAGCGTCACGACATCGAAGTTTTTCACAAGGTAATCGAGCTGAGCGGCGAACCCTTCCCGCGTCGCGCTGACATTGTCGCGGAAGCCGTAGAATTCCGGCCGGCCCGGATCGTCGATCCGGTGATAGAGCAGCGCCACGAGGCTCTCGCCGGCAAGCCGGCGCAGATGCGGCCATGCGCCAAGGCGCTGCGGCGCGGCCAGGATCTGGCGCTTCACCATCGCCCTCGCCCGGATCCTGAAATTGTTCGGCTGGGGCATATCCGAACGCTTACTCTTTTCCGGGATCTTGAAACTTGCGTCCGACCTCGCCATTACGCAGCTTCCAGACGCGGCCGGCGGTCGATACCGGCAATCCGGCGGGCAAGCCGCAAGGCCGACCGGGCCGCACCCTTCAGTCCCGCATCATCGTCAAGCAGGATCAGTTTGCGGGCAAAAGCACTGCGTGTGTCACCGGCATGCACCGCGATACGGCGCAACTGGAATGGATCGTCGTCCTGCCAGCAAAAGCCGTTCTCGGTTGAGCAGGCGCGGCGATAGCCGGCGTTCCTGACGGCCTCGATCACGGCGCGATTATAGGACCCGTAAGGATAGGCGAAGCTTTCGACGGGTCCGCCCAACAGGTCTTCCAGGGTTTTCCGGCAACCGGCCGTTTCCAGGGCAAGCTCGCCGACTGGCACTTCGGCCAGAGCGCGGTGCGACCGCGAATGGCCAGCGATTTCCATGCCGTTCGCATGCATTTCGCGCAGATGGTGCGGCAACAGGGTTGGCCTCTTGGCAACGCCGGGATCATGCCAGGTCGACAGACCGCCGACAGCGCTGGAGACGACGAACCAGGTCGCCGGACAGCCTCTTTCGGCCAACACCTCATAGGCCGGCAGAGTGTCCGCATAGGCATCGTCGAAGGTAATGACAAAGTGGCGTGAGGTGGCACGGATCTCCGGATTGTCTAGCGCTGACAGCGCAACGGGCGACCATCCAGAATCGACAAGATAGTCCAGTTGCTCGACAAACCGTTGAAAGGAAACCGACCATTGCCAGTCCGGCGTACCCCCGCCCTTTTCGATACCGTGATACATGAGAACCACCGGGCCGCGCCTGCCGGCGAACGCGCCTGGGCGGCTTGTAACCGGGTGGGGCGTGTGGCTTTCGCCACCGGTGCCGATCCGGAATTCGTCGCCGGGATTCATGATCGGCGATCCCAATTTGTGACGGCCGGCCGAAGCGGCATCGCAGCACCGGTCATTGCGCCCAAGTTCTGGCCAGCAACAGCCGGTGCGTTGCGGGCCAGCGCCGTTTCGATTGCCGACAACAAAGAGCGTGCACGCGCATCCCAGCCAATATTCGGCCGCTCGGCGAGCGCATTTGTCGAGAAGCGGGCGCGCAGGTCATCGTCACCGATCACCCTGTTGAGCGCTGATGCCAGGGCATGCCGGTCGTGCGGAGCGAAAAGAACGGCGTTGCGGTTGTGCGTAACGACGTCGCGAACCGTCGGCTTGTCCGGCGCAACGATAGCCAGGCCCATGGCGAGATATTCGTAAAGTTTCATCGGATTGCCGTAATCGTTCGTTGCCGGCAGGACGGCGATGTCGGCGGCGGCCAAAACGGCCGGAACGGCATCGTTCGGCAGCCGCCCGAAGAAACGGGCACGGTCTGCCAGCCCGGCTTGACGGACCAGAGCTTCGCATTCGGCCTTGCCCGGTCCGTCACCGATCATCAGAAGAATTGCCTTCTGTGACGGCAGCGCGGCAAAGGCGGCAATCAGCGATGCGGCGCGGTGGTAGGCCTGGAATGATCCCACAAACGCCAGCACGGGAGCGTCGGTGGCAATCCCGAGACGGCGGCGCGCGGCCTTACGGTCGGCAGCCGGTTTGAACCGATCCAGGTCGGCGCCGTTTTCCACGACCGCGATCTTTTCGGCAGGCACACCGGATTCAATCAGGCATTGGGCCAATGTTGCGTTGACGGCGATCATCAGCGTGGCGTGCCGGATTAGCGCATCAAAGGCGCGCCGATGCAGCGAGCGCAAACCGACACCACCGATTTCGTCAGCTTCCCATGGCGGCGCAACATCGTCGACGATGAGCGGCACGCCCGTTCGGCGCGAGCCCCGCAGACCGGAAAGCGACAGGCAGTTATGGGTCTCTAAAATGACATCGGGCCGGGACATCGACAGATCGCGGCCGAGCCGTTCGCCCTGCCGGAGCGAAAGCGCAATGCGCGTCGCATCGCGAATGGGTAGTACCAGCCGGCGCGGTAAAAACCGCTTCGCTGCGGCGCGGTACCCCGTGACCGCAAGGCGCGCGGAACGGCTGCCACACGCCTCGTGGATTTCAACCGATACGCCAATCCGGCGCAACGCCGACACGAGCGCAGATGCCCGCACCGTATCTCCGGCGCGCTGATCGCTCAGACGCTCGCCAGGTTTGGGTAGGTGATAGGCAAATTCCCAATGATCTTCCGGGAGTTTCGTGTCGATGCCGATGTCGCTAACCCCTTGACTGATAAACCCTAATAATCCCCACTATCGAAATGCGAACAAGATTTTTGATCGTTAATAGTAAATTTACCAAACATCTGCGAGGCGGGGTTTTTCCGTTACTGAGAGACGCTTGGGAACTGGGATTTCGTCATGCGTATTGTTTACCTTCTGGACGGTTTATCGATGGGCGGGGCCGAAGCAAACACGCTTTGGCTGATGCAGGCCATGCAGCGCGAAGGGGTCGATACCTTTTTGTGCACGCTTTCCGATGGCCGCGACGGTTCGTTGGCCGAAGAAGCGCGTCGGGCCGGCATCAAGCGCTTCGATCTGGGCATGGGCCGGCTATATGATTTGAAGGCGGCAGCGCGGTTTCTCGCCCTGTTGCGGCGTGAACATGTCGATCTTGTGCATATCCAGGATCCCTATGCGAACCTCCTTGGCCTTGTCGCCCGATATATCATGGGCATTCCGGTCATTATGACACGCCATGTTCTGGTCGATGCCTCGGCAACCAGCCGGGACCGCATCCGGGCGGCAATTCTCAATGGGTCGGCACGCCTTGCCGCCGACAGAGTCATTGCGGTCGCCAGCCCCGTCGCCGGACTTTATGCCAAGCAATCGGGAATATCGGCAGATCGCATTACCGTCGTGCATAACGGTATCGTGGCGCCACTACCGGCGTTGTTCGACCGTCAGGCGATCCGGGCCCGGCTTGGCTGGGGCGCACAAGAAAAAATCATCCTCATGGTCGCGGTGATGCGGGATGGGAAAGGCCACGACGACCTTCTTGGCGCGTTTGGTACGATACGCGAAGCGGCCGATGGCGCGCGGATCGTCTTTGCCGGCGAGGGTGCGTTGCGCGCTTCGCTTGAAACAATCGCAGAACCTTTTGGTGACGACGTCCGCTTTTTTGGCGAACGCACCGATGTCTGCGAGCTTATGGCGGCGGCCGACGTTTTGGCCCTGCCCTCCCACAGCGAAGCGCTGCCGACGGTTCTTCTGGAGGCGGCCGCGGCCGGCCTGCCGGCGGTCGCCAGCGCGGTCGGCGGCGTTTCGGAGATCATCGAAAATGGCAAAAGCGGCTATCTTGTGCCGCCGGGCGACCGCCATGGCTTGGCCGAAGCCATTATCGGCATTTTGAACAAACCAGCGGTCAGCGCCCGCATGGGAGCTTTCGCCCGGCACCTGGCCAAGGAGCGCTTTACCGTGGCGCACCAGGCCCGCAACACATTGATGGTCTACCGGCAGGTGCTTGGAAAAGCCGGCCGATCGGGAGCGCGGACAAGCGGGCGCCGTTCGGCCAGCGAGCCGCGTCCGTCGTGATGGCGGCCATACAATTGATGCTTGCTGGCCTGCTGGCATTCAGCATTGGCCTCCTGTTCTTCCATTTCGTTCTTTACCCGGCGCTGCTCTGGGCTGTCTGGCGGTTCGTCCGACGCCCGGTTATAGCCAGGCCCGCCAAGGCAACGAGCGCTTCGCTCGTCATCGCGGCGCATAATGAAGCGCCGATCATCGTGGAGAGGATGAAAAACGCTCTAGCGCAAACAATCGGTGATTTAGAACTGATTGTGGTTTGCGACGGCTCAAGTGACAACACGGCCGACCTGGCGCGGTCGCTGGACGATGCCAGGCTGCGGGTCATCGAACTGGATCAACGACGTGGCAAGGCGCATGCGCTCAATACCGGCGCGGCGGCCGCGAAAGGCGACATCATCGTCTTTTCCGACGCCAATGCGCTGTTTGCCGAAGATGCCGTCGAGGCGCTGCTTGCAGCCTTCGACGATCCGGCCGTGGGCGTTGCCTCCGGCGCCATCACGACAAGCGCCGGGAAGAGCGGAACGGGGCAGGCGATCGGCAACGCCGAAGGCCTCTACTGGCGCTATGAATCGTTCCTTCGCAGACTGGAATCGGACCTTGCCTCAACCGTCTCCGTTGTCGGCCCGCTGCTGGCGGTAAGAAGGACGGCGCTGGCGCCGATTCCGCACGGTATCGTCAACGATGACGCCTACCGCGCCTTGTCGGCGCTGAAGGCCGGCTGGCGCGTCGTCTACGTTCCCGCCGCCCGTTGCGCGCGCCGGGCCTCATCGAACCATCGCCAGGAGCTGGAACGGCGCAAGCGCATCGCCGCCGGGCGCTATCAGCTGCTGGCGCAGCCCGGTCTGTGGCCGGTCAACCGGCCGGTGGTTCTGGCGTTCTGGGTGGTGCACAAGATCCTGCGCCTGCTCGCGCCGTTTTTCATGGCAACGGCGCTGATTGCCAACGCATTGCTTGTGGCCTCGGCGCCGCAATCTGTCTTGCCGGCGGGCGTGCTTGGCCTGCAAGCCGGCTTTTACGCTCTCGGCGTGATCGGAATATGGGCGCCGGGCGGTTCTGGCGCTTGGCGGTTGCCGGCGGCGATCGCCAGCTTTCTGCGGGTCGTGGCCGGCAATGTCGCCGGCTTTGGCCGCTTCGTCACAGGCGGGCAGAGCGTGCTCTGGGCGAAGGCGGAGCGCTAAGCAGTTTTAACCAATACGGGGTCATTGACCGGTTATTCGCCCTGGCCCTTTTCCAGCGCCGCCTGCGCCGCCGCCAGCCGGGCGATCGGAACGCGGTAGGGCGAGCAGGAAACATAATCCAGGCCGATCGCCTCGCAAAAACGGATCGAGGCCGGATCGCCGCCATGCTCACCGCAAATGCCGAGCTTCAGATCCGGGCGCGTCTTGCGGCCCTCATTGGTGGCGACCCGCATCAAAATGCCGACGCCCTCCGTGTCGAGCGTGACGAAGGGGTCACTCTCCAGGACGCCCATTTCACCATAAGCGCCAAGGAAACCGGCTGAATCGTCCCGCGATATGCCGAAGGTCGTCTGCGTCAGATCGTTGGTGCCAAAGGAGAAAAAGCTTGCCGTCTCGGCAATGTCCTGGGCACGCAGCGCCGCCCGCGGCAATTCGATCATCGTGCCGACCGTGTACTGGATCTGCGGTTGGCCAGCATCTGCGGCCTCGGCGATTTTCGCCGCCGTTGCATCGATCGTCTCCTTCACACGGTCGAATTCGGAGCGCATGCTCACCAGCGGCACCATGATCTCCGGCTCGACCGCCTCGCCGGTCTGCCGCGCCGCCTCGCTCGCAGCTTCCAGGATCGCCCGCGTCTGCATTTCGGTGATCTCGGGGTAAGAAATAAGCAGCCGGCAGCCGCGATGGCCGAGCATCGGATTGGATTCCGTCAGCGCAATGACGCGCTCGCGCAAGAGCTCTTCCTTTATGCCCATCCCCTTTGCCACTTCGGCGATTTCGGTATCGCTCTTGGGCAGGAATTCATTCAGCGGCGGGTCGAGAAGCCGGATCGTCACCGGCCGGCCGGCCATGATCGTGAACAGCTCGACAAAATCGGCGCGCTGCATGGGCAGGAGCTTGTCGAGCGCGGCGCGCCGGCCATCGGCGTCACCGGCCAGGATCATTTCGCGGACGGTCTGGATCCGATCGCCTTCAAAGAACATGTGCTCGGTGCGGCTGAGACCGATGCCGTCGGCGCCAAATTCCAGCGCCGCGCGGGCCTCGTTCGGCGTTTCCGCATTGGTCCGCACCTTCATCCGCCGCGCCGCATCGGCCCAGCCCATCAGCGTGTTGAAGTCGCCGCTCAGTTCGGCCTGGATCATCGCCACTTCGCCGTCCAGGATCTCACCGGTGCTACCGTCGATGGTGATGACGTCGCCGGCCTTCCAGCTGCGCTCGAGCACGGTCATGGTGCCGGCCTTGGCGTCGATTTTCAACAGCCCGGCGCCGCTGACGCAGGGCTTGCCCATGCCGCGGGCGACAACCGCTGCATGGCTCGTCATGCCGCCGCGCGCCGTCAGGATGCCGCGCGCCGCGATCATGCCGTGAATGTCTTCCGGGCTGGTTTCCTGACGCACCAGAAGCACCGCGCGGCCGTCGCTGCCCAGCCTTTCGGCTTCCTCGGAGGTAAAGACGATCTCGCCGGTTGCCGCGCCGGGCGAGGCCGGCAGACCCTTCGCAATCACCGACTTTTCCGCCTCCGGGTCAAGCGTCGGATGCAGCAATTGATCGAGCGAGCCCGGATCGATGCGGCACACCGCCTCGTTTTCGGTCATCAGGCCCTGGCGCGCCATTTCCACGGCAATCCGGATCGCCGCGCTCGTCGTGCGCTTGCCGGATCGGGTCTGCAGCATCCACAATTTGCCGCGCTCGATGGTGAATTCCAGGTCCTGCATTTCGCGATAATGGCCTTCCAGCCGCTCGGCGATGTCGCGGAATTCCGAAAACGCTTCCGGCATCAGGGCTTCCAGCGAGGGCGCCTGCGATCCCGACATGATCCGGGCCGCCTCCGTCAAATCCTGTGGCGTGCGAATGCCGGCGACAACGTCCTCGCCCTGGGCATTGACGAGAAACTCCCCATAAAGCGCGTTTTCACCGGTGGAGGGATTGCGGGTAAAGGCGACCCCGGTGGCCGAGGTTTCGCCCATATTGCCGAACACCATCGCCTGGACATTGACCGCCGTGCCCCAGTCGGCGGGAATGTCGTGCAATTGGCGATAGGTGATCGCCCGGGCATTCATCCACGAATTGAAGACCGCCGAGATCGCGCCCCACAGCTGGTCAAGCGGATCCTGCGGAAACGGCGTCTCCAGCGCCTCTTCCACCAGAGCCTTGTATTTGCCGACAATGTCCTTCCAGTCATCGGCGGCAAGGTCGGTATCGTGCGCCGCGCCGCGCTTTTCGCGTTCGATCTCCAGAATCGATTCAAATTCGTGATGATCGACGCCCAGAACCACATCGCCATACATCTGGATGAACCGGCGATAGGTATCATAGGCAAAGCGCCCGCCGGACGCCTTGGCCACGGCTTCGACCGTTTTGTCGTTGAGGCCGAGATTGAGCACGGTGTCCATCATGCCGGGCATCGAGGCGCGGCCGCCCGAACGCACCGAGACGAGCAGCGGGTCGCCGCTGTCGCCGAATTGTTTGCCGGTCACCCGCGCCATGGTTTCGAGCGCCTCGTTGACCTGCGCTTTCATCTCTTCCGGATAGGTCCGGCCATTGTCGTAATAGGCCGTGCAGACATCGGTGGTGATCGTAAAACCGGGCGGCACCGGCAGGCCGAGATTGGCCATCTCGGCCAGATTGGCGCCCTTGCCGCCAAGCAGATCGCGCATTTCCGCCGAGCCTTCGGCGGTGCCGTCGCCGAAGTTGTAGACCTGTTTGCCCATGGCGCACCAATCCTCGTCAGGCGGTCTCCGTTCCTCGTGGACCGCCGGCTATTGCTTGCGGCACCTTAGCTACCGTCAAAGGATGCAACGCACAACGGGGCTTTGCCGAAATCGGCACTATTCAGGGCTTGATCTCGATATCCAGACCCAGATCCAGAATTGGCGCGGAATGGGTGATCCAGCCTGAGGAAATGAAATCGACGCCGGTCGCGGCAATCGCCGCAACGCTCTCCAGCGTTACATTGCCGGACGCCTCCAGAACGGCGCGGCCTTGATTGATCGCCACTGCCTGGGCAAGCAGGTCGGGGGGCATGTTATCGAGCAGCACGACGTCGGCGCCGGCGGCGAGCGCTTCGCCCAGTTGGTCAAGCGTATCGACCTCGATCTCGATTTTCACTAAAATTCCGGCAAAGGCCCTGGCCCGTTCAACGGCGGCGTTCACGCCGCCGGCAACGGCGATATGGTTGTCCTTGATCAACATCGCATCGTCGAGGCCGAAGCGGTGGTTGGAGCCGCCGCCGCAGCGCACGGCGTATTTCTCGAATGCCCTGAGGCCCGGCGTTGTTTTGCGCGTGCAGATAATCTGAGCACCGGTGTCGGCAATGGCGTCGGCGAAGCGCCGCGTCGCGCTCGCCACGCCTGACAAATGGCCGAGGAAATTGAGCGCCACCCGCTCCGCCGAAAGGATTGCCCGCGCCGGCCCTGAAATCGTAGCGACCGTGCTGCCGGCGGTCACCGCGTCGCCATCGGCGACTTTCGCTTCGAAGGCGATTTCGGCGCTCATCTGGGTAAATGCCGTGCGCGCCAGGTCGAGCCCGGCGATGACGCCGGGTTTGCGGGCGGCGATGACGGCCCTCGCCACAGTGTCCGGCGGGATGGTCGCGGCGCTGGTGATGTCGCCGGCGCGGCCAAGATCCTCGGCAAGCGCGGCGCGGACGGCCTTCTCGACAAGCGGTTTGGGTAGTTCGGCGGGAAGCGGTCTCATAACAGGTGCCTTGCTACGCGGCCGGGGCATGGGCCACCAGCGTTGGCCGGACAGCCTCGGCGGCAATCTGGTTGCATTGCGCCAGCGTGGTGAAATTCCGCCGCGCCAGCGCCGGATCGCTCTGCGGAAAATCGGAGCGCTGGTGGCCGCCGCGGCTCTCCTCGCGCGTCAGCGCGGCGACGGTAATCATCCTGGCCGCAACGAGGGCATTCTTGAGCTGCGGGTCGCGGGCTTCGGCCTCAAGCCCGGCAAAGACCTGCAACGCCTCACCAAGGCCGCCGGCATCGCGCACGACGCCGACATGACGGCTCATGGTCTGCCGGAGCCGCCTCATCAACTCTGATTGTCCTTGCGCATCGGCAAGCGCCTCGTCGGCAGCCCCGCCGGACCAGGCCACGACCTTGTGGTTCGGTAAAAGCCCCTGGATGTCGTCGGCGATCCGGGCGGCGAAAACGACGGCTTCCAGCAGCGAGTTGGAGGCCAGCCGATTGGCGCCATGGGCGCCGGTCGCGGCAACCTCGCCGCAAGCCCACAGACCGTCGAGCGAGGAGCGGCCGGCGCCGTCCACATGGATGCCGCCCATATGATAATGCGCCGCCGGCGCAATCGGGATCGGCTGGCGAACCGGA
>SMVA01026741.1_pt1 | contig 10350 bp, 9 predicted proteins | sample 2456451 | NCBI WGS metagenome assembly SMVA01 (sample SAMN11095933, study PRJNA526329) | marine sediment metagenome | biome: Marine sediment; feature: Surficial sediment; material: Deep marine sediment; isolation source: Hadal surficial sediment | place: Pacific Ocean | collected 2014-05 | depth 0-1...
CTCGCCCAGGCCTTCGCTGGGATCGGGATTGAGCAGGATTCCCTTCATGTTGAGTTCCTTGACGCAGCGTTCCAGCTCTTCGATGGAGTTGGTGGGACTGACGCCCATGTTCTGCGGCAAGGACCCCATGCCGACGAATTTATCGGGGAACAATTCGCATTGGCGCGCGGTCAGGTTGTTGCACGACTGGGTGAAGTTGTGGACCACCTGTTCCGGCTTTTCCGAATGCATCAGCTGATAGGGGCGCGGCGAAATGATCTGGACATCGGTGCCCACCTCATCGAGTTGGGCAAGATGCGAGGTGCCGCCATGGACCGGCTTGTTGAGCGCGGCGGTGATCTCATCGTCGCTGAGCTTGACCACCCCACGGCTGCGCCCCCGGCTTGCCAGCAGGTTGGCCTTATAGGCGAACAACTTTTCCGGGGCGGTGAAATGGGCATGAATGTCGATGATCATCTAATGGTCTCCCTTGGTTTTGATTGATTTTGGCCCTCGGTCAGGCGGCTTGGCTTTCCCAGTAGGCGAATCCCATGGCGCAACCGACGCCGTCGGCATTGCGGTAACACGGCACGTAATCGACCATGGTGCCGCCAAAGCCCGCGGCGCCGGCGACGGCGATCCAGTTGCGGATTTCCGAGGTGCCGGCGGTCAGCACGTCATCGGGGATCGCCATGAGGTAGTCTGCGTCTTGGGCCACCAGGGCGGCGATGAAATCCTGGTCGAGGTTTTCGTCGATCAAGGTATGGCTCAACCCGCCCGAGGCGATCATGACGACGCGCTCTGCGTTGGTGCTGGCGGCGATCGAGCGCCCCAGAGCGGCGCCGAACTGAAAGCAGCGCTTGGCGCTGGGCGCCGGTGGAAAGTAGGTGTTGACCATCACCGGGATGATGGCGCGGTCGGCCTCGGGCATGAGGAAATTGAGCACCCGGCCGAAGGCATGGCCGAGGCCGGCGTGATAGCGCGTCTCCCGCGACCACGATGGGTCGAAACCCTGGCCCATGAGGCCGGTCACCAATTCGTTGGCGAGCGGCCCATTGACCCGGTAGCGGGTCATCTGATCGGTATCCTTTTCACCGAAATAGCGGAACCTCAATGTGGCATCGACCTCGTCGGCGATGAAAATGGTGAACGGCGGCATGTTGTCGTCGAGGATGTTTTCGTGCTGGTCGTCGCCCAGGATGACCACGGTATCGGGCGCCCACTGGGCCAACCGATCGCGCAGCGCGCCGATCGCCGCATGGCAGCGCGCGGCATGGGCGCTCATGGACTCGGGCGTCAACTCCGCCTCGATGCCGGGTTTGGGATGGTAGGGCCCCTTGATGCGGGTCGGCAGTTCCGACCACTTATCGGGCGGAGTCAACAATTGCGGCGCGTGCGACATGGCCATGCAGCCGACGATTTCTGCCATATTTCCATCCTTCTTTTGTGCGCTGTCAGTTTACCGCGTACTTGGGCCCCCGCCAATGGCCTCGCCGCGCCTCAGCGATCGAAAAATTCGTCCAGGAACAGGTCGCCGAGAACCGATTCCGGCCAGTAGACATGCATGATCTGATCATAGATGCCGAAGATGAAGGTGCCGATCATCAAAGCGAGAATGGCGCAGAGCCGCCAGCTGGCGCCGTAGAACCTGGCATAGGCAAGGACGAACACCGGCAGCCCCAAGTCCAGGCCGATGATCCGAATCAGGACCAGCAAGCCGACCAGCCAGCCCCAAATTTCGAAGGTGCCGCGCAAGGTCTCTTTGGGGTTCTTGTCCTCGAAGATGGGCAGTTCCATGGTCGGCCGCGCCGCCGCCGCGGTGGCCCGCCGCCTGGGGAAAACGTCCATCACCAGTTGGGCGCTCGCCAGCACCACGCCCAGGCTGCCCAGCGATAGGATGATGATGGAGGCCCGAAGCTCCCACTGGGAGGCGATGGCCACGGCCGCGGCCAGCACCAAGATGACGAACACCGTGAACAGATCGCTTGGCTTGAATCGCATGGCGCCCTCCTACTCCGCCGCCTCGGGCAGGGGCGCCGCCCGGCGCGCCTTCCACATGGGCCACAGCAAGGTAAAAGCGATCAGGGTGCCCAGGATGAGGACGCCCGGACGCCATATCCATTCCATGTCGTAGCGCGCCACCGACAGCCACAGGTAAAGCTCCACCTTTTCACCCAGCACGAAACCGAGAATGATCGGCGCCCGTGGCCAGCCGGTGACCTTCAGCAAATAACCGAATAACGACAGCCCAAGCAGCGCGACGATATCGAGAATCGAGAAATGGGCGGCGAAGGCCGAGAGAAAAGTCAGCCCGACGATGATCGGCACGAGGACGTAGAAGGGGAAGAAACAGATATAGGCGGCCGGCTTCACCATCGCCCAGCAGATGCCCGAAGCCAGGATCTGCGACAGCACCAGGGCGATGATGATGATCATGATAAAGTGAAGTTGGCCCTCCAGCATTGCCGGGCCGGGGTTGAGGCCGACGGCGACGAAGGCGATCAGCAGCAACGCCATGGAGGTCGATCCGGGGATGCCGAAGGCCAGGGTCGTCAGCAGCGCGCCGCCTTCCTTGGCGTTGTTGGATGATTCCGGGGCGATGACGCCGCGCACGTCGCCCTTGCCGAAGTTTTCGGTATTCTTCTCCGTCTGCTTGGCGCTGGCGTAGGCGAACCAATCGGCGACGTCGCTGCCCAGGCCCGGCAATATCCCCACCCAAGTGCCGATGGCCGCCGAACGCAAGACCAGCCACTTGTGGCGGAAGGCATCCTTGATCCCTTCCATAAGCCCGGTGGTGCCGAGCTCGCTGACCTCGGCGACGCGGCCCTTGCGCGCGGCCAGGGCGATCATCTCGGGAATGGCGAAGATGCTGAGCGAGATAAGGATGACGCTGATCCCGCCCCATAGGTAGGGCTGATCGATGTCGAAGCGGATGACGCCCGATTTGATGTCGGTGCCCACCGTCGACATGATAACGCCGAGGATCGCCGCGCTAAGCCCCTTGAGCGGCGCGCCGGTGCTCATGGTGCCGATCATGGAAAGGCCCCAGATGGTGAACATGAACAACTCCGGCGAACCGAAGCTGCGGACGATCACCTTCATCACCGGGATCGAGCCGAACAGCACCAGGGCGCCGATGATGCCGCCGATCATGGAGACCATGAAGGCCGCGCTTAGCGCCCGCCTCGCCTCGCCTTTTTGCGCCATGGGGTAGCCGTCGAGCACCGTCGCCTGGGAGCCCGAGCCCCCCGGCACCGCCATCAGCACCGAGGTAAAGGTATTTCCCGTGTTGCCCACGGTGGTGACGCCGATTAGGAAGGCGATGGCGGTGACCGGCTCCATCAGCATGGCGAAAGGCAGCAACACGGCGAGCTGGGCGGGGCCGCCCACGCCGGGCAAGGCACCGCCCCACACGCCGAGGACGACGCCGAGCACCAGCCAGCCGAGCGGCTCCGGCTGGACGAGCAAGGCCGCGCCCAGGGACAAGGCTTCGAACATGGCGTCTTCCTCTGCCTAAAGGTAGCGAACTAAAAGATATTGATACCTTACGGGCAGATCACCTTGCGCGCTTCGACGCGGTCGCCGCGCTTGGCCCAATTCAGGCTGCAGGTCATGCCGGCCTTGAGCGCCGAGCGCGGCGCCAACTTACCGCCCACCGTGATCTCGGAACGGCCGCCGCTGACCCGCAGCTTCATCTTCTTGCCGTCATGGACGAAGCGCAGGATGCGCCCGCCGCGCTGGACCTTGTCGAAGGTCACCTTGGCGAGGCAAACCACCTTGCGGGCCTCGATGCGATCGCCACGCTTGGCCCAATTCATCAGGCAGGTCATGCCGGCCTTGAGGGCGCCGCGCGGCGCCAGCTTGCCGGCCACGGTGATCTCCGAACGGCTGCCGCTGACACGCAGTTTCATCTTTTTGCCCTTGTGGCTGAAAAGTAGAACCCGCCCGCCGCGCTGCACCTTGTCGAAGGTCACCACCACCAAAGGCTTGGCCTTGCGGGAAACCTTGGGCAGGCCGTATTTGGCGCGAAGCCGCTTAATGACCACGAGCCCCTGGGGATCCTGGGCGATCGCGCCGGCGATGGCGTCGTGGGTCTGCTTGCCGGTCAGGATCGAATAACCGCCGCCGAATGTTTGCGCCGCCTGCTTCTTGAACCCGGGATCCTTGGTCGCCGCGGCGAACGAGGCGCGAAGAATGGCCAGCCGATCCTTCGGGGTCTTGGGCGGCAGGGAGAAATACTTGTCGACGGCGCCCGCGCCGTTCCACTGGCGGAAAGCAGCCCATTCGGCCTTGCTCAGGTTCTTCTTGCGAAGCAAGTCTATGAAGACCGGCACACCCGGGAAATCGGGCCGCGCCGTTTCCGTGACCAGGGCCATGGCGCCCTCATTCTTGATGAAGCGTTTGAGAATCGTGACCGTCCCGGACCCGAACATGTCGATCTCACCGCGGCCATAGGCCAGGTAGATGGCATTTGAGGCGGGATAGCCGAGCACGAATTTAAGGTTCCAGCCGAGATACTCGGCGCCGAAGACCGCCGTCGAATCCTGGGTGCGATCGGTGGAGACCGAGCCCATGGCGATTGGTTCCCCCTTGGGGTCCCGCATCCTTGCCAGCGCCGACTTCCGTATGATTTGAACCGACGGTCCACGGTCCAAGGAACCGACATGGCCAAACTCAAGAAGATTGTAACGGACCGCCGAGGACCCGCGAAGCACCGGGCCGAGCGACCCGCCGCCGGCGAACACCGCGACCGTCAAGCCGTCGGGCCGGACTTTATGCTGCAAGTCATTGGCGGTGAGGACCTGAAGCGTCTTGTTGCGCACCAAGATTCTCGGCTTGCCCGGGATGTAATCGCCCCAGAACCGGGCCACCAGGCGCCCCGTGGTGTCGGTGCCGCCGCCCGCCCTCGACGCCACCATGACGGTGAGGGTCTTGCCCTTGTAGAAATCCCCCGCGGCGATCGCCTGCGGGGCGAAGGCAAGGCTGGCGACGCCCAAAACAGCGGCGGCCAGGGTTATGCGCGTCACCGCCTTGGCGAGTGAAACGCATGGAATATTTTGATCGTGAAACATCGTTGTAGGCCTCCTCGTCATATTCCTTGGCATGCCGGGGTTGTCCCCCGGCTTTAGGGTTTTAGTTCGCTTGTTTCCACATTCGTTGGCCCCAATATATTGCCATGCCCGCCCACGGCGCCACTATTCATAGAGCGCGTCCACGAAGCCGCTATCGTCGAGCTTCTTGATGTAATGGAGATCCCACACCGACAGGGGATTGATGCGCGCCGCTTCGGGGTCTTGGCGCAACGCCTCCTGGTAGACATTTTCGATCGCCGCCATGGTCGGATAAAGCTTCGGCTCCAGCGCCTCGGCGAGTTCGCCGTAAACGATGTCGACCGCCGCATCATCCATTTGGCCCTCGGAGGTGTGGCGTTGCTTGATGATCTTCTTGGTTTTCTCCGGTTCCCTCTTGAAAAACGCGATGCCCTCCAGCAGGCCCTTCAGGAATCGCTCGACCAATTCGGGATGCCCCTCGACGAATTTCCGAGAGGTCGAGAGGGTGGTGAAATGGATCATGGGCAGGGGCTCGATTTCGATGATTTTCATTCCCGCGGCTTCCGCCTGCAGGCTCTTGGGCGGCGTCAGCAACGTCGCATCCACTTCGCCCGATTGAACCCATTGCCATTTTTCCATCCTATTGGCGCCTTCCTGGCCGGGGACCGCGTCCATCTCGCCCTTGGGGATATTCAATTGATTGATGATTTCGATATCGTCACGGTCCACGTCGAGGCCGTTCTGCTTCAGGAACAGCCAGTCGTTGAGCGCGGGATGCGAGCCGCGGGTGCCGATCTTGGTTTCCCTGAGGTCCGAGAGCCCCGAAATTTCGGAATCGGGCCGCACGCAAAGGCGGTGCTTGACGACATTTATGGTTTGGCCGAGATACATCCAATCGCTGCCCCGCGCCACATGGCCATAGGGGGAGACGTGATTGCCGCCGACAAAATCAACGCCGCCGCTGGTGATGCCCTTGTGGGATTCGGTGGAGCTGATATGGCGGTCGTATTCCACCTCGATGCCATACTTCTCCCAAGAGCCGGATTCGGCGATGACGTGCAAGACCGAAAGATGGGCGCTGGCGCGGTAGGGAAAGCTCACATGGTCCATCTATTGATTCCTTTCACCAAACGATCCGGGCCTTTCATTCAACGATCCCGGCCTTTCATCAAACGACCCGGGCGCGGACCGTCATTTAGAACAGGTGCCGTGCTAAACGCCTTCGGGGAAGGGCAGGATATCGCGGTACTTGTCCATCACTTCGCGCAGGCGCGAACGCTCGACCCGGTTGACCAAGGGAAAGTCCTCCCGCCAGGTCCATGGGCGCACGGCATAGAAGATGGCGCGGTTATTGGTGTAGTCCTTGATGGCGCGGTTTTCAGGCGGCATGCGGGGGTCCAGGGGCGTGCTCCAGCATTTCTCCACCACCTCGATGTCGGTGGCGGGATCGACCCGGGTCTGCATCGCCCAAACCACCTCCTTCAGGTTGGTCGGATCGATATCCTCATCCACCACCACCACGTAGCGGCCGTTGCGCGCCCCGGCGGAACAGGAGATGACGCCATGGCCGGCCTGCTTGGCGTGGCCGGCATATTGTTGCTTGATGGCGACGACGATGAGGTACCCGGTGTGGAAATAAACCCCGGTGATGTTGGGGATGCCCGCGGCCTCCATTTGATCCCAGAGCAGTCCGGCGCGCTGGGCCACGCCATGGGTCGGCGCGCCGGGCCATTGCGGCGCCTGGTTCATGAGGATGGGATCGTTACGGTAATAGATCGCCTTGATGCGGATCACCGGCTGCGGCTCGCCGGTGCCCCGGGTGCCGCCGGTGTAATAGCCGGGCCATTCGCCGAAGGGACCTTCGTCGTGCGCTTGTTCCGACGGCGGCGGGACTTCGCCCTCGATGGCCACTTCCGAATAGGCGGGGATCGGCAGGCCGGTAATGGGTCCCTCGATCACTTCCAAAGGCGTGCCGCGAAGACCGCCGACATAATCCAGTTCCGAATAACCCCAGGGAAACTTGATGCAGGATGCCTGGAAGACCAGCGGGTCGCCGCCGAATATGGCGACCACGGGACAGGCCTTGCCCATGTCCCAATAGCGCTGACAAATTTGCCTTCCCTGTTGGCCGGGGCTCATCCAAAGCCCCAAAAGGTCGGGCCCATGGACCTGCATCCGATAGGTGCCGAGGTTCACATAACCGGATTCCGGGTCGCGGTTGATCAGCGAATCGCCGGTCCCGATATAGCGCCCGCCGTCGTGCAAATGCGACCGCAGGGAGGGAAATTGGAGAATATCCAGCGCGTTCCTGCCCCCTTCGCCGATGACGTTCTCCATCACCGGACCGTCGGCGACCACCTTGGGCGCCAGGGGTTCGACATTTTTGATTTTGGTGGAATGAAGCCGCACCAGTTCAAGCTTGGTCTTGTCCAGGGGAAAACCCATGGAGAGGGCGGCCCGCTTTCGGCTGCCCACGGTCAGGCTGGCGACGCGGTATCCCGGCCGATGCCCCTTGATGCGGTCGAACACCAGCATGGGCGGGTCGGCCAGGAATTCCGAACTGGCCTCGGTCAGGGCGCCGATTTCCAAATCCCAGTCCGCGTCCTCTATCTCCACATATTCACCGGCCTCTTTGACGAGTTCGATGAACGTCCTGAGATCATGGTACTGGATTGTCATGGCCCCCCCCTCCGGCGCTGGTTATTCCCGATACCCTGGCGCGTCGCGCGGCGCGGTTATGCCCCGTTCGCCCTTTTTTCAGACGCATATTTCTTCCACAGGCCCATGTGGTCGCTGTCCTCGGCCACCACCTCGGACAGCACGACGATGTGGGAAAGATCGTTATCCGCTTCGTCGCGGATCGAATGGCGGGGTTCCTTGCCCGCCTCGACATCGGCGATGCCTTCGAGAATCTGGCGGCGGGCGGCGGCGATGAACTTGTCGGTGGTGCCGAGATGCTCCCGCGTGCGGTCGTGGATGGGGCCTTGGCTCTCGCTGGCGAAGGCGTCATGGGCCATGAAATAGCCGCCCATGCCGGTGAAGGTCTCGCTCATTTCATCGCGGTCCTGGAGGTAGCGGTTGCCCCGGTTGCGGGTGAGCGTGCCGTCGGGCGAGACCTCGGTGCCGATCTGGCCGGTATAGCGGCTCATGTCCAGCGGCCGCTCGCGGTTGATGGTGATGTCGAAGCGAAGGTGATGGGTGTCGTCGGTGGGCACGTGCCAATTGATCTGGTTGCCCTGGTTCAAGCGGCCCTCGTTGCCGACGATGGCGGCCTTGTTGGGCATGATGAAATTGGTCACCCGGACATATTTATTCTGCCCCTCCGCCTGGCGGATGGAAAAGATGCGGACGCCGAAATCGGCCAATTCTATGTCGAGAGTGGGCCGGCGGTCGTTGCCGTAGTGGAAGCTCGCCGACCGCGTATCCCCCGGCACCGGCCGCATGTCGGGCGGCGTGACCGACCCATGCAGGTACGACAGATGGACCGGGTCGATATCCCCCTCAAGCGCCTGCAGATAGTTGCAGTTCATGTGGGTCTTGGAGGTGTAGCGGTGATCGTCGGGGACGTGCAGGAATTGGTAATCGGGAAACAGCGGCGGGGCGTCGGCGCCCATATAGGCGAAGATGATCCCTGCGATTTCCTTGCAGACATAAGCCTTGTGGCGGACCTCGTCTTTGTAGGTGCTGCCCTCGGGCTCGCCGGGTTGTTCAAGGCAGCGCCCCTCGATGTCGTACAGCCAACCGTGGTAGAGGCAACGCAGGCCGCCATCCTCGATGCGCCCGTAACTAAGATCGGCGCAGCGGTGCGAGCAGTTGATCCCCAACAATCCCGGGCGCCCCTTCTGGTCGCGGAAGAGAACCAGACGCTCGCCAAGAATCAGCAGCGGCTGGGGCGCGCCGCCCGGCGGCAGCTCGCGGCTGAGGGTGATGGGCTGCCAGTAGCGCCGCATCAACGCGCCGCCCGGCGTTCCCGGGCCGCTCTCGGTAATCAGCTTGTTTTCACGGGCGGTGACCAATTTTCCCTATCCCTCCATGATCTCCAATCGACGCCGCACATCCGGCGCGGCGCGCCGCCGCCGTTAGCGTCGTTCCTCCCACAATGGTTTCCAGACCTTTTGGATAGCGGGCAGCACCTTGTCGCTCATCTCCATGGTCTGGATGACCTGGGTTTTTCCCTTGCCCGCCACCTGCTGCGGATAGGCGAGGAAGCTTTTCGTCTGCATGTCCTTGCGCGAGGGCGAATTGCCGGTGGCGAAATACATCGCCGCCTAGCCTTCGCGGGTCAGGAACCAGTTGAGGAATATCTTGGCGGTGTTGATGTGCGGATTGTTGCGCACCATGGCCATGGGGCCGGGCGACACCGGCACGATTTCCGGGCAATGATAGCCAACGGCGCCGCCCTTCCTTTTGAATTCCTTGACCTTGTAGCCCCCAGCCGGGATCACGATATCGTATTCGCCGATCAAGGCCAGCCGCAGCGAAGCACTGCGGTTCTCGTTCCGGCGCTGGGGCTTGGTCTCACGGAAGAATTTCGTGAGGTAGTTCTTGGTCCACTTTTCCCCCTTGGCCGACCACAGCGCGATCACCCAGCCGCCGGGGCCCTGCATCGCCGGCAACAGATGTTTCCAGTTGGGCAATTCCCGCAAATCCGCCAACACCTTGTTGGCCTTGAGGGCCCCGAAACTGCTGTTGAAGCTGGTCAGGATGTCGCCGACGAAGCGCCCTTCCTTGAAGGCGATGACCGGTTTCATGGAGCGTTCGAACCGCCCCGCCCGGCGATAGTTCATCTTGGCGTAGGGGTAGCGCTCCTTGAACGGCGCAATGAATTTCTTGAACTGCTTGGGGCGCCAAGTCGACAGCATCACCGCGGCACCCTCTTTCTTGGCTCCCGCCACCCATTTGGCAGGCATCACATATTCGCTTTCCTGCCCCTTGAGGTAATCCTTTGGGAGCTTCAGCTTGCTGAGAATCTTTTGCGTGGACCGGGGAATTTCGGCGCCCTGCACGAGAACGGGCATTGCCAAAATTACGCCCAGCAATCCGGCCCCGAAAAAGATAGGCATCTTCATGATCGATCTCCCTATGGACAAACGTTTGTTATTCAAAAATTGCTTTTAAATATCAGAATAAACTTATTGTTCCGGCCAGGCCCTGTCAATACACGCGCCCTCGCCCGGTGGGCTTTCCTAGTCGTTGGTCGGCACTTGCCGGGATAAGGTGATTTCCTTGCCGTTTTCAGACGATTCCATGATGGCGAGGCAAACCTCCAGGGTCGCCATGGCCCACCTCCCGTCATGGGCGACCGGGCGGTCCTCGACGA
>SMVA01064278.1_pt1 | contig 10349 bp, 8 predicted proteins | sample 2456451 | NCBI WGS metagenome assembly SMVA01 (sample SAMN11095933, study PRJNA526329) | marine sediment metagenome | biome: Marine sediment; feature: Surficial sediment; material: Deep marine sediment; isolation source: Hadal surficial sediment | place: Pacific Ocean | collected 2014-05 | depth 0-1...
AATTCTATGACCACAGCTAATAGTTCCTCAAAGACGGACCTCTCATTTAAAATATCCTCCAGCAGCGATTGAAATTCGATTACCGCATCTGGTCCCAGTACCGCAGTCAAAACAGCCACAAATCTCTTGTGCTGCTCGATCATTTGTGGTAAAAACACAATGTCATCATACAATAAAACCTCCGCATTGGACGGAGTAACCCACTCAATCCCCGGGTCCGGACCATGGACTATTACTTTTTTTAGTGGTTTAATGTCCGAGCTTACATTAATGGACTCCATTTGTTTTGACTCTATTGACATTGATCCAGTATTAACCCGGATTACGCACTCTTTGCTGTCCCAAGAAATGGACGCCATTCATCCTGAATAAATCCCGAAAAATCTCTGAGAAACAATATGTATGAAGGTTTGTAGGGTTTACTTTTCAAGGTGAGTCCGATTTCCTCTGGCAGGGCATTTCCTTTTCTGGCGTTACATTCTTTACAAGCTGTGACCAGGTTGGTCCACGAGGATCTTCCTTTACGTGATCTGGGTAGTACATGATCCAGGGTCAAGTTTTTGGTAGTACCGCAATATTGGCAACAATAGCTGTCTCGCTTAAACACATTTTGTCTTGATAGTTCTACGTCCTTATAAGGAATACGTATGTACTTGTATATGCGAATGACCGCCGGCATGGGATAACATTCGGTTACCGTACGCAGATACTGTCCATCAAAACCTGATATTAACTCCGCTTTTGCCAGATAAGTCAATAGGAAAGCACGATGTATGCTACATACAGTCAGTGGACTGTAATCTTGATTTAAAACCAGTACTCTTTGATTCATATCAAAATTTTAACTAGTGCCCGGACCTACGGGTTTCCCTTTGTTCATCCTTTTTTCTAATATCTTGTCTCTTGTCGAAAAGCTTTTTACCTTTTCCCGTGGCAATCTCCAATTTTGCCAGGCCACGGTCATTGATAAAAAGCCGTAACGGAACAATAGTTATACCTACATCTTTAGATATTTTACGAAGCTTCTTCAGTTCACTTTTATTAAGCAACAATTTACGTTTCCTGGTAGGTTCGTGATTATAATGCGAAGCTTGTTCATAGATGCTGATATGCATTCCCTGTATCCACAGCCCTTCCCCATCAAAAACGCCATAGGCGTCTTGAAGATTGGCCTTTCCCAAGCGAATTGACTTGATCTCTGTGCCAGTCAATGCCAGCCCTGCCACAAATTGGTCACCCAACTGGTATTCAAACCTGGCCCTTTTATTTCTAATTTGGATCTGACGGTATGTTTCCTGAACTTTTTTCATGCCCCGCCAAATATAAGCAGAAATATCAGATCTTAGATCTCAGGTCTCAGATCTCAGATTTTAGATCTCAGATCGAGGCTCTGCCTCGGATCAGGACCTACTTTCATATCAGCAAATTGACCTGCCAGGTATTTATAATGACCTGTGATGCCGATCATGGCTGCATTGTCCGTACAGTACTGGAACTCGGGAATAAATACCGTCCAACGCTCTAACTTCGCCAGTTCCCGAAGCTCCTGCCGAAGTCCGGTATTGGCGCCTACTCCCCCGGCAATGGCTACTTGTGAGATATTATATTGTTTGGTGGCAATTTTTAGTTTCTGGAAGAGCATTTGAACCAAAGTATGTTGTACACTGGCACATATGTCTGAAAGGTGGTCTTTGATGAAATCAGGGTCACCTGCTAACCCATCCCTCAAAAAATACCTCACTGCAGTCTTGATTCCGCTAAAGGAGTAATCCAGTTCAGGAATATTTGTTGAAGGAAATTGAAAAGCCAGCGGGTCACCTTGCCGGGCGCTCTCGTCAATCATAGGACCGCCGGGATACGGAAACCCTAAAAGTTTTGCGATCTTGTCGAAGGCCTCTCCTACCGCATCATCCCTGGTCTGGCCGATCACCTGCATGTCCAGGTAATCTTTAACCAGGACCAATTGAGTATGTCCCCCGCTTACGGTAAGACAAATGAAAGGAAACTCAGGATATGGAGGATTAATAAAATGGGCCAGCACATGTGCTTCCATATGATCGACAGCGATTAGCCGAATATTCAAAGAAAGCGCCATGGCTTTGGCAAAAGAAGTCCCTACTAAAAGAGATCCGAGTAATCCCGGCCCCCTGGTAAATGCAATTGCATCTAACTGATGCAGGTTAATTCCTGCATCTTTCATGGCGGTGTTTACAACCGGCACAATATTTGATTGATGTGCCCTGGAGGCCAATTCAGGCACTACACCGCCATAATTTTTATGGACAGCCTGCGTTGCTATAATATTATTAAGTACCTTTCCCTGATGTACTACAGCCGCTGAAGTTTCATCACATGAGGACTCTATAGCTAGTATTGTCGGGGTTTTAGCCATGTGTCAATGAGCACGTCGAAAATCAAATTTATTAAAAATCCTGTGGTCAAAGCAATATTCTGGATTATCATAGGAGTTTTTATCTTTTTCTTATTATTCGCGGCCGCTATTCAAATTCCTTTCCTACAGACCAGACTGGTAAAAGAACTTTCCAAAACCGTATCCGACAGAATAAACTATCCAGTAACCATCGAAGAGGTCCATGTAGACTGGTTTGATGAACTGAAGGTAAAAGGACTTCGTATTTACGATCGTCAACAAAATTTAATGATCGGGGTAGCCGAATTGCTGGTGGATTTCGACATTACCTCCTTAGTTTCTATTAACCAGATCAGACTGGACCGTGCCACTTTTACACAAGCTGACATCAATCTAACAAAATACTCCTTAGATGAAGAAATCAATATCGCTGGATTTATCAAAAGTATCAAGCAGTGGGTAAATCCTGAAAATAAAGATGCCAAGCGGGATTTACGTATTAACCAAGTGCTCTTTGTGGATTCTAAGGTCAGGCTTAATAATATCACCAAGGACTCTATAAAAAATGGGTTGGATTATCACCATTTCCTACTGGACAACCTGAATGCAGAGATACATAACTTTAAAATTCGGAACGATACCATCCGGTTAGTAATGATGCGTATGGAGGCGGTAGAACCGGTTACTTCATTGATAGTCCATGACTTTACTACCGACTTTTATTTCAATAATAATGTCATGGCCTTCAGAAACCTCCACCTTTTGGTTGGAGAAACTGAAATTAAGGACTCTTTGGTTTTTAACTATGAGAGCCCAACTGCTCTTAGCAGTTTTAGGGACAGCGTTCATATAGCAGCAAATTTCGAAAAGTCCAATATTGCAGCTAAAGACCTTAAGCTTTTTATTACTTCATTAGGACCCACAGATCAACACTATATCCTAAGTGGTGACTTTAACGGTAAAATTACTGCATTTGATTTTAGCAATGTAGAGCTGGAATTTGGTGGTGAAAGCCATTTTATTGGAAATATCAATATGGAGGGCTTGCCGGTATTCCAGGACACATTTATTGATGCCAGCCTGACCAATTCTGTTATTTCTCCCAGGGACCTTCGTCCATTTATCGGAGATAAGCTATATGCCGAAGTGCAGAAATTTGGCACCATACGCCTCAGCAGTCAGTTTCTGGGATTCCCCAGAGATTTTGTGGCCAACGGAACCTTCTTCACTCAGTTAGGCACGCTGATTGCTGATATTAACCTAAAAATCGATGAAAACACTCAAAGTGCAGCCTACTCAGGAACCCTGGCTACTGACAACTTCGATTTGGGCAAGTGGTCTAACAAACCCGATGTCTTTCAGAAAGTGGCCCTGCAAGGTCAGATCCAGGGATCGGGCTTTACTATTGAGAAAGCGGATTTTGAGTTAAAAGCCAAAGTAAGCAGTTTCGGATTTAAGAATTATAACTACACCAATATTGAAACTGATGCCCGGTTGGCAAAAGAACTGTTCATCGGTAAACTCAAAATTGACGACCCCAACCTAAAGTTTACTTCCAATGCCTTCATAGACCTCCGTGAAGATGTTGATCACATTGCTGTGGAAGCAACCCTGGACACCGCCATATTAAAACCTTTGAATTTATTCGATGAAGATGCAACCCTCAGTACCTACCTGGATCTGGATTTCACCGGCCTGACCATAGATGAAATGGTGGGTTTTGCCAACCTAAGAAATACCCACTTCACCTATGAAGGGAAGTCGCTGGATATTGCCTATCTGGAAGTAATTTCCCAAAAGAAAGCTAATGAACGAAGAGTAAGTTTGACCAGTGATCGCTTCGACATAAATGCCCAGGGAGATTTTGAATTCAGTACTTTATTTGGAGATTTAAATAGACTCATTTATGAGTATCGGTTGAATCTTATCAATGACAAAAATGGACTGAAAGAATACTATGAGCATAAGGTTTCCAAAGCGCATAATAAGTATCGCATCGATTTTACCGGCTTACTCAAAGATGTAAACCCCATCATAGAACTGTTTGAGCCTGACTTGAAGGTATCACTGAACACCCCTGTTGAAGGTTACTTTAGACATGGATTTACCTCCATTTTAGCAGCCAGCAGTGAAATTGACACCCTGAGGTATAAAAATAATACCATGCATGATGTAATAATTGATTTCAATACCTCCAAAATTAGTGACAGCACCAATGTATTGGCAATGGCGTATGTCCATTCAAAAGAACAGGAAATTGGCACGCTAGCTACCACTCAAGATTTTTCATTCGAAGCAGTCTGGAATAATGACCACATTGATTTTGAAACCCAGATTGAGGTAAAAAATTACCCTGAGAACAGAGCAATGGTAAGTGGCCAACTCGAGTTTCAAAATGATCAGTCCGTGCTGCATTTCGATCATTCCGATTTCAGCGCTCTTAACCAACAATGGCGGCTGGCCCCTGATAATCAGATATCCATAAGCAATGGTGAATTTGATTTTAAAAGCGTTACCCTTTACCATGACCTGCAGAGTATCACTATGAATGGCGTTATTTCTCCTGATAGTTCCAAAACCTTTTTAGTTGAGTTTAATCAGTTTCAGGTAAATAATTTAAATCCCCTCTTGAAGTATAAAATATATGGAGAGTTGAATGCAAACATAGAATTCCAGGATCTTTATGAAATACCGCGCATAAATAGTGGCTTGACCATTACAGACTTCCAATTAGGGAAATTCCTGGTGGGTGATGTAGTAGGAAAATCTTATTGGAATTATTTGGAGGGGTATTTCGATATCAGTTTAAGTGCTGTCCGGGATCGGCATCAAATTCTGGATATAAGAGGAACTTATACCCCAAAAGCAGATGGTCAACTGAATTTACTGGCCCGATTGAACCAGGCAAACCTTCACCTGGTCGAACCCTTTGTGGAAAAAACTTTTTCGAACCTGCAAGGACAAATCAACGGAGACATTACTATTGGTGGCTCTCTAAAAAACCCCAATTTAGGTGGATCCATTGAAATTTCACAAGGACAGTTCAAGGTTAACTATCTGAACACTACTTATGATTACCAGGGCGAAGTACAGTTTACCAATGACCGCATTGAAATAGTAAATGGTCAACTTTCGGACGAAAATGGCAATTTCGCTACTATTAATGGAGGCTTGATTCACCAGGGATTCAAGGATCTGGAACTGGATCTATCAGGCGAGTTATCCAACTTCATGGTGCTAAACACGGTCCGTGAGAGAGGCAGTTTGTACTATGGCACTGCTATTGTTAGCGGGGACCTGCACTTCAACGGTCCCCTGGGTAACTTCAAAGTTAAAGCCTCGGCCGTTTCAGAAAAAGGAACCAGAATTTTTATTCCCATCAACGAGAGTTCAGATGTTGAGGAAAAGGACTACATCAATTTTGTAAGTTTCAATGATACCTTACAGCTTGGAGTAGATGAACTGGATGTAAAACGGATAAAATCAGGCGGGATCAACCTTGATTTTGATCTGGATTTAACGCCTGATGCCTATATGGAGATCATATTTGATTTACAAGCCGGTGATATCATCAGAGGTCGTGGAAGTGGACATTTAAACCTTCTGATTGACACTGAAGGCGATTTCAACATGTTTGGTGAGTACATCATTCAGAAGGGTGGTTACAATTTCACTTTGTACAATATTATCAACAAGGAATTCGATATTTTGCCATCCAGTAAGATTTCCTGGTACGGAGATCCGTACGAAGGCATCTTGGACATTCATGCAACCTATGAACAAAGCGCTGATATCTCACCTTTGTTTGCCGACCAGCCGGAGAGCCTGATTCAAGGAAGGTATTCGGCAATTGTACAGCTAGACCTGAAAGGTCAATTGCTAAGCCCTGAAATTGATTTTGATCTTTACCTGAAGGATAATCAAACAGTAGATCCCGAAATTACCAGGGCAATTCAGGAAATCAAGAATGACGAACAAGCGCTCAATCGACAGGTGTTCAGTTTGATTGTACTACGTCAATTCTCACCACCTGATGACCTGAGCCTGGGACAAGGCGGCGCACTAGGAAGCAGTGTCAGCGAATTGCTTTCCAACCAATTGAGCTATTGGTTTTCTCAAGTTGATGAAAATCTCGAAATAGATGTAGACCTGAATGGCCTCGATCAGGAGGCATTAAATACATTTCAACTCCGATTAAGCTATACCTTCCTGGATGGGCGGCTAAGAGTAACCAGGGAAGGGGGTTTTACCAATACCGTTGAAAACACCAGTGATTTCAGCAGTGTGGCTGGTGACTGGACCCTGGAATACCTGCTTTCTCCCGATGGCAAATTCAGAGCCAAGATGTACAACAGAAATACTTATAATTCACTAAATTCAGGAATAGAAAATACCAATACTACGTCAGCAGGATTCAGTCTTATCCATACCCAGACATTCAACAAAATAAATGAACTTTTTAGTCGGAAAGAAAAGAACAAAAACCCGCAGGATGTCTCTCGAAATACCGGGAATAGCCAGCAATCCGGTGCTGCGAATCTCAAGTAAAATTACTTGTTCTTTTTTTTGGTTTACCCTGTCGTTAACCACATTATGCGCTCAGGCGCAACAGGCTGATTCCATTAATAGTCTGCACAGTGGCGCAAACAAGAGCGCCAGAAACATTGCCATAGCTTCTGGCGTGCTATATGGTGCTGCCCTGTACGGATTGAATAAAACATGGTATGAAGAATTTCCACGCACAGAATTTCATTTTTTCAATGATAATACGCAATGGAAACAACTTGATAAGGCAGGGCACTTTTATTCCGCATTCCATATAAGTCAGGTGAGTATACATTTATTTCAACAAGCAGGAATGAGCAAAAACAAAGCCCATCTCTGGGGCGGAATGATGGGCTTTCTGATTCTCACTCCTATCGAGATATTAGATGGGTTCTCAGAGGAGTATGGCGCTTCCTGGGGAGACCTGATAGCCAATGCGGTTGGCTCTGGTACCGCAATGGCCCAATACATGATTTGGAATGAAGCACGTATTAAACCCAAGTTCAGCTTTACCCGGACGTCTTTGGCAGCGGAAAGACCAAATGTATTGGGCGATGGGTTCCATCAAGAAATCTTAAAGGATTACAATGGTCAAACCTATTGGCTTAGTGTCGACATGTACGCCTTCCTATCGCAACAGTCAAAATTTCCCAAATGGCTGAATTTTGTAGTTGGCTACGGGGTCAACAACATGGTATATGCCAATGATCACCAGAATCTGGACCAGGGCTATGATGCTTATCGACAATATTATTTTGGGATAGATTTTGATCTAAGTTACTTCACTGGAAAAAGCAAGCTGGTCAATACTTTGCTTTATATAGTAGACCTGATACATTTGCCTGCACCTACCCTCGAATTTAACCGCATGGATGGGTTAAAATTTCATTTTTTAAAATTCTAAGTAGTGTTCTATTAGAATTTTATGGGATTATTGTTTATTTGGTTATTTTAGAACATGGGTCTGAATATCAACATCCTCTGAATATCAATTTTATGGACTTAGTGGAATATATGCGTGATTTTGCCCTGGAAGTAGGTGGACAATTTTCCGAATACGATAAGAATAAGTCAATCATTGTCGTTCCTTTGGAACAGGGTCGTTTTCAAACGGTTATCGCTTATAAAAAAGAAGAAGCATCCAAAAGAACTATGATTGAGATTAGTTCAAAAATATGCCAGTATAAAGACACCCTTAATCTGGTGGAATTGCTGGAAGAGAATTCCAACTTGTGCCATGCTAAATTCGCTCTTTTCGAGAATTATCTAAAAGTAGAGGCTGTTGCAAGTTATGAGGGTATAACTTCACAACTCCTTAAGGAAATGATCATGGAGGTTGCAGAGGTTGCCGACCATTGGGAACAACGTTTGGTCGGCATTGACGTACATTAATTAAATTTCAAAATTTAAAAATAGGAATAAAGAAAAAATGCAAGCTGTCTTATCGCTCCCGAGTACTCGGGGGAGGAAAGTCCGGGCAACATAGAGCGCCGTACTTCCTAACAGGAAGGCCACGCCTAGGCGTGGACAGATAGTGCCACAGAAAATATACCGCCCCCGTGGTGTGTCGGCTCTCCGAGCCGACTCTACTACGGGAGTAAGGGTGAAATGGTGAGGTAAGAGCTCACCGCCTTGTTGGTGACAGCAAGGGCAGGGTAAACCTTACGGGTTGAAAGATCAAATAAACTATCTTACGCCGCTGGCGTAACGGACTGCTCGTCCGTTTTTCAATGAAACAGATAGTGGGTAGATCGTTAGAGACCTGCAGTGATGCAGGTCCAAGATAAATGATAAGATCACGCCATTTGGCGTGAACAGAACCCGGCTTATAAGCTTGCATTTTATTTTTTTTAATTATGGCTAAAATATTAATCATTGATGATGAGCAGAGTATCAGAAGTACTTTGCGCGAGATACTGGAATACGAAAAGTATGAGGTAGAAGAAGCAGAAGACGGCGAGATTGGTCTTGAGATGCTAAGCAATAATGACTTTGATGTGGTGCTTTGCGACATTAAGATGCCAAAAATGGACGGTATCGAAGTACTTGAAAAGTCACATAGCCAGGGAAAGGACGCGGCGTTTATCATGGTGTCCGCTCATGGTACTATAGAAACAGCTGTTGAAGCCACCAAGAAAGGCGCTTTTGACTTCATTCAGAAACCACCTGATCTTAACCGGCTACTGCTTTCGGTGCGAAATGCCCTGGACCGGTCAACCTTAGTTACTGAGACCAAGGTATTGAGGAAACAGGTAAGTAAGACCTTCGACATTATTGGGGAGTCAGCCGCCATTAATAAGGTAAAGGAAACCATTGACAAGGTGGCGCCAACTGATGCCAGGGTATTAATTCAAGGAGCAAACGGTACCGGCAAGGAACTGGTAGCGAAATGGATCCACCAAAAGAGTAATCGTTCGTCGGGTCCGTTAATTGAGGTGAATTGCGCAGCCATCCCTTCCGAACTAATTGAAAGTGAGCTGTTTGGTCATGAGAAAGGCGCTTTCACCTCAGCCATCAAACTGAGACACGGAAAATTCGAGCAGGCCAATGAAGGATCGCTTTTTCTCGATGAAATTGGAGATATGAGTTTGTCTGCCCAGTCCAAAGTGCTGCGGGCACTTCAGGAAAATAAGATCTCACGAGTGGGCGGTGATAAGGAGATCACGGTAAATGTACGGGTGATCACGGCCACCAACAAAGACCTTAAAAATGAGATCAAAGAAAAAAGGTTCCGGGAAGACTTATATCATCGGATAAGTGTGATCCTGATACAAGTCCCCCCATTGTCTGATCGGAAAGAAGACATACCATTATTGGTTGATAAATTCCTGGACGAAATAGCGGCTGAATATGGGTCCACCAAAAAAACCATCTCCGAAAAAGCTATAAAGGAACTACAAAAGCATCCATGGACGGGCAACATAAGGGAGCTACGAAATGTTGTGGAACGATTAGTAATTATGTGTGGGCAGGATATTGATGAAAAGGACGTGGTGCGTTATACGGATGTGAATTAAATTACGAAGGACGAGGGACGAGGGTGTTAGGGTGTTAGGGGCGTAGCCTCCGGCTACGGATCAGTGGGATTAGAGAAATTATATAGTTTACTCGCATTTAACTATATAGTTTATGGATTTGCATTTTCGAAATATCATACATTTTTTGTAAAAGAGATTTTTAGGTTTCATGATAAAAAAAATAGTAACCGCTCTAAGTGATACGAAACATATAAAGGGAAATACCACATTAACCAGCATAGTTTCTCTCTTTGTTTTTATAATGGCCTATGTTGTTATTACCTATGCTCCATCCCCGGAGCTCACTTATCATCCTAATGAACCTGAGCGATCCTACCACCCAGATGAGGGAGTTTGGGTAGCAGCGGGTAAACACTATTTTCAAAAGTTTTTTCTGGAAAGAGATTGGAGTTATG
>SMVA01062000.1_pt1 | contig 10348 bp, 10 predicted proteins | sample 2456451 | NCBI WGS metagenome assembly SMVA01 (sample SAMN11095933, study PRJNA526329) | marine sediment metagenome | biome: Marine sediment; feature: Surficial sediment; material: Deep marine sediment; isolation source: Hadal surficial sediment | place: Pacific Ocean | collected 2014-05 | depth...
ACATCAATTCCCGGGCCCAGTTTCCCTGTGCTGTTCCGGATGAGCCCCGCGTGCTTTGTGACGAAGAATAGATGTTGGCCGCCGCTTGGCGTTCTGATTTTATAGGTCTTGGGGATCTTTATATCGAGACGGTGGCACAGATCCTCAAAGCCCTTAACACCATCGACACCGCCCTTGCGGTCGAGGTCGATGACTAGGAAGCCGGATGCGCTGCCAGTCGGGATGCCGTAATTGGCGGCAGGAAATCGACGTGCCCACCTTTTTATTTGGCGCAGCTCGGTCGTCGCGTCTTTAAAGCCATTCTTCGTAAGGGGCGCCTTCTCGTTTTTGATAATTGGGAATACTGGGATCCCCCGCTCGATGAAGCGCAGCTCGTTCTTGAGAAACTTTGACCGCCGCCGCTTGCGCTCCCCGCGTACCGGCAGGCTGCCGCTTTGTTCATCAGTGTGATTCATATTCTGAACTCCTGCAGCAGGTCATCATCAGCCAAAAGCAACGTCTCATCTGGCAAGTCGTCAAGATCGTGCATAGGTACGAATGTATAAATCTGCCCGACCTCGAACTCCGCAAGGAGCTTCAACCGCCGCTTACGTGGACCGCGGATCAACAATCTCCGCCCCCGGATCGAGCGCCTCATCACGCGGCCACAAATCTATCCGCTGGGTTTTTCCGACGCTCTTTCGCCCAACTCAGGACGTCGGAGAATAAGTATCGCTTCACCTTGGGCGAGATCTCGATATACGGTGGGCCTTCCCAAGTTGCCTTCTTCATCCTTGAGCAGCGTATGTGCTGCGGGGTGACATCAAGGTAGAGGCCCAGAGCCTCATCATCCAGCATGTCGTCCGGCTCGAACCTTGGTCGCGCGTTTGTTTTGTTCATCAACGTCTCCTTTACTTGTGGTGCTGCGGTTGGCAATAGTTGCAAGCTTTGTTGAGATTCGTTGGGTGAGCAATAGTTTTGGAAAAGCTAGTGCGCGCTGGTTTTCCCCCAAACGCGCGGACAGCAAGGGAGTGTGTGTGTTCAAGTGCGTGTTCAAAATGGCAGCCGGGCTGCTGCCAGGTGGATTTCGTAGCGCAGGAAATGCTATATGTTATTGTTTTTTATTATCTTTCAGGCGACTTGCCCTAGCAAGGAGTCCCTTAAAATGTACTCAATTCGCGGCATGGTTGATGCGTTGGAAATAGACTAAAGTAGCGGCGAGTGTTATCGCCGAACAACCGATGCATCGAATCACGAAAAGGTGGCGTAGGCTTGTGGACAGGCCATGAAAGACGCGCGGGTCATTAACAAATACCCGAACCGACGGCTATACGACACGACGGACAGCCGCTACATCACGCTTTGCGATATTCGGCAACTTGTAGTCGATGGCGAGCGGTTCGCAGTCATCGATAAAAAGTCGGGTGAGGACATTACACGCAGTATCTTGCTGCACGTTATCGCGGAACAAGAGGAGCGCGGAGAGTCTGTGATGAGCGAAGATTTCCTCGCTCGAATCATCCGGGCGGATAGCGGCGAGGCGCCGCAGATGGTTCGGGGCTACTTGGAGGAAACCTTGTCGTTGTTTCTGGAGCAACAGCAAAAGATAGGAGCTTCGATCGGTAACGATTCGGGTTTAGATGCCTTCGAGGCCTTGAGCGATGTCGCTCAACGGAATCTCGGCCAGTGGCTGGAGCGGCAGAAACAGTTATTGCAAACCTTTCATCCAGCTTCATCTGTACGAGCAGGCAGCTCATCGTCCAGCCGAAACCCGGCTGAGCGCGACGAGAACTCTTGATTGAAAACCCTGAACTCTGTTGTCTTGACAACCAGTGCGGAATAGTGCTATGCTGCAGCGCAGCAGGGCGTTACTCCCCCAACGCTTTGCGCCGGCCGGCAACGGCTGGTTCTTAAAAGCCCTCGTTTTTCGAGGGCTTTTTTTTGGGTGAGCGACGCCGAGGAACGTTTATCAGGCAGCGTCTAAGTCGCGCATACTGAGCCGGACTCGACCTTGCCGATCCACTTCCAGCACCTTGACCTTGATGATGTCGCCCTCGGTGAGTTTGTCGCTGACGCGTTCTACTCGCTCGTTGGAAATCTGCGAGATATGCACCAGGCCGTCCTTGCCCGGAAGTATCGCGACAAATGCGCCAAAATCCATCAGCCGAACGACTTTGCCTTCGTAGATACGGCCGACTTCTACATCGGCAGTAATCAATTCGATCTGCCGCTGTGCCTCCCGACCGGAGGAACCATCCACAGACGCAATGCGAATCGTGCCGTCGTTCTCAATGTCGATTGTGGCGCCCGTCTCCTCGGTCAGTCCACGAATAACAGATCCGCCCTTGCCGATCACATCACGAATCTTTTCCGGGTCAATCTTGATCGTAATGATGCTAGGTGCCCAGTTGGACATCTCTTCTCGGGAAGTAGCGAGCACTTTATTCATTTCATCCAGGATATGTAGCCGCGCCTCCCGCGCTTGCGCGAGCGCCGCGGACATTATTTCCTGCGTGATCCCATCGATCTTGATATCCATCTGCAGAGCCGTGATTCCCGCGGCTGAGCCGGCGACCTTAAAGTCCATATCGCCCAGATGATCCTCATCGCCGAGAATATCGGTCAGTACGACATAACTGTCGTCTTCCTTGATTAAGCCCATCGCGACGCCTGCGACGGGTGCCACGATGGGCACGCCGGCATCCATCAGCGACAGGCTGGTTCCGCAGACACTCGCCATCGAGCTTGACCCGTTCGATTCCGTGATCTCTGAGACGACACGAATGACGTAGGGAAAGGTCTCCATATCCGGCAGGACCGCCTCGATTCCGCGGCGTGCCAAGCGGCCGTGGCCAATTTCCCGGCGTTTTGGCCCGCTCATAAATCCAGTTTCACCAACGCAGTAGGGCGGAAAGTTATAGTGCAACATGAAGGGATCTTTGCGCCCACCTTCTAGGGCGTCGATGATCTGAGCGTCCCTGCCGGTGCCCAATGTGGTCACGACCATCGCCTGTGTCTCACCGCGGGTAAACAATGCGGAGCCATGCGCGCGCGGCAGTACACCGACCTGCACATCGATTGGGCGTACCGTGGTCGTATCTCGACCATCGATTCGCGCTTCTCCGGCCAGAATTCGGCCACGAACGGTACTCTTCTCGAGCCGCGAAAACTCACCTTCGACCTCATCCTTGGTCCACTGTGGCGATTCATTCTCCGCGAGAGCGCCGACCAGCTCAGCCTTAACGTCGGCGAGCTGTTGATAACGGCTCTGTTTCTCGGCGGTGCCATAGGCTCGAGCCAGTCCGTCGCCGACCGCTGCTTCTACAGCTTTCGCTAGCGCCTCGTCTTTCTGAGGTGGCTCCCACGCCACTGGTTCCTTAGCGACTTCGGCAGCCAGCTCGTTGATCGCCTGAATAGCGACCTGCATCTGCTCATGGCCATACATCACCGCGCCAAGCATCACGTCTTCGGACAATGTCTGCGCCTGTGATTCGACCATCAGGACCGCTTTTTCGGTGCCAGCCACGACAAGATCGAGTTGCGAGCTTTCACGAGTGGCCATATCGGGATTGAGCAGATATTGACCGTCGATATAACCGACTCTGACCGCCGCGATGGGCCCAAGAAACGGCAATCCTGAGAGCGCCAGAGCAGCAGATGCGCCGATCAGTGCTGGAATGTCCGGATCGACTTCCGGATTCATCGACATCACCGTCGCGATAACTTGAACTTCGTTCTGGTAACCCTTTGGAAATAACGGGCGAATCGGCCTGTCAATCAACCGCGAAGTTAAGGTTTCTTTCTCGCTTGGCCTGCCTTCGCGTTTAAAAAAGCCCCCTGGTATGCGGCCCGCCGCATAGGTTTTCTCTTGATAATTGATTGTCAGAGGAAAAAACGCACGCGGCTGCCCCTGCCCTTTCTGGCCGACCGCGGTAACGAGCACGACGGTCTCGGCCATGTTGACGAGCACCGCGCCATCGGCTTGTCGGGCGATAGCGCCCGTCTCAATGCTGACCTCGTGGTCGCCATACTCAAATGATCTGCTAACTTTCACTATTCTATTCCCTACAATACAAAGACAGGCTACCGAGATTCGGATCCCATGAGGTCAGTTCTGAGGTGTTAAAAAGGTTCAGAGCCGGTGGACCGGCTCTAAATGTAAAAAAAATCGGACTCAACGTCGCAACCCAAGGCGGCTGATTAGCTCCTGATAACGGCCTCGGTCAGTGTCCTTCAGGTAATCCAAAAGTTTGCGGCGTTTGTTGACCATGCGGAGTAGCCCACGGCGCGAGTGATGGTCTTTCTTGTGACTAGAAAAGTGCTCGGAGAGTCCATTGATCCTGGCCGTTAATAATGCGACCTGGACTTCGCCTGAGCCAGTGTCGGTCGCGCTGCGCCGATACTCGGCGACGATTCCGGATTTCTGCTCCAAATTCAATGCCATTCTTGAGTTACCCCGAACCGCCTCTGGCGCGGCTGCTATCTGGCTATACCCTGTTCTGGAAAGCCGCGTATTGTACTCGCACAGTCGCTTCAGCTCCAAGAAATCAAGCCAGGAAAAATGCGCCGTGGTACGAGCCGGCCCTCAGATTCCACCTCGCCGATCCCAAAAAATACCTGTTCGGGGTCGTACAGGCGCACCCAGCTCCTGGGCCAGTCATGCTCAGCGGATACCGCTTGGCCGTTGCTTAGACGGCCACAGAGCTCCTCTTGGAGCACGAGACGAGGCCACTGGGTCAGGGCGCTGTCGACCGGTCTGAGTATCGCACCGAGGCTGTCCCAGCCTTCCGACGCGCATGCCTCCAGCGTCTGAATCGAAACCATGTCCGTTTCCCGGAAAGGTTCCACTGCCGTTCTCCGCAACCCGACGACGTGTCCGAGCGTCCCCAACTCCTTAGCGATGTCTTCGACCAGCGTCCGAACGTAAGTGCCCTTAGAGCACGTCACGGTGAATTGGAGCCCAGGCCAGTCGAATGCGAGCAGCTCGATTGCTGTGATCTGCACCGAGCGCGCGGGCCGCTCCACTTCGATTCCTTGGCGCGCCAGCTGATAAAGCCTCCGTCCCTGGTGCTTTAGTGCCGAATGCATCGGGGGAACCTGCTCGGTCTCACCTAAAAATTTTGCGAGCACCATACGCACCGTTGCGATACTGAGATTCGATTGGCCCTGCTGCGCAATCAGCACACCGTGTGAATCTCCGGAATCAGTGGCCTCACCGAGCTTGGCGGACACCGCGTAAGTCTTACTAGCCCCAAGGAGAAAGGATGAAAGTCTCGTCGCGGCCCCAAAACAGATCGGGAGCATCCCGGTCGCAAGTGGATCGAGGCTCCCCGTATGCCCCGCCTTGTTTGCCTGAAAAAGCCGCTTCGCATCCTGCAGTACTTGGTTGGACGTTGGGCCACTCGGCTTGTCCAGCAGTAGTATGCCGTGGATGTCTCTTCCGCGGTCTCGCTTTCTAGGCATTGCTCGGACCGCCAGAGTTTATGGTGCCGGATCGTCGCCGGATTCAGAGGCGTCGCGATCTTTGGCAACGGCTTCGTCGATTAAGCGAGTGAGCTCAATTCCCTGTCGCGGCCCGTGATCTTGCTCGAAGCGCAGTTCTGGCACGCGGCGCATACTGAGCATTTGTCCGGCGCGCGATCGTAGAAAACCACCGGCTTTCTTCAGCGCCGCGATAACCGGATCTACATCCTCGTCAGGTCTCAGCGTGCTAAAGGCTACTTTCGCAGTGCTTATGTCGCCGCTAAGATCAACGGCACTAATCGTCACGCCAACGAGCCGTGGATCCTTAATCTCGTTAGACAGAAGTACGTTTAATACTCGCTGCAGCTCGGCCGCGACGCGCAACTTCCTGGGGTAGTCTCGCGGCATCGGCTAAAGAGATCGAGCGATCTCAGTACGGTCGTAACACTCGATCTGGTCTCCAATCTTGACATCGTTGTAATTTTTGATGCCAATACCGCATTCTGTCCCGGCTCGGACTTCGTTTACGTCGTCCTTGAAGCGGCGCAGAGACTCCAACTCGCCTTCATAGATGACAACATTGTCGCGTAGCACCCGAATCGGCTTCGTACGCCGCACATAGCCGTCGGAGATGATGCAGCCGGCGACGTTACCGAATTTCGGTGACCGGAATATCTCGCGAACTTCCGCAAGACCGAGTATTTGTTCCCGGATCTCGGGTGCGAGTAAACCGCTTACAGCGGCTTTCACATCATCAATGGCCTCATAAATTATGCTGTAGTAGCGGACACTGATGCCCGTTTCGTTGATCGCCTGGCGGGCTGCAGAATCGGCACGTACATTGAAGCCGATGACATTGGCTTTAGCCGCCACGGCGAGTTGAATATCTGACTCAGTAATGGCGCCCACACCCCTCGAGATGACAGTCACTTTAACTTCGTCCGTCGAAATATTTTCGACTGCGTCCCTCAACGCTTCAGAACTACCCTGGACATCGGCTTTGATCAAGAGTTGTACACTTGCACTGTCCCTTTCAGACATTTGGCTGAAAACATCGTCTAGCTTCGTAGACCGCTGTTGCGCAAGCTTGATGTCGCGTTCCTTACTTTGACGGAATCGAGCAACCTCGCGGGCCTTACGTTCATCCGCCACAACCAACATGTCGTCTCCCGCCATGGGTGTACCCGACAAACCGAGAACCGCCGCGGGTATCGAAGGTCCTGCGCTGTCGATGGGCGCCCCCGTGTCATCGAACATTGCACGAATACGGCCGAATTCCTGACCCGCCAGTAGTATATCGCCGACCTTCAACATGCCTCGCTTGACGAGCACGGTGGCAACGGCACCGCGGCCACGCTCCAAGCTTGCCTCCAACACTACGCCAGCGGCGGGACCAGAAGGTATGGCCTTCAGATCCAGTACCTCGGCCTGTAATAGAACGGCATCCAAGAGTGCATCGACTCCGTCTCCCGTTTTCGCCGAGACATTCACGAATAAAGTCTCACCACCCCAATCCTCCGGGACGACTTCGTGCGTAGTCAGTTCCTTGCGTACGCGATCCGGATCGGATGCTTCCAGGTCCGTCTTGTTGACCGCCACCACGAGCGCTACACCGGCTGCCTTGGCGTGCTCAATCGCCTCCACAGTTTGCGGCATGACGCCATCGTCACCGGCGACGACCAGTATGACGATATCGGTCGCCAGTGCGCCGCGAGCTCGCATGGCAGTGAATGCTGCGTGACCGGGCGTATCGAGAAAGGTCACTGAACCTTTCTTCGTAGTGACATGGTACGCGCCAATGTGTTGGGTAATGCCGCCAGCTTCCCCGGACGCGACGTGTGTCTGGCGAATGTAATCGAGTAGGGACGTCTTGCCATGATCGACGTGCCCCATCACCGTCACTACGGGAGATCGAGCCGACGCGTCTAGTTCAGTGGTTGCCTCCTCGATAGATTTGAGCAGTTGATCTTCGAGGCCGGTTTCCAGAAGCGGCAAAGCCGTGTGGCCTAGCTCTTCAACGACCAGCACGGCGGTATCTTGATCGATGACCTGGTTGATCGTCACCATCATGCCCATATTCATCAGGACTTTGATGACGTCGTTTGACTTGATCGCCATGCGTTGCGCTAAATCATTAACGGTGATTGTCTCAGGAATCTCGACTTCTTTGATCACAGGCTCGGTTGGCCGCTCGAAACCATGCTGGCTGTCCACACTGACCTGCACCGGGCGACGACGTGGTCGTCTCTTACGACGTCGTGCGCTCGCGCCCTTAGCGACGTGTAGGGTGTGATCCGCGACGGGGATCTTTAGGGGCTTTCGGGTTTGTTCGGTCTGTTTCTGCTTCGCCTGCTCTGCACGTTCCCTGGTAGCGTCTTCGGCCTGACGGTGCTTCTCTTCGGCCTGTCGACGCGCGTCCTCAGCAGCCTGGCGTTGCGTTTCTTTTTCGGCCAGTCGGCGGACCTCGGCTTCACTGGCTTCGGATTCCGCTCGCCTCTTTTGTTCTTCAGCTGCTTGCTGCTCGGCCACCAGTTGCGCCGCTTCGGTCTCGCGCTGTGTGTCGATTTCTTCTTGCTCTTTGCGGGCTCGTTCCTCCAGAACATCGCGATTCACGTAGGTAGCTTTGCGTCTGATCTCGACGCTCACCGTACGCGAGCGGCCCTGGCCGCCAGGGAGCCTGAGCTCGCTTTGTGATTTTCGGTTCAACGTGATCTTTCTGGGCACCGTAGCGCCCGGATCCTTGCGGCCATGAGATCGTCGCAGGTGCGTGAGTAACTCAAGCTTCGAGTCGTCGCTAATCGTGTCGTCCGCACTAGATGCGTCGATGCCCGCTTCGTTGAGCTGCACGAGTAACCGGTCAACGGGTATTTTGAGTACTACCGCGAATTCTGTGACCGTTACATCCGACATAAGACTCTCCTCGGCGCCTACGCTGATGACTCAGCTTCGAACCAATGCGCTCGCGCCGCCATAATCAGCTTTCCGGCGCGCTCCGGCTCGAGGGCTTCAATATCACTAAGCTCGTCAACGGCCTGCTCAGCCAGGTCTTCACGGGTCACGATGCCCCGACTCGCGAGTTCAAAGGCGATCTCTTTATCCATCCCCTCGAGGCTCAGCAGATCCTCAGCAGGCTCCGCCTGGTCGATAACTTCTTCGCTGACGATAGCCTGGGTTATTAGAACGTCGCGCGCGCGCGCGCGAAGTTCATTGACGATATCTTCATTGAATTCTTCGATCGCCAACAATTCGCTAGCCGGCACGTAGGCGACTTCTTCGAGCGATGAGAATCCTTCCTGAGCCAGGATCATTGCGACGTCTTCGTCGACGTCGAGCTCTTTCATGAGCTTCTCGACTAATACCTTCGCTTCCTGCTCTGTCTTTTCCTCGGCATCCGTTTCCGTCATGACGTTGAGTTCCCAACCGGTCAGCTCACTAGCCAGCCGAATATTTTGACCGCCACGACCGATTGCTTGGGAGAGTTTTTCCTCGTCTACTGCGATGTCCATACTGTGCGTTTCTTCGTCCATCACAATAGAGAGCACGTCGGCCGGTGACATCGCATTGATGACGAACTGCGCTGGATTTTCATCGTACAAGATGATATCCACGCGTTCGCCCGCCAGTTCGTTCGAGACTGCCTGAACACGGGAGCCTCGCATACCAACGCATGCGCCTACGGGGTCGATACGGCTGTCGTTGCTTTTCACGGCAATCTTGGCGCGCAAGCCCGGATCGCGGGCCGCGCCAAGGATCTCGATCAAGCCTTGCCCAACCTCGGGCACTTCAAGCTTGAAAAGTTCTATCAGAAACTCACGGGAGGTTCGTGTCATAAACAACTGAGGGCCTCTTTGCTCGGCTCGAACTTCGCGAAGAATGCCCTTGATGCGATCCTGGGGCTTGATCGGCTCCCGTGGAATCAACTCCTCCCTGGAAATGAAGCCTTCAGCATTTCCGCCCAAGTCGATATACGCGCCATTGCGATCGACACGCTTGGCGATTCCACTGACTAGCTCGCCTTCGCGTGGCTGAAACTCCTCCACGACCTGTTTACGTTCGGCTTCCCGAACCTTTTGTACGATGACTTGCTTAGCCGCTTGCGCCGAAATTCTTCCGAATTCGACAGATTCCAACGGTACCTCAACGTACTCGCCAGGTACCGCGTCCGGATCGATGTCCACGGCATCCAGAAGCCTAAGCTCACTCTCCGGCTCCTCCAATTCCGTGGAGTCATCCGCAAATACCATCCAGCGTTGAAAGGTATCGTACTCACCGCTCGTGCGGTCGATTGTCACACGCACATCGATCCCTTCGCTGTGCTTTTTCTTGGTCGCGGACGCTAAGGCTGCCTCGATGGCCTCGAATATAATGTCCTTCTCGATACCCTTCTCATTACAGACTGCGTCTACCACATCCAAGATATCTTTGTTCATGTCCTAGAAAATCCAGTAACCGAAATTAGTGCTCTGCCACGAGCTGAGCTGACGCTATATCTGAGAGCGCCAGGCGAAAGGTTTCGTTATCGACTTCGACGAAAATATCCCGCTCTTCCACGCGCAGTAAGCGGCCGGTAAGGCTCCGACGACCGTCGAGCGATTGATTGAGCTTTACCCTGACGACGTGATCGCAGTAGCGCCGAAAATGCTCCAGTGTTCTGAGCGGTCGATTAGAGCCCGGCGACGAGACCTCCAAGACATACTTGCCAGGCATGACATTCTCTACGTCGAGAACGGCGCTAAGCTGATGGCTGACCAATGCGCAATCATCCAGGTTGATACCTGCTTCCTGATCAATATAGATGCGCAACAAGCCGTTACTGCCAGCGCGAGCATCTACATCGACCAGTTCATACCCAAGCGCCTGAACCGGTGCCTCCAGCAATTCAATCAGTCTGTCTTTCTGCGCCATA
>SMVA01205307.1_pt1 | contig 10343 bp, 7 predicted proteins | sample 2456451 | NCBI WGS metagenome assembly SMVA01 (sample SAMN11095933, study PRJNA526329) | marine sediment metagenome | biome: Marine sediment; feature: Surficial sediment; material: Deep marine sediment; isolation source: Hadal surficial sediment | place: Pacific Ocean | collected 2014-05 | depth 0-1...
CCATCGTCGGCATCGTCGGGGACGTGAAGAACGGCGGCATGGAACAAGACGCGGGCACCGAACTCTACTACTACGCGCCCCAGGTCGCCGCTCTCGGTTTCGGGCAGAACACCATGAACGTTGTGCTGAGCACCAGCATGGATCCACTCTTGTTGAGCGCGCAGGCGCGCCAGGCGGTCTGGTCGCTCGATCCCTCGCTGCCGCTCACGAATGTGCAAACGATGGAAGACGCGGTGTTCGGTTCGATGGCCCGGCCGCGCTTCTTGACCCTGTTGCTCGGCGTCTTCGGGGGCCTGGCGTTGGTACTGGCAGCCGTCGGCACCTACGGCGTCATGTCGTATTTCGTCGCCGAGCGGCGGCGTGAGATGGGCATCCGCATGGCGCTGGGCGCCGAGTCCGGAAGCGTGCTGATGCTGGTGCTGCGACAGAGCCTCAAGATTGCCGGCGCCGGCCTGGTTCTCGGCGTAGGCGCCGCGTTTGGGCTCAGTCGATTCGTCGAGTCCTGGCTATACGGTATCTCGGCGTTCGATACGGTGACGTTTGCAACCGTGCCCGCCATTCTGGCATTGGTAGCCATCGTTGCATGCCTGGTCCCGGCCGTGCGAGCAACGCGAGTAGACCCGATCGTCGTTCTCAAGGCGGAGTAAACGGTTAGCCCGGATTTCTCAACGGGTCACGGCGGACGGTTAGCCCGGACTTCTCAATGGGTCACGGCGGCGCGAACGCCATGGCGCGCGGCTTGTCGCACCTGCTCGAACCGGGCGCGGATCCTGTCGAGGACGGAGGCGTACGCCGGGTCACGCGCCAGGTTGTGATACTCCGAAGCGTCGTTCTCGTGGTCGTAGAGCTCTTCGTTGTCGCCCTGGGCGTCTTCTCCCCAGCGGTTGTAGCGCCATCTGTCCGTTCGCAGGGATGCGCCGTTCCTACCCGTGATGGTGTACGCCGTCTGCTCGCCGTCGGTAGCCATCGGAGCGCCGAGCAGCGGGACCAGGCTCTCGCCCTGCAAGATGGACGGGGTCTGGCCACCCAGGCCGCTCAGTTCCGCCAGCGTGGGGTACAGGTCGATGAGCTCGACAACGGCGTCGGTCTGCGTGCCGGCGTTGCCCATGCCGGGGACCGAGATGATGAGCGGCACGCGCACGCTCTCTTCCCAGAGGTTCGTCTTTTGCCAGACGGTGTGCTCACCGAGGTTGTACCCGTGATCGGACAGGAACACGACAACAGTGTTGTCGCGCAGGCCGAGACGCTCGAGGGTGTCGAGGAGGCGGCCGAGTTGCTCGTCCATGAAACTGATGCTGGCGTAGTAGGCGGCGATGGATTTGCGCTGCTCGGCGGTGCTCATGCCGAAGCGGGCGGCGATGCCGTTGGCGTTGCGCTTGGCCGCTTCGGGGACGTCATCGAGGTCATCGGCCGGCACCTGGGGCAGCTCGACGTCGTCATCCGGGTAGTGGGCGAAGTGTCGCTCGGCGGCGATGAGCGGCACGTGCGGGCGGACGAATCCAACCGCAAGAAAGAACGGAGCATCTTGCTTGAACTTGGTGCGGTTGCCGGCATTGGGCGGTTTGGCCCCGGCGCGATTTTCAAGGATGGCGATGGCCTGATCGGTGGCCAGCACGTCGGCCTGGGTGAGCTCGTTGCCGTCGGGGAGGATCATGCGTGAGAAATTCGAACCGTAGTGATCGCCCCTGGAGAGCTTCTCGAGGTTGCCCGGGGTGAGGGTCTCGGGCGCCATGAGGTTAATGGCGTAGTCCCACGAGTCCGGGTCGTCGGAGCCCGCCTCGCCGCGCTCGATGCCCCCGGGTACGCCCATATGGAAAATCTTTGAAACGCGGGCGCTGTAATAGCCCCGCTGGCGCAGGAAGCCGGCGAGGGTCGGGTGGTCGGCGAGGGACGGGGTGGCGATGCGGTGGTTGCCGGTCGCGAAGCCGTTGTCGGTGACGCCGTTGGTCTCGGGGTACAGGCCGCTCATGAAGGACGCACGGGAGGGGCCACAGACCGGGTATTGGGAGTACGCCCGGGTAAAACTCACCCCCTCGGCGGCAAGGCGGTCGAGGTTGGGAGTGTGCAGCTGGAGCGACGAATCCACATAGGGCCCGATGTGGGTGTTGAGGTCATCGGAAACCACAAAGAGAATGTTGGGCCGCTCCTGCGGCGCGGGGACGACCCCCGTAGCGGCGATGAGCAAAGCCAAGCCGAGCGCGCCGGCAACGGCAGCGAATGAGCTCATGGGGTGCCCTTCAGAGGATTCCGGCCGGGCCGATGTCGTTCGACGGTGCATGAGCGCCAGTCTAGCTCGGAAATCTCAACCGGTCACGGCTGCGCGAGCGCGATGGCGCGCGCTGCCTGCGTCGCGCTTGGCTAGCCGGGCCCTCTTGCTTTTTACTCCGGTGCTCCCCTTGTCTCGGTACCCGACCAGCGAATAGATTCCGGGCGTTCCGATGTTCGGCATCCGTTCTACTGCGCCGCCCTGCTCGGCGTCCTCGCCTTGTCGACGCCGGCGCGAGTCGCTACCGTGCCCGGCGCGCCGACCAGGCGAGCAGGGCCGATTGGATCGAGAACCAGACCACAGCTCGAGGATGACATGAGAAAGACCTTCGTTACGTTGGCTGCCGCGGCGATCGCCGTAGCTATCTCTACCGTTTCGGTGGGCGCCCAGAGCACCACCACCTTCGTGCCGGAGGCGGTGCGCGATCAGTCGTTCGAACTGTCGATCCGCAACATCATGCGGGCGCAGGAGCACGTGGGGGCGGCACCCTCGCAGGTTCGCTGGACGGACGACTCCGAGTGGGTGTACTTCCGCTGGCGTCCGGGCGGGCTGGACTGGGACGCGGAGGCGTCGACCTATCGGGTGCGCGCCGACGGCAGCGGGCTCGAGCAGCTCGCCTTCGAGCAGACCCGAGAGATCGCGCCGCTGATCGCGGCGGGGGATCTGTCGGCGGATCGGCGTTGGAGGGTGTCGACGGTTTCCGGAGATATCTACCTGGTCGACCGGCAGACGATGCAGACGCGCCGGCTGACCCATACGGAAGACAGCGAAGGACAACCGATGTTTTCCGCCGACGGAACGTCGATAATCTTCCGGCGCGGCGCCAACCTCTTCCGCATCGGTATCGAGAGCGGCGAGCTGGAGCAGATCACCCACATCTCCAGCGACCCGGCGCCGCGCGACGAAGACGACGCCGAGGGGCAAAAGGGCTTCCTCGAGCAGCAGCAGCTCGAGCTCTTCGAGCACATCCGGCGCGACGTCGAGCGCAGCGACCGGGCGGAGGAGCGCCGCGAGGCGGCCGCCGCCGATGAGCCCGAGACAATCCATCTGGCGAGCAACGAGCGTGTGCAAGGGCTGACGCCGACGCGCAACGGTGACTTCGTTCTCCTGCGAGCCGCCACATCGGCGCAGGGGACCACGCGAACCATTGTGCCGGACTGGATCACCGACGACGGCTACACGCGTGACATCAACACCCGCACCAAGGTCGGCGACACACAGGGAACGTCGCGCGCCGGCATTCTTGCCACCGCCACCGGCCAAGTGGCCTGGATCGAGGTGGCGCCGGACGATTACCAGAGCGATGACGCGCCGCGGGTCTTCGCCACCGGCTGGAACGACGCCGGCACCCAAGCATTCGTTTCCGCCGTTTCCTTCGACAACAAGGACCGCTGGTTGTGGTCCGTGGACGCGGCGAACGGCGAGCGTACGCTGCTCGATCACCTGCACAACGACGCCTGGGTGGGGGGACCCTGCTCCGGCTGCATCGGCTTCCTGCCGGGCACCGACCGCATCTACTTCGTCAGCGAGGACAGCGGCTATGCGCAGCTCTACGCGGTGGACGTCGACGGTTCCGACAAGCAGGCCCTGACCAGCGGCGAGTGGGAGGTGCTCAGCGTCACCGTGCCGGAGCAGCGCGGCCACTTCTTGCTGCGCACCAACGAGGGCTCCCCCTTCAACGAGCACGTCTTCCGGCTGGAATTCGACGGCAGCGGCCGTGCCGCTCTGACCGAAGGCGACGGGCGTTTCGTGGCCACGCCGTCACCCGATGGCGAACGTTTCGCCATCGTGCACGACACCGCCAACCGGCCGCCGGAGCTGTTCCTGGCGGACGCCGACGATGCCATGAACATGGCGCAGGTCACCGACTCCCCCACCGATGCGTGGAAGTCGTTTCCCTGGATCGAGCCCCAGATCATCCGCTTCGCCGCCGAGGACGGCACCATGGTGCCGGCTCGCATCTACCGTCCGTCTGATATGGGCGCCGAAGCCAACGGCGGCGCCGTTCTCTTCGTGCACGGCGCCGGCTACCTGCACAACGTGCACAACTACTGGTCGTCGTACTACCGCGAGTACCAGTTCAATCACTTCCTCGCCGCCAGCGGATACACGGTGCTGGACATCGACTACCGCGGCTCGGCCGGCTACGGCGCCGAGTGGCGCACCGGGATCTACCGCTGGATGGGCGGCAAGGACCTCTCCGATCAGGTCGACGGCGCCCGCTGGCTGGTCGCCAACGAAGGGGTCGACGCCACTCGCATCGGCTTGTACGGCGGCTCCTACGGCGGTTTCATCACGCTCATGGGCCTGTTCACCGCCCCCGACACCTTCAAGTCGGGCGCCGCACTGCGCTCGGTAACCGACTGGGCGCACTACAACCACGGCTACACCAGCAACATCCTCAACCAACCGCACGCGGACGAGGAGGCCTACGAGCAGTCGTCGCCCATCTACTTCGCCGAAAACTTCCGCTCAGACCAACACCTGGTGATGCTGCACGGCATGGTCGATACCAACGTGCACTTCTCCGACGTGGTGCGCCTGACGCAGCGGCTCATCGAGCTCGGCAAGGAGAACTGGGAGCTGGCGGTGTACCCGGTGGAGAGCCACGGCTTTGTCGAACCGGCTTCCTGGACCGACGAGTACCGCAGGATCTTCGAGCTCTTCGAGCGCACACTGAGGGAGCCTGGGTGCACAGAGAACGGCGGGCTGTGCGCCGTTCGGCAGGGACGGTAGGGGCAGACCGGTTCCCTTAATCCGCAAGAATCCGACTCTAGCTCTTCTCGCGCGCTTCCTTCAGCCACTTCTGCACGTCCGCAGTATTCATGCGCGCGGCAGTGAACGCACGCAGCGCCCGCTCGAGAAAACCGACATCGCCGGTGATGTCGGAGCGCCCGCCCGGGTCGTCCCTGGGCGCCTTTTCGAGCTCCTCGATGCGCAGGTCGGCTTCGGCTATCTTGGCGCGCACCGCTTCGGTGTTCATGCGGGCAGCGAAGAACGCCCGGTCAGCACGGTCGAGAAATGTACGCCACGCCTTGATGCGCCCGAGGTCGTCACCGCGCCCCGGACCTTGTTCTTGTAGCGAAGAAGCGTCCGCGACGTTCTCATGCGGCGTCCTCGATCGCAGGAAGCTCTGGTTGCCGAAAGAGTGGGCTTGCTGCGCAGCCGCCACGACGGAGATGCCGCCGATCACCAGGACCACTGCGAGGATTCGTACGCTCTTCGTCCTCGTTAGTTGTCTCACGTTCTCAGTCCTCCACATTGAGGATACGGAATCGACCTGGCTCCCTCGCCGTTGCCGAGCAAGTGATCCCGTGTGCGTCTTGATCTCCCATGATAAGCGGAGCGACGGGCGGATTTCGGCTACTTTTTTGAGGATTCCATAACTCGATATTGGGCGAATTTTGTGTATTACTTCGATGATTACTCTCCGCGGAGCCGTCCCGCCACCAGGATCGTCGACGCGACGTCAACGGGAGGAAGAGAATGAAGCCACTCCATTACGGTTCTTTCATCGCCACCACCATCATCGTGGTGGTCGTCGGCCTCGCGGCAACCGGCTTCTCGATGGCCGGCGGTCCCGAGCGAGCTGAAGCCACGGAACACAGCGTCGCGCCCACCCAGGAGCCGCAGTCGTATTCGGTGACTGCGGACGATCTGGAGCAGGAAAGAGTCTACTCGCCGTATGCCGGCAGGAATTATCCCGACGACGTTCTGTTTGGCGACACGCACTTCCACACCAACCTGTCATTTGATGCGGGGCTGGTGGGGACCTCATTGGGCGTCGATGAAGGCTTTCGCTTCGCCAGGGGCGAGAAGGTCATCTCCAACACCGGCCAGCCGGTGCAGCTGATCCGACCGCTGGATTTTCTGGTGATCACCGACCATTCGGAGTTCATCGGCCTGGCGACGATGATCCAAGCGTCAGACCCGGTCCTGCTCGCGGATCCCTGGGGGCGATGGATGCACGAGCGCTTCAACGCCGGACCGGAAGGGCGCATGGAAGCGTTCCAGGACATCATGGCCCGTTCGCTCAGTGGCGAGAACCCGTTCAGCTCCGAGGACGCGGCGCGCAACATCTGGAACTATGTCGTCGAGAAAACCGACACCTACAACGAACCCGGCCGCTTCACGGCGATGGCAGGATTCGAGTGGAGCTCCACCCCGGGGGGCAACAACCTGCATCGGGTGGTGATCTTCCGCGACGGCGCCGACAAGACCAGCCGAACCATGCCGTATTCGATGTTCGACAGCGATGACCCGGAGGACCTCTGGCGCTATCTGGCTGCATACGAAGACGAGGTCGGCGGCCAGGCCCTCGCCATCCCGCACAACGGCAACCTGAGCAACGGGCTGATGTTTGCCCAGACACGCTTGAACGGCTTGGCGATTACCCGCGAGTACGCCGAGATGCGGTCGCGATGGGAACCGGCGTACGAGGCTACCCAGATGAAGGGCGACGGAGAGACGCACCCGCTGCTGTCGACCGAAGACGAATTCGCCGATTTCGAAACCTGGGATGCCGCCAACCTCGACGGCTCACAGGGCAAGGAAGACTCCATGCTCCCCTACGAGTACGCGCGGTCGGCGCTCAAGCTCGGGCTGCAGCTCGGCGCCGAGCTGGGCGTCAACCCGTACAAGTTCGGCTTGGTGGGCGCGACGGACACACACACGGCCCTGTCGACGACGCGCGAGGAAAATTACTTCGGCAAGTACCAGAGCACCGAACCGTCTGCCGAGCGGCACAACGGCGAGGTCATCCCCGCCGACGACCCGGCCCTCAGAATTCTGACCTCACAGGAAGCTGCCTCCGGCTTGACAGCGGTTTGGACGCGGGAAAACACGCGCGCCGAGATCTTCGGGGCGATAAAGCGCAAGGAAGCGTACGCAACCACCGGAACACGCATCAGGGTGCGTGTGTTCGGCGGTTGGGACTTCGAGGCCGAAGAGGTGACTCGCCCCGACTTCATCGACCAGGGGTACCGGCGCGGCGTACCGATGGGCGGTGATCTGATGCTGCGACCCGATGGCGCGGCTCCGACCTTCATGATCCGCGCACTGCGCGATCCCGATGGCGCCAACCTCGACCGCATACAGGTCATCAAGGGCTGGCTGGATGCGCAGGGCGAGACCCACGAGCGCGTGTACGACGTCGCCGTCTCCGACGGCCGCCAGATCGATTCTGATGGGCGCGCCCGCCAGCAGGTCGGCAGCACCGTTGACGTCGCCAACGCCACGTTCACCAACACCATCGGCAGCGCGCTGCTGGCGGCGCACTGGACCGACCCCGATTTCGATCCCGACGAGCACGCCTTCTATTACGTGCGCGTGCTCGAGATCCCGACGCCGCGCTGGACGACGTACGACGCGGCGTTCTTCGGCATCGATCTACCGGAGAATGTCCCGGCGACGATCCAGGACCGCGCCTACACGTCGCCCATCTGGTATACCCCCGGACAGTAGCAACAACCACTAACCAGAGTAGGTCTCAGCATGAATTCACATCACATCCGTTTCTTTATTGCCGCCGGAATCGTCCTGCTGTTGCTCGCCACTCCGATCGGGGCCCAGGAGCAGGAACGGGAGACGTTCCGAGCACTGGCGCGGCACACCGGCACGGGCCCCAGCGGGCAGACGACGATCATCATTACCATCGATCGCTTCAGCAGCGACGAGGAGCACGATCACATGCTCGAGGTGATCATGAACGAGGATAACCAGACGATCGCCGATGAGCTCGGTAACATGGACTCGGTCGGGTTTCTGCGGGTCACTGGCAGAGCAGCGACACGCGGCACCGGGTCGTGGCAACTGCGCTACGCGCGCCAGGTCCAGCGGGGCGATACCCGCGTCATTCGGCTTGCCACCGACCGGCCGATCCTCTTCGTCGAGGCGGTGCGGCAGCCACGCCGCAGCTGGGATTCGCAAACGACGCTCATCGAGCTCAACCTCGACGAGAACGGCGAGGGCGAGGGCGTGCTGATGGCCGGTGTCGAGTTCACCATCGACGCCAAGAGCGGCCAGATCACACTGTCGCATATGTCGAGCTCGCCAGTGCAGCTCTTGCAGGTGCGCCCTTCGTAACCTGACCTAACCGTCAACTCGCTACCTTCGGGATCCGTATCCGGTCCGATGACGGCGAATCGGCCGAACCGGATAGCATGTAGCGATGGAGAAACTGCGCATCCAGGGCGGCGCCACGTTGAGCGGCCGGGTGCGCGTCGGCGGCGCCAAGAACGCCGCCCTCCCGGAGCTCGTCGCCGGCCTGTTGACCGATGAGCCGGTGCGGCTGTCCAACGTCCCGGCGGTGCGCGACGTTGCCACCATCATCCGACTGCTCGAGCACCTCGGGGTCACCGTGGAGCGCAACGGCACTTCGGCAAGTGCGCGGCTCGCCTCATTCAACGGGACCGAGGCGCCGTACGACCTCGTCAAAACGATGCGCGCGTCGTTTCTCGTGCTCGGGCCGCTGCTGGCCCGCACCGGCAAGGCGCGGGTGTCATTGCCCGGCGGTTGCGCCATCGGCGCCCGTCCGGTGGATCAGCATCTCACCGCGCTGGCTCGGCTCGGCGCCGACCTGCACGTCGAACAAGGGTACGTCGTGGCGCAAGCGGATCGGCTGCGCGGGGCCGAGGTGATCTTTGATTCCCCCACGGTGGGCGGCACAGAGCACCTGATGCTGGCGGCGTCGCTGGCCGACGGAACTACCGTCCTGCGCAACGCGGCGCGTGAGCCCGAGGTCGGCGACCTGGCCCTGCTGCTGAACGCCATGGGCGCCGACATCGAAGACGCCGGCTCCGACACCATCGTGATCCACGGTGTCCGCGAGCTCGGCGGTGCGGAGCACGAGATCCTCCCCGATCGCATCGAAGCCGGCACCTATCTGATCGCCGGCGCGCTACGGGGAGACGGGCTCGAGATCACCCATTGCCGCCCCCTCGACCTCGATGCAGTGATCGACAAGGTCCAGGAGGCCGGCGTCGCCGTGGAAGTCGGCGACACTCGCCTGCGGGTCAGCGCGCCGGGCGAGTATCGCAGCGTCGACGCACGCACCCAGCCGCACCCGGGATTTCCCACCGACATGCAAGCGCAGTACATGACGCTGATGACCCAGGCCGGTAACTCCGCCGTGATCACCGAGACTATCTTCGAGAACCGTTTCATGCACGTGCCCGAGCTCAACCGCATGGGCGCCGACATCAGCATCGACGGCCACACCGCCATCGTGCGCGGCCCCAGCCGGCTCGGCGGTGCCAACGTCATGGCCACCGATCTGCGGGCCTCCGCGTCGCTGGTGCTCGCCGGCCTCGCCGCCGAAGGTGAGACCATAATCGACCGTCTTTACCATCTCGACCGCGGTTACGAATCGCTGGTCGAGAAGCTCGGCGCCGCCGGCGCCCAGGTGGAAAGATTCCGCGAGTAGGCCGAGTAAGAAAGGAACCCGACATGTCCGACGACTGCCTATTCTGTAAGATCGCCGCGGGCGACATCCCGGCGGATATCGTCCACCAAGACGATCACGTGGTGGCCTTCGAGGACATCAATCCACAGGCTCCGCATCACCTGGTGATTATCCCTCGCCAGCATATCGCCACCATCAACGACCTCGGGCCGGGCCACGAGGCGTTGGTCGGCAAGCTCGCCGCCGCCGCCCGAGCAATCGCCGTCGATCGGGGTTTCGACCAGAGCGGCTACCGGTTGGTCATGAACTGCAATAGCGCCGCCGGACAGACGGTTTTCCACATTCACATGCACCTGCTCGGCGGCCGAAACCTCACCTGGCCGCCGGGGTAGAGAGGACGCCATGGCATCAGGACTGCAAATCGAGCAACGCGACGGCGTTCGCCTGGCACGGATGCAATTCGGCCGCGCCAACGCCATAAACCAGCGAATGCTCGACGAACTGGCGGCGGCGCTCACCGATGGCGACCCGCAACCCACGGTGATCACCGGGGACGGCAACGTTTTTTCGGCCGGGCTCGACCTGGTGGCGCTCGATGCGCTCGACCGGGACGCCTTTGAAGACTTCGTGACACTGTTCTCGCGTACCATGATTCAGGTCCTGACCACGCCCTAC
>SMVA01185940.1_pt1 | contig 10341 bp, 8 predicted proteins | sample 2456451 | NCBI WGS metagenome assembly SMVA01 (sample SAMN11095933, study PRJNA526329) | marine sediment metagenome | biome: Marine sediment; feature: Surficial sediment; material: Deep marine sediment; isolation source: Hadal surficial sediment | place: Pacific Ocean | collected 2014-05 | depth 0-1...
CGACGCATTCTTGAAGGTGCTGTTAGTCAGGCCGATCTCCCGGGCTTTTTGATTCATTTTGACGGCGAACGACTTTTCGTCCCCCGCGAGTCCTTCGGCAATGACGATGGACGCGTCGTTGCCCGACTGCACGATCACGCCCCTGAGCAAGTCCGACACCGATACGCTCTTGCCCACCCCGACGAACATTTTGGAACCGCCCCGTTTCCAAGCCTTGCGGCTGACCACGAAGGTGTCGTCCATGGAAAGGGTCTCTTCCTTCAGCCTTTCAAACACCATGTACACGGTCATCATCTTGCTCATGGATGACGGCGGCACCGGTTGGTCGGGGTTCTTGGCCAACAGCACGGTTCCGGTTTCGGCATCGATCATGATGGCCTGCTTGGCGCTGGTCTCGATGGCCGCCGCCGGGGCGAACGGCGCGACGGCGAGCAACCAGGCGAGGAACGCGGAGGCCGCGGGGACGGCGATGGTGTTGAAAAGTCTCGATCGGGTCATGGTGCCGGGGTCTTTGCTTGTTTTGCGGTCAACGATGATAGTGGCCAGTGGCGCGGAGAATATTTTCCATCTTCCTTCATCAGCGGTCGACGATGAGCCGCGCATCGGTGAAGCCCGCGCCGATCATCTGTTCCAGTATGCCATCGGCGCGCTTGAGATCATCGATGGGGCCGATGCGAACCCGGAACATCTGCTGAGTGCGGTTGATGATGGCGAGGATATTGGTCGGTCCAAGCACCGAGAGCCGGGCCCTCAGGCGATTGGCGTTGGTGTATTGGGCGAAGGTTCCGGCCTGGATATACATCCGCGCCGCGCCGATCGCTTGCTGGATGATTCGCCCGTCGGTTTGCGGTTTGGCGCTGACCGTCCGCACCGGCGATTTCGCGGCGGGTGCCGGCCGCGGCGCGGCGGGTGATGAACTGTCGCCGCCCGCCGCGGGCAACGGGGCCCTGGTGACGGCGACCCGCGGCGCCGGGCGGATGGTCGGGTTGCCGGGCAACCCATGATGGGTCCCCTTGCCGGCCCGGGCGATCTGCACCTGCCCCGCCCCGCGTCCGTACGACAGGGCGAGCCGGCGGCTTTCATCGGCGATGATCTCGACGCGGACCTTGGCGGTGCCGTTGGCGATGAATCCCAGAAGCTGCGCCGCGCGCCGCGAAAGATCGATGATGCGTCCATGGGCGAAGGGGCCACGGTCGTTGACCAGGACCCGAAGTGCGCGCCCGTTCTCCAGGTTGGTCACCCGGACCATGCTCGGCAGCGGTAGGGTTCGGTGGGCGGCGGAGATTTTGTTTTGATCGAACCGCTCGCCGTTGGCGGTTATTTGTCCATGGAATTTGGGGCCGTACCAGGACGCGATGCCGGTTTCCTGGTAAAGGTAGTCCACCGACGGGTAATACCACACGCTGCCGATCTTATAGGGCTTGCCGATCTTGTAGATGCCCCGAGCCGCCGGGGCGGTGGTGTCGCGGGCGATTTTTTTCGCCGCGTGAATCACCAGCTGAGTTTCCGAGCAAGCGCCGAGCAGCGCCAGGGCGGTGACCATCGCGCCGAATTTCAGGACCAAAGGCATCACCTTGTTACGTTTCCGCCTCATGTTGTGACGCGGGCAATCTATCGCCGCCCGACCTGGTCGGCAAGGGTCCCCACCGCGGCGGCGAATGACAGCGAGCAATTCCAAGACAGCGTCGCCCGAAAGTTTCGGTAGACCAGCAAGGCCGGGCCGCCGGGACCGTCGGGCAGAGCCAGCGACGCCTTGAGGGGCCGCTTGGGCAGTGCGCTGCCGTCGAGGCGGCGGATGCCGAGCGCCTGCCATTCAGGCAGTGTTTTGGCCACCGAAAGCTTTGCCAGGGCCCGGCATCCCTTGGGCCGCGACTTCGGCATGAGCCCGGCGAGGCTTTGGTCGAAGCTCGGCGGCAGCTTGACTTCGCGGCCCCAGGTCTGATCGCCGCGCCAACCGGCTTGCCGCAGATAGTTGGCGGCCGAGGCGAAGACGTCGCCCAAGCTCCCCCAGATGTCCCGGCGCCCGTCGCCATCGTGGTCCACGGCGTAGTTGAGGAAGCTCGACGGCATGAACTGGTTTTGCCCCATGGCGCCGGCCCATGAGCCCTTCATCTCGGCCGCCGTGATATGGCCTTGATCGACGATCACAAGTGCATTGAACAACTCCTTGCGGAAATAGGCCGAACGCCGCCCGTCGAAGGCCAGGGTGGCCAGCGCGCGCAGCACGGAAAAACCACCCGTGTGCCGGCCGAAATTGGTTTCGATGCCCCAAAGCGCGACGATGAATCGAGGCTGCACCCCATAGCGTTTGCCGATGGCCTTCAGCAGGTCGCCGTGCATTTTCAGGCGCTTGCGGCCGGTTTCGATGCGCCAGGCGTTGGCGCGCTGGTCCACGTATTGACGAAATGTCTGGGTGAATTCCGGTTGGTGCCGGTCAAGGCTGATCACCCGTTTGATGGGGGTCAGCCCGGTCAGGGCCGATTCCAGGGTCTTTTTCGAAATACCCCTGGTCAAGCCCTCCTGGTAGATGCCCTTGAGCCAGACCGCGAAGGCGTCCGGCGCGGCCGCCGACCGCGCCGCGGGCACGAGCGTGAGCGCCGCGGCAAACAGAAGGGGCAGAGAGCGGCAGCTTTTCATGGCGGGCTCCAGGTTTCGGCCCTTGTGACACAGCCGCCAGCGCGGCGCAATGACGAAGGCGGGCAGAGCCCCGAATTGTCATTTTTCGGTCCCCGATTCCGGGGTGGCGAAGCCATCCTGGGGGGCGGCGGAAGGCTTCGCCGGGACCCGCCATGGGGCTTGCCGATGAGGGGGCCGGGGTATACCCTTTTTCCTAAGAGATGTCCGGGTGTTTCGGGCCCGCCCCGTCAAGCATCGCAGCCATGGGAGGATGATATGCCTTTTGACCAGACTGATTCCCGTTCGCTTAAATTACGCCAGAAACTCGACCATCCGGTGGTCGATGGCGACGGTCACACCCAGGAATACCATCCCGTCCTGGTCGATTACCTGAAGGAAATCGGCGGCAAAGATATCGTCGAGCGCTACAAGTCGGCGCGCTTTGGCCGCGAGAGCTGGCAGAAGCAATCCCCAGAGGAACGTTTCGACAAACAGACACGCCGGCCGCCCTTCTGGACCATGCCGTCCAAGAACACCTTGGATCTCGCCACGGCGATGCTGCCCAACCTGTTCCGCGCCAGGCTCGACGAAATGGGCATCGATTTCGCGATTGTCTATTCGTCGCAGTTTTTCTTTGCCACCTGCCGCGACGAAGAAATCAGGCGGGCCGGCTGCCGGGCCGTCAATACCATGAACCGCGACCTGTTCGGGCCCTACGCGGACCGCATGACGCCGGCGGCGGTGATCCCCACCTGGACCCCCGAAGAGGCGATCGAGGAGTTGGAGTATTCCGTCAATACCCTGGGCCTCAAGGCGATCCAACTGACCAATCTCAATTTCCGTCCGATCCCGATTATCGAACGCGAGGCGCCCGAGATGTCGCGCTACGTTTCGTGGATCGATCCCTTGGGGCTCGACAGCCCCTATGACTACGATCCCATGTGGCGCAAATGCGTCGATTTGAAGGTCGCGCCGACCTGCCACGTGGGCGGCCAGGGCTGGGGCGCCAGGCGTTCGACAACCAACTACGTCTATAACCATATCGGCTCTTTCGCGGCCGCCAACGACGCATCCTGCAAGGCCTTGTTCCTGGGCGGCGTCACCCGCCGTTTCCCCGAACTGCGATTCGGTTTCCTGGAAGGCGGCGTCAGCTGGGCGGTCACGCTGTACAACGATCTGTTCGAGCACTGGGAGAAGCGCAACATCAACGCGCTGCACGACAATCTCGATCCGGCCCGGATCGACCGGGATCTGTTGCGCGATTTGGTGACCGAATACGGCGGCGAGGCCTACGCCCCTTATCTCGACGACTTCAAGACCCACGACGACAGGATGATGGGCGCGAGGCCCGGCTTCAACGTCGAGGATTACGACTGCATGGACGATTGGGCCGCCTGCGGGATCGAAAAGGAAGGCGATATTTACGATCTTTTCGTGCCGAAATTCTTCTTCGGATGCGAGGCCGACGACAGGACCCTGGCGACGGCCTTCAATTCCCGCATGAACCACGAGGATGCGCGGCTGGGGGCGATGTTCTCCTCCGACGTATCGCACTGGGACGTGCCCGACATGACCGAGACCCTGGTCCAAGCCTACAGCCTGGTGGAAAAAGATCTTCTCGACGACAACGATTTTCGGGACTTCACCTTCGCCAATATCGTGCGCCTGCACGGCGAGGTGAACCCCGGTTTCTTCAAGGGAACCTCGGTCGAGGACGCGGCCGCCAAGATCCTGGCCTAACCGGAGGCGCCGCCATGAATGAACGCCGGGTCGACCAGCTTTACGTCTTTTTCGCCACCCTGGAAGCGAACCCGCCGGCGACCGCTCTCAGCGGCGCGGAGATCGCCGAGCAGCACCACGCCTATCTCCAGGATCTCAAGGACCAGGGCAAGCTCATGGGTGCCGGTTCGGCGCGGGATTCCGACGGCAACCGCTACACCGACGGCGGGCGACAGGCGGGCGGCCTGATCGTCGTCCGCGGCGGAAGCCTGGCCGAGGCCGAGGCCTTGGCCAAGACCGAGCCCTATTGCCGCGAGGGACAGCGGTCCATCAAGGTGATCCCCTGGCAACGGACATGGTTCGAGGACTGAACGGGGGCTTTGAGAGAGCGAATACCCGTGGGTAAATGAGGACCATCACCAGGGCGCGCCTTCCGGGCGACCGCTTCGAAGGAGGCAGCAATGAAGAAATTTTTTATCGGTTTCGGGGTGCTCTTGGTTCTGCTGTTCGCCGCGGCGTTGATCGCGCCGGCGCTCATTCCGGTCGATGTTTACAAACGGCAGATCATCGCCGGCATCGAGGAGGCGACCGGCCGCAAGGCCCGCATCGACGGCGAATTCAAGCTTTCCATCCTGCCCCGTGCCGAGTTCGTGGCCGGCAAGGTTTCCCTGGGCAACGCCAAGGGCGGCCGGGCCAAGACCATGATGAGCCTCGATCGGCTGACGGTACGGGTGGGCATCCTGCCGCTGCTGAGCGGCAATCTGGAAATCGACGCCCTGGTCGCGGAAAGACTGGTTATCAACCTGGAGGTTGACAACGAAGGGCGTCCCAATTGGCAATTTGGCACCGCCCCAAGCCCGGCCGCGGCCAAGCCCGATGACGTCACCCCGGCTGGGGTGCCCGGGCTTGGGGGGCTCAGGCTCGGCGACGTGCGTCTGGTCGATGGCCGCATCAGCTTTACCGACATGAGGACCGGCGCCCGACATCTTGTGGACGGCATCAATCTCAAGGTCTCCCTCCCCTCTCTCGCGAGCCCCATGCGGGCCGAGGGGTCGGTTGTTTGGAACAAGGAGAAATTAACCCTGAGCGCGGTGGTGTCGAACCCCAACGCGGTTCTCGCCGGCAAGACCACGGAAATCGACATCAGCCTTAAATCCGTGCCGCTGGCGTTTTCCTTCAAGGGCCGGGCTTCGGCTGGCAAGGACAATGCGCTCAGTGGGCGCATCGAACTCGACGTGCCGTCGGTGCGCAAGTTAGCGGCTTGGGTGGGTTCGCCCCTGGCCGCGCCAGGCAAGGGATTGGGCCCGCTCAAGATCTCCGGAGAGTTGGACGTGTTGGGCCATGTGGTGGCTTTCCGCAAGGCGAAGTTCAGCCTCGACGCGATCGCGGGCACCGGCGAGCTGTCCTTCGACCGGCGCGGGCCGAAACCCTTCATCAAGGCGGTGCTGAAGCTCGGCCGGTTGGATTTCAATCCTTATTTGCCACCGGAAAAGTCGGCGCCGGGAAAGCCCCAGGCGGCCAAGGCCGGGCCCGGGGACTGGAGCGACGATGCCATCGATCTATCGGCCCTGGACAGTGTCGACGCGGCGCTGGAGCTCACCGTCGCCGGGCTGCTGATTCGTAAGATCAAGATCGGTGAATCCAATCTCAAGGTGACTCTTAGGAACGCCATCCTGGTGACGGACCTCACCAAGATGGCGCTTTATGGCGGCGTCGGCAAGGCGAGGCTGAAGGTTCGCGGCGGGCGCGGCGTGCCCGTTCTCTCCCTCAACGCGACGCTCATCAATTTCAAGGCCAATCCGTTCATGCGCGACGCCATGGACCTGGACCGGTTGGAAGGGACCGCTAATGTCACCGTGAGGATAAACACCAGGGGCCGGACCCAGCGCGAGATGATCCAGGCGCTCGCCGGCGGCGGCAAGGTGACCTTCGTGGACGGCGCCATCAAGGGGCTCAACCTGGGCGCCATGATGGGGAACATTAAAAGCGCGTTCCTGGATTCGGGCGCCAGCCAAACCCGGAAGACGGACTTTTCGGAAATGGGCGGCAGCTTCCAGATCCGCCGGGGCATCCTCACCAACTTTGATCTCTTGTTGAAATCGCCGCTGTTGCGGCTGACCGGCAGGGGCAAGGTCGACATGCCCAAGCGGCGGATCGATTACCGCATCGAGCCCAAATTGGTGGCCACCACCACGGGCCAGGGCGGGGCGGCCGGCGCCATCGGCATCTCCGTGCCGGTCGACATCAAGGGGCCGTGGCACGACATCGGCTATTCGCCCGACTTCGGCGCCGCGCTGGGGAGCCTCGCCAAGCAGCCGGGAAGGGTGTTGGAATCGTTGAAGGGATTGATTCCCGGGCTGGGCGGGTCCTCGGGTTCCGGGGGCACCGCATCGCCCACGGAAAAGCCTTCCCCTTCACCCTTGGATAGCCTCAGGGGCCTGTTCGGGCGCTAGGAATACCAAACGCGCCAAGCCTTCCGCGGCGGCGCCCGTCCCTATGTCAGGTCCGACTTGTGCTTCTGCAAGACCTCGGAGAGGGCGGTCACGACCCTGGGGTCGTAATGCTGGCCCGACAGGGTCATCAGCCGTTGCAGGGCTTCGATCCGGCTGATGGCGGCCCGATAGGGACGCTGTGAGATCAGCGCGTCGTATGCGTCGGCGATGGCGAGAATCCGCCCGCCTATGGAAATCTCGGAGCCCTTCAATCCCTTCGGGTATCCCGAGCCGTCGAAGAATTCGTGGTGCTGTTGCACCATTTCCGCCACCGGCCAGGGCAAGTCGATGCGCGACAGGATGTCGGCGCCGGCCTGGGCATGTTCTTCGATGATGGCGGCCTCGGCCTCGCTGAGTTTACCCGGCTTGACCTGAATCTCGAAGGGGATCCGGATGGTGCCGATGTCGTGGGCGCGGGCCGCCAGTTCGATGCCTGCCTTCTGGTCGGCAGACAGTTTGAGTTGATCGGCCAGCGCCCCCGAGAGCCGGGAAACCCGCTCGTGATGGCCATGAAGATAGGGGTCGCGCATCTCGACGGCGTGGGCGATCACCTCGAGGGCCTGCAACGTCGCCGTGTGCATGTCTTGGTATCTCGACGTCATGGCGTCGGCGGCGGCCTTGTCTTCGGTGATGTCCAGTCCGATACCGACGATATAGTGGGAATCCGTGTTGTGGCCCTGATAGGGCTCGGCCTGGATGTGGAAGATCCGCGTCCCCCGGCTGGTTATAATCGGGCAGCGCAATTCCTCCTCCTCCCGCGACGCGATCTTGAGCAAGGCCTGATAGGTCGCCTCTTGATCGTCCTCGGGGATGAAATCGTAAATGCTGCGTCCGATGACATTGCTGGCGGAGCGGCCAACGGCCTTGATGAAGGCTGAATTCACGTCTTCCAACCGCGCATCGGTATTGAGGAAGAAAACCGGGCTGGGGATCAATTCGAGAAGGGCGCGCTGGGGCGCGTCCAAGGTCCTGGGGGCGACCTTCGAGCTGACAAGGGCGCGCATGAGGGGGTGAAGAATCAGTACCAGAAAGATCGATCCCAAGGCGGCGACCCCGGCCAACGCGAGGAGGCCCATGTTGGTGATGGCGGTGCCGCCCTTGAAGAAGATGAGCGAGAGCGTTTCCGTATCGGCTAGGAAAATCCACGCGACGAAGGCGCCGGCGAGGAAGACCGCGCCCATGGCCGAGAGGATGCGGGCATACATCTCCAACCGCGGATGGTTGCGTGAATCGGGCCTGGGAATCCGGCTCGGGGTGGACATCCCCTCTTCTAGGGGAATATCCCAGGCCTGTCCCCCGGGCGGGGCATGGCCCGACAAGGTTTCCGGTAACGGCGATTCTTCCGCAACGCGGTCTTCTTCCGGAGAGCTAGACACGAGTTGGCGCCTCTACTAATTTGCATGAAGTCGAACGGCATTATAAACAATTCCAGCTGCATATCGATAAAATGCAGGACGAATTTTTCTAATATTAAAGAAGAAATTATAATGCATATTTATGCGCTCATCATGACGAGCCCCATTCTGTATTGGCGCAACCCGCGTAAGCCCATGTATTTTAAATAGTTCGCGGGTATGTTGCAGCCCCCTGTTCGCTATCCCATTCCTGGGTCGGCGCTCGGCCCGGGCTTTTTCCCATCCCGCCGGTGTGCGGAGAAAGCATCGGGGGGTCAAGGTCACCCGCGGGGGGATCAAGGATAAATCGCCGCGGGCGTTCTCCCTGGACCTGGTTTAAAGCTTTCCTTCGGCGGCCAGGCGCTTCACTTCCTCGCGGTCGAGCAAGATGGAATCCGGCACGCCCGATTCGTAGAGCGCCAGCATCTTCGCCGGATCGAATTCGCCGTCGCCGGATTTGCCGAATTCCTTGGTGCCCTGGTAGTGCCTCTTGTACGCCTTGTTATCGAGCGGCGCGTAATTGTCCATCATGATCTCGACCTCGTTGCCGTCGGGGTCGCGGTAGTCGAACGACGTCGAATTGCCGTGGTTGAGCGCCCGGTGGGGCTCATGCCCCAGCGCCAACATCTTCTTGTAGATGAACATCAGCTCGCCGAGGCTGTCATAGGCGAAGGCGACGTGGGACACGCCCAGGGTCTTGTCGGCCCGGTGGCTCCACCCCTCGCGTTTGAAGATGGCGATGCGGTGGTCGAAATCGTCATAGGTCAGGAAGGTGACGTTGTTGGGCCGTTCGCGCACCATTTCGGCGTTGAGCAGCGTCACATAGAACGCCACCACCTCGTCATATTTTTCGTCGGCGAAGATATGGATGTGGTGGATCTTGTTGGGCGCCGGCATTTCCCGCACGGTGCCGGGCGCGTCAACCCTGAGCGGAGCAACGGATTGGGGAATGTAGTCACGCGGGGACAAAGCGGTCGCCATGGGGCATCCTCCTCGGGGTTGGCCAACCCCTTAAGTCTACCCCTCCTCCGCCGGCGACGCCATGGGGTTGCGGGCCCACGGGTGAAGCGTTTTTTATCGCCCGGGCTGAAAATGCCGTAAGACTTTTTTAATCATTTTAGCCTAGGTTTATCAATGACTTGCGGGCAGTTAATCGGCATCATGGCGCGGGAGAGCACGACCAATGGATAGCCCAGTATCCGTCGCGGTGACACGCGGCAAAGCCACCCAAAGCGACGTCGGAAGCAGCAAAGAACTGCAGCCGGTGTTTGACGCACTCGACAAGATCGAACAGGGAAGAAGTCGATCAGGTCTCCAAGGTTTCCAAGCAGGTCAAGGCCATTGCCTCCCAGACCAATCTGCTGGCCCTGAACGCCACCATCGAGGCGGCCCGTGCCGGCGAGGCCGGCCGAGGTTTTGCCGTGGTCGCCAACGAAGTCAAGGCACTGGCTACTCAGACCCGGCAGGCCACGGAACAGATCACCGAAACCCTTGACGCTCTCAACGAAAAAATTAGTCAGCTGGACGATTGCGGCAGTGAAGTCCGCAAGGTCATCGAGGATGTGGAACGGTCCATGGCCAACACCTTGGCCCGGGCCGAACAGATGGCGGAAGCCTCGGTCATTTCCCAGGATAATCAGCCTTAATTCATTCCCCAATGCGCCGTTAGATCCCAGACCATCACCGCGGCAATCTACCCCAGGCGCCGGCCAAAGGTGGCTGGCGCGGGAACCCTTTGCGCTGGCCAACCCTCTGGCCCCTCCCCCGCCCCGGCGGCGATGCCTATGGGGTTGCGGGGCAAGCGGGTGAGGGGTATGTGATCGGGGTGCGGAGAGGTGGCAGAGTGGTCGAATGCGGCGGTCTTGAAATTCTAAACAGGGTGTATTGGTTGGTCCTGTTCCATCCTGAATAGTGCAGAATTCAGCCAATTTCCCCAAGTCTTGATGTCGGTTGGGATTGCCTCGTACAAGGCTGTTTCACCTAGTTCGTGACCTATCTGTGACCAACAGCCACCCCTACCCCCGAGACAGGGCCGGAGGCGGGGGGCCTTGTATTAGACACCTTCGTGACCGATCTGTGACCAAGAGGCCCCCACCCCCCTCTTTGAATACACCCCGCCC
>SMVA01144515.1_pt1 | contig 10340 bp, 7 predicted proteins | sample 2456451 | NCBI WGS metagenome assembly SMVA01 (sample SAMN11095933, study PRJNA526329) | marine sediment metagenome | biome: Marine sediment; feature: Surficial sediment; material: Deep marine sediment; isolation source: Hadal surficial sediment | place: Pacific Ocean | collected 2014-05 | depth 0-1...
ATGTCGTCGATCAAGCGGTGCTCATAGGTGATCCCCTTGGCCTCGAAGCGCTCTTTGAACTCCGTGTCGAAGACCTCTTGGAACAGGTCCTTGAAGCGGCCGTCGTAGACCTTGAGGATCGTGTTCTTGGTGGACAGATAGACCGGCCAGCCCAGGTCCAGACCGTAATTCAAGCACGCCCGCGCGAAGCCCAGGATCGATTCGTCGAGGTTGTACATGCCGAGCGCCACGCCGCTGCCCGGTGCCTCGAAGATATCGTAGGTGACCGGCTCGCCCCCATCGGACGGCGCGAAGGTCATGGTGATCTTTCCGGGGCCCGGGAAGGTGAAGTCGGTGGCGCGGTACTGGTCGCCGAAGGCGTGGCGGCCGATCACGATGGGCTTGGTCCACCCGGGCACCAGGCGCGGCACGGACTCAATGATGATCGGCTGGCGGAACACGGTGCCGCCCAGGATGTTGCGGATCGTTCCGTTGGGCGAACGCCACATCTTCTTGAGGCCGAATTCCTCGACCCGATCTTCGTCCGGCGTGATGGTCGCGCACTTGACGCCGACGCTGTGCTCCAGGATGGCGTTGGCGGCGTCGATGGTGATCTGATCGTCGCTGTCGTCCCGGCTCTCCACCGACAGGTCGTAGTACTTCAGGTCGATGTCCAGGTAGGGGAGGATCAGCTTGTCCTTGATCATCGCCCAGATGATCCGGGTCATCTCGTCGCCGTCCAGCTCGACGACAGGGTTGTTCACCTTGATCTTGGCCATTCTCGTCTCCGGGGAGTTTGCCCACCGGCCCGGGCCGCGGCGCCGGGCGTCGGGCGGGAACATAGCAGTCCTATTTCGCAGCGCAAGACGGCGCGAGGCACCGTTCACATCAGTCGGCTGTCACTGCTCAGGGTGGGCGCCGGGGCCGCGGCCAGGGTGTCGAAGACCTGGTCGACCCGGTCCACCACGGTGAAGAGCTGGGCGTAACCGGAGCGCACGTAGCCGGCCGCGACCTGATGGTCGATCAGCTCGATCAGCGGGTCCCAGAATCCCTGGTGGTTGACCACCACGATCGGCTTGTCGTGCAAGCCCAGTTGCTTCCAGGTGACGATCTCGAAGGTCTCGTCCAGGGTGCCCAGGCCGCCCGGCAGGACGCAGAACGCGTCGGACAGTTCGCACATGCGCATCTTGCGGCTGTGCATGGACCCGACCACTTCCAAGCGGCTGACGCCGTTGTGGCCGACTTCCATGGCTTGCAGGTGCTCGGGAATGATGCCCGTGACCTGGCCGCCGGCGCCCAGCGCGGCATCGGCCAAAACACCCATGAGCCCGACCCGGCCCCCGCCGAAGACGATCTCGATGCCCCGCTCGGCCGCGGCTCGACCAAGCTCCGCCGCGGCCGCCAAATGACCCTGGTCAACCCGGTCCGAGGATCCGCAGTAAACGCACAAAGAAGCGACGTCGGTCATATCGGTCTTCCTAGTCCCTATCCTTGGCTGGAGCGCCCAAAACAGGGGTGGTCCAGGTGTCGCGGTCGATTACAGCACGTGTGTTGCGCTTCAGCCCTTCCCGTATTACCCTCATAAGAGCGATTCGATTTGGATTCGCAGAGCATAGCTTGTCAAGTAGGAGTCACCTACTTTGAGCCGTAACGCTGTCGTCGTCCTATTGGGCTTTTTCGTTGTGGCAGGCGGACTGGGGGGATATTTCTGGCTCGACGAGCCGGATATTGCTGTCTCTAAATCTCAGGAAACCCCCGCACAGGCAAGCGAGAATCCACCGTCCCGGGCCGTGGCGGCCCAGCCGACTGCCCAGCCGGAACCGACTCCTGAGCCCAGCGAAGCGCGCGCGGAATCCGCGGCCGTTGCCCAGGCGATGCCCAGCGACACCACGGAAGCGACTCCGCCGCAGGTGGCGACCGAAGCACCCAAACAGATCGTCGTGGTACCCCGAACCATAGTCGCGGCTGCTCCATCGCCCGCGCCGGAAGCTGCCGCGCCTCAAGTCGTGACGCCTCAAGTCGCGACGCCTCAAGTCGTGACGCCTCAAGTCGCAACTCCCCAAATCGCAACGCCCCAAGTCGGGGCAGCTCAACCCGCCGCATCGGCCGGCGCCGTCCAGCAGGCGGCCGCGACGCCCCAGGCTTTGGCGCTCCCGGCTCTGACGCCTGGGACCGAGGCGCCTTCGCCGACGCCGCCCAGCTTCGACATCGTCCGGGTGGAGACGAACGGCGAGGCGGTGCTCGCCGGGCGCGGGCCGCCCAATGGCACGGTCCAGATTTACGATGGCGCGGTGCTGCTGGGCGAGGTGAGGGTAAGCAGTATCGGCGAATGGGTGTTCATTCTCGTCGTGCCCCTGGCGCCGGGCAGCCACGAACTCGGCCTGCGCGCGATCACGGTCACCGGTCAGGTGATCCTGTCGGTCAGCGTGGTGGTGGTGTTGGTTCCCCAACCCCAGATGATCGCCGAAGCACCGAGAGCCGCGTCGGGGCCGGTCGAACAGCCGGTGGTCGCAACCGCGCCGGAGGAGACCAGCGAGGCCGCAACAAGCGATACGCCCGAGGTGCAGCTAGGGGCCCTGGCCGTTCTGATCCCGCGCGAAGGCCAAGCGGCCAGCAGGATCCTCCAGCATCCGGAACCCGAAGGTCTGAGGGACCAGGAGCTGGTGCTGGCCGCGGTCGACTACGACGAAAGCGGCCAAGTGGTGGTCAGCGGCAAGGCCGAGCCGGGTGCGCCGATCATCGCCTACATGGACAACCAGCCGGTCGGTGCGACCCGCGCCGATGACCAAGGGCGCTGGGAAATCACGCCCGATCAACCGCTCGCGCCCGGGCTCCATAGCCTGCGGATCGACCGGGTCGACGAGGGCGGTCGAGTGACGGCGCGGGTCGAGACACCCTTTGCCCGGGCTGCGGAACTGCCACAGGGTTCGACCAAGGGCTTGGTGATCGTCCAGCCGGGCAACAGCCTGTGGCGGATCGCCCGGCGCAGCTATGGCCGCGGTATGCGCTATACCGTCATCTACCAGGCCAACCAGGATCAGATTCGCGATCCGGATCTGATTTATCCCGGCCAGATTTTCAAGTTGCCCAACGAAGGTTAATCCGGAGACCATCAGGCGGCCGGCCCGGGCCGAATCGTCAGGAGGGGAGAGCGCTATCTTCGCTTACCCTCGGCGGTCGACATCGCTATAGTGCGCCGTCGCGCAACGGGGAGGGAGTCCCACGAAGGTGCTTAAGTCTGTGTTGGTGCCGATTCACCGGGCCGGTTGGCCTTTCATCGGGGGGTTCTTCGCCCTGGCGGTTATCCTGGGCTTCGTCTGGGAGCCCCTGTTCTGGCTCGGACTGCTGGTCACCGCGTGGTGTATCTACTTTTTTCGCGACCCGCCCCGGGCGACGCCAACCCGCGCCGGCTTGGTGGTGAGCCCCGGCGACGGTCGGGTTCAGATGATCACCAAGGCCACGGCGCCGAGCGAACTGAACCTGGGCGAGGCGCCGCTCACCCGGATCTCCATCTTTCTCAACGTGTTCGACGTGCACATCAACCGGGTGCCGGTGGACGGCACCGTGACCGGGCTGCACTATCATTCGGGGTCGTTCTTGAACGCGGCCCTCGACAAAGCGTCCGAGGAGAACGAGCGCCAGGAGATCGCCCTTGAGACGCCCGACGGCGTGCGGCTCGCGGTGGTGCAGATCGCCGGCCTGGTGGCCCGGCGCATCGTCTGCGACCTGCACGAGGGCCAGCAGTTGCGGGCCGGCGAGCGCTTCGGCTTGATCCGTTTCGGCAGCCGCGTGGATATCTATCTTCCCGACGGAGTGGCCCCCTTGGTGGCGGTCGGCCAACGGGCGGTCGGCGGCGAGACGGTGCTGGCGGACCTGACCTCCGATGAAGCGCAGCGCCTGGGCGAGGAGCGCTAGGTGAACCGGCGCACGACCGCGAGACTGCGCGGGCAGTCGCTGAACCGGCTGATCCCCAACATCCTCACCCTGCTGGCCTTGTGCGCCGGGGTGACGGCGATCCGCTATGCCCTGGACGAGGCCTGGGACCGGGCGGTGATTGCCATCGTGGTGGCCGCGGTGCTGGATGCGCTGGACGGCAGGATCGCGCGGTTGCTGGGGGCCTCCAGCCGCTTTGGCGCCGAGCTCGATTCCCTGTCCGATTTCGTGTGCTTCGGAGTCGCGCCGGCGATCTTGATCTATCTGTGGAGCCTGCACGAGGCCGGCGGTCTGGGCTGGGCCATCTCGCTGCTGTTCACGGTCTGCTGCGCCCTCAGGTTGGCGCGCTTCAATACCGCGCTGGATGCGCCGGATACCCGGCCCAGCTGGGCACGGAATTTCTTCGTCGGCGTGCCGGCGCCCTCTGGCGGCGGCTTGGCGCTCCTGCCGCTGATCCTAAGCCTGCAGTTCGAGACCCGGGAGGTCTTCGCCTCGCCGCTGCTCAACGGCATCACCCTGGCCGGCACCGCGGGGCTGATGGTGAGCCGCCTGCCGACTTTCGCCTTCAAGCGGGTCAAGGTGCCCGGGCGCCACGTGGTGTTTGTCCTGCTGGGAGTGGGCGCCTTCGCGGCCTTTCTGATCAGCACGCCGTGGGTCACCTTGGGTGTGGCGGGCCTGATCTACCTGGCCAGCATTCCCTATGCGATCCACGTCTACCGGCAGAAAAAACTGACGGCGCCCCTGCCGATCGCGGAGGCCGAAGAAGACGAGGACGAAGACGAAGACGAAGACGAAGACGAAGACGAAGACGAAGACGAAGACGAAGACGAAGACGAAGTGATCTGAGCCTCAGACTCGTTCGGCGGCGTGGGGTAATCCTACCGGTTCCGGACCCTCGGGCGCGTTCCCGCGCGCGCGTTTCATGTCCCACAAGGCTCGCAGGTTGGTCCGAGCCATCAGCGCCGCCGGCGTCGCCACCAGAGTCAGCACGGTCGCGAAGCAGAGCCCGAAGACGATGGCGGTGGACAGCTGGCGCCACCACTGAGTGGATGGCGCGAGAAACCACAATATCTAGCGTGATGATATGGTTGACCCACAAAATTTAGTTGACAGAAGAACTTGCGCCCTGTTAGACGGGCCTTGCAAGTGCATGGACGCGGGTCCTTAAGAGTGTTTCCTGGTGTCAAAGGCTCGGTACGTTCTGGTCGTTCGATGAGCGGCGGGAACGTGCCGGGTCTTTACTTTTGACGCGGGCACCAGAATGCCTCAGGGCGGGATCCAAGGACGCCCAGCGGCCCGTGACCTTCATCGTCAGGGCCTTTGCACTGCCTAATTCATTGCGAAGAAGCGGAGGGGAGGCGGGTCGGATCGCCAGGCCCAAAATTGATAAAGGCGCCCCAAAATAACCAAAGGCGCCCCAAACCCGATAGAGGCGCCCCAAAATTGAAGGAGACACCAAGTGCTTAGACGCGGGGTCCTTGCAACGCGTCCCGAAGAACGCTCCTGGTGCCTCCTGAACCATTCCGCTTTCCAGTGGTCCGACCCGTTGGATCACCGACCCGAAGGCCTTTGACCCGGCGGACCGATCCGCCTTTCGGCTTCCCGGCTCTACGGACTGTCCACCCGAAGGCTTCTGGTCCGCGCGGTCTGGAAAACCTTGCGGCTCCCCGACCAGTGCGGTTCTCAATCCCGAAGGACAACAACCGCACTTCCATAATCCTTATTCGGGGCTTTACGAGCAATGAAAAAGATCACGCAAACTTGAGATTCCTGTGGAGAAAATACGAAGTTGTTCACAAGTCGTGGACAAGTTATCCACAGGTTGGACTGGAATTGAGCGTCCTGGCGGCGCCTAACCGAGCACCGAGAAGCTGCTGTCCTGGTTGATTTCCCGGCGCCGGGAGAAGAAACCGGTGTTCAGGGTCCGCTTGGTGTGACGCAGCACCACCTCCAGGGGATCGGCGTCATGGTCATGGCCCGCCTGGCAACGCTCGATCAGCTCCGCCATGATCTGACCGGCGACCGGGGCGTTCTTGAACTGGTTGCCGCTGGTGCCGATCGCCATGTAGAAGCCGTCCAGATCCGACGTGTCGTAGATCGGGATCCAGTCGTCCGAGACGTCGTAGAGATCGACCACGCCCTTCATGCGGTTCGGGATGCCCAGGTCGGGGATCCGCTGGGCGGTTCGGTAGACCTGGGCCTTCCACTGGTCCGTGAGCTCCCGGTTGTAGTCGTCCGGGTCGACCCATTCCCGCGCGTCGCACTCCGGGTCCTCGCTGCCGATCAGGATGTGGTTGCCCACCTCCGGTCGGGAATAGCAGCCGATGTCGCTGTCGGAGACCACCAGGCCGTGGGCCTCGAAATCGAAGCCCTCGGGCGCGGGCACGTGGGCGACCTCTTGGCGGAGAGCGCGGGTCTTGATGGTCATGCCTTCCTCGACGCCGGCCATGCGGTTGATCAGGTAGGAGTGCGGGCCGGCCACGTTGACCACGATGGGCGCCTCGATGGTCTCGCCGCCCTCGAGCACCACCCCACGCACCCGGCCATGGTCCTGCAGGATCTCGACGATCTTGCGGTTGAACAGGAACTGGGCGCCCGCGGCCTCGGCGGCGCGCTGCACGTTGTGGGTGGCGAGCTGCGGGTCGCTGATGTAGCCGGCGTAGGGGAAGAACACCGCACCGGCCACCAGGTCCTCCGAGGGTTCGCCGAAGCCGGGATCGTCCGGCCGCCTGACCGGGCCGTATTTGTGCAGGTCGTAGATCGGCAACCTGGCCTTGATCCCGGCCGGGTCCAAGGCTTCCCAGGGAATGCCGATGGCGTCCATGTGATCGGTAACCGTGCGCAGGTGATTGTTGAGCTCGGTCTTGAAGACCATGGCACCGGTCTGCAGGAACTTGGCCAGCCCACTCTCGTCCTCGACGCCAATATAGCCAGGCCAGTCGCGCCAATAGAAGAACCCCTCGTAGGCCATGGCGCAGCCTTCGTGGGTGGAATAGTGGGTGCGGATGATGGCGCAGGAATTTCCCGTGGACCCGTAGCCCGCCGCCGGAAGCTTGTCGATGTTGACGGTCTTGTACCCCTTCTTGGCCAGCTCCAATCCGATGCAGGCGCCGATGATGCCGGCGCCCACGATGACCACGTCGTAGGTCTTGCTCATGGCGCTCGCTCCCCGCCTGCTCACGCTCCAGGCCTATACCCCGGGGCGCGCGGATGTTAACGGCCAGGAAACGGGATCGCATCCATTTTTTCAGCCCCGATCCCCCGGCAGATGGGCCGGGGGAACGGGGCTGGACTTCGGTGGCCGCTCAGACCCCCTGCCGGGAGAGGAACGCGCGGATCCGCTCGGCGATGACGTCGCCGTCCTCCTCCAGGGCGAAGTGTCCGGTGTCGAGCAGGTAGAACTCCACATTGGTGAGATCGCGCTTGTATGGGTGCGCGCCTGCGGCCGGGAAGATCACGTCGTTCTGGCCCCAGACCACCAGGGTCGGCGGCTGATAGGCCCGGAGATAGGCCTGCCACTGGGGATAGAGCGGCGGGTTGGAGCCGTAGTCGTAGAACAGCTGGAGTTGGATCTCGCGGTTGCCGGGGCGGTCCAGGAAGTATTGGTCGACGATCCAGTTGTCCGGGTTGATCGCGGCCCCATCGCGGGTCCCGTGGGTGTACTGCCACCGGGTGGCCTCGAGCTGGAGAAAGTCGGCGAGCGGCGCCGCCGTGGTCTCGTTGCGATCGGCCCAGTAGGCCCGGAAGGGCTGCCAGAACTCGCCCAAGCCTTCTTCATAGGCGTTGCCGTTCTGGACGATCAGGGCCTGGACCCGCTCCGGGTGCTTGACCGCCAATCGAAAGCCGACCGGGGCGCCGTAGTCCATGAGGTAGAGGCTGTAGCGCTCGATCCCCAAAGTCTCGACGAAGCCGTCCATGACCTGGGCCAGGCGATCGAAGCTGTAGTCGAAGGCCTCGACCGAGGGCATGGCGCTCTGGCCGAAGCCCGGATAGTCCGGCGCCACCAGGTGGAAGCGGTCGGACAAGGCCGGGATCAGGTCCCGGAACATCTGGGAGGAGGTCGGGAAACCGTGCAACAGCAGGATCGTGGGGGCGTCCTTGGGCCCGGCTTCCCGGTAGAATATTTCCAGACCGTCCACGTCCACGGTCTTGTAGAGCGTGACCCTGGTCGAGGGCGCCGGCGCGGCGGCCTGGGCCGGTCCGAGCAGACCGCCCGACAGGATGAGCGCCGCCGCGGCGGTCGTCAGATATCGCGGGACATGGGAGATGGCTGGCAAGCTTGGCATGGGATTCTCCTATGGTATTAGGTGGAGTTAGGCCGCGGCCTGGCCGAGGAGCAGGGCTTTCGACTCTTCGGTGACCGTGGGGGTGGTATTGATGGACCGGCCGGCCTGGTAGGCCCGGATCACCGCCGGTCGTTGGCCGATGGCCTCGACCCAACGCCGCAGGTTGGGGAAGCGGGCGAGCCGGGGTTGTTCCCGCTCGAGCCGAATGATCCAGGGATAGCTGGCCATGTCCGCGATCGAATAGGGCCCGGCGAGGTAGGGCCGGTCGGCGAGGCGGGCGTCCAGCACCCGGTAGAGCCGTTCGGTCTCGTTGTCATAGCGCTCGATCGCGTAGGGAATACGCTCCGGCGCATAGGCGCTGAAGTGCAGATTCTGGCCCAACATGGGCCCGAGGCCGCCCATCTGCCAGAACAGCCACTGCATGACCTCGGCGCGACCGGCGGGGTCCCTGGGCAGATACCGGCCGGTCTTCTCCGCCAGATGAAACAGGATCGCCCCGGACTCGAACAGCGAGATCGGCGCGCCGCCGTCCATGGGCGCGGTGTCGACGATCGCCGGGATCCGGTTGTTGGGCGATATCTCCAGGAACCCGGGCTCGAACTGTTCGCCCTTGGAGATGTCGACCGGCAGGATGCGGTAAGGCAGGCCGGCCTCCTCCAGGAAGATCAGCGGCTTGTAGCCGTTTGGCGTGGTCCAGAAATACAGATCGATCATCTTTACGGTCTCCTTCACAGCCCCGCCACCAGCGGGATGGGATGCGATTAGGGATTAGATAGACCGGTCTGTCTATTTTTCAAGGCTCAATCAATAAGAATTTCTATGGGTGAGAAATAGATGTGTTATCTGAGATAGTTAAACTATTTAACTAATGTAATTAGATAGCTATTGATCGCCGAAATGGTCGTTGACCAGGCCCCGGAAGCATGAGCACTACCTCTCGGCCAGAACGAATGCGGGTCTATAGTAGGGCAAGGAAATCACTTTGGTGATCACGGACTTGCCGTCTCAAGGACCCCGACCCGACACCCCTTCGCGCGACCGGCTCTGGCGCCGGTGGCGGGCGCCGCTCGGTCTGATCGCCGGGTTGGTGGCGCTTGGCTTGGGCGCCTGTTCGCCGGCGCGTGTGGTCGAGGCGACGCGGGTGCTGGAGGACCTGTCGGCCGGTACGGGGCCCAGCGCCTTGAAGCGGAACACGCCCGATCCAGAGCGCTCCCGGACCACCTACACCGTGGCCGGACGGGAACACCTGGGCGACCTTTATCTGCCGGGAGAGCGGGCCAAGGCCGCGCTGGTGCTGGTGCCGGGCGCCGCGCCGGCGGGCCGGGACGACCCGCGGCTGGTGGCCTTCGCCCGGACCCTGGCCCGGGCGCGCTTCGTCGTGTTGGTCCCGGAGATTGCCAATCTGCGCGTCATGAAGGTCGGCCCAGGCGACGCCCTTCAGATCGCCGATGCCGTGGCCCACTTGGCCCAGGGCCCCTATGGGGGCTCTGCCGCCTGCGTCGGGATCTTCGCGCTGTCCTATGGCGCGGGCCCGGCGGTGCTGGCCGCGCTCAGGGACGACACTCGCACCTCGGTCTGTTTCGTGGTCACCGTGGGCGGCTATTACGACATGACCGCGGTGACGACCTTCTTCACCACCGGCCGCTACCGGGCCGGGCCGGACGTCGAATGGCGCTACCTCCAACCGAACGCCTATGGCAAGTGGCTGTTCCTGCGCAACAACGTCGAGCGGATCGCCGATCTGGAAGACCGGGTTCGGCTCGGCCTCATGGCCGAACGCAAGCTCCAGGACCTGAAGGCCCCGATCGCCGATCTGGTCGCCAATCTGGGCCCGGAAGGCCAGGCGGTCCACGCGCTGCTCACCAACCAAGACCCTGACCAAGTGCCGGCCCTGATCGCCGCCCTGCCGGACGCGGTGCGCCAGGACATGGCGGCGCTCGACCTCAAGTCCCGCGACCTCTCGGCGTTGCGGGCCCAGCTGATCCTGATCCACGGGCGCGACGACGCAATCATCCCCTATACGGAAAGCCAGGCGCTGGCCGCCGCCGTACCCCCGGGCCAGAGCGATCTCTACGTGACCGGCAGCCTCACCCACGTGGACCTGGGCCCCGGCGACCTGATCGAGACCCTCACCCTATGGCG
>SMVA01232478.1_pt1 | contig 10340 bp, 6 predicted proteins | sample 2456451 | NCBI WGS metagenome assembly SMVA01 (sample SAMN11095933, study PRJNA526329) | marine sediment metagenome | biome: Marine sediment; feature: Surficial sediment; material: Deep marine sediment; isolation source: Hadal surficial sediment | place: Pacific Ocean | collected 2014-05 | depth 0-1...
ACCGTGTGCGCGCCGAGTTCGACGAAGCCTGGGGGCGTGCTGACGTGTGGATTCGGAGTTCGCGGTTTTGATCTCACCCCTGTGGCCTCACTGTGTAGTTCCGCGGCTCAAGCAGCATTACGGATGTCGCTTCAGCGACAGTCTGTCTGCCGAGCCGGCGGCTCACGGCCGGAGCAGAAACTCTGGTTGGAGGACGTTCACGGCCAGCAGCGGGGCCCATTCTGTTCCACTATCCCACCGTCCTCCCATCCCACTGTTAGATTGTGCCACATTCCTGACCCCCTAAACCGCTACCTCCTCTAGAGCACTTAGCTATGGTCACTCCCACAGCCAAGAAAATAATGATGGCGTTCTTGGTCGCGGCCTTTGCCGTGCAAACGGCCCTCGTCTATTCCGACGAGCCGACGGGCCCGATCGACGACGAGGCCATTCGCGGGAGGGAACTCTGGCATGACAACGGGTGCCAGGTATGCCACCAGTTCTACGGGCAGGGTGGGTTCCTCGGGCCCGATCTCACGAATGCATACAGTTACGTCGATACTGTCCGCCTGCGATCTCTGCTCACGATCGGGAGTGGCCAGATGCCGGCATTCAACTTGTCGAATGCCGAGATTCGAGACATCCGCGCCTTTCTGAAGGCGATGGACCGACCCGATCTTGGGCGGGGGCAGCTCCGGCTGGCCCGCGCAGATTCGGGCGGCACCCCCTGGGATCGCTTTGGCGCCACAGTAGTGCCGTTGCTGGAGGATGCGCCAGGCGCGCGGGCGGGATGGGATGCTATGCGAGCGCGGATCTGCTCGTCCTGTCATCTACCCCTCGCGGCCTCACCCGTCGGAGCGCCTGACCTCGCGCTGACGATGGGACGGATGACGACCGAAGAACTGCGATCAGTGCTCGTGGAGGGCCGGATCGTGAACGGCATGCCTCCACCGACCCCCGCGTTCTCGGGTAACGAACTCGATGCGATGGTGACCTTTCTCGACTGGCTCGCCGAGAATCGTGAGGCTATTGCCGCTGGCATGCGTGCCAGCGAGCCGGACCGTTCCGTTCGGTTCCGTGACATCCCGTGGTGGGAGTTTCGGTGACGGACGTAGCAGGTGGCGTTTCGATTATCTCCGAACCGGTCGTTTCACCGGCCATGGCCGTGATCGACGACGCTCGGCAGTTCGCGACGCTCACGTTCATACGTGGCGGGTTGATCGCACTCAGCGTCACACTGTTTGCCGGTATCCTCGCGGCACTCTACTCGGTGCCGGCGCTCGCGCCGTTCATGCAGTCCATTGGCATCGATCTTCGTCAACTGCGTCCCATCCATACGACGTTCGCCACCGCCTGGATCTTCCTGGCTGGTGCGGCGGTGGTGTATCGGTTTCTCGAAGACGTTGGCGGTCCGGCCACGCCGGGCGATCGTTTCCGACTCCGCGTGCAGGTGTTGTGTTGGGCGGCTGCCGGCGTTCTCGTCATCGCAACCTTGGCATTGGGAGTCACGTCCGGCCGTGAATACATAGGATTTCATCCGATCGTGTCGGTCCTGATCGTGATTGGTTGGGTCTGTTATCTATGGAATTTCTATAGGGTGGTTGGCGGGTCGTTCTGGGAACAACCGGTTTACGTCACAATGTGGGGCGTGGCCTTTTTCTTGTTCCTGTTCACGTTCATCGAACAGCACGCGTATCTCCTGCCGCAGATCTTCGCCGATCCGGTCCAAGACCTTCGCGTCCAGTGGAAGGCCACCGGCACATTAGTCGGCAGCTTCAACCTTTTCGTGTACGGTACGATCGTCTACATCGGTGAAAAGATGACGGGTGACAAGTCGTACGGTCATTCGAAGATGGCATACGCGCTGCTCGCGGTTGGACTACTCAACTCGTTTACGAACTTCGGTCACCATTCGTATCATCTTCCGCAGAGTGCTGTGGTCAACTGGATTTCCTTTCTAGTGTCGATGACCGAGATCACCATCCTCGCGCGGTGTATCAATGATGTGTGGTGCTTGATGCGTGACGGAGGAGGTGAGCACAACGCCTCTAGGACCGCCTTCAACTCCGCGAAGTGGTGGACGTTTGCCCTGCTGTTTTCTTCGATTCTGATCTCCATCCCACCGTTCAATGCCGTAATCCACGGTACCTATGCCGTCACGGGACATGCAATGGGCGCGATGATCGGGATCGATACCATGGTGTTGCTCGCTGCGGTCTTCTGGTTGTTGAAGGAGTTCGTGGCGGCCCGTGACGGTGCCGATCCTGCCTATTTCAGCTCAGCATCGATGCGTCGCGGTCTCATTGGGCTCAACATAGGCGTTGCGGGTCTCGTGGTGTGGTTACACGTATCGGGTCTGGTTACCGGCCTTACGCGCATGCGATTCGCGCCTGGAGAGACGTACGTCCCTCCCACATGGCTTGGGGCATCGAACGGGATCATGTTCGCCATCACCGGGGCGATTGCGCTCGTGTTCTTCGAACGCATGCTGCGGGTGGTGATACCGGTAGGATTCGGGAAGTTCCTCATGCCGCTCGATAGGGGATAGGCTGAGCCCGCCTTTTAGGGCAGGGCTCCGCGCATCGTTTTCCGGATAGTCTAGGTCTCTACCCTTGTAGCGGTGAACTCCCGCTCACCGCGGGGCGTCGACACCGTTCCTTGCATTTCACCATCCACAATCTTCGCTGTGTAGGTCAACGTCATCGAGTTGCCCTGGAAGTTGCGTGTGAGGCTGAACGAGATGGTGCCGTCTTCGTATGTCACCTCGTCGATTGCCGTCTCGCCCATGCGACCACTCATCGTACCCTTGAGCACGTCACCGTCCATCCTGAAGACGTAGATAGTCGTGGCTGTGCCACGTTGGGTCTCGATCGTGGATGTCCACTCACCGAGGAAGTCTTTCATGTCTTGAGCACGGAGAGTGGCCGGTGTCGCGACGAAGGCGGCCAGGAGGGCCAATGTTGCACGGGTCATGAGGTTACCTCTGAATATGAGTGTCGAACGGCCAAAGCTGCCGATGCTAGGTATACGCGTAGGGGTGCCGGTTTGTTAGGCCGAGCCCTAGCCGCCCCACAACAAATTCCCGAACGACAAGATCGTCGCAATCGAGCCCAGCCAAAACAGAAACATCCACTTCAGCAGCTCGGCCTTGAATGCGTGCAGGTCGGTGCGGAGCGCGCCGATCTCGGCCTTGAGTTCTTCCTTGTTCTCGGCCAGGCGTTGTTCGAATTTGGCGCTCAACTCTATGCGGAGGCCCTCGAGTTTGATGTTGATTTCCGATCGAAGTCCCTCGAGCTTGGCGTCGATCTCTGACCTGAGTCCCTCGAGCTTGACGTCCATGGCTGATCCGAGCGCCTCTATTCTGGCTTCGATTTCTCGGGCTCTGGCGTTGAGCACAGCCTCGAACTGGCGGAAGTTCTGGGTGTTGAGGTTCCGAAGCTGTCTGGTTGCTGCAGCGTCCACGTGATTCAGCCAATCCGCGAGTTCGTTCGCGATCTCGTCGCCAAAGCGTTCGTAGAACAGACGGGACAGCTTCACGGTGACTGGCATGTCCCGAACTTAGTATATGCTCGGCTTCGCCTAGTAACCAAATTATTGCGCGCCGGTCGCTCTAAAGGTGCCGTCTATCCAAATTGGACATGCGCCAAAGTGATTATCGTTTAGCCGTATTGTAATATCCAGTTTATATTTGACCGATGTTGGCTTCTAACCACCTGATGTAAACTGACTTAGAGCGAATCCCGCTCGACGCCTCACCGTATCGATGGAGGACTTGTAGCCCGTTTCCCCAAGTCTGAGGCCAAGGACTACTCGCCAACCCGCCTACCCCGCACCATACTATCCCCGACCACAACCAAACCGGAGCTGAAGCATGCGCGTCGTGTATCTCGCTACCGTTGCCCTCCTCCCAATAGCCTCGTTACAAGCCCAACAACTCCCATCGTCAACCTTTGACCAGCTGGAATACCGGTACATCGGCCCCGAGGGAAATCGGATCGCGTCGGTCGAAGGGATCCCCGGCGATCCGAATACGTATTACGCCGGCGCCGCATCGGGCGGAATCTTCAAGACGACAGATGGCGGCATCTATTGGGAACCGATCTTCGACGAGCAGGACGCGTTGTCGATCGGGTGGATCACGGTCGCGCCGTCGGACCACAACGTGGTTTGGGTAGGCACCGGCGAGCCCAACCTTCGCAGCCATATCTCGATGGGCAAGGGCGTGTACCGCTCGACGGATGCCGGCAAGAACTGGTCGTTCCTCGGTCTCGAGCGCACGGGACGTATCAGTCGCATCCAGGTCGATCCACGCGATCCCGACGTGGCCTACGTGGCGGCGCTCGGCCACGGCTACGGACCTCAACAGGAGCGCGGCATCTACCGCACGAAGGACGGTGGCCAGACGTGGGAACACGTGCTGTTCGTCGATGAGAACACCGGCGCGTCAGACCTGGTCATGGACCCCAACAATCCACGCATCCTGTTCGCGGGCATGTGGACGATCCAGATCAACACGTGGGGCCGCTTCAGTGGTGGCCCGGGCAGCGGGATCTACATGTCGCGCGACGCAGGTGACACGTGGACTCGGCTCGAGGGAAGCGAGCTTCCGAAGAAGGATCATGGCAAAGTGGCGCTTGCGATCGCCCCGACTAATTCGAATCGCATCTATGCATTGATCGAAACGGGCGACGGCGTGCCGCTGCCGGACGGAACCGAAACCGAAAGCGGTGAGTTGTGGCGTTCGGATGATGGCGGCGATACGTGGCAGTTGATTACCCACGACCGCCAACTCGCCGGACGGACGCACTACTATAGCCGAGTGGAGGTGTCGCCCAATGACGAACTCGAGGCGTATTTTCTCGCAGCGCCATTTTCATCGACAACGGACGGTGGGGTGACCTCGACGACGCACGAAGGTCGTGCGGCGCCGTGGGGCGACAATCACGACATCTGGATCGATCCCGAAAATCCCGACCGCATGATCGTGGCGAACGACGGCGGGGTCGATATTTCGGTCACCCGCGGGCGGACGTGGAACCAGATCGCGCTACCCGTGGCGCAGATGTATCACGTAACGGTCGACACGCGTATTCCCTATTACGTCTACGGCAATCGCCAAGACGGCCAATCGGCGCGCGGGCCGAGTCGCACGTTCTACGGCGGCTTCCTTGGCTCGGTTGGCAACATTCCGCGTGGGGACTGGCATGACGTCGGCGGCGGCGAGAGCGGATTTGCAACACCGGATCCGGTCGACCCGAACATTATTTGGTCGAGTGCATCCGGCGCCGGTGCGGTCGGTGGGATCGTCACCCGAATGGATCTCGAATCCCGCCAAGTACGCAACGTGGAGGTCTGGCCGAAGAATACGATCGGTTGGGCTGCCGGAGATTTGCGGTACCGTTTCGTCTGGGACCCACCCCTCACGATTTCCCCGCACAACCACAACCGTGTGTACACCGGATCTCAATATATACATGTGACTGAGGATGGCGGAGACAGTTGGCAGGTCATCAGTCCGGACCTCACGCGGAACGACCAGACCCGCATGGGTCAGTCTGGTGGCCTCACTCCGGACAACATCGGCGTGGAGTACTCAGGCGTCGTGTTCTCGATCGAAGAGTCGCCAATCACGGCTGGATTGATTTGGGCCGGTACCAACGATGGCCTGATCCACCTGACGCGCGACGGTGGGAACACGTGGACCAATCTGACCGAAAACGTGCCGGACATGCCGGAGTGGGGATCGATACGAAACATCGAGGCATCGCGTTACGATGCGGGAACGGCGTACTTCGCGGTGGACGGTCACCAGGCAAACAACCGCGATCCCTGGATCTATCGCACCCGCAACTACGGCGACTCGTGGGACTTGATCGTCGATGGCATCGAGGTGAGTCCACTCAGCTATACGCGGTCGATATTGGAAGATCCGGTTCGGCAAGGATTGTTGTACGCCGGCACGGAGAACGGGTTGTTCGTGTCGTTCAACGACGGGGACATGTGGCAGCCGCTCCAGTCGAACCTGCCGCATGCGCCGGTCTATTGGATGGTTATCCAGGAAGAATTCAATGACTTGGTCGTGGGAACGTACGGTCGAGGATTCTGGATCCTCGACAATCTCGGTGCGGTCCAGCAGATGACGTCCGACGTGGCGTCGAGCAACGCACACCTGTTTGCGCCGAGGGCCGAATACCGCTTCCGGCCCACGGTACCGCCGTACGCAACCGGGCAGGAGCCGACGGCCGGCGAGAATCCGCCCTACGGCGCACCACTCGACTATTATCTCTCGGCGGAAACCGAAGACAGTGTTACAGTCGAGATCATCGACGGATCGGGCACTACCATCCGTACGATGAAGGGCAGCGCGGACGCGGGCGTCAACCGGGTCTGGTGGGATCTGACGCACGACTCCACGACGGCACCGGTGATACGTACCATGGCCCTGCACGCCCCCTGGCACAAACTCGACGACGAAGGCACGCGCGATGGTCCATTAGGCCGGTTCTCGAAGCTCGCATTGCCCGGCATGTATACCGTGAAGCTATCGGTCGGGGGCCAGGAATACACGCAGCAGCTCGAGGTGCGGAAGGATCCGAACTCGAAGGGCTCCATGGCCGATGTGCGGGCAAACTTTGCGATGGTCAGCGCGCTCGTTGACGATCTCGATCGTGCGGTCGAGGTCATCAACGGCGCCGAGCGCATTCGTACGCAACTTCAAGCGCTCCGTCGAGTGCACGATGGGGATGAAGGCGCTGACATCCGCACTGCTACTGAGGAACTGGAGGATAAGTTCACGGAAGTCGAGGGCCAGTTGCTGCAACTCTACGCGACGGGTCGTGGGCAGGACCAGATTCGGTGGCCGATGCGCCTGGCGCAGCAGATCGGTAGCTTGGCGGGTAACGTGCAGGGGTCGGATTTTGCACCGACACAACAAGACCAGGCGGTTGCCGACGAGATGCGCGCAGAGCTGGTTCAGATCGAGGCCGCGTACAACGCGCTGTTGATGAACGAATTGCCGGCGTTCAACTCGATGATGACCGCTAGGGGTGTGGTCGGCATCGTCACTGAGGAATGAGGAGCAACTAATGGTCACACGCCGTGAATTCATGGGAACGTCGGCGGCTGCGATGGCGGCCGCCGGTATGCCCCCGCAACACCTGCTCGCTGAGTCACTCCCGCCACTGGATGTGCTGCCGCCGTCCATCGCAGCACTCGAGTCTCGACAGGACGAAGCGGTACCGATCTCCAACGAGGAACGTCGCGCCCGCATCGAGAAAGCCCGCCGCCTCATGCGCGAGCATGGGATGGACGCGATGATACTCACGGGGGGAACGTCGCTTGTTTACTACACGAACATTCGATGGGGCCTGAGTGAGCGGCTGCTGGGAATTGTCATTCCTGTGAGCGGCAGCCCGTTCATGGTCACGCCCCAATTCGAGGAAGAGCGGGCCCGCGAGCAGATCGCGATGGGTCCGTTGGCGGACGCCGGCGTCGACGTCATGACATGGGAGGAAGACCAAAGTCCCTATCGTTTGGTCGCGGATGGTCTGCGGTCCCGCGGACTGGCAAACGGAACGCTCGGTATCGAAGAAACGGTGCGGTTTGTGTTCAGCGACAGTGTGTCAGCGGCGGCACCGGGATTGATGCTGACGAGTGCGACACCGGTCACGGCCGGGTGTCGTGGTCGCAAGGACGAGCACGAGATCGCGTTGATGCGCCTGGCGTCAGAGGTGACGCTGCAGGCGTATGAAGCAGCCTACCATGCGCTCGAAGAAGGCATGACGCAGGCGGACTTCGCTAGGCTCGTGTCCGAGGCGCACACGAAACTCGGATTCTCCGGTGGTGCGGGTGTGCAGACGGGTGAGTACTCCGCACTCCCGCACGGGTCGACCACGCGACAGGTCGTTCGCGAGGGGACGATTCTGTTGATCGACGGTGGCTGTGGTGTCGAAGGATACCGTTCGGACATCAGTCGCACGTTTGTGTTGGGGCAACCGACCGACAAGATGAAGCGTGTGTTCGACATCGAGTTGGAGGCACAGACCGCGGCGCTGCACGCCGCGCGCCCCGAGGCGGAATGCCAAGCGGTCGATGCTGCGGCGCGGAAGGTGATTACGGATGCCGGGTACGGACCGGACTACGCTTATTTCACGCATCGCGTGGGGCACGGGATTGGCATGGACGGGCACGAGTGGCCGTACCTCGTTCGTGGCAACACGTTGGCGCTCGCGCCCGGCATGACGTTCAGCGACGAGCCCGGGATATACATACCTGGCGAGTTCGGTGTGCGATTGGAAGATGACATGGTCATCACGGAGAACGGTGCGGAGTTGCTGACGCCACAGAGCCCGTCACTCGAGGATCCGTTCGGGCACGGGTGAAGGGTCGTTCGTCGTAGATCCTCTCAGGTCATCTTGGATTTTCTGCGGTCTCCAAATCGCCGATTTCATCTTCGATCTGTTCCCATTCGGCCATGAGACCGGCAACTTCAGATTGAAGGCCGACTCGTTCATCTTCCAGTGGGCGCACCTCAGCGGCAGGCGTACGAGCAAAGTAGTCCGGCTCGCAGAACAACGTGTCGATTTCGCGCACCCGCCTCTCGGCGGCTTCGACTTTGTCCGTGATGCCGGCGAGGCGCCGTCGCAGCTTCGGCAGTTCTCGCCCGGGAGCGCCTTTGGTCGATGATTGTTTGGTATCCTTCTTTTTCTTCGCGCGCGTCGCCTTGAGAACCACGCGATCCACGTCGAGGTGGTCATCTCCGCACGCGTGGACATACTCCTCGTATGTGCCGAGGTAGTCGGTGATTCCGTCAGGTTTGATCTCGAGGATGCGAGTGGCCAGCTGACCGACTAACCATCGATCGTGTGATACGAGAATGATGGTACCTCGGTAGGCCTTGAGCCCTTCGACCAAGGACTCGATCGATTCGAGATCGAGGTGGTTCGTGGGTTCGTCCAAGACGAGCACGTTCGGTTGCTGGATGGCCAGGCGCGTGAACACGAGCCGAGTGGTCTCGCCACCCGAGAGGGTGCGTAACGGTTTCTTGCCATCGTCGCCCGAAAAGAGCGTCAAGCCCATTGCCCCGCGCACGTACCCAAAGTCGCGTTCGGGGCAGAAACTCCACACCCACTCCTCGGCGGTGCCGGTCCGAGCGTTGAATTCGTCTTTGTGGTCCTGCGCAAAGTACCCGGGATGGGTTTCGTATCCCCACTCCACCTCACCGGCATCGGGCTCGAGCTGTCCCATGACGATCTTGAGCAGAGTGGACTTACCAATACCGTTGGGGCCCATGATGGCGAGGCGCTCGCCGCGCGAGACCGTGAGGTCAACGCCATGGAGCACCTCATTGTCGCCGAACGCTTTCTTTACGCCCTTGACGGTGATCACCTCGCGGCCACTGTCGCGGCACTGCTCGAAGCGAAACGTGGGATACCGACGGGAGCTTTGCGGCAGCACTTCGAGAGATTCCTTTTTCTTGGCGATCATGCGGGCCTTGCTTTGTGCCTGTCGAGCCTTGCTCGCCTTGGCACGAAATCGATCGACGAACTTTTGGTGATGGGCAATTTCTCGCTCGCGCGCTGCGATATTCTTTGATCGGCGGTCGCGCTCCGCGCGCTTGGCACGTTGAAAATCCGCGTAGTTTCCGGGATACGAGAGCACAGTTTCATAGTCCACATCGAGAATGGTCGTGGAGACGTTGTCCAGAAACCGATGATCGTGCGAGATGACGACGGCGGTTCCGGCGAAATCGCGCAAGAATTTCTCCAGCCAACGAATCGACAGGATGTCGAGGTGGTTCGTGGGTTCATCCAGGAGCAGCACATCAGGATCGCTCGCCAGCACTTGGGCGAGAAGCACCCGCAATCGGAAACCTCCGGAGAGGGTCGAGACGGGGTCACGATGTACGGCGGTAGGTAGGCCCAACCCCTCGAGGATGGTCGCAGCGCGTGCTTCGGCTGCGTATCCGTCATGCCGGTGGACGATGTCTTCCAAATGCGAGAAACGGTCGGCGTCAAAATACACTTCCGCTTTGGCTAGGAGTTTTTCTTTCTCGACCATAGCGTTCCACAGCTCCGGGTTACCCTTGAGGGCAACGCCCAGGATCTCCTGGTCGTCGTCTGCGAACTGATCCTGCCGCAGAACACCGAGCCGGAGTCGTTTGGGTCGCGATACGGTACCGTCATCCGGGCTCAAGTCGCCGCTCAGAATCCGGAGCAACGTTGTTTTGCCCGACCCGTTGGCACCCACGAGTCCATATCGCTCACCAGCGTTCAGCTGAAACGACACGCCGGCGAACAGCGTCCGCGCGCCGAATGATTTTTCGAGGTTGGAAACGGTGATCATGGGGGATGAATGTAGTC
>SMVA01049884.1_pt1 | contig 10339 bp, 7 predicted proteins | sample 2456451 | NCBI WGS metagenome assembly SMVA01 (sample SAMN11095933, study PRJNA526329) | marine sediment metagenome | biome: Marine sediment; feature: Surficial sediment; material: Deep marine sediment; isolation source: Hadal surficial sediment | place: Pacific Ocean | collected 2014-05 | depth 0-1...
ATGACATCAACTGACGGTGTCTATATTGATGGCCATCTTTCCGTCAAGGGTGATATGACCGGTCCCACATCGGCGCACATTGTCTTGCGGGATCCGGACGTGGACCTCGCCGTGTTGGAGACCGCCCGTGGCGGCATTTTGCGCAGCGGCCTCGGCTATCGATCCTGCAATGTTGCTGCCTGTTTGAATGTGGCTGCGGATCACCTGGGCCTACGCGGGGTGGATACACTGGAACAGTTAGCCAGGGTAAAAAGGGTGGTAGTGGAAGCTGCGACAGATACGGTGGTACTTAATGCGGATGATCTCCTTTGCCTGGAGATGGCTGACTATACAAACGCGAGCCGACTCTGTTACGTAACGCTTGACCCAACTCATGGGCTTGTTCGCGAGCACATCCGTTCAGAAGGACTTGCCGTGGTGCTGGAGCGGGGTATTAATGGTGAGATGATTACGATCTATGACAAGGGCGCTCATATCCCGCTGCTCTGGACTCATTTGATTCCGGCGACGCTGGAAGGTAAAGCTGTTCATAATGTACAAAATGCAATGTTTGCGGCAGCAATGGCCTATGCAATGGGGAAATCTTTAGAAGATATTCGCCATGGCTTGCGCACCTTTAACACCTCGTTTTTCCAGGCGCCGGGAAGAATGAATGTGTTCGATGAGCACCCGTTTAAAGTTATTCTCGATTATGCCCACAATCCTGCTGCGGTAAATGTCATGTGTCAGCTCGCGGACCGTTTGGACGTCGCTGGTCGCAGGATATGTGTGATTTCCTCACCTGGGGACAGGCGTGATGAGGATATTCAGGCACTAGCGGGTACGGCAGTAGGACACTTCGATTATTTTATTTGCAAGGCAGATGACAACCGTCGGGGCCGTGGTGACAATGAAGTGCCTGAAATGATCAGGCAACAACTCGTTGACCAGGGCGTGAGTGATGATGCAGTAGAAATCGTGACGGATGAACAAAAGGCAGTGGCTCGTTCCCTTGAGTATTGCCAGGAAGGTGATCTGTTGATTATTTTTGGTGATGACATCACCCGTTGCTGGAAGCAGATTATTCATTTCAATTCAGAGCAGGCCGAATCGCCTTCTACCGTTGCAGCGCATCCTGCTCCGGAAACGTTCGACGCATTTGGTAGTGGTGAAACCTTTGAACTGCCGGTTGGCCAGTCGCTGATCAAAGATGACCGGGGCGTAAGAATTGCGCGAAGTGAAGACGGTGATGATTGAGTTCGATATTTGCCGGGAACCCCCTGGATGATCAATTATGCCGTGCCAGAGCTCGATCACAATGACCGTCACCACCCTGTCATCCAGAGCAAAGCAAAGCATCTCCATGGTTAATTATGATAGCCGACGCCTGACTGGCGCTAACTTCTTCGGTGATGAACCCGCGGCAATCATCGATACAGAGATTCCCACAGATATTCTGGAAGGTGCTTTAAAAACCTGGCAGGAGACAGTAGAGCAGCTTCACCTGAACCTCGGTCGCCAGGTCCCGAAAATCGGCACTCGGATCCATGACAAAGGCCAGAGCCTCTTTTTCACAGCACCCATAGATTCACTTTATTCGGCCATTGAATTAGGCGAACTGGCGCTGAAGATCGCGCTCGGTGAAGTTGCCGATGCTGACGTTCCCGGTGAAGAGAAAACCCTTGGTGACTTGTTTGAGGAAGAAGCACATGAAGATCTTCTCCGGATCCAACAAGAAGCAATGGCACGTGAAGTACCGTTCCTCTGGGATGATGATTTTATTTCGCTTGGCTATGGGAAGTATTCTCAAACCTGGGATGTCAACGATATCCCGACCCGCGAAACACTGGATTGGCAAAGCTATAAGACGATACCACTGGCCATCATCACAGGTACTAATGGCAAATCCACCACGACGCGCCTCTGTAGCCAGATTCTGAAGGCGACGGGAAAAAAGGTGGGGTTCAGTTCCACCGATGGCATCTGGGCAGCTGAAACGTGTCTTGACCATGGCGATTATTCAGGTCCAGGTGGTGCCAGGGAAGTGTTACGTAATGCCGATATTGATGTGGCGATACTGGAGGTCGCCCGGGGAGGTTTGCTCCGGCGTGGGCTTGGCGCTGCCCGCGCTGATGTTGCCCTGATCACCAATGTGGCTGAAGACCATCTGGGAGAATATGGTGTAAATACACTACAAGAACTGATCGAGGCTAAGTTCATCGTTCGCAAGGCTGTATCGGGTTCAGGAAAACTATTACTGAATGCCGATGATGTGGGGATTGTTGGTTTCGCCAGAGACCTGGACCAGGAGATTATCTGGTATTCCCTTGATCGAAATAGCCCGGTCATCAACAGCCAGATTGTGGCGGGTAAGCTTACTTTTTTTATCGAAAGTGACCAGCTGTGTGTTGCCGAGAATGGTCAAACGACCGACCTGTGTCCAATTAATGAGATACCCATCACGCTCAATGGCGCTGCCAGATATAACGTGGCCAACGCACTTGCCGCCAGCGCCCTCTGCTGGTTGTTAGGCGCGAGCGTAGAATGTATACGTGCTGGACTAACAACTTTCGATGGCAATCGGGACAATCCGGGTCGTGGCAATCTCAGGAAGATAAATGGGATTTCCGTCATGGTTGATTTTGCACACAACCCACATGGCTTGAATGCGGTTGTGGATACCTTGTTGCAGTTGCCAGCAAAACGCAGGTTGGTGATGTTGGGGCATGCCGGTGACAGGAGTGATGAAGATATACAACAGCTGACCAGGGTCGTACAACGACTGAATCCACAATTTGTGGTTATCTATGAGCTTGAAGAATACCGGCGGGGCAGGTCGAAAGGAGAAATCCCTGGAATCATTGTTCAGACACTGACAGATGCGGGATTTTCAAATGATTCAATTGCGCTGGCAACTGACCCTGCCGATGGAACAAGAAAGGCACTGATTTGGGCAGAGGAAGGGGATTTTCTATTGCTGCTGGCGCTGGGTGAACGAGGAAAAGTTTTTGCGGCTCTGGATGAGTTTGAAGCGTCCGACTAGCTGCGCTACTTAACTGATTATCCTGGATTTTGCTATTGGTTCATCGATTTCAGTGCCTGTTCGTGAAGCTCCCTGCTGGCGGCCGTAACGACGAGTCCACCCTGGTGCGGGGGATTGCCAGCCAGATCAGTGGTGATGCCACCGGCACCCTCAATAATGGGGATAAGTGGCAAGATATCATAGGGTTGAAGATCGTCCTCAACGATAATGTCAATAAATCCCATGGCCAGCAGGCAATAAGCGTAACAGTCACCACCAAAGCGCATCAGCTTCACCTGCTTGCTGAGTTTTCCGAAGTTTCTTAAGCCTTGAGGGTTCTGAAACATTTCCGGATGCGTACTGTACAAAACCGAGTCTGCTATTTTGATATTGCGCCGAGCAACAACGTTGGTCGATTTTCCATTGCGAAGAAACCGGGTGCCTGAAGCTGAGCCAATCCATGTTTCACCAATGTATGGCTGGTGCATGAAACCGATGGCGGGAACTCCGTCATTTATCATTCCCAGCAGAATCCCCCAGCCGGTCATGCCTGTCATAAACGAACGCGTGCCATCAATAGGGTCGATAATCCATTGAATGGGATGTTGCGTATTTGATGTGCCGAACTCTTCACCGATGATACCGTGATCGGGAAATTCAGCAGCAAGTCGTTGGCGGATGAAGGTCTCCACTGCTTTATCCGCCTGTGTGACGGGGTCGAAACCACCATCAGCCTTCTTGTTGTCTACCACCAGTGAAGTACGAAAATACTGCAGTGCAATGTCACCGGCTTCTTCAAGGATTGACTGGCCAAAAACCATGTAATCTTTTACTTCCATAGTCGGTTTTGAACTCAATGTGTCGGGTCTGAATGAGTGATATGCGGATTGCGGTGCGCATTGCAGTGCGCATTGATATAGTACCACGCTGTAAAAACAGGAAGGAGTTGCACCCGTGCAGATGAATGAACTGGGCTTCTATACCTTAGCCGGTGCCCCGGAATCCCCGCGTGAACTAATCACAGAAGTCAGCCAGGCTGAGAAGTTGGGTCTGGGTGCCTGCTTCATCTCTGAACGTTTTAATGTTAAAGAAGCAGCGACAATATCCGGGGCGGTTGCGGCAGTTTCTTCTACCATTGGCATTGCAACGGCAGCAACGAACCAGAATACACGACATCCTATTGTTACAGCAGCATACGCTTCGACCATGCACTTTCTCTCAGAGGGCAGGTTTAGTCTTGGTCTTGGCAGAGGTATTGATGTGTTATTTGATGCCCTTGGTCTGCCACGAATCAAAACTTCGGAGATAGAAGATTTTGTTTCTCTGATTCGCAGGCTGCACCGGGGTGAGACAATCGTCGGGCATGATGGCCCCTGTGGATCATGGCCATATCTTCGCCTGGATCCTGATTTTGACGAACACATCCCCCTGACTTTTACTGCCTTTGGACCGAATTCACTGAAGCTGGGAGGCCGGGCTTTTGATGCAGTGGTTCTACATACATTCTTCACCGATGAGACGACACTTCGGGCTGTTAAAACGGTGAAGCAGGCGGCTGTAGAAGCCGGCAGGGATCCGGATGATGTCAGGGTGTGGTCGTGCTTTGCCACCATTGGTGATCATCTGCCTGAACACGTCAGGCTAAAGAAAACTGTTGGAAGAATGGGAACATACCTTCAGGCATACGGTGACTTGATGGTGTCCACCAACCATTGGGATCCCGCGGTGCTTGAGCGATTTCGAACCAGTAAACTGGTTTCAACTTTCAAGGGGTCCCTGGACCATAAGGCGACACATGCGCAACTGCAGCAGGTTGCAGAATTGATACCTGAAGAGTGGATAGCATCTTCTGCAACGGGTTCGGTTGACCAATGTGTCGATGCCATCAATCATCAGTTTGACCTGGGCTGTGATGGCGTCATTCTACATGGCGCGTCACCAAAGGATCTTGAACCCATTGTGACAGCATATCGAAAGGTTCGTGATCCGAAGCGATTTGCCGCATTGCCCGCGAATCCTGCACTGGCGAAGAGATTCTTTACCGGGACACAGTGATGTCAACCGGCATCGTCACTTGTGAAATAATGTAAACTCGCAACTATTGAAAACTAATCAGAAGGTGAGTAGACAATGTCAACAAATACACAGAGTGGGCTCGATACTGCGATACAGGTTGGCCTGATCGCGCTGCTGGCACTCTGGTGTTTCCAGATTGCCAGACCGTTCCTCGGTTTGATCGCCTGGGCTGGAATCATCGCGATTGGCGTATACCCGCTCGTGAGGTTGTTGAAAGAAAAAGCCGGGTTAACCGATAGCAAGGCGTCTTTTTTGGTTTCGCTGGCGATGCTTGCTGTGTTGATTCTGCCTTCGGTGATGCTGGCAGAGGCAATAGTCCAGAACAGCGGAGACCTGTCAAAATATTTAGCAGACGATAAGCTGGTCATCCCTCCTCCGAGTGAGTACGTCAGTAACCTGCCGATTGTCGGAGAGAAAATCAGTGCTTTCTGGCAAAAAGCTTCAGAAGACCCAGCGGCAGTATTTGGAGAATATGAAACTGAAATCGGGGTGCTGCTAACGAATTTGTTATCCGCGGCACTGATGACGGGTCTGAACGTTCTTATGTTTGTTTTCTCAATCATCCTGGCAGGTGTCTTTATGGCCTCTGCGAAAAATACAACGAAGGCATTACACGCAATATTCACAAGAATTGCGGGAGACAATGGCCCTCAACTGACCAGACTTTCTCACGATACGGTGCAAAGTGTCGTCAGGGGAATCCTGGGCATAGCACTGGCGCAGGCAATTTTATCTGGCGTCGGATTTTTGATGATGGACATTCCTGCCAGTGGACTTCTGGTCGTGATCTGCCTGGTTATGGCCATCGTGCAGATTGATATTCTGCTCATCCTGATGCCAATTTCGATTTACATGTTTTATGACCCGAACTCGAGCACCTTTGCTGATGTCGTGTTCCTTATCTGGAACATCATGGTCGGTTTGATGAACAACGTTTTGAAACCCATCCTGCTGGGCAAAGGCGTTGAGGCACCGATGGCCGTTATATTTATTGGCGCGATTGGTGGAATGATATTCCAGGGGATTATTGGCCTGTTTATAGGCGCCGTGGTCATGGTGCTGGGTTATACATTATTCATGTTCTGGGTTAACCAGGAAACCCGGAAATCAGAAGCAGTTTAACCAGGTGAAATCCATGGAAGGCAAGCTGGTACTGGCCCTGGAGCAAGCTGTTGCTGCACCTCTTTGCACTTCAAGGCTGGCTGATGCCGGTGCTCGAGTCATTAAGATTGAGCGTCCCGGCGTGGGTGATTTCGCTCGTCACTATGATGACGTTGCCAATGGACAATCCGCCTACTTTGTATGGCTCAATCGAGGTAAGGAATCTCTCGAGCTGGATATCAAGAATGATGATGATCTGGCACTGCTCCACAATATCCTCTCGACTGCGGATGTGTTTATCCAGAATCTGGCTCCTGGTGCAGTCGACAGGATAGGCCTTGGTAGTGAAACGCTGCGTGAAAAATACCCGGAACTGATCATCTGTGAAATCAGTGGCTACGGGGATTCGGGCCCCTACCGTGATATGAAGGCCTATGATCTCCTGGTGCAGGCAGAATCGGGTCTTGCTTCAATTACCGGCACGGTCGATGCACCGGGCAGAGTTGGCGTTTCCGTTTGTGATATCGCCGCAGGCATGAATGCCTTGTCCGGAATACTGCTGGCGTTGCTCGAAAGGGAGAGTACCGGCAAAGGCTCTGTGCTCCGGGTCAGTCTCTTCGATGGTATGTCCGACTGGATGAGCGTACCGCTTCTTCATTTTGAATATGGCGGGGCTGCACCAGAACGGGTTGGCCTGAACCATCCGACGATTTCACCATACGGAGTCTATGTTGATGCCGATGGTGAAAGTGTTCTGATATCAATACAGAATGAACGCGAGTGGCAGTCGTTCTGTGAAAATATTCTGGAATTACCGGATTTACTCCATCAACACGAGTACGCCAACAATATCGAAAGGGTGAAAAACCGAGTTGCGCTGGATGAAATTATTACTGATGTATTCTCGCGGTTCTCGACAGTGGTACTGACAACCCGACTAAAAGATGCACGAATTGCTTTCGGCATGCTTAATGATGTCGAGCGCCTTTCTAAACACGCCGAGCTCAGGCGCAGTCGAGTCACGACAGAATCAGGTGATATTGACCTGGTTGCTCCGCCGGTACGAATCATTCAAAAGGGTGGCGAGCGAGCTACCGTTTTCAGGGCGGTGCCTGCATTGGGAGAGCACAATCGTTCAATCCGGGAGGAGTTCAGCGGGGGGACGTCTGATTAGTTGAATAGCTTTTCTCATCTTTGAGTGCGACAGGAATTTTCTTAAGTCAGTGCCAGACTATGCTGAAGCGGGTTTCCGGTTGATCAATACAATGCCAGAAGAGATCAGTACAAGCGCAACCACAAACACCAGGGTAAATTCTTCATCGAAGATCAGCCATCCGAAAAACACGCCAAAGGCAGGTGCCAGCAACCCGAAGGATGTTACGTCTGATGCCGGGTAGGTAGATAGTGCCCAGAAAAAGAGAAGGAAGCCGAAGGCGACAATGACCACTACCTGGAATGTGAAAATACCAATGATGGTAGGTGTAAGATCCCGGATCGGGTCACCGAACAATGGCGCGATTGCCACGAGGATGATTCCGGAGATGGCCAGCTGATAAAGTAGCATCATCTCTGGAGAAGAATTACCAAGTGCTGTTTTTCTCGGCATCAGTGCGATTGCCGCCCATGCCATCGAGGCAAGGATGCACATCAAGTCACCAATAATGGCATCAGGACCCAGCTGATCACCAGGTTTAACCAACAATATGACGACGCCACCTATCGCGAGCAAAAGCCCGACTATTCGATTTTTATTTAGTTGCTCGCCGGGGATTAGAAAATGGGCAGCAAGTGCCACCCAGAAAGGTTGCGTGTAGAAGAGCATGGATACCCTGGAGACCGTCGTGTACTCGAGCGCCGTGAATAACAGGCAGAATTCAAAAGAAAAAAGTAAACCAGCGATGATCCCGGCGTGAAGGCTTCCGTCTGAAATCGAAAGTCTGCGCCGAAGGATCACCGCCGCCGCTAAGACAAGAAAGAATGCGCAGACAGACCTGAGTCCAGCCTGAAAGATCGGAGAGAACCCCACGTTGACGAGTTTTACTAATGCCTGGTTGAGGCCGAGCAGCACGCTAAAGATGATGAGTGATGTTGCACCAAGCGAATCAATGTGATCTTTTCTAGCCATTTAGTTTTTTTTTAAGTTGTTTTTCGAATTCTTTCCTAAATAGTACAGATACAATACTTGTTAGAACAGACGGAAGAGTCCCTCTTTTCAAATAGGATGATCTGCAATGGTTAGTTCCTGTGCGAGAACGGTATGCCGCAATGCCAGTTTTTTGCTAATCCATTTGAAACCAACACTTATTGGCCGTCGCACCAATTTGGTCTAAAACAGGACTTTCTGGACAGAAACTAGTTAATATCTATACAAACTTGATTCAGACTAAGGCCTGCTAAAGACAACAGATCTAGTTTGAACGAAACGATAGGGAATTACGTTCTATGAATCCTGAAAAAGTAGTATTTGCGTTCACCATTATTCTGGCTCTCACCGTTAACTTCGGTTTCTTTGTTGGCGATATGCATCTGGCCAGCGATCATCATGTTTATGTCCTCTATCTGGCAATATTTGTCAACGCCGTTGCCACGATTCTGAAATTTGGCGACAGCTCTCAAATAGGTTCCGTATTGCTGGCCGCCAGTCTTGTTGCCGAGTTACACCTGGTGGCGGCCGCGGTCGTCTGGGGTGTTGCTAATCATGTGACAGAAGTGGGTTTAACACCCACAGTTCTCGCCAGTATTGTGTCCTTATCCGGTGGTGCGCTGGTCGCTAATCTGGTTTCGGTGACATTGCTTGTGATTGAAACCGTCACGCTTCGTCGTTAGGCAATATAATGAGCACGGTTATTTTCCTGGTGCTTCGCAGATTGCGGACACCGCTGCTGTTGATTTCATTTGTCTATACGATCGCGACCTTTGGGCTTACCGTGATTCCCGGAGTAGATGATCAGGGTAATGCCTGGCAAATGGATTTCTTCCATGCGTTTTATTTCGTTACCTTTATGGGTACGACTATTGGCTTCGGTGAATTGCCATACCCATTCACGGATGGGCAGAGGCTGTGGGCACTGATTTCAATCTATATTACGGTGGCTACCTGGATCTATACCATCGGCGCAATTCTACACCTCATCCGGGATGAAACACTGAGGCGTGCTATCACCGAATATCAATTCAGGAATGCAGTCACGCGATTGCGTGAACCCTTTTACCTGATTTGCGGTTACGGTGATACCGGTAGCAAACTGGTAGATTCTCTTGCGCGGCGACAGATTCTCGCGACAGTGATTGAAATAAAACAGGAGCGGATTGCATCACTGATACTCGGTGATCAGCCATTGTTCATTCCGAGGTTGTGTGCGGATGCAGGTGACCCTGAGAATTTGATCCTGGGCGGGATCCAGCATCCAATGTGTGCCGGTATCGTTGCGCTGACCGATCAGGATTCAATCAACCTGCATATTGCGATTACCGCAAAGGTGCTAAACCCGGATGTAAAAGTGATTTGTCGGGCAGATTCTCATGAAATCAAGGCCAACATGAAATCCTTCGGCACAGATTATGTGGTTGACCCGTTCGACACCTTTGCGGAAAGCTTATCGACAGCATTGCACTCACCCAATCAGTATCTTCTGCGTGAATGGCTTAGAGGTGAAAGTGGGGAGCCGTTGACTGAATTGACTCCTGTTGCAAGTGGCAAATGGGTTCTCTGCGGTTATGGCAGGTTTGGCCTGCCTATTTATGACCAGCTCATCGAGGCTGGCATTGAGGTCCAGGTCATTGAACCTTATCCTGAAGCCAGGAATGCCCCGGAAGGAACCGTTACTGGATGGGGTACAGAGGCCGTGACCCTCGAAGAAGCCAACATTCGTGATGCCGTGGGTATTGTGGCTGGCACAAATGATGACTCTAACAACCTTTCTATCATCGTCACAGCGATGGAGCTAAACCCTGAATTGTTCACCGTGGTTCGACATTCCGAACACTATAACCGGGTGCTATTCGAAAATTCCCATGCTGATATTATTATGGCGCCTGGCGCTGTAGTTGCAAAAAAGATAAGAACCTTGCTTACAAACCCCCTGGTAGATCACTTTTTAAGTCTTACCCGTGCGCACGATGATGACTGGGCCGCCGGTGTGATAGATACACTTAGGCGGG
>SMVA01103574.1_pt1 | contig 10338 bp, 10 predicted proteins | sample 2456451 | NCBI WGS metagenome assembly SMVA01 (sample SAMN11095933, study PRJNA526329) | marine sediment metagenome | biome: Marine sediment; feature: Surficial sediment; material: Deep marine sediment; isolation source: Hadal surficial sediment | place: Pacific Ocean | collected 2014-05 | depth...
CAGCCAGTCGCACGTTCACTGTCACCTTCAGTATCGAGGTTTGACTGGAACGTATCCCTCATATCGGCACCAGCGCAAAATCCCCGACCGGCGCCGGTGATGATAATCGCACCGATCTCGGGATCGTCATTGGCCTGAATGATTGATTCTGAAAGCTCCCGGTTCATTTTATGAGTCCATGCATTCATGCGCTCGGGTCTGTTCAGGGTTAGGATGAGAAGGTTGCCATCCACTTCACTGGTTATTTGCTCATAGGCCATATTTCAATCTCCGGTCAAATTTTAATAAGAAGTTTCATGTAAGAATAGATTCGAAGATAAAACGATAAGTACACTCAGGTCAAACCGGAACTGCCAGGCACCAGGTTGTACAGATATCTGTATCCTGTTTCGCCGCTGCTGTGCTATTTGTCTATACTGCGAGTATTAACCAGTCATCGTGGAGCTTTGCCCTCATGAAAAATAGGCGAGTATTTCGGACGTTTTGTGTCATTACCCTGTGTTCTTTTATTAGCGTTTCTCCACGGGCAGCGGAGAACCCTAATATCCTGGTCATCTTCGGTGATGATATCGGCATATGGAATATCAGCCGGTACAGCATGGGCCAGATGGGTTACCAGACACCCAATATCGATCGAATTGCCAATGAAGGCATGATCTTTACCGACTATTACGGCGAACAGAGTTGTACTGCCGGCCGTTCCGCTTTTATTACCGGCCAGCATCCGGTACGCACCGGGCTAACCAAAGTCGGCATACCAGGGTCTGATCTCGGCCTGCAAGCTGAAGACCCGACGCTGGCGGAACTGCTCAAACCCCATGGATATGTCAACGGTCAGTTTGGCAAAAACCACCTGGGAGACAAGGATGAGTTCCTGCCTACCAACCATGGTTTCGACGAGTTCTTCGGCAATCTTTATCACCTGAATGCGGAAGAGGGTCCAGAGGATCCGGATTATCCCAAGAACCCAGAATTCAGAAAGCGCTTTGGACCGAGGGGCGTGATCCACAGTTTTGCCGATGGCGAATTAGAAGATAGTGGACCCTTGACCCGCAAGCGAATGGAAAGCATTGATGAAGAATTCCTCAAAGCTTCCCTGAAGTTTATTGACAAGGCACACAAATCTGGCAAGCCGTTCTTTGTCTGGTTCAATTCCACGCGCATGCATTACTACACCCATGTCAAAAAAGAACAGCTGGGCGCTTCAGGCCAGGGTTTTTATAACGACGGTATGCTGGAGCATGACGGGCACGTGGGCGAACTGCTCAACAAGCTGGATGAGCTAAATATCACGGACAATACGATAGTGATCTACACCACGGATAATGGACCGCATTTCAACCAGTGGCCCGATGCTGCGATCACGCCATTTCGTGGAGAGAAAAACACCAATTGGGAAGGCGGCTTCCGAGTGCCAGCCATGGTGCGCTGGCCGGATCACATCAAGCCCGGTTCGATCAGCAACCAGGTAATGTCACACCTTGATTGGTTGCCGACTCTGATGGCGGTAGTCGGTGAAGATAACATCAAAGACGAGTTAAAGAAGGGTAAGCTCGTGGGTCCAACGAGCTTCAAGATTCACCTTGACGGTTATAACTTCCTGCCATTCCTTCAGGGGCAGCAGGAGATCGCGCCACGCAGGGAATTCTTCTACTTCAGTGATGATGGCCTGCTAACGGCAGCGCGAGTTGGTGATTGGAAACTCGTGTTTGCTGAACAGCGCGCGCGCCGTTTTGACGTCTGGCGGGATCCATTCATCACCCTGCGTATTCCCAAGGTATTCCACTTACGTCGGGATCCTTTCGAGCGGGCAGATACCGATTCCAATAGTTATAATGTCTGGTGGGATCACAAGATCGCCGCTGCAGGCGTCCAGGGCAGGGTCGCAGTCACGCAGTTTGTCGCATCCCTGCAGCAATTTCCGCCCAGACAGCGCCCTGGTACATTCACTGTAGATCAGATCATGGAAGTGATTTACCAGAAATAGGCAGATGGCGTTTAGAGTGGATGCTAATGTGGTGCTCGCGACGAGCTCGCGTGGTTCTTATCCCTGAATGAGCTTAGTCGCAAAATCGTTAAACTGTTGGGCGATCTGGCTAGCCCGTTTTTGCAACCCTACGTCTATCAATTGTCCTGCTTTATCAAAAGCAGAAAATCCGCTCGGCACCGTGAAACTGTCAGGACTGACAAAACAACCGATACCGGCGAGCAGGGTTTTCAGATGAACCGCGGCTCTCGAGCCTCCCCCGGGCCCGGGAGAACTGCTGATCACCAGTACAGGTTTGCCTTTGAATCCGGATAGGTCGACCGAGGCATCGCTCGACCTGGTTGCCCAGTCTATTGTGTTTAGCAACAGAGGCGTCATAAAACCATTGTATTCCGGGCAACTGATGACGAGAGCATCAGATTCATGCAGTAGTGATTTGAATCTACTTGTGGCTTCAGGTAAACCTTTCGCTGCCTCCTCATCGCCGTGGTAAACAGGCGCCTGGAACTCACTGAGTTTTATATTCGTTACAATTGCACCTTGTTTTTGCAATTCACTGCCGATACACAGAACTGTCTTCTGGTTAAAGGAATCTATTCTTGCGCTGCCACTAAAGGTCAGGAACATTGCCATCAAGTTTACTCATCGTCAGGGATGCGTGACTCTCGCATATACTTGTAAGTGAGACAACGAAAATACGTGAGGTCCCTGTGATATATTCAATTTAGGCAAGCAGGATGATTTGGCATTGGATTCACGAGGAGGGCAAGATTCAGGAGAGGTTATATTCTATGGCTGGAAGATTGTAGCAGCACTCTTTGTCATCCTTGCATTCACTTCCGGCCTGGGATTTTATAACCACTCTGTACTACTTACCGCATTAGCGGGTGAGGAAGGATTTCCAATCGCTGTTGTCTCCAGCGCTGTGGCCGTTTTTTTCCTGGTGAGTGGTTTTTCCGGATTGGTTATCGGGTCCCTCCTGGAACGATATGACGTGCGATTCATCATCGCATTCGGAGCACTCCTTGCGTCTGTTTCTCTCGCAGCCATTGGTTTCGTGTCCGAAATCTGGCAACTCTATCTAGTCTATGTGATATTCGGCGTCGGCTTCAGTGCTTCCGGAATATTACCTGCCACCACTTTAGTCGCTCGCTGGTTTCATGAGAGCAGGGCGAGAGCCCTTTCCCTGGCGTCCACTGGTCTGTCCATTGGTGGCGTGATTCTCACGCCGTTGAGCGCTGCGATGGTAGCAGAGAATGGCGTTACCGCTGCAAGTCCCTGGCTAGGCTTGTTATATTTCGTGGGCGTCGTTCCGGTTTGTTTATTTGTCTTGCGCTCTGAACCGGCGACCCTGGGTCTTAAGGCTGATGGTGGCAGAAATGACTCGAAGGTCAGCCCTATCCTGGATGGGGTTAAATTTGCAGATGCAATCCGGCAGGGATACTTCTGGGCACTCAGTGTGGCCTTTCTCTTCGTCATGCTCGCCCAGGTGGGCGCTATCGCTCATCAATATGGCATTATTTCCCGGCATCTTAATACCGCAGACGTGGTATACGGTATCGCGGTATTACCTCTGTTCAGCATTATCGGGCGACTTGTAGGCGGTTTTATCATTGACATGTTTTCTACCTCCAGATTCACCATCTGTATGATGCTGTTGCAAAGTGCTTCCTTGGCGTTGATGGCGTTCGCCGGAAATGTCGTCGTTTTGATATTTGGATTGGCTGTATTTGGTATCACCGTGGGTAATTTGTTGATGTTGCAACCTCTGCTGCTGGCAGAGGTTTATGGTCTGGTTCACTACAGCCGGATCTTTGCCTGGTCCAACCTGGTCACCATATTCGGGCTCGCAGCAGGTCCTGCGCTGATGGGATACCTGACCGTATTTGATGCGACTTATACCTTGTCATTTGTTGTCGGTGCTATTTCCAGTTTATTTGCCTGTCTGGTTTATTTGCTCGGTAAAGCACCATCACCGGCCGGTGATTCGAATTAAAGCTCACTGCGAAACCTTGTATAGTGGACCCCAACAGGTTTAATCTTCAGCTTTAATCATAAAGTTGAATGAAATATACAAGAGGTAGATATGTCAGAAAATGCTGAGGTGACCGGACCCTTGCCCGTAGTCGATTGGCTTAAGGGCGCTGGTACGGACGATCCGTATCTTGAAGGTCAGAAGTGTGGTGAATGTGGCGCAGTTTATCTGGGCGAGCGAAATACCTGTGCTAAATGCGGTGCACGAGACAAGATTGAGCCGACTCGCCTTTCCAATAAGGGTAAGTTGTACGTCTATTCCATTGTTCACCGAAGCTTCCCGGGTGTAGAGGTACCCTATATTTCTGCCATTGTGGATCTTGAGGGTGGCGGGACGATAAAGGGCAACCTGATCAATGTCGAACCTGACCCGGATAAAATAGAATTTGATATGCCGGTTGAAGTCATCTTTGCCGATGCACTGGGCCGAAAAGACAAGGATGGGAATAGTTATCTGAGCTATTTCTTCCAACCAGCAGCTTAGGGCGCATTAATGAGAGGAGAGAGAAATGAATGACGTATATGTAGTGGGTATCGACATGATTAAGTTCGGCCGGTTTCCCGAGAAAACGGTTCCACAACTGGGCGCGACTGCTGCCCTGATGGCGATGGATGATGCCGGGTTGACCATTCAGGACATGCAGGCACTGTACTGCGGAAATCTCGGCCAGGCTAACGCCATGGTAGGCCAGAGATTGCTGCAGGAAATTGGCCAGACCGGAATTGGTGTTGTTAACTGTGCTAATGCCTGCGCAACCGGCGCCACGGCATTTCGTGAAGCATGGATGTCGATTAAAGCTGGCGTCTTTGATTGCGTCCTGGCGGTTGGCGTTGAACAAATGGGCAGGGGACTGCTCGGCGGCGGTGGCGGGGGTAAAGGAATCCCAAAAGAAGGATTGCTGGGTTCTGGAACGATGCCTGCTGTCTTTGCTGAAGCGGGTATGGAACACACTCGAAATTACGGCACGACTTTCGAGCAGTTCGCGAAAGTATCTGTAAAAAACCACCACCATTCCACGATGAACCCGAAGGCGATGTACCAGATAGAAACGCCTCTTGAGACGGTCATGAATTCAGAGATGATCTCGTATCCGAATACGAAGCTGATGTGTTCCGTTAATGTTGATGGTTCAGCGGCAGCAGTGCTCGTCTCCGAAAAGAAAGCAAAAGAACTCGGCATGGGTCGCGCGGTAAAAGTCCTGGCTTCAGTCCTGGCCAGCGATCCTTATACAGATCGTGATCTCACTATGCCGGATGTCAATGCGGTTACTCGCATCGCTGCGAAACAAGCCTATGAAATGGCGGGTGTTGGACCGGAGGACATTAACCTGGTTGAACTGCATGACTGTTTTGCGACTGCAGAGATTCTGCATTATGAAAACCTCGGCCTCTGTAAGGACGGCGAAGCCGGTCGCTTGATCGATGATGGAGAGGTCGCCCTCGGCGGGCGTGTACCGGTTAATGTGTCCGGCGGGTTGCTATCCAAAGGTCATCCACTCGGGGCGACGGGTATTGCCAACATCTATGAGATCAGCACCCATCTTCGCGGCGAAGCCGACAAACGCCAGGTAGAAGGCGCGAGAATCGGCATGACGCACGTCATTGGCCTCGGGTCTGCGTGTGGAATACACATCCTGGAGAAGGTCGCATAATACCGGCTATAGCCAGGCAATTTGGAACGGGCCGGTTAACACCGGCCTTTTTAGTAAATGGATGCCGTATCTTTCATTCAAACTAGCTTGAAACAATGTCTTTGAAGCAATTTCTTTGAAGCCATATCTTTGAAGCCATATCTTTGAAGCCATATCTTTGAAACAATGTCCTTGCAACAACTTCATAGTCGAACATGCGAATCGGAATCGTCAGCGATACACACAACAACCTGAAAAATTGCCGTAAGATCGTTGAGTTATTCAACAATGCTTCAGTCGAGCGCGTAATCCACACAGGGGATATCACCCAGGCAAAAACCATTGAAGTTTTTGCAAATCTCCATGCGCCAATGTTTGGCGTATACGGCAATAATGATCAGGAACGTGAGTCACTGCAGGCCGCCGTGGCGCAATACGATTTTCACTTTATTGACCCGCCACTGACACTCAACTGGGCTGGCCGCGACATGGTCGTCGTTCATGATCCGCTGGAATTACAGATGGTTAACCGCCATGAGTTTGATGTCATTCTTCATGGCCATACCCACCAACTTAACATCGAACATCACGATACCAGCCTCACCTTCAATCCCGGTGAGTGCGCGGGTATTATGGCCGGGTTTAACGCAATTGGCCTGCTGGACCTTAAAGAGATGAAACCCGAGGTTATCTATTTTTAGCCATGATCTATTTTTAACGATGGTAGAACACGCTCCCTACTCACTGCTGGCAGAACTTGAAAAGGTGAAAGGCAAAGGCCGGCCACCGATTCACCTCTGGCACCCGGACAATGTTAAAGATATTGATATGGTCATCCAGCAAGATGGTACCTGGATGTATATGGGCACACCCATCACCCGGCAACGCCTGGTTCATCTGTTTTCTACAGTACTGTTAAAAGAAGACGGTGAATATTTTCTGGTGACCCCGGTGGAGAAATGCCGCATCACTGTCGAAGACGCGCCATTTCAGGCGGTGTTGCTGGAAAATAGCGGGCAGGGAAAGGAACAGGTACTGACATTCACTACCGACATGGCAGAAGAGGTCACTGCGGATGAGTCCCACGCTCTTCGTTTTGAAATTAACCCGGATTCGGGAGAACCCGCGCCTTACATCATGGTGCGCGATGGCCTGGAAGCAAAACTAACCCGAAGCGTTTACTACCAGACGGCCGATCTCGTTGTGAGTAAACAGATCGACAATACAGACTGGCTAGGCATCTGGAGCAACGGCATCTTTTTCAAGATACAGCCGGATGAGACCTGAAAGATTACATATTCCCGTAGTTATTATCGAGGGACAGTTTACCTATTTCGTTATCGATTATCGAGGGACAGTTTACCCCATCGTTGCATTAAATAAGGGTCATGCAACAGATAGGTAATGCAGTATTTCTTGTGTTATCGAGGGACAGTTTACCCATTTCTGTTATCGAGGGACAGTTTACCCATTTCTCAGAGTCTGGTTTTCGAGGATCGCTGCCTATCAGCCAGTTACTCATATCTTGTCAGTATCACCAGTGTTACGGCCTTCGATCTTGTTGACCAGGTCAATAATCTGTTCTCGCCAGACCAGGTAACCGTCCCCCATTAAATGAAGTTCGTCGTTCGAAAACTGGTTGGCAATGGAACCATCTTGTTGATTAAGCAGATGGGGATAAATATTCACCCAAGTCGCCTCGCCCTTCAAGGCTGCTTCGAGCTTCTGATTAAGTGATTCAACGCGCTCCCTGTAATCCGCACCACGCGGAAGTATGCTCTGCACATACACATGGGTTCCAGGTGATTCAATGTCTATCCTTTCAACAATCTCCTTAATGTTGGCAATGATCTGAGATTCTTTAACACCAAAAGCGAGATCGTTAGTACCGATCAGAAGAAACACCTGTTCCGGTTTACCCCTCGTCACCTGAGCTAGCCGTGCCAGTACACCCATCGTGACATCGCCACCGATCCCTCGATTTCGTACATTCGTATTCGGAAATAGCTCATCCCAGGCACCAAATTCTGTAATAGAGTCGCCAAGGAAGACTGTTTCCCCCGCCTTGACCGGAAAAATCTCAAACTGACTGACCCAGCGCTCATGTCCGGGTTGGATGAAATTTTTCCGGAAGAAACTGGCTGCACCACCCGTGCTGAAGTAAACGACCGACGCGATAACAACAACATTCATCATTACCGAGAGGGAGATGAAAATTTTCTTCAGCATGTAGATCACTCCAATATCTTGGTTTAGGGACGGAGTATATCTTTTACCGCCATCAACCCCAAAGTGAATGCTTCGTCAAGAATTGGTGGCGGCTGACGAACCGGTGCGTTATGTCGCGCCGACTTTCATTCGCATCAATCTGAAAGTTGTGCACTAATGTCACTGTCAATTCGGTATCCGTTTTCTCTTTCCCTTCTACCACTTCGGAATTATGCCTGACCACCAGCGCTAGTTTCATCGCTAGCGCGCCAACGATATTTGCTGTCAATGCTGTTTCACTGCGGGTGGTTGTGAGGTCTTCACTAATGTCGCTCTTTCGGGGGACAGTTTACCCATTTCAATTCCGGGGATAGATTGCCCATTTCTCACAGATACCTACCATCACGATGTCAGGGCATATTTTACTTTTTTGATTTTCGACCAGGCGTACGGGATTTCAACGATCGTCCAGTTTGTGTTTCCAATGTTTCAATGAAGCTCTCGCTACCCAGGGGTCGGCCCGTTCGCGTATGCTTTCTAATACAGTGGCGCGTCTGGTCAGAATCACTTTTTTCAAGATAGTCAATCCAGCGCGGAAACTTTTCCAGCATTGGTTGGACTGAAACCAACTCATCATCGTTTGAGCTAAGGTGAGCATGAACACTAGACCAGCGCCAGCCCTCAGGGTTCTCGCAGAGTCCAGCCGATACCGGGTTAAGTTCAACGTACTTTACCGTGGCATTGAGGTGCGGTTCGTCCATGACGACAGAGTGAAAACGTTCTTGCCACAGATGGCCTCGCCACTTTTCCCGAAAATTGATTCTGCGTGTGTAACATCGATGGGCTTCCTTGAATAGCAGGGCCAGACTGTTTTCATGTTGGGGTACAATCACAAAGTGAACGTGATTTGGCATGAGACAGTACGCCAAGATATCACACCCAGCGGCTGGCTTTGCAGTCGCTATAAATTTTAGATATGCCTGATAATCTTCAGCATTGAAAAAAGTTCTCTGCCGTCGATTACCACGTTGGGTGACGTGATGTGGATAACCAGGAACAACTAATCTGGGCATGCGTGGCATGATCAATCTCAACATGTAGGCATTCCCATTTTCAGAATTGGTGAAGAAAATGGTAGAGGCAATGTCTGCTTTTGCTGTCGGAATAAACCGATTCAGACTGTGAGAAATGGGTAAACTGTCCCTCGATAACGAAATGGGTAAACTGTCCCTCGATAACGAATTAGCGACTGAAAGATTACGGCTTTTAAAACTAAATCTCCAAGGAGGAAGCTAAAATGCGACGGGCAAAAAAACACGAAGAGGAAGCTGAGGTGATTGAACACGTGACATCGCCGGATGGAAATGTGTTTGCCGATATCGGATTTGATGAAGATATGGCAGCAAATCTGAAACTCAGGGCAGAGTTGATGATCAGCTTAGAGAAGATCATGAGAGAAAAGCGAATGAAACAGATAGAGGCATCGGTTCTATTCGGTGTCTCACGACCTGCTGTTTCAGATTTGGTTAATGGCAAAGTTGCGAAATTCAGTCTAGATAAGCTGGTTACTATGCTGGAGCGGTCAGGTAAGACGGTGCGTATGGAAGTCGCCTAGTAGGAGCCCAGGTATTTACCTATGCACTACATATTCCCGTAGTTAGGGCCGCCCGTTCCCTCGGGTACGACCCAATTAATATTCTGCGCAGGATCCTTGATGTCACAGGTTTTACAGTGCACACAATTTTGTGCATTGATCTGGAATTTCTTCGAACCATCTTCCGCTTCAAGAACTTCGTAAACCCCTGCCGGGCAATAGCGCTGGGCCGGTTCATCATAGAGAGGCAGGTTAGATTCAAGCGGGATACTGGGATCTGTCAACTGCAGGTGGCAGGGCTGGTCTTCTTCATGGGTAGTGTTGGATATGAATACCGAACTCAGTTTGTCGAAGCTGATGACGCCATCGGGTTTCGGATAGTCGGGTTTCTTGGATTTACTGGCTAACTTCAATCGTTCGTGATCGGGCTTGGGATCATACAGGGTGAAAGGCAGCTTGCCCCTGAAAATATACTGATCCATCCAGGTGAAGGCCGAGCCCATAAACAGCCCCAGTTTATGCAGGGCAGGGACGGTATTTCGTGCCTTGTACATTTCATCGTACACCCAGGAGCCTTCGAATGCGGTTACGTAGCCATCAAGTTCCTCCCCGCCTGACGAGCCACCTTTGATGGCGGCAAAAACAGATTCGGCGGCCATCATGCCTGTTTTCATCGCTGTGTGAGTCCCTTTTTGCTTCAGGTTATTAAGAAAACCCGCATCATCACCCACCAGCAGACCGCCTGGCATGATCAGTTTCGGCACAGCCTGCAATCCGCCCTTGGTCACTGCCCTGGCACCGTAGGCGACCCGGGTTCCACCCTCCAGGAAAGGCTTAATAACTTTGTGATGTTTGAACCGCTGGAATTCATCATATGGGCTCAG
>SMVA01413789.1_pt1 | contig 10337 bp, 13 predicted proteins | sample 2456451 | NCBI WGS metagenome assembly SMVA01 (sample SAMN11095933, study PRJNA526329) | marine sediment metagenome | biome: Marine sediment; feature: Surficial sediment; material: Deep marine sediment; isolation source: Hadal surficial sediment | place: Pacific Ocean | collected 2014-05 | depth...
GGGCACGACCTTCGCGGTCGTTGTTCTCTGGTGGCGTTGTCAATAGGGCACTGATCTCTGGCCTTGGTTGGGGGACGCTGCTGCGGCCTGACGCCGACATCACAGAGCACATAGAATGGCACTTATCACCGTGGTTAATGGCCATCATTTGGGCAATCATGCCGCCCATCGATGCACCAGCCACATGGGCTTTATCGATACCGAGGGCATCGAGCAATCCAGCGGCATCTGCGGCCATGTCATCCAGGCCATAGGCAGATTGCGGCTTTTCGCCCTTTGCCAGGCCAGCAAGGACGGCTGTCATGTCAGGCGTGCCTGCCTCGTCAAAATATTGCGACAGGCCAATATCGCGATTGTCGAAACGAATAACCCGATACCCCTGCGCCGCCAGTTTCTCGCAAAAAGCAAGCGGCCAACCAGTCATCTGGCTACCAAGGCCAGAGATCAACAGAAAGGCAGGATCGTCGGCATTGCCAATTTCCTCATAGTGGATTGTGATATTGTTGGCGATGGTATCAGACACGTTGTTCCCCAAATATTTATTGTCAGTTGTGGTTTTGATGCTACCTAAATTGCTGGTTCAGGATAGGCCTTTTTTCTGTAATTGAGCCATACCTGCGTCCGAAGGACTTTATCTTTTGGCCCAACAGCATGTGCAACCAAATCACTACCACAAAAGCAAAAAATCAGTACACTGATCGCTTGCCGGGATGTTTAGGCTCCGGCTCATTGATTTCAGGGGTCCAAATTAATCAAATATGGAGAAGACAATGATACGTAAAGTGACAGGGATTCTATTGACTGTATGCGCCATCGCGAGTTTCAGCTTCCAAGCAAACGCTCAGGAAAATATTCTGGAATCGATGGTGACGGGGTGCCAGACAGAGCTGGAATCTTATTGCAGCAACGTGACACCAGGAAATGAGCGGATTATTGCCTGCATGTATGCACATCAGGACAAACTATCTCGCCAGTGCGAATTCGCACTTTATGATGGCATGGTGCAGTTGGAACGCGCTGTATCGGCTTTGCGTTATGCCGCTGGCCAATGTGCCTCGGACCTGGAGAGCCTGTGTTCTGATGTAGAGGAGGGTGATGGTCGACTGGTGCAATGCCTCAGTGACAATGCAGACAAGGTTTCTGCTTCCTGTGATCAGGCTTTGACGGATGTTGGCTTGAAATAGGAATTAGCCAGCGGAGGCCGGTAGGGGCCTGTGGGTCCCTGCTGGCATTATACCGGCTTTTCCCCCCAACCCGGTTGGAACATCGGGATAAAATCGCGGGCGTTCTCGATGCGCTCGATCCAGGTTTGAATACCGGGGAATTTTGCCAGATCAAAGCCGCCCATTTCAGCCTTGTGCGTATAGGCAAACAGGGCGATATCAGCGATTGAATAGGCGTTGTCGACCAGAAAGGCGTGGTCAGTCAGGCGGTCTTCCATGATCTGCAGCGCCGCATTACCTTTCTCCAGCAGGGCTGGGATTTCGGCACGACGAGGACTGTCTTCGGGCAGCATGGTCATGATGAATTTGGCGACGGCAACAAAGGGTTCGTGGCTGTATTGCTCAAAGAACATCCACTTCATCACCTGGGCCTGTTGCCAGCGGTCCTGTGGGAAATAACCGGTGCCCTGGGCCAGATAGTACAAAATGGCATTGGATTCCGGCAGGCAACGCCCGTCTTCAAACTGCAACACAGGGATGCGGCCATTATCATTGATATTGGCCAGATATTCAGGCGTGCGGGTTTCGCCTTTCGTCACATCATATTGGATGGTTTCGAAGGGCAGGCCTAGCTGTGACAGCATCAGCCGTATTTTGTAGGCGTTCCCGGATTCAGTATTGTCGTGAAGGATCAGCATAGATCATCCTGAATATAAGATGGAATGAGTACGACTTTTGAACAGCCATTGGCCGTCTATTTTGACATATTCGTCTTCATAGCATCCATAATCGGTCCGCGTTGACCCGTCATCATTGATGATGAGTTCACGCGGGTAGGCGCGGCCCTTGGCCGTGTCACCGTCGATTTTCAGCATACCCAGGCCAGACGACCCAACCATCTTAGGAAAGTCCTTCATGGCAGCCTCCCAGGCGGCAAAGATGGCGTCGCAACCTTTGATGCTTTCCATGCCGGGTATCAGTGGTAACCGCCACTCGGACTCTTCAGCCCACAGGGCTTTCCATCCTTCAGGGTCTCGAATAGTGATGGCGTCTGCATAGCTTGCCACGAGTTCGTGGATGGCGAGGCGATCTTCAAATGGTCCGGTAAAAGTCATTGGGTCCTCCTGATTATAGTCCTTTGCTCTGCGCCCAGTCTGAGAGGGCATCAAGACTGTATGTATTGGCGTCCGCGTTACCGTCGATGAACGCCAGTGTCGTGCAGGACTTGCCGTTAAGTTGTTCGTCAAGAAAGGCGCTGATCAGGCCATTGATGGCTGTATTTGTTTCCGACTTAGGCAGTATCCCTACCAAAAACACTAACCGGATGGGCCCACGCCAGAACGACGCATTATCTGTATAGCTTAGGTGTTTGGTGTCTCGCACAATCACGCGGGTCACCAGACCAGATTGGCCAGCCAGGGCGACCGGTTCATAACTGGTGTCATTCATGCCGGAAAGGCCCAGCCCCAACTGATTTTCAGTAACGGGGAACGTCCCCAAAGGGGCCTGTACAGACATTGCAGGCATGCGTATTTGTGCATTCACCAGGCTTTTATCTGCGTTGACGCCATCCAGCAGGATTGCGGCTTTGCAGCGCGTATCTACGTGGCATGTAGTGGCGGCTGTCGATGCGCCGAAAGACATGCCGACATAGGCAAACTTATCCTGATCAACACTCTGCCAAATGGAAGCGATCGCCGCGTCGACGTCGCCGTTAAATAACGCGTCGGCGACGGCCAACATGTCATCGCGCCAGATCGCCATGCTCTCAACAAAAAGAGGCAGGGCAGAGAACTGGTACTGAACCCTCGCGTCCCAAAATTCATCGAGGGTTGCATAGGTCGGGGCAGGGCCATTCGCCGCGCTGGAAAATGACTGGCTCATGATTTCGGTGATTGAAGCGTCAATAAGGTGCTTCGTGCCATCTGGGTAGGCGACAAAACGTGTATTCCCCGGATGCGAGGTCATAAAGACGACATAGCCTTTGCTAACCATGTTTTCGACGATGAACAGGTTCTCGGCCATCGGGCCGGTAAACCCGTGGCTGAACCGCACGAATGGGAACTTTTGGCCCAGGGCGATGGGCGCGTTGTCATAGGTGTTGGTCAACGCATGTTGTTTGTAACTATCCATGAAACCCGGTTGGCCCAAAGACGTGGCAGCCTCGGCCATCAGGCTGGCCTCGCGAGGGGTCAGGTAGGGGCGTCGGTTCAGGCCCTCAACATGTTCGGCAGGATAATAAGCCCTTACTAGGATACGCCGTGGCGCATCTGCTGGTGCCCCCCGTAATCCAGGTCGAGAACGATCAGTAACGACAAACTCTTTCATGCCAACTGCATAGGGGCCGTCGGGCGCGGGCAAGTCCTGTATGGGGGCAGAATAAATCGGCGCAATACCAATGATGAGAAAAAGCGTAAACAGCGTGCCACTGTAATAGCGCAGTTGGCGCTTTGGTGGGCGCTTCATCAGCGATCGAACACCCAGGGTCGCCAACCAGACCGCAGACAGAATGGTCGCTGGCACGGCCTGCCAGAACCCCAGGTAAGACAACCAGGCCCCGATACAAATCGCCAAAATTAGAAGGCTAGTTACCAAGGATTGACGCGCAGGAAAGCTGTTGTTGATCCACGGTGTCAGGGCAAGCCCCATCAATAGTGGGACGGTCCAAAGAAGAAAACTCACGTAATAATCCTCGTATCAGTTATGTGCTGCCATTAGGCATAGGGCGCGGCTGTGTCGCAATCTTTTATCGCCGGTACATAAAAAAGGGCGACCCGCAGGCCGCCCTCTCAGCAGTATTGTATTGACGCGATTACTCGGCGGCTTCAGCCATAGACTCGCCTTTGACCGGACGGGTGCCATCGAGATATTCGTCAATCACTTCGTGATAGCGACGGATCCGGTGTTCCTGCTTGGCAAGATAAACGCCCTTAAAACCACGCGACCGCAACCCCAATTGCTGGCCGGCAGTCACGCCCATATCCTGGTCGATCAGCATACCCATGCTTTTGTCACCATAATTGAACTTGTCTTGTTCGCATTCGGCGTCAGCATCCATTGGCCCAGAAATAGTCCGGACCTGTTCGCAATTATCTTTGGGCACAGGGGCATACCACCAATTATCAAACACGCATTTCGTCGGGTCCGTCGCATCAGGTGTGGCGCGCAGGAAGTGGAACCCATCGGCCCAAACAGACACAGCAAAGTTTGGGAAGATGAAATAGTGATAGGTGTCGGTCAGTTGATGATCGCGCAAATTTTCAAAATGCGTGTAGCCGCGTTCTGGTCCCAGCTCGCGCATCGACTGCTGAATGGCCTCGCGGGTTTCATACTCGCGGCCTTCAAAATCTGCAGCGTCCAGCTCCCACCGTTCCAACTGGCTGATCAGGGCCGGGTTCATCAAAGATTTGCCTGTGCCCATGAGTGAGCGAGAAGGGGCGCCACTGCGCATCCACATGCGGCCATGGCCTTCTGGCGCCATATCAAATTGGGTCCACTTGTAATTTTCTTCGACCCGGTCTTCGGTTTGTGGGTGCACCGTTGGCAGATGATAGGATTCGTTGAAATTATCCAGCACGACCTTCCAGTTGACGGGCGAATTCACCGTCATGGCGACATAGCGCTTCCAGTCCTGGATTTCATAACGTGACCAGTCATCCCAAACTGGCCCGAGATATTCCTGCAGCGTGCCGCAATCGGGGTCCATGTTGACCCAGATAAAGCCGGCAAAGACCTCGCAATTGATCTCGACCAATTTCAGCTTGCCGCACGGGTCGCCTTCGGGGAAATCTTCGGCGTCACGGGCCTCAGACAACGTGCCGTCGAGCTCCCACCGCCAACCGTGGTAGGGGCAGACGAAGGCGTCGACACTGTCAACATCATTGAACACAAGCCGTGCCGCACGATGCTGGCAGACATTGTAGAAGGCTTTGATGGTCATGTCCTTCTGGCGCACCATCAGGATCGATTCAGGGCCGACTTCTTCCATCTGATAATCACCGACTTCTGGCAATTCATCGGCCCGTCCCAGCAGCAACCATACCTTGGTCCACATTTGTTCCCATTCCTGCCCAAAAAACTCAATCGAGCTATAGCGATAGCCGGGGATGGAATGGCCTTTCAAATCGGGTTGAGGCCAGGCCGGCGCATCTTCTTTGCGCCAGGTTTCAATGTCTTGGATGTTGGTCGCCACAGAGGCTCTCCCTAAAATAGTAACGTGTTATACTTTTACCAGATTCGCTACTTGGGTGAAACTATCAAAACTGAGAGTTCAACGCTACTTAGTCGTTAAAACGCGTTTTGCCAGCCGACGGTCAAGCTTCATTTCTGTTCCATTTGGACTTTACAAGCTCATCACGGCATAATGGTGTGGCCTTCGGGTGTGATAACCCAGCCTGGCGCGTGAGCCACTTCCCAGGCATTGCCATCGGGGTCGGCGAAATAACCCGAATAGCCACCCCAATCGGTCTCGGTCGGGTGCTTCAGCACAACGCCACCGGCGTCTTCTGCTGCGACAATGGTTTGCATGACTTCGTCGCGTGAGTGCACATTGCACGCCAGCGAAAACCCGCGATAGGACCCTTGCCGAAACATAGCGGGTGACGGGCTGACGGTCATGTCGCCAGCCAAATGTTGATGTGTGGTGATACTGAAAACGAACCCAGGCAATTGGAAAAACAGGATTGTGTCGCCTGATGGGCCGGTGGGGTTCCACCCCAGACCATCAACATAAAAAGCGCGTGCCACAGCAATGCTCTTCACACCGATTGAAAGTAGACTAAGCCTTTGGTCCATCTTGTCCCCTTTTCCGCTAGCCACCAATCTTGCGGATAACCGCCATGGCGGTGTCGTGCATCATCTTGGATACGTTCGACATGGTCTGCAGCGTCTGCTGTTGTTTTTGCAGGGCGTTCTGCAGGTCAATATTGGCCAATTGCGTATCGTCGCCAATGCCAACCAGGTCTGCTTCCCACTTGTCGATACTGGCCTGCAGGGTTGCCTTGGTTTTGCGGGATCGCGTGTCTTCCATCATGCGTTTGGTCATGGTGATATCGCGTTGGACCAATGTCTGCCGATGCTGCAGCTCAAGCGACTTTTGTACCAGCGCATTCACCTGACCGCTTTCTGCAATATATTGCAAAATCAAAGCCTGGTGCCGCGCCAGCGTTTTGTCGAAAGTCGCATTGTGTGGCTTGAGGGTAATGACAGCAGGTGCCTGCGGGTTCTTGGCGGCCTGCATCGGGGCAACCTGCATTTTCGTTGCCTTCATTTCCTGTGCCTGTGCCGGGACAATGGTCGCGCCTGTTACAAAAAGAGTGAACGTCACACCACAAAGCATTGATTTAATGATCATCCCAGGTCCCCAAGTAATCCGATAGTGTAACGATATCATACTATGTAAGCATAGTGGCAGAGGGATTATTGAGTAGTTTTAGGTGAATGGAACGTGACTGAGACTAGAAACTAACTGAGTACCAAACGAATTCTCTTCCAGAGCCTCCTGTTCCACCTTTTCAAGGTTTCCTTGCGGCTAGATAGTTTTAGTTCCAGTTTTTCCCAACCCCGTTGGCGCTAAACTCGAGTGAAAAACAGCTTCATCAAAATGCTCTTGTGGCTCTCTCCATGGTAGCAAGGTAGGACAATGCCTATATAATCCCGGTCCTGCTGTTGGCCAGCCACTGCCACCATAATTGTGAAAGATTTGTACATGAAAAAATATTTAGTCGATTTCGCCTTTGCCGCAATCCTAAGTCTTGTGCTCACCAACAATGCTCACGCTGAGACTCGGCAGGATTGCATTGCAGCTGCAGCCGATATGTATGTGGCTGCCTCCATTGCTAATCACACTGGGTTTCGGGACATGGCTGAACAATATCGGCCGAACTATTCGACACTAGCCAATATCCGGATGGAAACTCAAATTTCAGGTGCTCGGCTAAGGGGTACGAAGATCAAGTGGCTGGCGACTGCCCATCCAGACTGGTTGGTGACTGATGAGGGAAACAGTACCTTTATCAACTTTTCCTGGCCGTTAGATATGAGCATAGCTTTCCTTGAGGCATCTTCTAGCCACGTAGAATTGGACGAAATTTTTCAGAAATGGGCCAACGATGACTGCGACGAGCCGGAGCGGCGGGCATTCAATTCGTGGAGAGTAAATCAAGGGTTGAAAACGCCTGAATATAAAGTGCTGAGCGCACAAGTGACAGAGGCAGCTTCATCGTGTCCGGTACTTTGAGTGCCGTTACTGGTGAGGCTAAGGGCAGTCCGAGAGGGTGTAAAATCGCAAGGCATATGTTCAGTTTGTAGCTCTCTGGTAGGATAGTGTTATCCCGTTCATCTGGCGTTCAAGTTCATGTGCTAGGGTTTTATTGTACCGATTGAGGTGCGTGAAATTTGAAGGGAAAGATGATGTCCTTGATACCTGGTGCGATTGCTTTTTCTGTCTTTGCAATAATGACCATTGCGGGGGCGGCGGCTGAAGATACCATGGATGTTGAATTCACTGTTTCGCCCGATCGCATGGAATTCAAAAAAGGTGCGGTTGATCCTAGTGATACGGGTGATGCTGGCCAAGAGATCAAATCCACAACCGCCAAGCGTGTCGACAAATCCACGCCCCTGTTGATGCAGGGCATCGACGGTGACGGTGGCGATATGACGCCGGTCAAAGAGCTGGATAAAAGCTCTTCCAGATAATTCTGCTTTCTGATTTTATCCCCCCACAAAAAAATCGAGACTTTTCCAATGGGGGATTTTTTATATGATTTTGTCAGGTTGGAAATGGTGCCCAGCGCACTGTTGATTCTGCAACCTTCCGCCCATTCCCAAGAAATTCTCGCCACTTAGGCAAACCACCCTGGTTGATTGAAGGGTCGTCGTTTGTGACTTCATGGCCCTCGCAAATGCGAGCGTAGACGACCCCGATATTTCTGACGCGGGCAAAGCATCTATCGGCTTCTATTACACAACGTGCAGCACCGCCCGCCACCACTATGCCCTGATCAACCGCATCACCACCGACATCGAAATCGACAGCGGGCGGTATCGAATAATCGAACGCAGCATCACAATTGCGGTTGAGGATCGGTGAGGGTGCTGGATTCGCGTACCAGACTAACTTCATGCTAAGACTACCGAATGTTAAGACCTCAATTTCAAACCTTCGCCATTTACAACCTCTAGGCCGATACGCGTCTTTATGATGCCTGCTCTAACCTCTCAAGTGAAATGTTCTCCCGTGATGTCGGTGTTTTCTTCAAATCCCTCATCGGTACGCTCAACCATATCGTGGTCACAGACCGGGTCTGGTTGTCGCGTTGATGAGCGAGGGGACACATCCGCCAACATTGGATACGATTATCTTCACTGACCTTGGCGAGTTACGCGGCTTTGCCTTGGCTGAGGCGGATCGGTTGATCGCCTGGGTGGAAACACTCAGTGATGATGACTTTAACGCACCCTTCGACTATCACGCGATGGCAGACACACAACACACGCGATTACGCCGTGAAAGCCTGGCGAATCTGAACAATCATCAGACGCATCACCGCAGTCAGGCGACCACGTGCCTCAATATTTTGGGACAGACACAGCCCGGGTTAAATCTGCTGGATTTTCAGCGCTAGAGGCTGTTAGCCCTCTGCCCAAACGCGGTGGGCATTTTCGTCCATGCCGAAGTCGGCTTTGCGGAGCAGCTGTTTCCAGTTTTCCTTATACAGGTCGATGGCGACATTTAGTTTGCCAACATCGCCTTCGCTCAACTTCAGCACGGCGCACTGGACGCGTTCGGTCAGGTCTGACCAGTCCATTTTGCGGTAGAGCTTGCTTTTGCCGCACTCATCCATCAACAGGCGGGTGACATCATCGCTGACCAGGATCGGGAAAATCTTTGCGATCTGCAAGATGACCAGCGGGCTGAGTTCATCACTGATTTCGGTCATGTCTGAATGCACCTATTAAAGGTGGGAACTCTAGAACTATCTGGCACGAAATGGTTGGTCATAATTTTTTCAATCATAAATTTCAGCTAATTTGCTGCGCACACTGTCGATCTAATATTTGGTCTTGTCAATCACGCGCCTCGGTTGGCAAGAGTTGTATGCAGAAGTGCTTGTTCGACTTCATGACCATGGTCAACCATCCCAGCTGTAAACTGGCCGCCGATGGCAAGGTGGAAGTGGAATTCCATGGCGCCCGCGCGGATTAATACATAGCCTATATTTTGGTGTGGCGGGCAACTGCCCCCATCGATTATTACCGGTTTCGTTTCCGGAAACGCCGTAAAAGGCGTACAATATCTGCCTGTTGAAATTTTAAGGGGATGCCGTCCGCGCATCCGTAGTGACGTGGCCAGGTCGGTTCATTCCCGCAAGGGGACAGAACCATGACTTTGCGTATAGACGACCAAGCGCCCGACTTTGTGGCGCTGACGACCATTGGCCAAATTGACTTTCATGACTGGATTGGTGACAGCTGGTGTGTGCTGTTTTCGCACCCAAAAGACTACACGCCAGTGTGCACGACCGAGCTGGGCTTTCTGGCCGGACTGAAACATGAGTTTGACCGTCGCAATGTCAAGGTGATCGGCCTGTCGGTGGACAGCATTGATGACCATGCAGGCTGGCTTGATGATATCGAGGCCATCACTGGAAACAGAGTTTTCTACCCCATTATAGGGGATACGGATCTTGAGGTTGCCAAGCTGTACAACATGTTGCCAGCCATGGCCAATGGTGGTGCCCTTGTGCGTACGGCTGCCGACAATGCTACGGTACGAACGATCTTTGTCATTAGCCCCGACAAGACAATCAAACTGATGATGTCATACCCCATGAGCACGGGGCGCAACTTCAACGAGGTCTTGCGGGTTATCGATTCCATGCAGCTAACGGCAGAATACCAGGTGGCGACACCGGTCAACTGGCGGTTTGGCGAGGACGTTATCATTGTGCCCAGTGTCAGTGATTCGGAGGCACGCGAGAAATATCCCAATGGGTGGGAAGCGCCAATGCCTTATCTGCGGATTGTACCGCAACCGCATAGCCTGATGGGCCGGCCATATTGACTGCAATGGGCGAGTCGCAGCAGACGACTCGGGTTTCAAGAATTATTGCGCAAAATTATCCAAATCTGGTGAATTCAGCTGCCAAAAAACTCTCTTTGGTGGTCTCA
>SMVA01298795.1_pt1 | contig 10335 bp, 9 predicted proteins | sample 2456451 | NCBI WGS metagenome assembly SMVA01 (sample SAMN11095933, study PRJNA526329) | marine sediment metagenome | biome: Marine sediment; feature: Surficial sediment; material: Deep marine sediment; isolation source: Hadal surficial sediment | place: Pacific Ocean | collected 2014-05 | depth 0-1...
CCAACTCGGCAAGCGACTGACGACTGTTGTCATCGTCGGTAATCGCCGCTGCGCGGCACATGCATTCGATGACCATCTCCCGAAGGACTGGGCGGGTACTACTTTCTGTACTGCACTCGTTCGCAAGCGTAACGAAGGGGAAGTCGGGCTCCTTGCCGGCGCTGAACCACTCGATCGCCTGCCTGCGGTCTACACCACCAAACCCCAACCGACTCATGAGTTGCTCTGCGTAATCGATATGTGCCGGTAACACCTTGCCGCCAGACTTGGCGATACGGCCCATGGCGGCGAAGGTGAATTGCATGCTGGGACGAGAGTCCACACTTTTGGGCTTTAACCGCCGCCAGAGGCGGCCGAGTTGAGTGGGGTGTAGAAAACGTGTACTCCACAGGTCGAACCCATGTCCAATGCCGATACCGCACACAACCCAGAAAATCGTAAGCGTCGGATCCCGTGGGGCGAACACCACGGAGATCAGAATGCCCAACGCTTTGCCGAACCAGCGATTGTGCAGCAATTTGGAGCCTGGATGCATGATCCAAGCATAGTTGCGTCTCGCGGGGTGCTGACGCTGTCGGATTCCAGCCGGGCGTTGGGGTCGCTGGTGGTGGATTGACCGTGCGCTGCGCGCGCGGGAAAAGGGCTTCGTTGGATCCCTCTTGCAACGAGTGCTCAGGTTGATGGTTCGAGCGGGTCGGCCAATGCGTTTGCGTTTGCGTCTTTGAGTTGCTCGAGACTACCGATGTCCGTCCAGTAGCCTTGCCAGATCTGAGCGGAGGCCACGCCGCGCCTCACGGCTGAGAAGAAGGTATCGCGTAGAGAAAAAGCCGTCACCTTCCGATCGGCGAAGATCTCAGGCCGTAATACTGCGATGCCGCAGTACACGTAATCGCTGCCCCTCGCGGTGATCCGGCCATTGGCATAACTGAAGTCTCCCGCCTCTCGAAAATCGGGTTTTGGGGTCAGTACCAGGTGTAGTTCGGCGTCGGGAGCAAGGTTTACCTGTAGATCGGACAGCGGGAAATCGGTGTAGATGTCCCCGTTTAGAATCACAAAGGGATCGGTGCCGAGCAAACCTAACGCGTTAACCACGCCGCCGCCGGTTTCCAACAATTCAGCTTCGCGACTGTAGCGGATATTGACTCCGAACCTTTCACCACTACCCAGTATCTGTTCGATCTGTTCGCCGAGATGATGCAGGTTGATGACGAGTTCGTTGATACCCGCAGACCTCAACCAGCGAATCTGGTGGATGATCAATGGCTCACCCGCAATCTCCAGAAGCGGTTTGGGAGTCGAGTCTGTCAATGGCCGCAACCGTTCGCCGCGCCCGGCGGCCAGAATCATCGCTTTCATTTGGGTTCTGCCAGCACGGCGCTTGCCTGGGGTCGAATATTGCGAAGCCACCCCTGCAGGCTGAGCAGCCCCGGATACTGTCCGGTCATTTCTATCAACTCATCCAGCACCGGAAGTATTACCGCCAAGTGGCTGGGTCTCGCGTCGCGGAGATGCAGCCGGGAGAAAATTCCAATTGCTTTCAACTGCCGCTGAACAGCCGAAAAATCCAGTGATTCGGTAAAACGTTGCTCGTCCAGATCGAATGGCGTCCTCGCCAGATAATATTTGCGCCAGTGGGCGATTTCCGACGCCGAGAAGCGGTGATAACAATCGCGCAGGAGCGATGCCAGATCGTAGCTGACCGGACCTAGGAGAGCGTCCTGAAAATCGACGACGCCGAATTGACCGTCTCGTGCGTAGAGGAGGTTCTTGCAGTGAAAATCACGGTGCACGCAGCACTGGGGTTGATCTTGCGTTGCCTGGATCAGCACATCGAACGCGGAATGAAGTTGCGAGTCGGGAAATGGAATCGCCAGGAGCCCCTCGACAAACCATTCGCGAAATATCTTGAGTTCGGCTCGAAAACGATCGGGCTCGTAAAGCCCTATCGCCGGGTGGCGAATGGCCTGGATGTTCACGAGTGTATCGATGGCGGCTGTCAGTGCCGCTTCTGTATCGTGGTCAGCATAGGCTTCACGGAGGTCCCGGGTGCCTAAATCCGTCAGAAGAAAATAGCCCAGTGGTTGGTTGCTGGCACAGATCGTTGGCACGGGTACCCCGTGGTCGGTAAAAACCTCGGCCAATTTGGCGAACTGGGTGTTGTTTTCATGTTCGGGCGGTGAGTGCATGGCGACATAGGTCTGTCGCTCTACATGACTTTGGTCGGACGATATGGCCTGGTCGTGTGGTGTTATCCGGTAAAAACGGCGGAAGCTTGCTTCCACCTTGAGAGGCTGTTGCGCGAAATCGCGGCTGCACCCGAGTTCTCCGAGTGCTGCTGAGATCCATCGTGTGAATGCAGTCTCCACCGGCATCATTATGACGCAGGCGCGATCCCATTATTACCACAGCGGCAAATCCCTTATTATCCGCGCGATGTTGAAACTGCCGAGGCGTGCTTCGCTCGTTATCTTTTCCGGGGTGGCTACATTGTTATGTGGCCCAATGCTACTGGCTGCGCAATCAGCCTGTGGGGGAGAGGTGGAGGAGGGACGGCTCTGCAGCGAATCTGTCGAGCCGGCCACCGGCCATCGGGTGGCGAATGCCACAACGATACCGACAGACGCGACCGCTGGTAACGGTTCGCTTGCCGCGAATTACTGGCGCCACCGCGATGCGTTGCCCAATGAGATTGCGGCTGATCTGCCTGCCTATTGCTCCGGTGCCTACCTGCGACCGGTTTTCCCGCATCCGCTGAGCATTGACGACAACACCTATCCGATCGAGATGAGTGCGAGGCGGGTCGAATACCTGGTGGCGGGTGAGGCGAGCCTGATTGGGGAGGTGCGAATCGATCAGGGAAATCGGTCGTTTGGGGCAGAACGGGCGACAATCGATCTGACCACCCGGGAGGGCACGTTGACCGGGGGGGTGCACATCACCGAACCGGGATTGGTGATGACAGGTAAGCGGGCAAAGGTGAACCTCTCAACACGCGCCTCCACGCTCGAGGATGTGCAATTTCTGATGCTGGATACGGCATTGCGTGGCGATGCAGATATCGTGAACCAGGATGAAGCGGGTAACCTTACGATGTTGAGGGGTGCGTTTACCCGTTGTGAGCCTGGCAGCAACACTTGGCAGATCACTTCATCATCGTTGCTGGTGGAAAAGGACGACGTCTTCGGCACCGCGCGTAACGCGGTTGTGCGAATCAGGGACGTCCCCGTGTTCTATTTCCCATACCTGCGCTTTCCAGTCACGTCGGATCGTCAGTCCGGATTACTCGTTCCGAGCCTTGGATATTCCGACGAGGACGGGGTGGATGTTAGTTTGCCTTATTACCTCAATCTCGCCCGCAACTATGATGCGACCATCATCCCCCGTCTCATGAGTAAAAGAGGGCCAGGGCTCGAGGTGGAGTTTCGGCACCTTTCCGGGCGGGAGTCCTGGTGGGAGGAAACCACATTGAGCGGCGCCATCCTCTACGACGACAATCTGTACAACGGTCAATACCAGAAGGATGATTTTCTGGATCTCAAAGAGGCGGGCATACTCACCGGCGAGTTCGAAACCGAAAATCGCTGGCTTTATGCCGTAGACCATCAAGGCCGGATTGGCAGCTTGCGCACGGTAATTGATTACACCGCAGTCAGCGATCGAGACTACTTCCATGATCTCGGGACGGATCTCAATGTTTCCAGCCGCATAGAGCTCGAGCGCCGCGGCGAGATACAATATGCCAATGGCGGCCTGTTCATGCGCTTGTGGGCCCAGCGTTTCGAACGCATGGACGAAATTACCGTGGATCCTTATCAACGCTTACCCGAGTTGGAGTTGACCTACACGGGGAAGCTTCTCGGGCCGCTCGAGTGGTCGCTCGGGGCGCAATGGGTTTCCTACGACCGCGCCAACGAGAATTTGTCAGGCCTCGACAGGCTTGTGGGCGAGCGCTTGCATCTGGAGCCCCGCGTGCGGCTGCCGTTCAGCGCACCCTGGGGATTTCTGACGCTTTCGGGCGGTCTTCGCCATACCGCTTATGAACTCAGAGACGCGCCATTCGGCGTGAAGGAAGATCCCGTACGCAACATCACAATCGCCAGTGTGAACGCCGGCCTTTTCTTCGAGCGCGAGCTGAACTGGTTCCAGACTCCCCTGGTGCAGACGTTGGAACCGAGAGCCTATTACCTGTACCAGGAATATGTTGACCAGCAGATGTTGCCGCGGTTTGATGTCAGCCGCTTGACGTTCGGCTACAACCAGCTGTTTCGCGAGAACCGATTCTCGGGCCTTGACCGCATTGGCGATGCCAACCAGCTCGCTGTCGGAATTACCACCCGTTTCCTCAATGCAGAAACGGGACTCGAGTATCTGCGTGCGAGTATCGGCGAAATCGTATATTTCGAGGATCGCACTGTGACTTTGAGCGGCACGCCGGGAGCAGACGAACTCCAGCCAACTTCTGCGCTGGCGGGTGAGTTGGTGACAACGTTGAACGGTCGCTGGCGGGTAACCGGCTCGCTGGTGTGGGACCCGCACGACAACGAGGTGGATGAGGGTGCCGTCAATCTCCAGTATCGACTCGATAATCGCCGAATTGTTAACCTGGGATACCGCAATCGCGTTGAAACGGATATCGAGCAGACGGATTTTTCCGTTTACTGGCCGGTATCGCGAAATTTCTCTTTTATTGGCCGTTGGAACTACGATCTGGTGAGTGGTCGAACCGTGGAGGGATTCGCTGGTATCGAGTACAACAACTGTTGTTGGCAGGTGCGCTTATTGGCGCGCCGATTTATCGATAGTCGCAGCGGTAAAAACATTGCTACCTTGGAAGCGGATGAAGGCGTATTTATACAAATTGTCTTCAAAGGGCTCGCAGGCGTCGGTTCCAAGATAGAATCCTTCCTCGAACGAGGTATCAGAGGCTATAGGGCGGAGGCGATTAGATGACTTTCAGGCACTTGATGATTAGCGGCGGGTTGTTGTACCTGATGGCGGGCATGCCTGCGCAAGCCGATTACAAAGAGCTCGACGGTATCGTTGCGATTGTTGACGATGATGTGGTGTTGGCTTCCGAATTGATCAGCCGAGTTGACGGTGTGCGCCAGCAGTTTGCGGGTCAACAATTGCCTCCTGACGACATTCTGCTCAGCCAGATTATGGAACGGCTCATCATCGAAAGCATCCAGCTCCAGTTTGCCGACCGGCGCGGGATGCAGGTGGACGACGAAACGCTTACTCGTGCCGTGATGGGTTTCGCCGAGCAGAACAACATGGGGCTCGCTGAGTTTCAGGAAGAGCTTGCCAAAGACGGCATCGGCTACCTGGAGTTCCGTGAGCAAATCCGCCGGGAGATGCTCCTGGGCCGCTTGCAGCGCAGTCTGGTCAGTCGCCGTATCGCGATAAGCGACCAGGACATTGATGATCTGCTCAACTCGCCCTACTACCAGCAGCTGCTGAGCGATGAATTCCGGGTGGGACATATATTGCTCATATTCGAAGAAGGTGCCTCTGACGAAACGGTAGAGCGGGCGGTGGATGAAGCCGATCAGATCGTTCTGGAGCTGCGCGACGGCGCCGAGTTCGCGCAGATGGCCATCAGCAAGTCCGCCGGTGCCCGCGCGCTTGAAGGCGGCGACCTGGGTTGGCGCCGTGCCGGGGAGTTACCGAGTATTTTTGCCGAAGAGGTGCTCAAGCTGCGTCCAGGAGAAACGTCCGACCCCATCCGCAGCGGTAGTGGGTTACACATCGTGAAGCTGCTCGAACAGCGCGGTGCCGGAATGGAACGTGCGCAACAGGCACTCGTCAGCCACATCCTCGTGCAACCATCGGAGATTCAAACGGAATCCGAAACAGAGTCACTGATCGAGAGCATACGTGCAAAATTCGAGGCGGGTGAGGATTTTGCCGCACTGGCAGTAGAATTTTCGGAAGACCCGGGTTCCGCGTTGAATGGTGGTGATCTGGGTTGGTCGACGATCGACCAGTTTGTGACCGAATTTGCCAGTACCATGGCGATGACGGCCATTGGCGATGTCAGCCGGCCGTTTCGTACCACCCACGGTTGGCACATACTCCAGATTCGGGATCGTCGAGAGCAGGATATGAGCGAGGAAGCGTTGCGTAACAAGGCTCTGCAGATCCTGCATAATCGCCGGTTCGAAGAAGAGCTGCAGGCGTGGCTCAAAGAGATTCGCGACGATGCCTTTGTCGAGATTCGGTTGTAGAAATGTTGGCGAAAAAGGGGTCTGGTTTGGTTGATGGGTGTTGACGAATCGACCGACGACAATAAGCCGACACTCGCTGTTACCCCGGGAGAGCCGGCGGGTATCGGGCCGGATTTGCTCGTGTCGCTCATTCAGGCACCACGAACCTCGGCCCTCGTTGCCATTGCGGATGCGGATCTGCTGAGAACTCGGGCGAGCCTGCTCGGTTTGTCAATTGTCATTGAAGACGACCTCGATCATCCCACGATCACTCCGGGCAGGTTGACGGTGTGCCATGTACCTGTGGCGTCGAGCGTTCATCCGGGTGAACTCGATGTACGAAACGCCCCGTATGTACTCGAGACGCTCGAGATTGCCGCCACGGAATGCCTCAAGGGAAACTACCTGAGCCTGGTAACGGGACCCGTCCAGAAATCGATTATCAATGATGCTGGAATCGCCTTCACCGGCCACACGGAGTTCCTGCGCGACCACACTGGAGTCGCCGATGTCGTGATGTTGTTGGTCGCTGATGAGTTGCGTGTCGGGCTTGCAACCACCCATGTCCCACTGCGCGAGGTCGCGACGACAATTACCCGGGAATTGTTGGAACGCCGGCTTACTCTGTTCCTCGACGGGCTGCGTCAGTGGTTTCGATTCGACTCGCCACGTGTGCTTGTCGCGGGTCTGAATCCCCACGCGGGCGAAGGTGGTCATCTCGGTCGCGAAGAAATCGAGATCATCACACCGGTGTGTGATGACTTGCGTGCCCGCGGAGAGAAACTGATCGGTCCGCTACCTGCAGACACGCTGTTCACACCCGCCGTGCTGAAAACGGGGGACGCGGTATTTGCCATGTATCACGATCAAGGTCTGCCGGTACTCAAACATGCCGGGTTCGGCCAAGCCGTCAACGTCACTCTCGGCTTGCCGTTTCTGCGCACCTCGGTCGATCACGGGACAGCCCTTGATCTCGCCGGCAGCGGACGTGCCGATGCGGGCAGCTTTCTTGCAGCGATGGCGCTTGCCGAACGGCTCTCGTGAGGGCGCGTAAACGTTTCGGTCAGCACTTTCTAACCGACCCTGCGGTATTGGAGCGAATTGGCACGGTGCTCGCGTTGCGGGCGCAAGACAAACTTCTGGAGATCGGCCCAGGCAATGGCGCGCTGACCGAGGTGTTGTACGGTCATTGCGGCCGTTTTGTCGGCGTCGAGATAGACCGGGATCTCATTGCCGCGCTGAAGGCCAGATTCACCCAACTCGAGGTGGTTAACGCGGACATACTACGGCTCGACTTCCGAGAGGTTTTTGCCAGTGGCGACTGGCGTGTCGCAGGCAACCTTCCTTACAACATTTCGACTCCGTTATTGGTGAAACTGTTTGCGGTGACGGATCTCGTGCGGGATATGCATTTCATGGTTCAGCGTGAGGTCGCAGTGAGGCTGTGCGCGTCGCCTGGCAGCAAAGCCTGGGGTCGGTTGACCGTGCTCGGGCAATTTCACTGTCGCATCGAGGGGTTGTTCGATGTTTCGCCGGAGAGCTTCAAACCCGCGCCGAAAGTCTGGTCTCGAGTAATCCGCTTGACGCCGCGTTCAGAGAAACTGCCGCTCAGCGATCTGGGTTGTCTGGAAACCGTGGTCCGCACGGCATTTTCCCAGCGACGCAAACGAGTGAGTAATGCTTTAAAATCCTTTGACTTCGATTGGCAGGCGGTCGGTATCGAGGCGGATACGCGCCCCGATCAGCTTTCGGTGGAAGATTTTGTGAAGCTTGCCAACATTTTCGCGTTGACAAGCCGTGCAAAGGAACAAAAGGAGACAGAACAGTGCATGGGTTCGTGATCAAAACGGAACCGCGCTACATCGAACAAGAATCAGATCCGGACAACGAGCGGTATGTTTTTGCCTATACCATCACCATCGAAAACCACGGTGATGCTTCGGCACAATTACTCAATCGACGCTGGGTGGTTTCAGACGGTACAGGCAGAATCCAGGAGGTCGCCGGCCCCGGCGTCGTTGGCAAGCAGCCCCATATCGCCCCTGGGGAAGCGTTTCGTTATACCAGTGCCGCCATTATCGAATCGCCCGTGGGCAGTATGGCAGGCCATTATGAGTTTCAGCGCGTCGATGGGTCGCTGTTCGAAGTGCCCATTCCGATTTTCTCGCTTGCTGTTCCGAACATGGTGCACTAGCAGTCTGTCGAACTTAGGCGGATCTTGGCGAGGGAGTTGGGAAAGCGGTTCATTTTTTCGGTCTTTTGAGGAGCTTGAGTGGTGCTAGGTGACGAAAAAGAACGGAAAAATGAACCGCTTTCCCCGCTTCCGCAGCCGATTCATCCTGAGTCCGACAGGCTGCTGGCTTCTGGTTTCCCAACAAACCTGAGCGACGATTGTGGCGACGTACGCGATAGGTGACGTGCAGGGTTGTCATGTCGAGCTTTGCGGGTTGCTCGAGATGGTGGAATTCGATGTGAGCCGTGACCGGCTCTGGTTGCTCGGTGATCTGGTTAATCGCGGCCCCGCGTCGCTCGAGGTGCTGCGTCTGGTGCGTTCTCTGGGTGATGCTGCCGTGATGGTGCTGGGTAATCACGATCTGCATCTGCTCGCGATTCATATCGGTGGTCATAGGCTCACTCCTTCGGATACGTTCTCGGACGTATTGAAAGCGCCCGACATCGGCGAAATCGCCGATTGGCTGCGCCAGCAACCGTTGCTGGTGCTCGACACGGAGTTGGGTTATGTGATGACCCATGCCGGTATTCCGCACATCTGGTCGTTGGCAAAGACCGAATCCCTGGCCCGGGAACTGGAAACGGTGATTCGAGGTGACGGTCACGTTGCCTTCTTCGAAAGCATGTATGGCAACAAGCCGGATTTATGGAACGACAATCTGCAGGATATGGATCGTTGGCGTGCCATAACAAACTACCTGACTAGAATGCGTCTCATCGACAAGCAGGGCCGTTTGAACTTCAGTCACAAAGGTGCGTTGGATGACGCGCCATCCGGGTGGTCACCCTGGTTCGAGTTACGTGGCCGCAATCCGCTGCCGTTGAAGTTGCTGTTCGGACATTGGGCAGCCATCGAAGGACATACCGGAACCGACGATATTCTGGCGCTGGATACCGGTTGCGTCTGGGGTCGAGAACTCACGGCGATTTGTCTTGAAAGCGGGGACTTCATCAGGTTTGGCTCGCAAACCGGTGGGCCCTGATAGACGGTGCGTGGCAGCGAAGCGAATTTCAGCGAGGCGAATGGAGATACCGGGACTGCTCTCAAGAGCTCAGGGAACTGATCGTTGGCTCGAAACCTTGGTTGGAACCACATTTTTTGACGACTGACCCACATCTCCGCCTGTAGCACACACCCGACCGCTCATCCATCTCCAGATGGGTTGGGTGGCGAAAGTGTGATGCTCGTCTAGATTTAATGTGAAGGCAGGTTTAGTTTTCTGTTTGTGTGACGCAGTCGGACGAAAAGTCCGCAAAGAACCATATGGGAGACGCGAATGGCCGCCCGACAGACACCAAAACTGAACCAAGGCAGTTCCGCTCCAGGTTTCTGCCTGGGTTTGCTTTGCCTAAAATACGATAACGGAAAATCATAAATGAAACTGAAAGAAATCCTTACCGCGTCAGACGCGGCTAAAGAACTCAACAAGTCAACAAAGACCCTGCAACGATGGCGAGCGAGGGGCGAGGGTCCTAGTTACTCGCGTATCGGCCAGACGATTGTATACAGCACGGATGATCTCGACGAGTTTCTGGGCCGTCACAGGGTAAGTGTCTCGGGATAAAATGAAAAACCCCACAGGAAGTGGGGATCTGGACAAAGGATTGTCAAAAGCTAACGCTGAGATTATACACCTTCCCCAGACTCCCCAACAAGTCAACCGACAAGCTCTCCGCAAGTGCCGCCGTGCCTGGATCAAACCAGACGACTATTTGCTTCTGTGCATTCATCGCGCACATATGGCAGCGTATAGGCGGCGGACATCGTGATGGAAACTATTAAAAGTTCTCTAAGCCCGAGTTTTCACAAACTCGTTCACGATGAACAAAAGAAGCGGAAAATCGTAGCATGTAACTATCGCAACGCAGTCGTTCAACACCACTGTGATTGCATCCG
>SMVA01142001.1_pt1 | contig 10334 bp, 9 predicted proteins | sample 2456451 | NCBI WGS metagenome assembly SMVA01 (sample SAMN11095933, study PRJNA526329) | marine sediment metagenome | biome: Marine sediment; feature: Surficial sediment; material: Deep marine sediment; isolation source: Hadal surficial sediment | place: Pacific Ocean | collected 2014-05 | depth 0-1...
TGACCTCTGCGACGAGTCTACCGAGCAGCGGTTTGCTGATCGTCAATCTCGATGCGCTGGCGCGAAATTATCGCCTGCTAAGAAAGACTGCGGCGCCTGCCGAATGCGGTGCAGTAGTGAAAGCGGATGCCTATGGACTGGGCGTTGAACCGGTCGTGAGGTGTCTATTCGAGGAGGGCTGCCGGCATTTCTTTGTGGCGACGGTCAGGGAAGGTCAGGAGCTGCGCGAACAGTTCGCGGCAGTCGAGATCTACGTGTTGACAGGGGCTCAATCGGGGGAGGAGAGTGCGCTTCGCGAGGCCAAGCTGATCCCGGCGCTTAACTCCTATGAACAGATTGTACGCTGGGTAGAAATCGACGACTCGACACGTTATCCAGCCATCGTTCATATCGATACTGGCATGACCCGTTTGGGTCTGGGTTCGCGGGATGTTGATCAGCTCGTGCTCGATACACGCGTGCTGAACCGGTTGGAAATCGCGTACCTGATGACGCACCTGGCGTGCGCGGACCAACCATCCTCTGCGTTGAATCAGGAGCAGATCGAGCGTTTTGAGCGTATCTGCCAGCGGCTACCTGGCGCCAGAACCTCGATTGGCAATTCCGCTGGTCTGTTGACGGCCGAGCAGTATCGAGGCGATCTCGTGCGTCCGGGAATTGCGCTCTACGGAGGAAACCCGTTCGTCGATGCGCCGAACCCGATGGAAGTTGTAGTCACTCTGCAGGTACCGGTGCTGCAGGTGCAAGAATTAACCAAGCCTACGACTATTGGCTATGGCGCAACGTGCCGGATAGACGCGCCGGCTCGGCTGGCGACGGTCGGAGTCGGCTACGCGGACGGTATTCCACGTGCTCTCGGTAACTGCGGGGAGGCGTATCTGGGTAACGCCCGTGTTCCGATCGTGGGGCGAATCTCCATGGATCTGTTGACATTGGACGTCTCGGCCGTGGCTGGCGAGCACGTTTACCCGGGCGCAAGTGTGGAGCTAATCGGTAAGACTATTCTGTTGGACGACGCGGCGAAGACTGCGGGGACGATTGGCTACGAACTATTGACGGGTTTCGGCGCCAGATGGGAGCGTCGCTACGTACGCGACTGATCGCGACTTAGTACACTTCCACCATGCACCGCTCGGTAGCGCGTGCGGCGCGGCGAACTTTCTGCAAGTCCCAATCATCCGGATCGGTATCGGCAAGCGGGCTCTTGGTCGTGAAATACCCGTCCGCGACGCCGTGCCGCGCTAACGTCTGAAAAACACCGCTTTGCATGCCGGCGAGTCCACAAATATAAACAATCGTTCGAGGATTGCCGAGCAGCGCCGAAAATTCATCGAACCGTTGATCCAGCAGATGGTGGACATATAAGCCGGGACGTCCGTCCGCCTGTGTCTCTCTGCTGATCGCGGTATGGTAGTGAAAATTGTCATGCTCGGTTGCGAGGCCTGTGAAAAGATCGTCGTAGAGCAGATCGGTGGTGAAGGGCGCTCCCATGAGCAAGTGGATCTCACTCGACGACGGCTGGGCCGGACTGGTGAGAAGCTCCATGATCATGCCGCGAAATGGTGCGATGCCCGTGCCGGCTGCGACGAACAGATAATCATGCTGGTCTCTATTCACGGGCAAGAGAAAGCGCTTGCCGTTCGGGCCTGTGACCTTGACTTCATCGCCGGGCCGAAGATCGCAGAGAAAATTGCTGCAGACGCCGAGGAACAGCCTGTGGTCGTCGGGATCGTCGCCCTTGCCCTGCGGTGTGCGCTCTTCGATAACACGTTTCGTCGTCGTGGAAATGACCTTTCCAGCACCGTCCTCTCCGGAGCTGGGACAAGCAAGCGAGTACAGTCGGACCTTGTGGGGTTTGCCCTGTTCGTCCTTGCCCGGTGCGATGACTCCGAACGCCTGACCTATGAGGCAGTTATTCTCCAACGGTGTGCCCGAGATGTCGATCTCCGTATGCCTTACGAAGCTTGCTGATTTACCTCGAACGCACGAATCGTTTGAGACGATGACGCCCGTAACGGGTTCGGCCGCGGAGACTAGTTTAAGCTTCGCTTCCGGCAGGATGGGAGTGGTGTTTTTTGTCATGGTCATAGTCTGGATGTCAGCAATCGCAGTTTTCGGATTCTTCGCCAAGATCCTTTCAGGTCCGTGAGCGTTGATTCTCCTTCGGCTCGCCAGCGCTGAATTGCGGTTGCTCGATACAGGAACCGTAAAACCTACCCTGCGGCGAACAGGCAAGCCTGCGTCACCAACATACTCCGAGAGCTCGAGGATCGTGACGAATTCTACCTGTAGTTGCTCGGGCGAGATAGGCCGAATGTTGCAGTAGTGGCGAGCACCAACTCTGGAGGGGGACTTTGGCGCCGCTAACACGTATGCTCCGCACCCTGTATAAAACGGAGTCAGCATGGGTCGTTCTGACGATAAAAAACGGACGTTGCCGGGAAAACCGCGGCAGTCGAGCTACAGTCGCGAAGAAGTTATCGAGGCAGGTGAACTCGAAACTTTCGGTCCGGGTAACGCCAGACTACCGGTACCCAATATGCTCATGTTCGACCGCATCATGCACATCGATGACACGGGAGGTCGTTACAAGAAAGGTGAAATGTGCGCGGAGTTGGATATCGACCCGAACCTGTGGTTCTTCCAGTGCCACTTCAGAAACGACCCAGTCATGCCCGGCTGTCTGGGCCTGGACGCGATGTGGCAACTGATTGGCTACTATCTTGCGTGGATCGGCGGTATCGGGCGGGGACGCGCGCTCGGGGTTGGGGAAGTGAAGTTCGAAGGTCAAGTGCTACCGACAAACAAGCTCGTCACCTATCGTGTGGATATGAAGCGTGTAATCAACCGCAAACTCGTCATGGGAATGGGCGACGCTACGATGGACGTGGATGGCCGGATCATCTATCAGGCCACCGACCTGCGCGTAGGACTGTTTACGTCCACCGAGGGATTCTAAAACGCACCTCGCCCGAATCCTTTGTGACTCGGGTAAGCCGTCGTTATCCGAACAACCACGATTCGAACAGGCGAGTGAACCGCGGCAGTAGAATATAGGCGACTGTCGGGACGACGATGACCGTCACGAGAAAAATAGAAACGACCGGATGCAGTGCGTAGGGAAGCTGCTCCACCAACAGGAAAGATACCAACACGCTTGGATAGATCGCCAACCAGGTCAATATCGCCATCTTGTATCGGGGTGGCGGGCCGGTATGCTTTTGTGACGGAACGGTAAACCAGGTCTCCAACCCCGATAACACCGATATTTGCGGCTCGTCGGCGAGCATCTTCATCGCGTCTAGCCAGCGCAAGCGTTGTTTAGAGTTCACCCAGGCTCGAAGCGCGTCGCTACTGTCGAAATGAACTCTGATGTCATATTCGTCCTGCGTCAAAGACGGACGAATGACCTCCGACCCGGAGAATCCGTCGAACTTCTCGGCATCGGCCAAGAGTCCTTTGAGCAGCCCCTCGTACGCATCCTCACAGCCTTCCTTGACACGTCGCCTGACGACTACGGAAACACGGGCCTTGTTCAACGTATTCACCGTGTCACTCCTTTAGCTTAAGAACTCTTTGACTTTTGCTAGTCCGAAATTCGCCGCCTGTTCGAGCGTGATTCTCGGCGGAATGATGAGTTCCTTCGGATCGACCCTGACATCGAGCAGAGATGGTTTTTTCGACGCGAATGCTTGCTTGAGCGCAGGCGAGATCTCAGAAGGCTGCTCGACACGAAATCCAACTCCACCGCAGGCGTGTGCGAAGGCGACGAAGTCCGGATTGAGAAGATCGACCGAGTGCTCGGGTAGACCCTTCGCTTCCTGCTCGAACGCGATGAAGCCGAGCTTGTCGTTGTTGAGCACGACGCAGACGATGGGTAGCCCGTAGCGTGTGGCCGTGACGAAGTCGGCCATCAACATGGCGAAGCCACCATCACCGGCGATGGCGATCACTGTCCTGTCAGGATAAAGTAGCTGGGCGCCGATCGCTCCAGGCATGGCGAATGCCATCGATGCGAGTGAGGAGGAGAGCGTATAGCGCTGCTGCTCACCTACAGGCAGATGCCGCGCTGTCCAGGCCGTGCTGGTTCCCGTGTCACAGATATAAATCGCGTCGTCGGGGGCGGCGGCGGCGATCTCTGCGATGAGCCGCTGCGGTCTGATGGGCGTAGCGTCCGATTGTTCAGCTTTTTCTTGGCTGCTACGCCAGCGGCGCTTTGCTTTCTGCATCGATCTGAAAAACTGATCGGATTTCTTTGCGCTAACCTGGTCGAGCAAGGCGTTGAGCGTCGGTTCTGCGTGTCCTCGTAACGGCGCAGCGACAGCCGCTCGTCGCCCCATACGTGCAGGCGCGGGCTCGATCTGAATGATCTTGGCCTTCTTCGGGTAGAAGCTCGTATACGGGTAGTCTGCACCGACGATGAGTAACAGGTCGCAGCTATCCATCGCGTCAGAAGCTGGAACGCCACCGAGTAGTCCGAGCCCACCAATACATGCCTCGACGTTCTCGTCGATAAAGTCCTTGGCCCTCAAAGTGCGAACAATCGGCGCATTGAGGCGCTCGGAGAGCGCAAGTAGCTCAGCCCGCGCGCCGGCTGCGCCGATACCGGCAAGAATTGCGATGTCCTTCGCCTCGTCGATCAGACGCACGGCTTCCTCGAGCGAGGGGTCGCACGGGCGCGTCTCGCCTTTCTCGGAGCCGATAGCGAAATCGCACCGCTCTGGTTTGATCTGGCGTCCTGCGACGTCCGTGGGGAGCGAAAGATGCGCGACGCCCGGTGCGGCGATGGCCGCCTTGCAGGCTTCAAGCACCAGGCCGGGAAGCTGGTCCTCGGTCATTATCGTTTTCGAGTACTCAGCGACATCCGAGAAAAGCGCCTCAAGATCGACCTCCTGGTGATAACCCGTGCCGATATACTGTGTCGGAATCTGCCCGGTTATGGCGATGACCGGTGCGTGGTCGAGCTTCGCGTCGTAGAGTCCGTTCAAGAGGTGGATCGCCCCGGGCCCCGATGTGCCGACGCAAGCTGCCAGCCGCCCGGAGAGTTTCGCTTGAGCTGACGCCATAAAGGCCCCCGCTTCCTCATGCCGCACGAGGATAAAGCGCATGTCGTCGCGTTTTTTGAGTGCGTACGTGATGTCGTTGATGGCGTCGCCGGGGACACCGAAAACGTCGCGAACGCCGTGGGCGGCAAGAATATCGAGGATCAGGTCGGCGACGCGCATAACTTGACTCCTTAATTATAGAGGCAACAATTCTTGCAGTACGGTGGGGATGAGCTCACAGACGGTAGGATGGATATGAACTGCTCGAGAGATCACGGTGTAAGGCTTTTTTGCATACATCACATCGAGTAGAGAGTGCACCGCTTCGTCGCCATTCAGGCCCAGAATGGTTGCTCCGAGAATTTCCTCGGTGTCGGCATCGACGAGAATCTTGATGAACCCCTGCGTCTCCCCGAACTCGCGTGCGCGGCTGACGCGCGTCATCATGCGTTTGCCCATCAAAGCCCGCCTCCCTGATTCCCGCACTTCGCGCTCGGTCATCCCAATGCGTCCGAGGGGCGGGTCGATGAAAAGGCCAAAACAGAGGATGCGGTCCGTCACTTTGCGGGGATCATCGTCGAATAGATTGGCCGCGACGATCTCGTAGTCATTGTAAGAGGTGTGTGTGAAGGCACCGCGCCCGTTTACGTCGCCTATGGCCCAGACACCGGGTTCACTAGTGCACAAGTAGTCGTCTACCTCGATGTAGCCGAATTTATTTAACTTGATGCTGGTCTTATCCAAGCCGAGATCATCCGTGTTGGGCACGCGCCCGACGGCCACCAGCAAATGTGTGCCGATTTCCTCTTCCGGGTCTTCCTCGCAGCTTACCTGTACGGCCACGCCCTCGGGGTGCGCACGCGCTGAGAGGCACTCGGCTTTCAACCTGAATCGAACACCTTCGTTTTCTAGAATCTCCTGGACGGCAGTCGAGACATCCTCGTCATCGCGTGCGATTAGTCGGTCATGCATTTCCACTACCGTCACCTGGCTTCCAAACCGGCGATAGATTTGCGCGAACTCCAGGCCGATGTAACTGCCGCCGACGATGATCAGGTGCTCAGGAACCTGCTCTACATCCATCATCGATGAGCTCGTAAAATACGGGACTTCATCCAGGCCGGACCAGTCAGGTATCCGCGCTCTCGCGCCCACGTCGATAATGATCTTGTCCGCCCGCAACACGTCTCCGTCAACGGCGACGGCATGGGGTTCGACGAAGCGAGCGTGGCCGCGTATCAGGTCGACGTTCGCCATGCCCTCAAGCCATCGAGTGACACCTCGATTCGACTCCCCGGCCACTTTATCCTTGCGCGCCTTGATCATCTTCATATCTGCGCGAATCGGGCCCTCGATTACGATACCGAACTCTTTCGCTCGCCGTGCGAAAGCGGCCACACGTGCACTTCCGACCATGGTCTTCGTCGGCGTACACCCAACATTCACACAAGTGCCCCCAATCAGATGGCGCTCGATGATTGCGACTTTGAGGCCTTCTTGATTCATTCGACCGGCTAATGCGGGGCCTGATTGACCGGTGCCGATAATGATCGCATCGTATTTTCGCATCATGAAAAAATTTCCCTCGCTGGAGTTTGTTTTTCTGAGAGTCAGTCGATGATACTCGGTCTGAGTGGACGAGGGCGCGCTTCGCATGGCAGGCTATCGAGCGGTTCTTGACCCCAAATGGTCCGGGGTCCATGATCGGAACCGTTGGTCTTGCAATACGATAGAAAAATAAAGGGAAGACCATGACCATCTATCGCACTCGTTCTATTCAAATTCCGCTGGGCTCCTCTAACAGAAGTTTCCGAGTTTGTTGTGTCGCTGCAACCTGTTTCTTGGGCGCAGGGGCGCGATGATGTTAGGCGTACTAGTGGAAGCAACAACAAGGAGAACTGAAGATGTTTGACGCATTAGATTCCTTAAAGCCACATGCTCACTGGTTATTGCGTATTGGTCTCGCCGGCGTCTTTGTGTATCACGGTATAGGCAAAGTCATGGACCTTGGAGGATTCTCCCAGATGATGGGTCTGTCGACCCCGGTCGCTGCGCTCGTGACTTTTGCAGAGGTAGCGGGAGGCGTTGGGATTATAGTCGGGGCATTCACCAACGACTTGGTTACCCGTTTGGCAGCGCTTGCTATCGCGCCCGTCATGCTCGGCGCCATCTTCATGGTGCACTGGGGTCGTTGGAACTTCCAGCCTGCCGAAGGGTTTCCCGCGGGCGGAATGGAATTTCAAGTGGTGTTGCTCTTGACGGCCCTCTATTTTTTCGTGATGGGAAATTCTGGGTCGAACCAAACGAGCTGAGAAGAAACTTCGGTCGGCTGGGTGAGCCGGCGAGCTGAGCATCGACAACTGTCGTCGAGCGGCCGCCGCTCTCTCAGCCAGCCCCAGGATGGGTCTCGAGTAGAGTCTATTACTCCGCTGGGGGACTCGGCGGGGGCACTCGGTAAGGATAATCAGCCATGATCTGCGGTACGATCGCATTGACCGATGCCTCCAGATTCCGCATGGCCTCTTCCCGGATTCGGCCGATAACGACTCCCTCCCAGACGAGCTCGTCGCGCTCGTTATCGACGATGTCGATATTGAGTGTCCCCTCTGTGTACTGCGAAATCTCAGTAGTTTCGGAATAGCCGCCCCACGTTCCGTAGTAACCGCGCCGGTAGCCATAGTAACCGTAGCCCACGCCGACAGTTGGACCCGACGGCACCGTTCGGGACTGAATTTTTTCCTGGGTTTCGACATTGAAATTGATCAGGAGATCTGAATCGGCATCCCCTAGCGTGTAACCGTGTGTCACCATTTCCCGATCGACTGCTGTCTTCAGAAATTGTGTCAGCAATACGGCTGGACCGCCCGGCACATCGGTGCCCATCTGCTCCACATAGCTATAGGTTCGATAACTCGTGAAGTCGATTTGCGGGTTCTGATTCGAATAGATCGTCGGCCCGCTGGCACAGCCGACTATCCCGAGACTGACGACGGCCAAAGAGACAAGTCTGCTGCTCAATTGTCCCATGATTCATCCTGTTCTTGTTGTTGGGCAAACTATAAACTACCCGAGGATGCAGGCGAGGGCAAGCGCACGAAGAGCTCAGTTTTCTCAATTATGCTTGGCCTGATAGACGCCAGTCGATTGCTAGTGCATCGGGCCGAGTTACACTAAGCTCCAATGCTTATACGACAGTCGGACAGATTGAAGATGAGTCGAGCGGCCGTCTGTCGTGCTGGTCGCGAATGGGTCACAGGAAACTTCATGCTCAGAAATCGTCGCCGTACAGCAGCAGTTGTCGTCCTGTCGGTATCTGCCGTGGGCGCCGCCCTGGGACAGGAGTCGACCGAGTTGGCCAAACAACTCAGCAATCCCATCGCTTCGCTGATCAGCGTCCCGATCCAATTGAATTACGACACGAACATCGGATCTAGCGATGCCGGTGATAAATTGTTGGTGAATATCCAGCCAGTCATCCCCTTTTCCCTGACTGAGGATTGGAATCTGATTTCCCGAACGATCGTACCGCTAATCAGCCAGGACGATGTTTCCCCGGGTATGGGCGGCCAGTCAGGTCTCGGAGATATCGCCCAGGCGCTGTTTTTCTCTCCGAAGGCGCCCACTGCCGGTGGGTTGATTTGGGGGGTCGGTCCGCAATTTTTGCTTCCCACGGCGACCGATGACCTGTTGGGCGGCGAGAAGTGGGGGACAGGACCGACGGCCGTCTTTCTCAAGCAGCAAGGCGCCTGGACGTATGGCGCGTTGATCGGACACATTTGGTCGTTTGCCGGAGACGACAACCGGAACGATATCAGTCTGACGAACATTCAACCGTTTGTTGCCTATGTCACGCCGGAGTCGGTGACTTATTCGGTAAACGTCGAGTCCACCTATAACCATGAAGCTGCAAGTGGTCAGGAGTGGTCGGTGCCTATCAACTTGATGATCTCCAAGCTTCTACGGCTGGGGCCACAGACTGTGACGATTCAAGCAGGAATTCGTTATTGGGCGGATAGCCCTGACAGCAGCCCTGATGATTGGGGCGCTCGGCTAGCCTTCACGTTACTTTACCCGAAATTATTGCTGCGGCACGCTGTCCTGAGAGCCAGTCTCAAAGGAGAACGTTCATGAGAACCGGGATAATTTTTGTGGCGGCTATCGTTTGGGCGGCACCTGTATCGGGCCACCATAGTGACGCTGCCCTGGCTATGGATTCGGTAGTGACGTTTGAGGGGTTCGTCACCGAGTACAGCATGCGAAATCCGCACACGTATTTTACCGTCGAAATCACGGACGAACGCGGTGAGCAGATTCAGTGGACAGTGCAGATGGCTTCGGCGTTCACGGTTTCCCGCAGAGGGTGGACGCGCGACTCGCTCTCGGTAGGTGATCGGGTGACGGTCGGGGTACATCCTGCGAGAGACGGCCGGCCGTACGGGTTGCTCGAGCGGATCGAGAAAGCAGACGGAGTCAGCCTGTCGGCGTCGATCATCGCCGGCCCTGGGGAGCTTGCAGATTCGGATGTAGTCTTCATCGCGTCTTCCGTGGAAGGTCGATGGATCGTGGATCGGTCGAGCCTCGTCAACTACCCCGGTGGTTTAGACCAACTCATGATCAACGAACTCATCTTGACGGAGAAGGGGAGGGTTGCCGAGGCTGCGTACAGCCAGAACTCCGAAGAGAATCCTGTGCTCGCATGCATCACGAAGCCAACACCGGCGATGATCATTTACACCGACCTGTACCCACTCGAGATCGAAGTCAACGCCGGCGAAGAGACCATCGCAATCCGGAGCCAGTATTTCGATCAGGAACGGACCGTGTATATGGACGGCCGCGAGCATCCCGACGGCGGCGAGCGTTCGCACGAGGGTCATTCGATCGGCTGGTGGGACGAAGATGTTCTGGTCGTGGACACAGCGAACTTTGCGGATGATCGAGCGCCCTACCAGAACGGCATTCCTTCGGGCGCTCAGAAGCACGTCGTTGAGCGTTATCGGCTAGGCGAGGACGGTACACGGATGGAAGTCGAGTTCATGCTCGAGGATCCCGAGTACATTGTGGGGTCTATGACCCATACCAGGAGTTTGATTTATTCACCGCAGATGGATATGTCTCCGTTCAATTGCGATCTGGAAGCCACGAGACGATTCGTGCCTCAATAGGGCTCCCATCACCGTAGATTAGACAGAGGCTATTTATTAGACAGAGTTTGCGTTGACAACACCGTAAATTATTATTCTCTAAGCCGCCCCGGTAGCTCAGTTGGATAGAGCGTCCGCCTCCTAA
>SMVA01259567.1_pt1 | contig 10328 bp, 7 predicted proteins | sample 2456451 | NCBI WGS metagenome assembly SMVA01 (sample SAMN11095933, study PRJNA526329) | marine sediment metagenome | biome: Marine sediment; feature: Surficial sediment; material: Deep marine sediment; isolation source: Hadal surficial sediment | place: Pacific Ocean | collected 2014-05 | depth 0-1...
ATTCAAGAGACTTAATAAGCCATTTGGTTGGGTCATATTGGTACCATTTGATTCCATTTCTATAATCGGTTTGAAAAAAGTGATGAAAGTTATGGTAACCCTCTCCGTAAGTAAATAAGGCCATTATCGGACTATCCTTGGCAGTATTGGTATCGGTATAGGTTTTAAATCCCACCATATGACAAAGAGAGTTTATGAAAAAGGTCATGTGGTGAACGAAAAGCATTCGAAGTAACCCTATAAAAGCGATTCCACCTAATATTGACCCCATAAAATAACCAATTATCGCAGGAAGGATAAAGGCCATAAAAATTGAGATGGGGATAATGTATTTATGTTGCCAAGCAATTAGTGGATCCTTTTCAAGATCTGTGGCAAATTTATCTTTATATTTTTCATCTTCTTTTATAAATAGCCAACCTATATGGGCCCAAAAAAAGCCTTTATTAATATTGTAAGGATCTTCCTCGTGATCTACCTTAAGGTGGTGCCTACGATGGTCAGTACACCATTTAAGAACTGAATATTGAAATGCTCCCGCTCCAAACATTAAAAAGAAAAGTTTTACCAAAGGACCTGTTTTATAACTTCTATGGGAAAATAACCGATGGTATCCGGCAGTGATGGACATTCCCGTAAATAACCAAAAAAGGAATGTTGGAATCAATATGTAGGGATCAAAACCATCTATCTTTAGATAAAGGTAAATAAAAAGTACGGTTAAAATGGTGGTAATGATAAAAAAGGGTAAAGTCACCCAATCAATTTTTTTTAGAATATTTTTATTCATTTTGAATCCTTGTAACCGATTGTTAACGGCCGCCAACTCCTGTGCATCTGACCTATCTCATATACTAGTCTGAATATTATGAGACATAAAGCGTAATATAAAAAGGAAAGGGTAAAAAGGATGGTGCCCTCTCGCGGAATCGAACCACGGACACAGGGATTTTCAGTCCCTTGCTCTACCGACTGAGCTAAGAGGGCATACCTTGGAATTAAGTTTTTCAAAATTAGTGGTTTTTAGAGGAAAGGTCAATTTAAATCTATTAATAAAAATCAATTTTCTGTATCCTTAACCCTGTGAAAACTTTAATTAAAAAGGGAATCATTTCCTTCGGTGACTGGAAAATTAATGCGATGTGCTTTATCCCTGAGGGAGAGAAAAAGGATGTATTGGGGATATTTACCCATGGCTATACTTCCCACAAGGGCTCCATTCTATCCTGGCCTGCTCGTCTGGCAGACGTAGGTACCTCCTCCATCATCTTTGACCTTCCTGGTCATTACCTTGGCAGCTTTAACGAAATGAATGACTTTTTGAAGTTTAAAAAGAGCTCACACCTATTGTTTTTTAAAGCATGGGACCTCTTTAAGGATTACTTAAAATTTAAAAATAAACCCAAGGTCATTTTAGGTGGCCACTCTCTAGGGGCATTACTGGCACTGAAGGCCATGGAACTTGAAGAATTTGGCCATCTAGAAAAATACGCAGTTTGTGTGGGCCTGGGGCTTCCTCCAGAAAAGGGAAGCCATCTATTTGAGACGAATTTTTTTGAAAAAACCATGAACCTTAGGTCCCAAATGGTTAGTCCTGAGCTTTGCCCGGAAAATATTCTACCTTGGATAAAAGCAGAGAAACGGGGACTAGAGGTAAAAGATAAAAATATTTTTCTAATACTTGGTGAAGATGATGTCATTGTGTCTGTAAAAGAGGCCAAAGACCTGGTCGATCTACTTAAAAAGGGAGGTAATCGAGTCTCTCTCAAAATTGTTAAAAAACTTCCTCACCATCTTCCTGATTCGGCGGCCTTCTATATAAAAAATATATTACGAGAAGAAAAAGTTCTTATATGAAAATTATAAAATATCTATTCCTCTTTTTAATTATTGCTTTTGCTCTTTCTTGGTTTGCCTTTAAAAATCCTGGAATGGATCTTTTTGATACGAATGAGAGTGATGTCGTCATATTCAGCAGTCCCAGCAATTTAAAAAAGTATGTTAAGGCCATTGTCGGTACTCCCAAACCGCGAAATTATTTAGCTCCCGATATGCTAAATTTAGTGGCCAAAAAGATTGGGGAGGTTTTTGCTAAATACTGTGATGAAGTGGAAGTCCTTCCATATATTGTCCATGGCATAGAATACAAAAATATCAGGTGTAGTTTTAATCCCAGTTTACAAAAGAGGATTATCGTTGGGGCCCACTACGATGTCTTTGGGGCCGGGCCTGGTGCCGACGACAATGCCAGCGGGGTCGCTGGTATTTTGGAATTATCAAGACTTTTTAAAGAAAAGGGGATGGCCAAGGAAAAAAGAGTTGATCTAGTGGCCTTTACGCTCGAAGAGCCGCCCTTTTTTAGATCTAAGGATATGGGAAGTTATATTTTTGCCAAGGATCTTTTTGATAAAAAGATAAAAATAGAATTCATGTTGGCGCTAGAAATGATTGGATACTACTCAGAATCGCCTGGGTCGCAAAACTATTTTCTTCCCTGGATGTCTCTTTTTTATGGGGATAAGGGCAACTTTGCTGCCTTGGTGGGTAGTTACAAAGAATTTTCTTTAACTAGAAAGATTAGAAAGCTTTTTAACTCTAATTCTCCAATTGAAATAAAAACGATAAATACTCCAAAGTTTATTTATGGAGTGGATTGGTCTGATCACTTAAATTTCTGGAATTTTGGATACCCGGCCTTTATGATTACCGATACTGCCTTTTTTCGCCATGGTAACTATCACCAAAAAAGTGACACCCCTGATAAGCTAGACTTTAGTTATATGGCGGGACTTATTCACGGGATTTACTTTGGAATTTCTAGTTATTAATCACCCTCAGGAATGATTTCGATTGCACCGGTAGGACAAACCCTTACACATTCAAAATCAACAGCACAGTTTTTAATGTTGGCCTCAACAATGTAGGTTGATCCGATTTTATTTTTTTTGACCGCCCAAATATCATGGGGACAGATGGATATGCAGTTTTGGCAAGAGGCACATATATGAGTGTCTAGTTTAATGGTTTTCTTTCCATCACTGAATGATTCAATAGTATCTGAACCTCCTACAACTTTTGGAGCTTTTTTTATGGTTTCAACTTGGAGTGAGTTGGCCATCCCTCCGGCAAAGAAAGTTCCATCTCCCCTAGCAATAACCACCTTATCGCCTTTTTTAAGATGAACGCTCTCTCTAACCATATCCAAAATCTGTTCCTTTAAAATGGGGCTGTCTTCATCATATTCAACCAAATAAAAAGGCACGACTCCCCAGTATAGACAAATACGCCTTACTGTTTGCAGATTATTGGTAATCCCCAGGACCGTGGTTGAAGGCCTAAATCTTGAAAGCTTTAAGCAGGAGTGGCCTGATTGGGTCATTGAGATAATTCTTTTAGCGTGAACTTTTTCTGCCACCAGGGAGGCGGCAACCGACAAGGCAGAATTTACGTTGGATAAATCAATATCTTTTATATTTGGCCTTTTATTGGGACTTTTTTCCGCATCGGCCACGATTTTACTCATCATTTTTACTGATTCAACGGGATATTTTCCTGAGGCCGTTTCTCCGCTTAACATTACAGCATCGGTTCCATCCCAAATTGCATTGGCCACATCAGAGGCCTCGGCCCGAGTGGGGGTAGGGTTATGGATCATTGACTCCAGCATTTGCGTTGCCGTGATAACCGGAATTCCTCTTGCATTACATTCTTTAGTTATCTTTTTTTGAATCGAGGGTACCAGGTGATTTCCCACCTCAACCCCTAGGTCGCCACGAGCAATCATAATGACATCGGCGACATCCATGATCTCTGATAAATTTTCCACTGCTTGTGGTTTTTCAATTTTGGCCACCACAGGAATGTTCATTTTTAAATCATGAAGGAGACATTTTAACTCTTTTATGTCTTCCTTGGTCCGTACAAAAGAGAGAGCAACATAATCAACATCATGCTTAAGAGCAAAGAAGAGATCCTTGCGATCTTTTTCTGTCATGGCGGGGGCACTTACCTGACAGTCAGGAAGATTAATTCCCTTATTTGATTTTAAAATTCCACCAACAAGAATCTTTATTTTATAAACTTCGCCATCTTTTTCCAAGGCCTCGGCAGCGATTAGTCCATCATCAAAAAGTATTCTGGCGCCATCATGGCAGTCTTGCACTAACTTTTCATAAAGGGTGGGAATGAAGTTGTCGTATTTTTTGTAATCTTCACGAACCTTGGCGGCCCCTATGGCCCATATTTCATCTTTTTTAAGTTCTAAATCTTCATGTAATTTATCAACCCTTATTTTAGGACCTTGTAGATCGGCCAAAATCGCCACTTCCTGGCCTACACTTTTTGAGGCCTCACGGATATTAGCGATAAGTTTTTTATGATCTTCATGAGTACCATGGCTCATGTTGACCCTGGCCACGTTTAGACCGGCCTTAATCAACTTTTTAATGGTTGCCACATCGGAAGAGGATGGGCCAAGGGTTCCAACAATTTTGGCCTTTCTCATAGGATTTTACCTTCGTTATACTACCGATATTTTATCGGATATTTAATAAATTTGTGTTAGAGGCAAATTAAAAATTATTTTTATTTGATGACATCTCCTCATTGATCAAATCCCTAAATACCTCGAATTTTTGGGCCCCGCTGATGATCTTTCCATTGACGTAGAAAGTGGGGGTAGATTTTATCCCTAGTTTATTGGCCTCTTTAATCTGATTATCTATTTTTTGTTTATATTTTTCAGTTTTTAAACAATCTGAAAACCTATCCGTCTTTAGTCCTGATTGTTTCGCCAAATTAACCAGTGACTTCTCATCTCCTAAGGTTTGATTGAGGTAGAGGCCTTCATAATAAGGCCAGAACTTTTCATTGCCCTGTTCCCATGCACAAAGTCCTGCCTGGGCCATTATATTTGCAAACTTGTGAAACGGCAGTGGAAAGTTTTTATGAATAATCCTGACCTTGTTGCCATAGGAATCTTTTATTTTTTTAATAATTTTCGATCCTTGTTTGGAAAAAGGGCACTGAAAATCAGAGTATTCCACAATGGTTACAGCAGCATCTTTATTTCCATAAAAAGGTGCGTCCTTGACCTCTACATTAAATTCAGGACGCCTAGGCCTGGGAAAATATATTTCAACCTTATGTTTTTTTTGATTGAAGGCGATCCATTTTTCTATCGCCTTTTTCTTCTCTTCCTGTTCCAGAAATTTTTCGATCCTGCTTTTTATATCATCTGAAATATGAGATTCGGGAATGCCTCTTTTTTTAACGAAGGCATCAAAATCTGCCTTGGTTACCTTTAAATTTTTAGTTATATATTTTTCTAAAAATTGATCGTTGGTGAGTCCTTTTTTGCCGGGGTGCTCATACATGAATTTTTCCAGCATAAGAATTTTCATGCGGTCCATCTTAAGCTTGTAAATTTTCTCTTCTAACTCAAAAAGTTCAACTTCAATATTTCTATAAAGCTGCCTCTTGGTAACGTTTTGAGATCCGATCTTTGCCACAATATTTTTATCTTTTGGGGACTGGACAATATTATATTGAATACTAGGGGCCGGGGTAATTTTATTGCAGGACAAAAGTATTAAAAAAAGCACTAGGATAAATCTCATCTTTTAACTCCAAATTAAAGATCAAATTCATTCTATACAAAAATTTTAATAATTTAATGGGAAAGTTCGTCAATAAACTTTTTATATTCCTTTGAAGATTCAACCAACTGTTTATGGGGACCATGTCCGACTATTCTCCCCTCCTCCAAAACCAATATATTGTCGGCATTTATGATGGTTTCCAACCGGTGGGCCACAATAATGGCCAAGGATTGCTTTTGAATGAGCAGAATCACCTCTCGAAGGGCCAATTCAAGTTCTGAGTCAAGCGCTGATGATATTTCATCTAACAGTACGATAGTTTTTTTAAGATAGCAGGAACGGATGGCCGACAATAATTGTTTTTGTCCGGGAGACAACACTAGGGGGTTTATTTGGTCATTTGGTCGAATATTCCAAACCTTTAAATAATGAATCTTCTCTCTGGCCCAATCCCAAAAGGTGTAAAAGTCCTTTTTAGGTTCTTCCTCTAACGTAATATTAAAGGCCAGACTTTCGGAAAAAATATGAGAGTCCTGGGAAACAATGCCAACCTGCTCTCGATATTTGGCCATATTTTCTGGAAAAGTGGCATAGGGCCTATTATTTTCCGTAAAAATGGTAAGATCTCCTTCTTGGGGAATAAGGTTGGCAGAGATAATGTTGAGCAATGTGGATTTTCCACAACCTGAAAGTCCCACAATTCCGATCAACTCTCCCCGAAAGGCCTCAAAGTTAATATCTCTAAGGTAAAACTCCCTTCTAGATTCATTTTTTCCAATTCTTGGATAATGAAAGGATTTAATTTCGACTTTTAAGGATAAAAAGGAAATTAGAGGTATTTTAATTTTTTTATCGGAACTTTGATAATGGCCGAGATCATCCGTAAACTCACCAATTCTGGCCAATCCCGTCAAGGCCCTTTGGATGTTGGTTATTTTTCCAGCAATTCCCTTAATGGGATTTATGGACCGTTGAATCAGCTCCACCAAAGCGAGGATAATGGCCGCCTCAGTGATTTCAGAATAGGGAAAAATAAATACCACTAAGGCAAGAAATAAAGGATAAAGAGATTCGGCCACGGAGTAATATGTTGCGTCCCAATTATTTGCCTTTAATTGTTTATAGAGGAAATCATCAAAAGCGACTTTACCTGTTTTGCTTCCATAATTGTCATGGTCGGTGAAGTAGGTTTGATTTACTCCCCCGACCACATTAGAAACAGCTTGAGAGACCAGACCTTTTGATTTTCTTACCGAGTGAAAAACATCCCTCATATATTTACCACCCCAAATAAGCAGTATCGCAACGAAAACTTCCACTAATGCCAAAAATATTCCGGAAAATTTATTCAATTGAATAAATCCAATTAAGAATGAAAGGACATAAAATAAATCAATAATAATACCAAAGGCCCCGGAGGTAACCAACTCCCTTAGCGCCTGGGAATCACTCATAATTCGGGCAATAACTTCACCTTGGGGATAATTCTGTTCGATTTCGCTTTCATCTTTACCTTGGAAGTGGAGAAGCCAGGTTTTATAAACCCTATTTCTAACCGAGGCCATCAGGTCCCTTATAAAAAGGTTAATAACCAGTTGAAATAAAGTTCTAACTAAGTATATGCCAAAATAAATAAGGGCAAATTGATAAATAGTTTGATAAAAAAGTTCTGCATCGCCGAAACTTTTGCTTAACCTTAATAGGTATCCAGGAATAATAAAACCCAAAATGGAGGTAAGCCCCAAGCAAACTAACATGAGAATGTAGTGGTTAGTGCTTCCTGGGTAGAGGAAGAACTTATACCATTTGTTTTTCAAAATACTCATATGACTGACTATTCCCACTAAGTAGGTTTTTGGGTTCTCCAATTTCTAAAATTCCCTGATGGGCGGCAATTAGAATTAACTTGTCGCAAAGCCTAACAGTTGATATTCGATGGGAGGAAAGAATTAAGGTTTTGTCTTTAATTCCTTCCATCTTTCTTAATTTTTCAATAATTTCTTTTTCTAAAATAATGTCCACAGAAGAAAATGGATCATCCCAAAGCAAAAACTCAGCACCGCTCATGATACTTCTTACTAAGCAAAGTCTTTTGGCCTGGCCACCGGAGAGATGTTTACCATTTTCTCCAACCTTCATATTAAACAGCTCATCCCTATTAGGAGATAGAAAATCCAGGGAAAAGAGTTTTAAAAGCTCGAAGGCCTTATCCCGATCTTTATCAGTTGCCTTCCTGCCCAAAAAGATATTTGATTTGAGCGTGTCGTTATAAATATAGGGGTTTTGAAAAATCAGGGAAACATCTATTCCCTTAGACTTTAATATACAGGCCAGCTGAAGAAGAATTTCTGATTTCCCTGAAGCGGTTTTTCCTATTATAACCGTCCACTGATTTCGATTGAGGGGAATATCTAAGACATCACCCCAAAATTCAACTTTAAATTTGTCAGAGGTTTTACCAAGCGAGCTATTTAGATTTTCCAGTTGAATTTCCCGTGCAGATTTTTTTCCCAAATCATAAATCAGTTCCCTAATACGCGACCAGGATCCCAAAGAGCTTGAAAAGACCACACCAATCCAGGCCATAAAATGTAATGGCTCCAAAAATAAAAAGACAAAGCCGGAAAATAAAACAAGAGAGGTGACCTCCATTGCCTGAGCATGAATAATATAGGCCCCTAAAAGAAAAGATAAACCAACTCCGAGGGGAATTAGAGGAACAGAAAAGGAAACTGCAATCCCCGCCTTAAAGGCATAGGTGAGTTCTTTAAAAGATTTGGCCTTAAAAATATCAATAAAGGCACTCTCGGCATGATAGTTTTTTATAGTTTTCTTGCCGGAGTAAGTCTCCATAATATAGTTTTGCACCTCACCCTGAAGGTCAGCGGACTTTCTATAGTAATGCCGAGTTTTTGCAACTACTAGTGAAAATATGAGCCCGCAAATAACCATGGGGGCAATGGCAATTAAAAGATTGGGATTAAAGCCATAAATTCTGGGAACGAGAACAATTACCGCCATTATGATATTAACCAGCTGCAAACAGGCAAAACCTAAAAGGGCCCTGATTTGCTCGATGTCTGTATATAAAACTTGAAAAAGTTGTCCTGGTGGATAGGCCTGATATCTTAAAGGATTTACCGATTCAATTCTCCCTAGAATATCAATCCTCATATTTCTTTCCACCACCCGTGCGGGATAAAAGAATAGAATTCTAGAAAGGCTGCGAAAGATAAAAATACCCAGGGCCAATAGAAAATACTTGGAAGTTTCAATCTTTTCGGTTCCAACAGAAACCAAATCTGCCAACTCTTTGGCATAAAAGGGAATTTCACTTCCAAGGTAATGGGTGAGAAAAAGGCAGATTAAAGCGGCCAAATACCAAGGTAAAAACTTTTTAAATTGTTGTAAAAGAAGAGGCCAAAGCCCCTTTTCTAAATGCATGTTCACTTATCCAATATAATGCACAACCTAAACATGTGGCAAGGCATCTAACACCTTGTTATTACAAATTTCATACCCATTAAACTCTTTATAAAAATTGGACATTTTTCCCTTGGAACTTTATATATAGCAAAAGGAGGGAGAGATGATGAAAACTGAGATATTAGAACTAGTGAAAAACTCACCTCGGTTAGTTGCAGTTCACGATAAAAAAAATTGGGTTAACCTATTTTCTAAGGATTCGGTAATCGCCGACCCTATTGGGACCAGGCCCGTTTCTCATCAAAACTTACCCAAATTTTATGAAACCTTCATTGCTCCAAATGATATTGTCTTTGAAGAGAAAATAGATATTATCACCGATAACCAAGTGGCCCGTGATGTTCTAATCCATACCAAGCTTCCTGGAGGATTAAGAGTTAAGGTTCCCGCCCATCTATTTTATAAAGTTGAAAAGAATAAAATTCAAACCATGTATGCCCATTGGGATCTAATGGCCATGGTGATTCAGTTTTTATCAAAAAAGGGAGCACTAAAAGAAATGGTTGGACTATCCACTAGGCTTATGAAAAACCTTGGCCTTTTAGGAGCCCTGGGATTTTTTAAAGGCATGGTCTGGGGAATAAAAGGAAAAGGAAAAAAGGCCGTTCATAAAATATTTACAAAACATGATCTTAGGCCTTTTGGCCCTAATACAAAGATTGAACTGCCTGTTGAAAAAAAGAGCATTACCCCCAAAGAATTTTTTAATAAAGGTTTAGACTTGGATATAGGTAGGATCACCTCTGCCGGTTGGTACACCACTTTTTCCTTTAAGGCCGATAATAAATTTGGTATCGGACGACTTAAGTTTTCACCAGTAAATGGTAAAGTTACTAGTGCCGAAATTTTTCTAAATTAGGAAAGGAATCAACACTTTTCTATTCTTGGGATAATTCTCAAACTTTTCTTTGTACCATCTATGGGTGGCAAAACTTCTCGGAATGAGGTTGGCGGCACTAATTAAAAGGACAAAAATCCCACCTGGCCCCCAGGTAGCTATGGCAAAACCGGAAAATGCCAAGAGTTCACCTAAATAACTTGGATTAGAGACAAATTTAAAGCCCCCCCCAAAAGGGATTCTATAAATTTTATCACCAGACTTAATTTCCTCTTTTGATCTTAAATTTCTAATAATGTAATCACTGTGGATATTTAGAAAAAACCCAGCATAATACATAATAATTCCGATAATAAACCGTGGATCACTTAACCAAGAGTTGGTTAGATGATCACCATAGTTTG
>SMVA01381893.1_pt1 | contig 10327 bp, 4 predicted proteins | sample 2456451 | NCBI WGS metagenome assembly SMVA01 (sample SAMN11095933, study PRJNA526329) | marine sediment metagenome | biome: Marine sediment; feature: Surficial sediment; material: Deep marine sediment; isolation source: Hadal surficial sediment | place: Pacific Ocean | collected 2014-05 | depth 0-1...
AGCGACTGCTCGATCTGGAGCCGCACCATCTGTCCGGCCTGGAGGCGCTGGCACGCCTGAACGAGGCCGTGGCAGATGAGAGTGCTTGCCGCGACGCGTATATCCGTCTCGCGGGCGCCTCCATGGAGCAGGACGATCTGCAGGCAGCCTCGTCGGCTCTACGGCATCTGATTCGCCTGGACCCGAAGAACCCGCGGCACAGCGAACGTCTGGACCAGGTTCTGCTGAAGTTGCGTGCCCAGGGTCAGCTCCCGGAACAGGTCGCAGACGAGGCGGAAGCGGCGGTGCAGGCGGAAGTTGCAGGCGGCGGGATGAACTTGGCTGCCGACGAGGACAAGGTTGGCGTGGAGTCGTGTGCCGACCTGGACATCGAGCAAGTTGCGGGCGAACCCCTGGATCAGGACTTCATTGCCGAGCACTTGACCGAGGCGGAAGTATTCGTGAAGTACGGGCTCATCGATAAGGCCACTGAACAATTGCGTACCGTGGTGGGTCGCTATCCGCACCTGCTCTCTGCCCGAGAAGCACTGTTGGAGATCTACAGGGAGGAGGGCAAGCGCGAGGCTGCCGTCGAGGAGTGCGGCTGGATCGCCCGGATCCTGCGAGAGGAGGGCGACGTGGATGGCGCTGCCCGGGTACTGGCCGAGGCGGAACAGCTCCTTCCAGGCGCGCTGAGCGCCGAACTCGGGACGTCGGCAGAGGTCGCCACGCAGGAGCCTGCCTCCTCCGCAGATGCCGAGGAAGTGGCGCTCATCGAGGACGAACAGGACGACGACTACCAGGAACAGGATCTCGACGAGGAGGAGCTCGAGATCGATCCTGCAACGGAGGATGCCGCGGCGCAGCGACTCGAGGACGTGGACCGACTGCTGCAGGGCGGAGAGCTGGAGCAAGCCCGTGCCGTGCTGCTGCAACTGCGCAGTGCCTCCCCGGCCAGCTCGGAGGTGGAGGAGCGTCTGAACCGAGTCAACCTGCTGGAGCAACAGGCACGCGATGCGGATGCGGAGGGCTCGGAGGAGGCCCCCGGATTCGAGCTCGCTGCCGAGATGGATCCGGAGCTGTTCGAACCTCAGGTGGCCATCGAGGAGCCCGGCGACCTGGCCGAAGGGCACGCCATCAAGAGCGTGGTGGCGGCCTTCCGCCAGGGCATCGAGGAGCAGGTGAGTCCGGAGGACTTCGAGACCCACTACAACCTGGGCATTGCGTACAAGGAAATGGGGTTGGTGGACGAGGCCATCGGGGAATTCCAGTTCGCGGCGAAGTCCGGCGAGTTCTTCACGCGCTGCTGCTCGATGCTGGGCATCTGCTTCCAGGAGAAGGGCATGACCGATCTGGCCATCAAGTGGTGCGACCGCGGCCTGGAGAAGGCCGAGGAGGGCGAGGGCGAGGAGATTGCCCTGGGGTTGCGCTATGACCTCGCGGTGCTGTGTCAGCACAGCGGGGACAGCCAGCGTGCGCTGGAGCTCTTCACCGCGGTATACGGCGTGGATGCGGCCTATCGCGATGTTCCCGAGCACATCCGCGAGCTGAGGCAGTCGCTCGGCCAGAGCTGATCGCCGCCGACGTTTTCTTGACGCCGACTGTCAACCTGCCGTCTCCATCCCCAAACCACTGAAAAAGCATCCCTTGCGTCATCGCAGGGGAGCGCGCGTCAGAGGAACGACGCCTCGAGCAGCCAAGCCGGCGCCCGCACGATCCTCCTGATTCTCTCTGACTGACTGAAAACAATGATGTTATTCCTACTTTGCCAACTCAGCGGCAGCTTGGCATGGGTGTTGCTCTAGGTCGGGTGCCGCTGCGAACGCCAGCGGCGATCGCCTCGGCGCATCCCGGGGCAGGAGACGAAAAACTGAAAAGAGATTAGGGCCGGGAAAAGGGACCAAGGTATCGCGAATACCCCCCCCATGCGACAACCCTGACCAGGAGTTTCCATCTCCCCCTCGGCCCGGCCCTAACCTGAAAAATAAGAGGAAATTGCACGGTGGTCGCCCCTCCTTACTTTCCCTCCTTTGGAGCCCACCGCCGCAGTTGGCGAAATTCCCACCTGATTTTCGAGAGCTGAAAGCTGCTTTCGACCGCCGCGCAATTGCCTCCTGGAAGGGAAACGTCGCCGCCACCCACGGCGGCGTTTTTCTGTACACTCAACCGGACGGTGGAACCGGGCTCACCGGTTTCCTGGAAGTGCCTCGAGATCGCGAGGAGAACGGTGCAGCTACCCGAATGGCGCCTTCTGGACCATCCCGCATCCTCCGGACCACGCAACATGGCGGTGGACGATGCGCTCCTGACCGCGTGTGCGGCCGGGGCTCCCGGGTTCCCCTGTGTGCGCTTCTATGAGTGGTCGCCGGCCACGCTGTCGCTGGGCTACCACCAGGACCCCGATACCGCGGCAGACCCGGCAGCCCTGCGCGCCATGGGCCTGGACCTGGTGCGCCGCCCCACAGGCGGGCGGGCGGTACTGCATGACGCCGAGCTGACCTACTCGGTGGTGGCCGCCTGCCGCCAGGGTCCCCTGGCCGGGCCGGTAATGACCTCCTACCGGCGTATCTCCGAGGCCCTGGCCCTGGGCCTGCGGCGCCTTGGAATTGCCGCGTCCCTGAGCTCCGGCTCGCCGCCGGGCCCGGCGGGTCCACTGGAGCCGTGCTTCGTCCGGCGCTGGCGTTGCGAGGTGGAGGCAGAGGGCGCCAAGCTCGTGGGCTCGGTGCAGCTGCAGCGTGCGGGCGCCCTGCTGCAGCAGGGCAGCATTCCGTTGCGCATGGACGGCGCGCGATTGAACCGGGCCACGGGCGGCGTTCAGGTGCCGGCGCTGGTAGGGCTGGAGGCTGCTGCAGGCCGTCCGCTGCAGCGTGAGGAACTGGTGAGTTGCTTCACCGCCGCTTTCGAGGAGAGTTTCCAGATCGTCCTGCGCTCCGGTGTCCTGTGCGGTGAGGAGGAGCGCCAGGCGGAGGCCCTGGAACAGGAGCGCTACGGAGATCCGCGCTGGACCCGGGACACCGGCGGGCACGCCGGAATTCCGGTGGCGTCGTGACCTGAGATTGCGTGGCTCAGTTGTTGACGCGGATCACCACCGCGTCCAGGCCGTCCACACCCCAGCGTCGATACGGATCCGGCCGCATGGCGATAGCAGCCTCCTGCAACTCCTCCTCCGGCGGCGGCGGCAGCTTCACCGCATCCTGAAAGAAGACGTCCTCGCCGTCCACCATGCGCGGGTCGTAAGGAACACGGCTGGCATCTGCCAGAGGCGATGTGGGCTGCAACACCTCCAGAGGGATGGAATAGTTGACGCCGAGGTAGGAGGTCTCGAGACGCTTGAAACCGAACCACCCTTCCACACGGGACGACTGGCGCGCGGTGAGCCACTCCACGTCCCGGGCAGTGAGCTGCAACCGGCGCCGCGGGCTGAGTGGGTAGCGCTGCAGGAAATACGGCAGACTGATCTGGAAATGATGCGCCTCGGAGCAAAACTCCGTCGGCGCTGTGCCCTCCAGGAAGGTCTCCATGATCACATCCTGGCAGCCGGTATCGAGGCCGGCGCGCAGCCCGGTACGGCGGTCGATGGGAACCTGATCTACCCGCGCCGGGCGCACGAAGTGCTCCACGCTGCGCCCTGCCAGAAACGGTTTCATGACGTCCACCCAGATGGGTAGGGCGGCACGCGCCCCGGATTCGTGGCGTCCCAGAGTGGCTTGCTGGTCGAAGCCCACCCACACTCCCACCACCAGCGTGGGGCTGAAGCCGACAAACCAGGCGTCGGTATAGTTGTCCGTGGTGCCGGTCTTGCCCGCCACGGCGCGCCCCGCCGCCTTGGCGCGCTGCCCGGTGCCGCGCTGCACCGTGCCCTCCAGCAGGCGTGTCATCACATGGGCGATGTCCGGCCGCAGGGCCTCGTTCACCTCCGGTCGTGCCTTCTCACGCAGGGACCCATCATGACCGGTGACGCTGCGCAGCAGGTGTGGTTCCACCCGCACGCCCTGGTTGGGAAAAGTGCCGTAGGCCGAGGTCAGTTCCAGCAGCGATACCTCCGATGCACCCAGTGCGAGGGAGGGGTAGGGATAGAGCGGCGAGCTGATGCCCATGCGGCGCGCCAGCTGGATCACCGGCTCGTAGCCCACTCGGTTCAGCAGCCGCACGGAGACGATGTTCACCGACTCCTCCAGCCCGCGACGCAGCGTCACGATGCCGCGGTAGTCGCGCTCGTAGTTGTTGGGCTGGTACACTTTGTCAATGCGGCGATCGTAGAACAGGGTGGGCTCGTCATAGAGCACATCCGCCGGACTGTAGCCCGCATAGAGTGCCGCCGCATAGACGAACGGCTTGAACGCGGATCCCGCCTGGCGCAACGCCTGCGTGGCCCGGTTGAACTGGCTGCGCTGAAAGTCGTAGCCTCCCACCATGGCCTTGATCTCGCCGGTGGCGGGCTCGATGGCCACCAACGCTGCTTGCACGCTTGGCTCCTGTTCCAGCGTCACCTTGAGCCCCTCGCTGTCCAGCTGCACCACTTGCACCAGGATGTGGTCGCCGCGGCGCAGAATGGCCGCAGGGTCCTTCTCCTTGGTCCAGGCGATCTCCTTGGGTCCCAGAAAAGCCTGGTGCTCGGCGACGCGAATCTGGGCCCAACCGGCCTCGGCGTTTTCCACCAGCGCCGGAACCACGCTTCCCACCTCGAGAGGCTTCTCCCACTCCGGAAAGGAGACACTCGCCAGGGTCAGGGTCGGATCCTCCAGCAGGTTAGCACGGGGTCCACGCCATCCCATGCGCTTGTCGAGCGCTCTGAGGCCGTTTGCCACGGCTTTGTTGGCAAGGGCCTGCAGCTCACGGTCCAGTGTGGTGCGCACCTCCAGGCCGTCCTGGTAGAGCGCCACGTTGCCATAGCGTTTCTCCAGGGTACGTCGCACCTCCTCGATGAAGTACGGTGCCGGATTGCTGCGCGGCGGCGGAGAGCGTAGCACCAGCGGTTCGACGCGCGCCGCATCCCGCGAGGCCTGATCCAGGAAACCCTCGATGACCATGCGCGCCAGCACATGGTTACGACGACGGACTGCCCCCTCGGGATCGCGCAGCGGCGAGCGTCCTTCCGGACGCTGCGCCAGGCCGGCCAGCAGCGCGGCCTCGGCAAGTTCCAGTTCTCGTGCCGGCTTGCCGAAGTAGTAGAACGACGCCGCCTCGAAGCCATAGCGCCCGTGGCCCAGGTAGATCTGATTGACATAGAACGTCAGGATCTCATCCTTGGTGTAGGTGCGCTCGATCTCCATGGCCAGGATGGCTTCCTGGATCTTGCGGCGCCAGCGCTTCTTCTGCTCCAGGAACAGGGCACGTGCCAGCTGCTGCGTGATGGTGCTGGCCCCCTGCTCCTTGCTCAGCGTGAGGATGTCCTTGAGCGCGGCGCGGGCAATGGCGGTGGGGTCGATCCCCACATGGCGGTAGAAGCGCGGATCTTCCACCGCAACGATGGCATTGCGAAGCTGCTCGGGGATCTGCTCGAAGCTGATGATGATGCGCCGCTGTTCGGCGAACTGGTAGAGGAGCCCACCATCGCCGTCATACAGCCGCGTGATGGTGGGAGGTCGATAGTCGGCGAGCTCTTTCACACTGGGAAGGTCGAGGTTGAGAAAGTGCCCCAGTCCCAGCCCCGACCCGGCCGCGAACAGCAGGATGGAAGCAGCGGTCCACAGCTTCCAGCGCGAGCGCCGCGGGGGATTGCTGTCTGGCTCCATTTTACTTTCCTCCCTCCCCCCTGCTATAATCGACGTGTAAGTATAATGCTCCCATGGATTTGAGTAAACCTCCCCAGAGACCGCCCGCCGCGCCACGCGTCAGCGTGGTGATCCCCGTGCTCGACGAGGCGTGCTCCATCGTGGCCGCGCTGGAATCCGTGTCCAGCGCCTTTCCCGGGGCACAGATCGTCGTGGTGGATGGCGGCAGCCGGGACGGCACGCCGTCCATCGTGCAAGCCTGGGCGGAGCGTTGCCGGTTCGAACTGCATCTGCTGCACTCGACGCCGGGGCGCGCCGCACAGATGAACTGCGGCGCCGCGCAAGCGGTGGGGGACGTCCTGCTGTTCCTTCATGCCGACACCGTCCTGCCCGCGCAGGCCGGCCGGGGCCTGCAGCAGGCGTTGTCCCACCCGCAGGTGGTCGGCGGCGCGTTCCGCCACGGCTTTCAGGAGGACTCCCCGGGCCTGCGGATGGTCTCCGCATGGTCCAACCTGCGCTCACGCTGGTGGCGCCACTTCTACGGCGACCAGGCCATGTTCGTCCGGCGAGAGGTGTTCGGTCGCCTCGACGGGTTCCGCAACCTGCCCCTGTTCGAGGACCTGGATCTGTCGCGCCGGATGCGTCAGGTGGGTGAGACCGCCCTCGTGCCGCTGGCGGTACGCACGTCCGGGCGCCGATTCCTGCAGGGCGGCTTGCTACGCACCCTGTGGCGCAACCTGCGGCTGAAGCTGCGCTATGCCATGGGCGGCGACCTGCGGCGACTCGCACAGGACTACTGGAGCGATGGCAGCGGCGGCAGCCCGGCACAGGGCGGCTCATGAGCGCCGGTTTTCGGCTGGTGTCGGACTTCCTGCCGGCCGGGGACCAACCGGCGGCCATCGAGGCTCTGAGCCGGGGGCTGGCCGACGGACGGCGCGACCAGGTGCTCCTGGGGGTGACCGGTTCCGGCAAGACCTTCACGGTGGCGCAACTGGTGGTGGGGGCGCAGCGTCCCTGCCTGGTCATCGCGCACAACAAGACGCTGGCGGCGCAGCTCTATCAGGAGTTCCGCGGCTTCTTCCCGGACAACGCCGTGGAGTACTTCGTGTCGTACTACGACTACTACCAGCCGGAAGCGTACGTGCCCTCCTCGGACACGTACATCGAGAAGGAAGCCACGGTGAACGAGCAGATCGATCGCATGCGCCACTCAGCCACGCGCTCACTGTTCGAACGCCGCGATGTGATCATCGTCGCTTCCGTATCCTGCATTTACGGCCTGGGATCTCCGGAAAGTTATCATGGGATGCTGGTCCAGGCAAATCAGGGGATGGAGGAGGATCGCGACGCATTCCTGCGGCGCCTGGTGGAGATCCAGTACCAGCGCAAGCCGATGGATCTGGAGCCGGGAAGCTTTCGCGTGCGCGGCGACGTGGTGGAGATCTGGCCGGCGTACGAGGAGTACGCCTATCGTCTGGAGTGGTTCGGCGACGAGATCGAGGCCATCCATGCGGTGGATCCGCTGCGTGGCACGGTGCTGCGCCCGGTGGAGCGTCTCCCCATCTACCCCAACTCGCATTACGTGACTCCGCGGAAACAGCTACTGGCGGCGGTGGACACCATCAACGCGGAACTCAAGCAGAGGCTGGCCGAGCTGGAGAGCAGGGGCCGGTTGCTGGAGGCTCAGCGGCTGCATCAAAGAACCCGCTTCGATCTCGAGATGATCAAGGAAGTGGGCTATTGCCACGGCATCGAGAACTACTCGCGCCACCTCACCGGGCGCAGCCCGGGCGAGGCGTCTCCGACCCTGATGGACTATCTGCCCAAGGATGCCCTGGTGGTCATCGACGAGTCACACCAGACCCTGCCGCAGATCCGGGCCATGTACAAGGGCGATCGTTCGCGCAAGGAGACGCTGGTGGAATACGGCTTCCGTCTTCCGTCGGCGCTGGACAACCGGCCGCTGAAGTTCGACGAGTTCGAGCAGCGTCGTGGACAGACGCTGTACATCTCGGCCACCCCCGGCCCGCGGGAGCTCGAGCTGGTGGGGGGTGAGGTGGTGGAGCAGATCATCCGGCCCACCGGCTTGATGGATCCGGAGATCGAGGTACGGCCGGTGCGCGGTCAGGTGGATGATCTGCTGCAGGAGATCCGCACCCGGGTGGAGGCCCATGAACGGGTTCTGGTGACCACGCTCACCAAGCGCATGGCCGAGGAGCTGAGCCAGTACTACCGCGAGTTGCAGGTCCAGGTGGAGTACCTGCACTCGGATATCGATACGCTGCAGCGTGTGTGTATCCTGCGCGAGCTGCGCCAGGGCAAGTTCGATGTGCTGGTAGGGGTGAACCTGCTGCGCGAGGGGCTGGACCTGCCCGAGGTGTCCCTGGTGGCCATTCTGGACGCGGACAAGGAGGGCTTCCTGCGCTCGGCCGGGGCGCTCATCCAAACCTCGGGACGCGCTTCACGCAACGTGAACGGCAAGGTGATCATGTACGCTGACAAGGTCACCGACGCCATGGAGTACTGTCTGCAGGAGACCGAGCGTCGGCGGGCGCTGCAGACCGTCTACAACCAGGAGCACGGCATCACTCCCCGGTCCATCGTCAAGAACATCCAGGAGGTGCTGGGAAGCGTGTACGAGGCGGACTACCTGCGTGTGCCGGCAGAGGTTTCGGAGGACGCTCCCACCTACGCCAGCCGGGAGGAGCTGGAGGCGGAGCTGGTCCGCCTGGAGGTGGAGATGCGCAGTGCCGCCGTTGCCCTGGAGTTCGAGCGCGCCGCTCAGCTACGGGACCAGTTGCAGCGCCTGCAGAAGCAAGCGGTGCTGAGTTGATGGCCGGTCCGGACCATCCGTTGCGCCGGCGCGCGGAGGAGACGCCAGTACTGCCTGGTTGCTATCTGTTCCGCTCTGCCGTGGGGGAGGCCCTGTACGTGGGCAAAGCGCGCTCCCTCAAGGCACGGGTGCGCAGTTACTTCCGGGCCAAGGCCGCGCACCCGCCGCGCATCCTGCGCATGCTCGAGGAGGCGGTCGAGCTGGAGTTCATCGTCACCGGCTCGGAGGTCGAAGCGCTGATCCTGGAGAACAACCTCATCAAGAAGGAAAAGCCGCGCTTCAATGTCCTGCTGCGCGACGACAAGAACTTTCCCTACCTCAAGCTCACCGTGGCGGATCCATACCCGCGGCTGGTGCTGGTGCGCCGTGCACGAGAGGATTCCAGCCAGTATTTCGGTCCCTATCTCCCGGCGAGTCATGCACGACGGACCCTGCGCATGGCGGCGCGATACTTCAAGGTCGCGCCGTGCTACGAGAAGCTGGATGGCAGCCGTGGGCGCCCCTGCCTCTACTACCATCTCGACCAGTGTCTGGGGCCCTGCACCGAGGGGCTCACCACCCAGGAGGAGTATTCCGGCGCCGTGGAGCATCTCCGCCTGTTCCTCAAGGGAAAGAACCAGGCGTTGCTGGGTCGGCTGCGGGCGCTCATGCAGGAGGCGTCCCGTCAACAGGAATTCGAGCGTGCAGCGCACTATCGCGATCTGATTCGCGACGTCGAGAAACACTCCCGCAAGCAGAACTTCGCCCGGGTGGGTCTGGAGGATCAGGACTACTTCCATTATCACCGTGAGGGGGAGCGGGCAGTGGTGCAGGTTTTTCTGATGCGCGGCGGCCAGGTGGAGGCACGCCGCGAGTTCTCCTTCGAACAGCTAAGCGGCGAGGAGGAGGAGCAATTTCTCGCGTTTGCCGTGCAGCAGTACTACGCTTCGGCCGAACACGTCCCACGCGAGGTGCACGTGCCGCAGCAGGTGGCCGACACGCAACTGCTGGAGAGTTGGCTCTCGGGGCTGCGCGGGGAGAGCGTGCGGGTGCGGGTGCCGCGTCGCGGCGTCAAGGCGCAGTTCATGGAAACCGTGCATCGCAACGCACAGCTTGCCTTTCGCAGTCGCTTCCAGGAGGGCCATGGCCGGGGCGTGGAGGCGCTGGCCCAGCTGCGCGATGCCCTGGATCTGGACGAGGCGCCCTATCGCATCGAAGCCTTCGACATCTCGCACCTGCAGGGCACTGCGGTGGTCGCCTCCATGGTGGTGTGGGAGGGGGGCAGGGCCCACCGTGCGGCCTATCGCCACTTCAAGGTGAAGACCGTGGAAGGCCAGGACGACTACGCCAGCATGGCCGAGGTGGTGGGCCGGCGCTACACCAGATTGGTGAGGGAAGAACGGCGCATGCCCGATCTGATCCTCATCGATGGGGGCAAGGGTCAGCTCTCGGCGGCACACCAGGCGCTCAAGGAGAGCGGGGCGCCTCCGGTGCCGATGGCCGCTCTGGCCAAGCGCGAGGAGGAGATCTTCCTGCCGGGCCGTTCGCAGGCCATCCGCCTGCAACGCTCCTCGCCGGCTCTGCAACTGCTGCAGCAGGTTCGGGATGAGGCGCACCGTTTCGCGCTGACGTATCACCGCAAGGTGCGCTCCCGCGCTCGGCTCGTGTCCGAGCTGGAGAGCATCCCCGGCGTCGGGCGCGCCCGCTCCAGCAAGCTGCTCAGGGGACTCGGAAGCCTGAAGGCGGTCCAGGCGGCCGGGGTGGACGAGCTGGCCGGACTGGTGCCGCGCGCTGTGGCCCGCGCCATCCAGGAGCACTTTCG
>SMVA01147866.1_pt1 | contig 10326 bp, 5 predicted proteins | sample 2456451 | NCBI WGS metagenome assembly SMVA01 (sample SAMN11095933, study PRJNA526329) | marine sediment metagenome | biome: Marine sediment; feature: Surficial sediment; material: Deep marine sediment; isolation source: Hadal surficial sediment | place: Pacific Ocean | collected 2014-05 | depth 0-1...
ATCGAGGTGAGCGACTTCGACGCCGACATCAGCAGGTGTCTGTCCGAGGGGTCCATCCCGTCGACGTAGCTTTCGAAGAGAAGGGCGCCGTCCTGTAGTACCAGGATCCCATCGGTGTAGGTCGCCTCGAGCATCTGGCGAAAGGACATCGTTTCGCCCCGGTGACTGAAGTCGAACGCATCCAGACTACGCTCGTCGCGGAGCAGCTGGGCGACGGGCCCCTCGCCGCGCGAGATCTTTTCGGTGCGCGCCAGTTCCCCCACGTGCAGGAAGCCCCAGCGGTTGTAGGGTGCATCGATCCAGTTTTCCGCTGTCGTCCCTCGGCGCTCACTCATTCGGATTCCCTTCCATCTTGTCGGATCGGATCGCGTCGCGGAGTCCTGCCTCGTGTCGTACTGCGTGGTGCAGTCTAGACGCCCAGTAGCGTCTGCATTCCGACCGTGTACTTCGAAAATCGCGACAAGCGGCTCGGTAGAGGCGTGGTGTGACGTCGGAGCCAGGCATCCAGTTCCGCCGCGTACTTGAGTTCCAGCACCGCAACCGGGGGGAAGAGCGCAGCCCGCTCGCCATTCAGCACCTTGGCGTCGGACTGCCCAAAGACCGAGATGCCGCGATCGAGCGTCGCGCGGACGCGGCCGTCCCCCGATACGAAGTACTCCCGAGAGTATCGGGTGTAGAGCTGTGGATGATCTGCAGCGTCGAACTGGGCTCTCATGTCGGCAGGGAGCTCTGCTCTGATCTCGTCGACGACTCGCGCCAACGAGAGAGTCTGCAGCGGAGCCGAGAGCGCAACGTCGCAGCGGAACTTGTAGCCGAGGTCGTTGCGTTTGGCCTTGATTTCGAAGCAGGTACGGGTGGTGTCACTCGAGTCGCCGTACCAGCGCAGGCGAAGCTTCACGCGATTCGCAATGCCCGCGAGGTTGTCACTCAGATGGCCGAGTTCGCGCGAGTCGAAATAGAGCGAGTGGACGATTCGATCGGGAAAGGCCGAGCGGAAGGCCAGCGGGTGATCCCAGACCCACTGCTGCAGGCGCTGGTAGTCGACCTCTGCCACGACAGCCTTGCGTTCGTAGCGTCCGAGGGGTGTGTCGGTCCGGCCTTTCTCTACCGCCGTCGTCGAACTCTGCGACCCTCGGAGATCGCCAGAATCGTGGAGGCCAGGGGTCATTTGGACTTCCGCATGAAGCCGAAACGATACAGGTTGTCGACGTCCAGTTCGCTGACCTCCAGCGGCGTGCCGTCGATGAGGAGCTCGCTTCCGCGCTGTGCGATCCCGATGCGGGCGGAGTCGTCGAAGTCCAGCGCCTCCGACTCCAGCCGCCCCGGTCCGTACTCGGACTTCTTTCGGTAGCTCATGAGGGCCGCGTATCCGATATCGCGCGCGGTCGTCTGCGAGAGTTCGACGCGGGACGCGTCCTTGCTCACGACGCCCACGGCGACGCTCTCGAGACGAAGCCCACGAGAGGAGAAGTGGCTTCTCTCTCCCACCGATACGGCCTTGTCGGCGACGCGCGAGATCCGCAGCCCGCTGGCTGTCACGCGAGACCCACTCAGGTCGAGCGCGTCACCGCCAATGTCCTCGAAGCGACAATCGCTCAGCTGACCCTGCGAGAAGTCGCTGTCCAGGCCATCGGAGCGCGCGTTCACGATGGCTAGGCGCTGCAAACGAAAATCCGACTGGATCAGGTTGAGAGCGTCCTCTGCGAGAGACCCCTCTATCGTCACGTCCTTCAGTGTCAGCTTGGAACGGTAGAAGGTCATGCCGCTGCTGAGCTGCCAGGCACCCTGCTGCGTGGTCGCAGCGTCTCGAATACGCACGCGTTCGAGCCGCGAGGGGGTGTCGCTCCCAAACACCACCAGTCCGAGCCAACTGTCGCCCGCGACTCCCTTCAGTTCGATGGGCTGCGACGCCGTACCGAGCGCGTCCAGACTTCCCCATACCTGGAGATAGCTCGCCGCCGCAAAGGAGAGTGCGGTGCCTGGCATCAGCCGCAGTCCGGGACGCTCGAGCGAGCGGCCGTCAGCCAGCTGGAGACGTTTCGGAATCACCAGGGGAGTCTCGACACTCCAGTTCCCGGCCTCGACGACGAAGTACTCGCCCGTCCACCGGAGGAAGGGATGCCGCGCCAGCACTTCAGTCAGTTGCGCCTGCCGGGCCAGGGGCGGGGAGAGCAGCGGCATCACGTTGGCACGGCCCTCGAAGGCGATTTCGCGGCGAGATCCTGTGGGTACCACCGCCACACCCTTCAGGTCGGCCGGCGAGATCCGATGGCCTCGAGGCAAGGCGAATTTCAGCGACTGCGGCACTTCGGTCCAGAAGTTGGCCGGCAACCGAAGTGGCAGGCTCAGGCCTGCCGTTGCCAGGATAGCCGCCGCGTTCGCTGAGCCCGCGAGTCGGCCGCCGCTTGGGATCTCGAGCCGGGACACCACGACGTCCTGTCGCAAGCTCGTAACCAGTTCGACTTCCTGAACACCGTTGGGGCGCTCGCTCACGAATGCGTACACGGCGCCGACCTCGGGCAGATCAATCTGGATCGCAGGCTTCTCATGCCCGGTCAGACGACTCTTTGCGATCTGTTCCCGAGTCGGAAGGTTTCCGCCTCGCGCGCCGCCCTTCGGTGTCAGGGCCTTGCGCAGCTCCCGGGTCCGGAGCGACATGCGGGGCAAGAGGCTCGCTTCGAGTTCCGGGTAGTCGCTCCTGAGGATTTCGACGAGCGGTGCTTCGGAACGCCGGAGCTCCGCCAGCAGGTCCTCGACCGAGTCCCTGCGGAGTAGCTCCACGAGTGCCCGGCGATAGGCGGCGTAGATCTCGGGGTCGCTCGCAAGCTTGCCTGCGAAGAACAGCGCGCGACTCAGGAAGATGGTGCCAACACTCCGTCCCGAGTGGGAGGTCGCGTCGAACCCGATGGGCTCGAGCTTCAATGTAATGGGATTCAAGTAGAAGCGGATGTTGTGCCAGCGCAGCCCGTGCCAGAAGCCGAAGAGCTCGTGGATTGCCAGAAAGCGTCCCATGGTCTCGGGGTCGAAGACTTCAGCGGGGGTGAGGGTGTCGAGCTGCAACCCGCGCAGGAGCCTTTTTGCCAGCTCGGCCTGAATGAGCAAGCGGGGTGACTTGGCGATCTCCGGTTCCCGAAAAGGTCGAGATTCGGCCACTCGCCAGTTGTACTCGTGCTGACCGGGAGCCGTCTGCGCGCGGCGGGCGATCTCGTAGTTCCTCTTTCGACCTCGAAAGAAATCATCCTCGTCAAAGCGAAGCATGACGCCTTCCCTTCGTCCCTGTGCCTCGAGTAGCTCCTTCGAGAAATGCTCCTCGAGGGCCATCACGCCCACGTCCTCACCGTTGACGGTCAGGTGCACGAACTCATAGCGGGGCGCGAGGAACCCTTCGTCCCTCAAGCGTTGGAAGAAGAGTGCCTCCCAGTGGTAGAAGCGCGTATGGGGCGACTGGAGCGAGAAGCGTCTCAGTCCCAGTACGTGGTCCGCACCGGAAACGTGCACTCTCCACGACCACTTCTTGCTAGAGAAGTGATCCGCGTAGTCTCCTTTCAGCCGAACCTTCACCCGTACCGGACGTCCCTGGGTGTAGATCACGCCCGAAACCATGTCGTTCTCGCTGCGAAAGAGGAACTCCTCCTCCACCGCGCGATCTCGCAGTTGCTTGATGAGCAGGAAGTCGCGTACCTGAATCGACAACTCCAGGCGGGGAATTCCGGCCGGATCGATTTCGCTCGGCTCGGGCAGCTGCGTCGAAATGGGCCACTGGCGGGGCAAGAGCATCGCTGCCCCGAAAACCACCCCCCACGCGATACAGGCAATCAGGGCCGTGCGAACTCCGGCCCGTCCCGCCACTCTCACGCCTAGACACCCGGGATGCGCAGCTGTTCGACGATCGAGAGTTCTACCTCAGGGTGCTCCGAACGGATGCGCTCGAGAAAGGCGAAGAGCTGCTCGCTGCTCTGGACCTCGACGGAGAAGGAAGCCCGGGTCGTCTCCACACTCGAATCGACGCGACGGAGGTCGCAGGTCCTGAACTCTCGTGCGAGCTCCTGGGCGATCTCCCTCACGTCGAAGGTCGCGCCGCCACTGGAGCTCGCGGCGATATAGAGGTTCTGCGGGCGCTCTCCGCGATTCCTCATCGAAGCGAAACCCCCAATGCAGACCAGGATGAAGAGGGTCGAAGCGACGGTGAACTGAACCTGTCCCGCCCCCAGCCCGATTCCGATCATCACCGCGAAGAAGAGATAGGCGAGTTCTTCGGGCTCCTTGATGGGTGTCCGGAACCGAATGATGGACAAGGCGCCTACCAGCCCGAGTGAGAGAGCCAGCGATGTCTTGACCACCGTAATCACGACGACGACGGCCAGCGCCACGAGTGGAAATATTCGGGAGAACTCGGCGCGATTCGAGAACGTCGAGCCAAAGCGCATGTAGTGCCAGCGCAGCAAGAGAGACAGCACGAGTGCGATGGCGAGATTTGCGAGTCCCCACAGAGTCGCGGGTTCGAGAATCTGAAAATCCATTGGCGACACTCTAGCGAAGAGCTCCGGCGTCAGCGCGCCAGCGAGAAAAACCCTCGAGGCCTGTCGCCGCGGAGTCGATGGCGCGATCGCTGAGAGACAGCGCGCCTAGCTCCACACCGCCATCCGCCAGAAAGTGCATCAAGGCCACCGAATCCCAAGGCCGATCCGCGAGTCCCGTGGCGAAATAGGTGATGCCATCTTCCGGGTCGCGATCGACAAAGAAGGAATAGGAGAGGTGCCCAATGTCGCCCGCGCCGACGTAGACGGATTTCGAACTCGCGAGACGCCTCAGTTGGGGATAGAGCGCACCCCAGAAGCCCCCCTTGCGGTGGTTGTTCACCAGGGTGCTCAGCTCGCGATAGCGTTCGCGCTCGACCCACAACACCTTGTGGATCAAGACGATGACATTGCGGATCTCGGCGTCCGAGGCGGCCGCCCGCAGGAGAGTCTGGACGAAGACCCGCTGGTCTCCGGAGAGCTCGGTCTGCCCGTTGGCCGCGCCACCGGTATCGAGGATGAGGAACAACTCGGCCCCTTTCCTCAGGGAGTAGTAGCGAGGGCCGAAGAGGCGCTCGTAATGGCCGCCGCCTCGGATGAGATCGTGTTCGCCCGGCGCGACGAATAGAGGGCTCTGGAGCTTCGCCGCCAGCCGCTGCTGAAGCGCTTGGACGAAGGGCTTGCTCGGGTTCCGAACGAAGTCGCCTAGCAGAAGCGTGAAACTCGGATTCAGCTCGTTGATTTCCGCAATGTGTTCAATCAAGGAGGCTGCGGGCCCGTGGGACTTCTTGTCGCGGAAGTTGCCATAGGCGTGGCCCACGATGACCACGCGATAGCCACCGGCTTCGGCCTGAGGCGACAGCTCGAGGCGATTCAGAGCCCTGGCCGCAGGGACCTTCGGGTCTGCGACCGGCTCGCCGCAGGCCGCGGCGAGGGCCGCGAAACAGCTGGAGAGGACCGCCAGGGCGAAGCGCGGGCGCAAGCGCGTTGCGCTTGTCGAAGGCGGGCGAGTGAAGGGCGGAGTCAGCAGTCCCATCTCCCGTGACACAGTACTCCATTGGGCGCCGCCTCCTTTGAGCCCCGAACCTGGTACGAGCCGGAGGCAGTCCCCGTCGCCCGTAGCACCGCGCAAACCAGCAGCGCGGCCGCCGCGGTGAGCGCGACGCCGGCAGTCTCCGCGAGGTTCAGATCGGAGGCACAGCACACGGCACGCGAGTACGCCAGCGAAAGACCGTGAGCGGAACCGCCCAGCCGGCAGGGGCCCGGTCCGTCGCGTTCTGCCCGACCTGGCGTCTCGCAGCGCCTCCAGACCCCGGTTCCCGGCGGGATTCTTCGAAAAGCGAGGACGCGAGGGCGTCCAGGACCTCGACTGCGCGCCCCGAGGCGGCGTAGACTCCCGTCCTCGCCGATCGCCCCCCCTTCACGAGGCAACACAGCTAAGACCGATAGGAGCGCATGGCCATCTCAACCGCGTCCAACGCAGCGACCCCGCATCCCGCCTTCGAGCTTCTCGCCCACAAGGCGATTCCGTCGCTGAATCTCGAAGTCTGCCAGTACCGGCACCGCAAGACGAGGGCTCAGCACGTCCATCTCGCCTGCGAGAATTCGGAAAATGTCTTTCTGGTGGCATTCCGCACGGTGCCGATGGATTCGACGGGTGTCGCGCACATGCTCGAGCACACGGCGCTCTGCGGCAGCGAGCGATTCCCCGTGCGCGATCCCTTCTTCATGATGATCCGCCGCTCGCTCAACACCTTCATGAACGCGTTCACGAGCAGCGACTGGACCGCCTATCCCTTCGCGAGCCAGAATCGCAAGGACTTCAACAATCTGCTCGACGTTTATCTCGACGCCACGTTCTTCTCCCGCCTGGATCCCCTCGACTTCGCACAGGAAGGGCACCGCGTCGAGTTCGAGGATGCCGAAGACACCTCGAGCGACCTGGTCTTCAAGGGCGTGGTCTTCAACGAGATGAAGGGCGCGATGAGTTCGCCTGTAAGCGCCGTGTACCAGCTGCTCACGAGCCACCTCTTCCCCACCACCACCTACCACTACAACAGTGGCGGCGACCCCGCGCACATTCCCGACCTCTCCTACGACGAACTCGTCGCCTTCTACAAGACCCATTACCACCCGAGCAACGCAGTCTTCATGACCTACGGAGACATTCCGGCGGCCGAGCAGCAAGCTCAGTTCGAAGAGAAGGCGCTGGGGCGCTTCGAATATCTCGACAGGCAGATCGAGGTGGGCGACGAAGAGCGCTTCAGCGAGCCGATCGCAGTGGAAGAAAGCTATGCGCTGGGCAAGGGCGAAGCCAAAGAGGACAAGACACACATCGTCATCAGCTGGCTGCTCGGGAAGGCGGCGGACCGCGAGGAAGCGCTGCGATGTGAGCTCTTGAGCCAGGTGCTGCTGGGCGACAGCGCTGCGCCCCTCATGAAGGCACTGGAGACAACCGCTCTCGGCGCCGCCCCGTCGCCGCTCTGCGGTCTCGAAGACTCCAATCGCGAGATGAGCTTCATGTGCGGGATCGAGGGCAGCAATCCGGAGTCTGCAGCGGCCTTCGAAGAGCTGGTGCTGGAAGAACTCGGCCGAATCGCCGAGCACGGGGTACCTCTCGAACGCGTAGAGGCGGTGCTCCATCAGCTCGAGTTGTCCCAGCGGGAGATCGGCGGCAGCGGCTACCCCTACGGTCTTCAGTTGATCCTGGCCAGCCTCTCCAGCGCGATCCACCGCGGCGATCCCGCTGCGCCCCTCGACCTCGATCCGCTGCTCGAAGGCTTGCGCCAGGAGATTGCCGACCCGGCGTTCATCAAGAATCTCGTGCGCGAGCGTCTACTGAACAATCCGCATCGCGTTCGCCTCACGGTTCGTCCCGACGACCAACTCGAAGATCGCAAGGAGGCCGAGGAGGCGAAGCGATTGACCGAGATGAAGAGCGCCATGGACGAGCAGGAGCGCGCCTCGGTCGTGGCGCAGACGAAGGCGCTGGCGGCGAGACAGGAGCAACCCGACGATGAGGGCGTCCTGCCCAAGGTCGGTCTCGAAGACGTCCCGGCCGAACTCAAGATCGCGAGCGGAACCCTTGCGACTCTGGGCAACACCCAGCTGTCCAGCTACTGCCAGGGTACCAACGGCATCGTCTATCAACAGATCGTCGTGGAGCTTCCGCACCTGGAAGACGAGCTCCTCCCGATGCTGCCCTACTACACCAGCTGCCTTGCCGAGCTTGGCTCGGGTGGACGCGACTACCTCGCGACCCAGGAGCTTCAGTCGAGTATCACGGGGGGGATTTCGGCTCACAGCGATGTACGGGGTGCGGTTGGCGACGTGCAACGGGTTCGCGGCTACTTCGTGCTCTCGGGCAAGGCCCTGGCACGCAACCACAGCGCTTTGACGGGGCTCCTGCTCGAGACCCTCGAGAGCGCGCGCTTCGACGAGCACGACCGCCTGCGCGACCTGATGGCGCAGATCCGAGCTCGCAAAGAGCAGAGCGTGACCCAGAGTGGTCACAGCCTGGCAATGGTGGCGGCCAGCAGCGGGATGAGCCCAACCGGGCAGTTCGCCCATCGCACCGAAGGGCTGGCGGGAATCCACGCGCTCAAGCGCCTCGATGACGATCTGTCCGATGCCGCACAGCTCGAGGCTCTGGCGGCGCGGCTCGCCGAGATCCATCGGCGTGTGCAAGGGGCACCGCGCCAGCTGCTCCTGATTGGCGAAGAAGAGCAATGCGATGGCTATCGCGAGCAGCTTGCGGAGGTCTGGAGCGGCCGTGTTGCCGAGTCCGGCAACGCCAAGCCCTTTGTGCTCGAGCCGATCCGCGTCGCACAGCGTCAACTCTGGACCACGACGACGGCAGTGAATTTCTGTGCCAAGGCCTACCCGGCGGTCCCCGGGCAGCACCTCGACGCGGCCGCGCTGACGGTATTGGGCGGCTTCTTGCGCAATGGCTACCTCCACCGGACGATTCGCGAGCAAGGTGGCGCCTACGGCGGCGGTGCCGGCTACGACCCGAGTACGGCGTCGTTCCGCTTCTATTCGTATCGCGATCCCCGACTCGAGGAGACGCTCGACGATTTCGACGCCTCGATCGAGTGGCTGCTGGAAGGCGACCACGAGTGGCGACAGGTCGAGGAGGCGATCCTCGGGGTCGTCAGCTCGATCGACAGCCCGAATTCACCTTCGGGAGAGGCGCGCACGGCCTTTCACAACGGCCTGCACGGACGGTCGCCGGAGCATCGCCGACGCGTTCGCGACCGCGTGCTCGCAGTCGAGCTCGATGATCTGCGCCGGGTCGCGGAGAGCTACCTGCGGGGTGGTGAAGAGAGCGTTGCCGTCGTCACCGATCCGGCCCACGCCGATCAATGCGGCGCGCTCGAACTCGAACGCCGCGAGTTGTAGCCGCCGCAGTGCGGGCCGTTCTTGCCCGAGGTGCGCCGGCGGGTCAGGCGCTGCCGGCGCGCCGGCGGCTTGGCTGGAGGCGGCGTGTCTCGCGCTTTGACTTCCGCGCGCGACGCAACACCTCTTCGGCACTGAGGTGATCCTCGCCGGACCGTGCCAAGTACTCTTCGTAGCTGCCGTTGAAGTCACGCACACCCAGGTCCGTTAGCTCGACAACGCGCGTGGCCAACTCGTTGACGAACCAGCGATCGTGCGACACGAAGATCAAGGTCCCGTCGTAGGCTCTGATCGCACTCACGAGTGCTTCGATGGCTTCCAGATCGAGGTGGTTGGTGGGCTCGTCCAGCACCAGCACATTGGGTTGCTCGACGGACAGGCGCGCGAACATCAGGCGCGCCGCCTCTCCGCCGGAGAGCGCTTCGAGCTTCTTCTTGCTCTCGTCCCCAGAGAAGAGAACAGCGGCGAGCTGAGCCTTGATGAAGCCAATGCCCTGGGCGGGGCAGAAGGGGGCGAGCCAGTCCTCGATGCTTTGCCGGTGGGAGCCGATCTGTGACTTGTGATCCTGAGCAAGGTAACCGGGATGGGTTTCGTAGCCCCAGGTAAGTTGACCTTCATCCGGGGTGAGATCGCCCACCATCAGCTTCAGCAGGGTCGACTTTCCGATGCCGTTCGGACCGATGATGGCAACGCGCTCGCCGCGCTGGATCGTGAGGTCGATTTTCTCCAGCACGGTGTTGTCGCCGTAGCGCTTGCCGATGTTCTCGAGTTCGATCACCTGGCGTCCGCTCGGGCGCCGCTGTTGGAAGCGAAAGCGCGGATAGCGGCGCGAACTCTCCGGCAGGGTTTCGATGTCGATGCGATCGATCGCCTTCAGCTTGCTCTGTGCCTGCCGCGCCTTCGACGCCTTGGCGCGGAAGCGCTCGACAAAGGCTTTGTGATCGGCGATCTCCGCTTCGCGCTTCTCGATCTCGGCTTCCCGGCGCGCTCGCTCGGCGCGCTTGGCCTGGGTGAATTGTGCGTAGTTGCCGGGATAGGCTTTGATCGAGTTGTAATCGACGTCGACGATGTGAGTCGCGACCGTAGCGAGAAAATGGTGATCGTGGGAGACCAGCAGCGCGACGCCGCGATAGGTCTGGAGAAATTGTTCGAGCCAGCGGATCGACAAGATGTCGAGGTGATTGGTGGGCTCATCGAGGAGCAGTGCATCGGGCTCCGAGGCGAGCACCTGGGCGAGCAACACACGAAGCTTGAAGCCTCCCGACAGAGTCGACAGCGGCTGCTCGTGCACCGCTGTCGCAATGCCGAGCCCTTCCAGGATCTCGCCCGCCCGGGCCTCGAGTCCGTAGCCGTCGCATTGGATGATGATGTCCTCGAGCTCGGCATAGCGGTCGCCGTCGAAGTGGTCTTC
>SMVA01069157.1_pt1 | contig 10324 bp, 10 predicted proteins | sample 2456451 | NCBI WGS metagenome assembly SMVA01 (sample SAMN11095933, study PRJNA526329) | marine sediment metagenome | biome: Marine sediment; feature: Surficial sediment; material: Deep marine sediment; isolation source: Hadal surficial sediment | place: Pacific Ocean | collected 2014-05 | depth...
CCGGCTGCTGCAGTCCATGGGGCTGTGCACCATGGGCTGCGCCCTGCCCCTCGCCGCCGGCTACAAGCTGGCCCAACCGTCGCGGCCCGTGGTGGCCTTCACGGGCGATGGCGGGCTGGAGATGGTGGCCGGCGAGCTGGCCAGCCTGCGCGACCTCGATCTGCCTGTGATCATCGTGGTCTTCGTCGACGATTCCCTGTCGCTGATCGAGCAGAAGCAACGGGCCCGCGGCCTGGAGCGGGTCGCCGTGGACTTCGGCAGCACCGACTTCCCGGCCCTGGCCGAGGCCTTCGGCGGCGTGGGCGTGACAGCAAGCAGCCGTGAGGCCCTCGCCCTGGCGTTCGCCGCCGCCCTGGAACGCAAGCGCTTCACGCTGATTGCCTGCCCGATCGACGCGCGGGACTACGACGGTCGGTTCTGAAACGAGGCCGCCCATGTTCAACATGACCGACTACGCCCAGGTGTCCGGCCTGCTGGAGCAGGTTGCGGAGATCGAAGCGCGCCTGTCGCCCAACGAGCGGGAGCTCTATCGCAGCCTCAAGGCCAAGTACGCCGAGCCCGGCCACACCAGCGCCGACGACAAGACCTGCCTGGAGGTCATGCTGCGCAACGTCCAGATCCGCGAGGCCCACGGCCTCCAGACCGGCCAGAGCGCCACCCGGGTGGTCGAGGTGACGGCGCGGCGGGGCTCACCGAAAGAGTGACAACCGCCAGGGGCGGCGATCGCGGACAAGAACGCTGTCAATAGCGCAGGACCTGAAACCCAACCAATTCGTGCCGCCCGTCACCCGCCCTTGAGCGGCGGCATGATGGCCAGGTTGTCGTTCTCGGCCAGACGTCGGCTCGCCCGTTCGGCGCTGGGCACCGATGAGCCGTTCAACACCACCAGATAGCGGCCGTCCTCGGGCATGCCCAGCTGGCGGATCACGTCGTTGGGCGTGGCCCCCGTCGACACCTCCAGGGGCGCGGTCATGCCGGTCGCTTCGGGCGGCAGGAAGCGGACCAGGCGGCCCGTGGCCTTGACCGTGATCTTCATTACAGGGTCGCCCGGGCGATCGCGGCCGCGGCGCTGCCCTGGGTGCGCTCCAGATAGGCGTCCATCACTTGGCTCGGGTCGCGCAGCAAGCGCTCCTTCCAGGGGCCGAGCTTGACCCTGGTCTGCACCAGGCCGCGGATCACGCCCACATGTTGGGTCAGGCCCAGCGCCAGGGCGCCCACCACCACGTCGTCCTGAAAATTGAGCCGCAGGTAGCGGAAGCGATCCCGGTCCACCATCTCAACCTGTTCGCCGCCCTCCACACCCATCCACAGCCCGAAGGAGCTGGAGATCAGCCCCAGGGTGTTGAGCACGTTCATGGACAGGCTGCCCCGGTAGTGGGTCTTGCGCCCGGCCATGTTCAAGGCCGCGACCCGGCCGTGCTCGCTGGAGGTCGGTTGGATCGCGTGGATCTCCTGTTTGCCGGTGGAGAAGTCCGGTCCCTGGGCCACGTCGCCGGCGGCGTGGATGCCGGGTTGGTTGGTCTCCAGGTGGTGATCCACCAGCACGCCGGCGTCGGTGGCGATGCCGCTGCCCTCCAAAAATCCGATGTTGGGCTGCACGCCGGTGGCGCAGACCACCAGGTCCGCGCCGACCGCGCCGCCGTCTTCCAGGGCCAGAGCGAGACCACCGTCGGCCTGCTCGATGGCGGTCACCCGGGTCGAGGTCAGCACCCGAACACCCTTGGTCTCGCACCAGCGCTTGATCATCTCGCCGCCGGTATCGTCCATCATGCGCGGCACCATGCGCTCGGCCATCTCGATGACCGTGAGCTTGACGTCGCGGGCCGCCAGGGCCTCCAGCACGATGCAGCCGATGAAGCCGGCGCCCAGCAGCACCACGCGCTGGCCGGCCGTGGCCTTCTCGGCAATCTTGCGGGCGTCTTCCAGGGTCCAGCAGTTCTCGACCCCCGGCAGGTCCACGCCCGGCACCGGCGGACGCACCGCCCGGGACCCGGTGGCGATCAGCAGCCGGTCGAAGGCCAGGCTCTCGCCGTCCTCCAGGGTGACCGTCTTGGCCTCCGGCGAGACCGCGGCGACCCTGCCGCTCCGCCGGGCGATGGCCAGGGACTCGTAGTGGTCCGCGCCGTGGCGGAGATACGTGCCGTCCTCCCCGATGTGCCCCGCCAGGAGGTAGGGGATCGCCATCCGCGAATACGGCGGTTCCGGCTCGTCGCCGATCACGGTGATCGCGCCGGCCGGATCGGTCTGGCGCAACGTTTCCGCCGCGATCACCCCGGCCGGCCCGGCGCCGATGATGAGGTATTGCACCGTTCAGCCCCCCGCGCCGGCCCTGGCCGACAGCCCCAGACGCTCGAGGGTTTCCGCCGTCGGCACGCCCTCCGGCGTCCAGCCGCGCAGCGCATAGTACTCGGGCAGCATCTTGGGCAGATCGCTCACCTTGCCCTCGGCGGTGCCGGAGGGACAGGGCACCTCGAGCATGCGCTTGGGCAGGGTATCGTCGGCGGCAGTCAAGCCGGCGGCCAGATTGAACAGCCGCTCCAGGTTCCAGATCCGCTCGCCGATCTGGAGCAGGCGCTCGTTCGACCACTCGCCTTCGCAGGCGGCGTCGATCTGCAACCGGTACTCCTCCGTGCCCCAGCCGGCGCCGGTGAACAGGCACAGTCCGGTGGAATCGACCATCGATTTCTGGTCCTGGGACGTCTTGCAGGGCTCTACTTTGCCCCGGCCGGTCTGGTCTTCCATGTCCTCGGCGAAGGTGTCGTGCTTCAGGTGGCAGGCGCCCCGGTTGCTGGTGGCATAGCCCAGGCCCATGCCTTGCAGGGCTCGAGAATCGTAACCCGCAAACTCCTGGCCCTTGACCGTCATGGAAAGTTCCGGATGGCCGTACTTCTCGCACATGCGCTTGGAGCCCAGACCCAGCACCTGACCGAAGCCTTCGTACTTGCCGGTCTTCTCCGCCATGATCGTGAGCGCCTCGGCGTTGCCGAAATTGAGCGCCACGCCGTCGGTGTCCTCGGTGGTGATCACGCCCATCTCGAAGAGTTCCATGGCGGCGGAGAGGGTGGCGCCGAAGGAGATCGGGTCCATGCCGTGCTCGTTCATGAGATAGCTGGCGAAGGTCAGCGCATCCAGGTCGTCCACGCAGACCACCGGACCGAAGGCATAGGCGGTCTCGTATTCCAGGCCGCCCGAGGCGTGCCGGTACTCCGGCCGATTGACGATGGTGAAGTGATCCTTGTCGATGTGGGCGATGCGCCCGCAGGCGATGGTGCAGCCGAAGCAGGCCTTGTTGGTGATCAGGTTACGGTGGCCGTTGGGCTTGGTTTCCATCATGGCGCCCGGGTTGATCTTGTCGACACCGTCGAACTGCACCTCGTTGAAGTTGCGCGTCGGCAGGCCGCCGAACTCCTGCATGGCGTCGATCATGGCGTTGGTGCCGAGCTCGGTCAGCTCCTTGCGCCCCTCGCTGTCGTCCAGAAGCTTCTTGGTGGCCTTGACCACCTCCATGAAGCGCTTGGGGTCCTTGACCCGGACGCCGACGGAACCGTGGACGGCGACGGCCTTGAGGTTCTTCGAGCCCATGACCGCGCCCACGCCCGAACGCCCGGCGGCCCGGTGCAGGTCGTTGACCACGCAGGCGAAGCGCACGCCCCGCTCGCCCGCCACCCCGATCGAGGCGACCTTGAGCTGCGGGTTCTGGTGGTGCGCCTTGACCCAGGCCTCGGTCTCCCAAACGCTGCGGCCCCAGATCTCGTCGGCCGGCAGGATCTGGACCTCATCGTCGACGATGTGCAGATAAACCGGCTCGGGCGCCCGACCGTGGAGCACCAGGAGGTCGTAGCCCGCGAACTTCAGCTCGGCGCCGAACTTGCCGCCGGAGTTGGAGCAGGCGATCGCCCCGGTGAGCGGCCCCTTGGTCACCACCGCGTAGCGCCCGCTGGTGGAAGACATGGTGCCGGTCAGGGGGCCGGTGGCGAAGATCAGCACGTTGTCCGGGCTCATGGCATCGACCGTGGGGTCCATGGACTCCCAGAGGTACTTGGTGGCCAGGCCCCGCTCGCCCAGGTAGTCCGACGCCCAGTCCATGTTGAGCGGCTCGATCTCGTGGCTGCCGTTGGAGAGATCGACCCGTAGAATTTTGCCTTGCCAACCCATGGTGCTCTGTCCCATTCCTGCGTGTTCGTTCAAGTCTTGATATCTTCAGCCTTCGCCGTTCAGGCGGGCCGGCCGTGGCCCAGCACCGCCCAGTCCTGCATGCGCTGGTAGCCGGTCCAATCGGCATCGACGTAGGTGATCGCCCCGGTCGGGCAGGCCTCGGCGCACTGCGGGTCGCCGCCGCAGAGGTCGCACTTGATCACCTTGCCGCTGTCCTTGTTGTAATTCACCGTGCCGAAGGGGCAGGCGATGGTGCAGACCTTGCACCCGACGCAAACCTCCTCGTTCACCTCCATGGCGCCGGTGCTGGCGTTCTTGGTGATCGCCTCCACCGGGCAGGCGTGCATGCACCAGGCCTCGGCGCACTGGGTGCAGGTATAGGGAATCGCCCGGGCCCCATGCTCGAACTCGAAGATCTTGATCCGCGACTTGGCCGGATTGAACACCCCTTCGTGCTCGAAGGAACAGGCCATCTCGCACTGTAGGCAAGAGGTGCACTTGTCCGGATCGATGAGCAACGATTTTTGCATTCGGTCTCTCTCCTCTGGGCCCGCCCGCCGGCGTTTCGGGCGCCACTTTAATGCCTTGCCGACGGCTTTGGTAGACCCCTCGCGCGCGCGCTCGCACCGGACCCAAACATCGGCGTCCACAGTGGGGTCAGGTCTTGTATTAAATAGTTTTGGCTCACCGCCTACGATCGTCAAAACTCGTAAAACTATTTAAAACAAGACCTGACCCCTGATGGACCGATGGATTTGCGGACTCATGGGCGTGGGGCGTGGGCTAGCGCCAGATACTGTCGCCCAACTCGGCCTTCTTGGCGGCCCAGTCCCGGTGATTCAACACCACGATACCGTGGGTCTCGACCAGGCGGGCCAGCGCGCCGTCGCGCCGCTCGTGGTACTGGGTGAGTTTGCCGGCGCCCGCGTTCACCGCCACCTCCTGGTCCACGGCAATCGCGCCCAAGGCCGCCGTCGCGCCCTGGGGGCTCATCACGGTCAGGAGCCGACCCCAATCGTGGGTGATGCCGTAAAGCCCGTAGATCGTCATGGCCAGCCCTCGAGCGTTCGCCCACAAGCGAATTTGGCCCAAAGCGACGGCCAGTACCAGCGCCGTCAAAGAGTTGACATCAAATGGGCCAGCAGGCTTGGCACTCCTGGTATTTGGCACTCCTAGTATATTGACTGGACCGGGCGGCTGGGCCACCCTATGGAGCTTTGCTGGCGCCGGGCTCTCGGCGCGCCTTCGCTCCGGGGTGACCGCGGGGCGACAACAATTACATTGGGAGGCTAACGCGATGTTGTCACGATCTCTTTCCGCCGCCGGCGCGGCGGCGCTGTTCTCGGTCTTTGCAGCCTCGGCCGCACTTGGGGCCGGACCCCAGGTGGTCCAGGGGCCCGGCGTATTACCCGAGTGCTTCGCGCCGTTCAGCAGCGACACCAAGTACTTCCAATTCAAGAAGAAGGATCCGCCCTACCGCATTGCGCTGGCCAACGGCTTCGTCGGCAACACCTGGCGCATTCAGATGATCAAGACCCTCAAGGCCTATGCCGAGCAGTCCGACGTGAAACCGCTCATCAAGGAGCTGAAGATCGTCTCGACCGGCACCGACGTGGCGGCCCAGGTGGCGGCGATCGACAACTTCATCAACGCCGGCTTCGACGCGATCCTGACCATCGCGGTCAACCCGACCGCCTTCGCGCCGGTGATCAAGCGCGCCAACCAGGCGGGCGTGATCCTCGTGCCCTTCGACAACGTGCTGGACTCCGACAAGATCCTGCAGGTCAACGAGAACCAGCTCGAGATCGGCCACATCATGGGCCGCTGGCTGACCAAGAACCTGGGCACGTCCGGCAAGGTGCTGGAGGTGCGCGGCTTGCCCGGCAACTCGGTGGACCGTGACCGCCATCTGGGCTTCCGCGAGATCATGGAGGCTTCGGGCAACAGCTTCGATATCATCGAGGTGGTGGGCAACTGGGACGACGGCACGGCCCAGAAGGTGACCGCCGACGCGGTGGCCGTGCACGGCCAGTTCGACGGCATGTTCGTGCAGGGCGGCTCGACCGGCGCGGTGCGCGCCTTGATCGATGCCGGACACCCCTTCATCCCGGTCGCCGGCGAGGCGGAGAATGGCTTCCGCAAGCTCTGCGCCAAGCACGCCGGCGACGGCTTGATCTGCTCCTCGGCCGGCCAGTCGCCCGGCCTGGTGGCGATCGCCGCGAAGACGGCCCTGCACGCGCTCCAGGGCGACGTGCTGCCGCAGTACGTCTCGGTGCCGATCCCCCTGGTCGAGCACCCGGACTTCAAGGCCGGCGAAAACTTCTATCCGGACCTGACCGACAACTTCTTCACGCCGAACGAGTTCGCGCCGTGCAACGTCAACATCACGGCAACGGAAATCATGGCGAAGAGCGAAGCGGACCAATAAGGCCTCCAAGGGGTGTCGTCGGCCGAGTCGGCGGCACCCCGTCCATTTCCTTCAGAGCGGACCCTTTCGGATGACCGAGAGCGTGGCGACGCCCTTCTGGCGCATGGAGGGCGTGAGTAAGCAGTACGGCGGCGTGACCGCGCTCGACGACATCGATTTCGCCTGCGAACGGGGGCAGATCCATGCGGTGCTGGGCGAGAACGGCGCCGGTAAGTCGACCCTGATCAAGATCATCGCCGGGGTGGTCCAGCCGAGCGCCGGGTCGCTCTATCTGGGGGGCCAAGTCGTGGTCTACCCAACCCCGGAGGACGCCACGCGCAGCGGCGTGGTCAGCGTCTTCCAGGAGCTTTCCCTCCTGCCGGACCTGACGGTGGCCGACAACATCTGCATCACCGCGCCGCCGGGCCGCTTTGGATTCATCGACGGGCGCGCCCAGCGGCGCCGGGCCGAGGAACTGCTGGCCCGGGTCGGTTGCGCCGACCTGCACCCGGGCGAGCTGGTCAAGAACCTGCCCCTGTCGCGCCGCCAGATGGTCGAGATCGCCAAGGCCCTGGGCCGCAATCCCAAGCTGCTGATCCTCGACGAGGCCACCTCGGCGCTGACCGCGGCGGACGTGGACAAGGTCTACGAGATCCTGCGCCAACTGCGCGCTGAGGACACGGCCATTCTCTACATCTCCCATCGCATGCACGAGATCGAAGAGCTTGCCGACGTCTGCTCGGTGTTTCGCAACGGCCGGCACGTGGAGACCTTCCCGAAGGGCGCCAAGCGCGACGACCAGATCATCCAGCTCATGATCGGACGGTCCTACACCCAGGTCTTCCCACCCAAACCGAAGCCGGCCGAAGCGCCCACGCCCTGCCTGGAGGTCGAGGACCTGTCCTGGGGCGAGCGCCTGCACGGCATCACGCTGTCGGTCGGCCGGGGCGAAATCGTCGGCGTCGGCGGGCTCGACGGCCAGGGCCAGAAGGAGCTGCTGTTGGCCCTCTTCGGCGTCATGCGCGGCGTGAGCGGCCGGGTGCGGGTGGACGGCAAGGACGCCGTCATCGGCAGCCCGCGCGTGGCCAAGTCGGAAAAGATCGGCATGGCGCTGATCCCGGAGGACCGCAAGACCGAAGGTCTTCTGCTCCCCATGTCGGTGCGCGACAACCTATCCCTGGCCTCGATCTCCGCCCTGGGCAACGGCTTCACCATCGACCGGGGCCGCGAAGCGGAGCAGGTGGCCAAGATCGTCGACAAGCTTGCGATCAAGGCCGGGAACCTGGACGACCCGGTGGCCACGCTCTCCGGCGGCAACCAGCAAAAAGTGGTGATCGCCAAATGGCTGATGACCGATGCCCACATCGTGCTGCTGAACGACCCGACCCGGGGGATCGACGTGGGCACCAAGCAGGAGATGTACCAGCTGCTCCGGGACCTGGCCGATACGGGCACGGCGATCCTGTTCTACAGCACCGACTACGACGAGCTGATCGGCTGCTGCGACCGGGTGGCGATCCTCTACGGCGGCCGGATCGTGCGCGAACTCTCGGGCCCAGAGCTCAACGAACACAACTTGGTGGCCAGCGCGCACAATCTGCCGCTGGAGTCCGCACCGCGGTCCGAGGGAGCGCCGGCATGAAGACCCTTCGGCTATGGCTCGCCCAGAACTATGGCATGCTGCTTGCCATTGGCCTCTTCGCCTTGATGTTCGCGCTCTATGTGTCCAATCACTCGGCCGGGTTGACCGTTCCAGTGGTCATCACGGCAGCCAACAAGGCGGTGCTGCTGGCCCTGGTGGCCATGGCTCAGACCATACCGATACTGACCGGCGGGCTCGACCTTTCGGTCGGCATGATCTTCATCATGACCAACTCCCTGGCCTCGACGATCGTGATCGGCACGCCCGTGGAGGCGGCCCTGGGGGTCTTCGCTGTGGTCGGCGCCGGCACCCTGGCCGGCCTGGTCAACGGGGCGATCGTGGTCTACGGCCGCCTGCAGCCGATCATCACCACCTTGGCCACGGGCGCCATTTACTACGGCATCGCGCTCTGGATCCGGCCGATCCCGGGCGGCGGCGTGCACGAGGGACTGGCGGACTTCATGACCTACACGGTCTTCGAGGTGGTGCCGACCTCCCTGGTGCTCTTGGTGCTGGTTGTGGTGTTGTTCTGGATCCCCTTCCGCCGCTCGGTGCTGGGCCGCGGTTGCTACGCCGCGGGTTCGGCCGAGGGCGCCGCCTACATGTCGGGCGTGCGGATTGGCCAGTCCAAGCTGGCCGCTTATGGTTTTGCCGGCTTCCTGGCCGGCATCGCCGGCCTCATGCTCACCTTCATCACCTATTCCGGCGAGGCCAGCGCGCCGATCGGCGGCACCTACACGCTGAACTCAATCGCCGCGGTGGTGATCGGCGGCACCTCGCTCTACGGCGGCAGCGGCGGCGTCATCGGCTCGATCTTCGGCGCCTTCATCCTGCGCACCATCGACGACCTGTTGTTCGTCTTCGACCTGCCGCCCTTGTGGCAGCCGTTGTTCCAGGGAGTCGTGCTGCTCTTGGCGGTCAGCATGGGCGCCGCCCGGGTGTTCCGCATCCGCAACCGCCTGGAGCTGTTCCGGTGATGCCCGGCTTCCTGAAGTCGCCCGGTTTCCTGAAATCGATCGACAAACCGGTGGCCATCGCCTTCGGCTTCATCGTGGTCTTGCTGCTGGCCGGCAGCCTCTATTCCAGCAGCTTCCTCTCCGCGACCTATCTCTTGCAGCAGCTCCAGGTCGCCGCCTTCCTGGGCATCGTCGCTTCGGGCGTGATGATGGTGATCCTGCTCGGCCACATCGACCTGTCGATCCCCTGGATCGTCACCGTGGGCGGCATGATGTCGACCGCAGCCGCCGGCTGGGTGGACCCGGCGCTGGCCGTGCCCTTCGGCATGCTCTGCGGGCTCGCCTTCGGGCTGATCAACGGCCTTGGCGTCGCCTTCCTGCGAATCCCCTCGATGATCTTCACCCTGGGCATGAACGCGGTCGCCCAGGGCCTCATGGTGCTCCACACCGGCGGCTTCGCGCCCCAGGACCACGCCACGGACTTCATGCACTGGCTGGCGGTGGACCGGACCTTGTTCGGCATCCCCAACGCGGTCTTCGTATGGCTGATCGTCGGGCTGATCCTGGTGTTCATCCTGAAGCGCACGCCCTTGGGCCGCTACATCTACGCGATCGGCAATCAGGAGGGCGCGGCCTACCTCTCGGGCGTCAACACCCGGGCGGTGATCGTCGCTTGCTTTGCCATCAGCGGCACCTGCAGCGCCCTGGCCGGGGTCCTGCTGGCGGGCTATTCCACCAAGGGCTACCAGGCCATGGGCGATCCCTATCTCCTGCCGGCGATCGCCGCGGTGGTCCTGGGTGGCACCCACATCCTGGGCGGCCGGGGCAGTTTTCTGGGCACCGTGGCCGGGGTCATCCTGATCAGCCTCTTGCAGAGCATCCTCTCGGTCATGCAGATGCCCGAGGCCGGCCGCCAGGTGATCTACGGCTCGGTGATCATCTTCATGCTCCTGGTCTACGGCCGCGGCCAAAAAGTGCAGGGCTAGCCGCGCCCCAAGGGAAGGTGCTCTAAGGAGCAAGCCCGCCTCGGCGATAGGGCCGGGACCACCATGGGGAGTGCCTGGATGTCTGATACCGAGAGTGTGCCGGCCTTCACCCAGCTGGCCGACCGCAGCGGCCGGGGCACGGCCACATTGGTCGTCCTGGCGGCGGCGACTTTGGCCG
>SMVA01111951.1_pt1 | contig 10323 bp, 10 predicted proteins | sample 2456451 | NCBI WGS metagenome assembly SMVA01 (sample SAMN11095933, study PRJNA526329) | marine sediment metagenome | biome: Marine sediment; feature: Surficial sediment; material: Deep marine sediment; isolation source: Hadal surficial sediment | place: Pacific Ocean | collected 2014-05 | depth...
AAGGCAGGTTACAAGGAAATTAACACGCCTGAAATCGTAGATATCAGCCTGTGGCAGAAATCGGGACACGCTGATAAGTTCATGGAAAATATGTTTATCACCGAGTCGGAAAATCGCACCTATGCGATTAAGCCGATGAACTGTCCCTGTCACATCCAGGTGTATAACCAGGGGTTGCACAGCTATCGCGATTTACCCTTGCGATTGTCGGAATTCGGATCCTGTCACCGTAATGAACCATCAGGCGCCTTGCATGGCCTGATGCGGGTTCGCGCATTCACACAGGATGACGCACATATTTTCTGCACACCGGACCAGGTGCAACGAGAAGCTGCATCATTCCTCGACCTGCTATACAGCGTGTATAGCGATTTCGGGTTTGAGGAAGTGATGGTGGAGTTGTCTACACGTCCCGAAAACCGGATTGGCGAAGATGCGCAATGGGACCAGGCAGAAGAGGCTCTGGCTGCAGCATTGAACAGTTCAGGTGTTGAATGGAAAGAAAACCCGGGTGACGGTGCGTTTTACGGTCCCAAGATTGATTTCTCACTCAAGGACACCATCGGCCGGATCTGGCAGTGCGGCACCCTGCAGCTGGATTTCTTTATGCCTGAGCGATTGGGGGCCAGCTATATTGCCGAGGACAGTTCAAAGCAGACCCCGGCAATGTTGCATCGTGCCATACTGGGTTCACTTGAGCGTTTTATAGGAATATTGATCGAAAACTACGGTGGACGCATGCCGCCATGGTTGGCCCCGGTACAGGCCGTTGTACTCAATATTACCGACCGTCAGGACGAAACTTGCAAAAAAATAGCCGAATCCCTTGAAAATAAAGGTTTCAGAGTCGATTTAGACTTGAGAAACGAGAAGATCGGCTTTAAAATCCGCGAGCACACTTTGCAGCGGGTTCCTTTTTTGCTGGTAGTAGGCGACCGGGAGGTCGAAGAAGGCACTGTTGCCGTGCGTACCCGCGAAGGTGAAGACCTTGGCAGCATGCAGCTTGATGACTTCGCTGTACACTTGCAGGGTGAAATCGCCCGGCGGGGAAAACTGGATTCATAACTGGAGAGAACAAGATCGCAGCAAAAAAAGAAACAAGGCGTAACGGGGACATAATTGCGCCGGAAATCAGAGTTATTGATAAAGACGGTGAACAAGCCGGAATAATGCAAGTTGAAGATGCGCTTGCGCTGGCGGCAGAAGACGGGCTCGATCTTGTAGAGATTGCGCCAAATGGTGAACCCCCGGTATGCCGGATCATGGATTTTGGCAAATACAGGTTTGAGCAGGCCAAGAAGAACCAGGCTGCTAAGAAGAAACAAAAGGTAACCCACGTCAAGGAAGTCAAATTCCGGCCGGGTACCGATGAAGCAGATTACCAGGTAAAGATGCGCAATGTGCGCCGCTTTATCGGCGAAGGCGATAAGGTTAAAATTACGCTGCGGTTTCGTGGTCGTGAAATGGCACACCAGGAACTGGGTGCACAAATGCTTCAGCGAATCAGGGATTCTCTGGAAGAGGAAGTAATAGTTGAACAATGGCCCAAAATGGAAGGCCGCCAAATGGTAATGCTGGTCAGTCCAAAAAGGCACTGATCAATATAGTTTTAAAGAAGCGATGCTGAGCTACAAAGAGTCAGCGAGGCCAAAAAAAGTCTCAAGGCCGCTTAGACATCGTAAATGAAAAGGTCCAATGAGGACCAATAGGAGAAATACCATGCCCAAGATGAAGACCAATCGGGGTGCGGCCAAGCGTTTCAAGAAAACCGCTTCAGGTGGTTTCAAACGCGGACACGCATTCAAGAGTCATATCCTCACCAAAATGAAGCAAAAGCGTATTCGCAGGCTTCGCCGCACCGACATGATCAGTGCTGCGGACAAAAAGACTGTTAGACGTTTATTGCCGTATGCATAAGGGAGGATTGAAAAATGGCTAGAGTTAAAAGAGGTGTCCAGGCCCGTGCCCGGCACAAAAAAGTACTAAAAGCAGCAAAGGGTTATTACGGTGCCCGGCGCAAAGTTTTCAGAGTTGCCAAGCAGGCAGTTATCAAGGCTGCGCAGTATTCATACCGCGACAGGCGTAACCGTAAGCGCATGTTCCGTCGTCTTTGGATCATACGAATTAATGCTGCAGCCCGCCAGTTTGATCTGTCCTATAGCCGCTTCATGGATGGCCTGAACAAAGCTGATATCGAAGTGGATCGCAAAGTGCTTGCCGATCTTGCCGTGCATGATATTGCGGCTTTTGGTGTACTTACAGAAAAGGCCAAGGCTGCCCTGGTTTAATCAAACTGGTTGTTTGATTGCTGGTTATTTGTTTACCGGTAATTTGATTACCAGTTGTTTGATTACTAAAGGGAAGGGCCCTGTTGGACTACATGGGCTCTTCCCTTTTTTCATTGAGGATTTTGAGTGGAGTCAGTTGACAACATTGTGAAGCAAGCCCGTGAGGAGGTTGCCGATTGCGACGACCTGCAACAACTGGATGAAATCCGGGTACGTTACCTGGGTAAGAAAGGCCAGGTGACGGCGCTGTTAAAAACCCTGGGCAGCATCGATGCTGATAAACGCAAGGCTTTTGGGCAGGCAATTAATGCTGGAAAAACAGCAGTAACAGATCTCATTGGCTTAAAGAAAGCTTCACTTGAAGCCGCCCGTCTTGAGCAGCAACTGGCTACTGAGAAAGTTGATATCACCTTGCCGGGCCGAGGCCAGGACCGTGGCGGCTTGCATCCTGTTACACGTGCAATGCAGCGAATCATTGAATTATTCGGTCAGCTTGGATTTGATGTCGCGACCGGCCCCGAAGTTGAAGACGATTATCATAATTTTGAATCATTAAATTTCCCTCCGCATCACCCGGCAAGGGCGATGCACGATACTTTTTACTTCGGCGACGGGCGCCTGTTAAGAACCCATACTTCCCCCGTTCAGATTCGGGAAATGCTCAAACTCGGTGCGCCAATTCGTATCATCGCGCCGGGCAAGGTCTACCGCAGTGACTACGACCAGACCCACACACCCATGTTCCACCAGGTGGAAGGGCTGTTGGTTGGTGAGAAAGTGTCCATGAGCGATCTCAAGGGTGTATTGCAGGAATTTGTAAATGCCTTTTTTGAAACTTCAATGGGCATGCGTTTCCGTCCTTCTTATTTTCCGTTTACCGAGCCTTCAGCTGAAGTGGATATCGCCTGGGACAAGGGCGATGGTTCTACACCAGGGTGGCTTGAAATCCTGGGTTGCGGGATGGTTCATCCCAAGGTATTAAAGGCCTGTAACATCGATAGTGAGAAATACATAGGTTATGCCTTTGGGATGGGAGTTGAACGACTTGCCATGCTTCGTTATGGCGTTACAGATTTACGCCAGTTTTTCGAAAATGACCTGCAATTCCTGCGGCAATTTCATTGATAAGGAAATCATAAATGCGTTTTTCATATCAATGGCTTAAGCAATGGGTTCAAATTGAACTAGACGCGAACGATCTTGCTGATAAATTAACCGCCGCCGGTCTGGAAGTTGACCAGGTCAGACCGGTTGCAGCGTCATTTAGCGGTGTTTGCGTGGCAGAAATTGTTTCCTGTGAAGCCCATCCTGATGCAGACAAGCTCAAGCTTTGCCAGGTCGATGCCGGAGACGGCGACAAGCAGCAAGTTGTTTGTGGTGCACCAAATGCAAAAGCGGGTATGAAGATACCTTTCGCCCGAATCGGTGCTGAATTGGCTGGGGGCTTCAAAATAAAGAAAGCAAAACTGCGTGGCATTGAGTCCTTCGGGATGGCCTGTTCCGCAAAAGAACTGGGTTTGTCTGATGACCACAGCGGCTTGATGGAATTGCCGGCAGATGCACCATTGGGGATGGATTTTCGAGAATACCTGCAACTGGATGATTTCAGTATTGACCTGGAGCTGACTCCGAACAGGGGTGACTGCCTGGGTATCCAGGGCCTGGCACGAGATGTCTCTGCCATTTGCCATTGTGAGTTTACGCCGGTTGAGATTTTGCCGGTTGAAGCAACGATCAGCGACGAATTTTCAATTGACCTTGAAGATCACAAAGCCTGTCCGCGCTATGCGGGGCGTGTGATTCGCAATGTAAACGTGGATGCAGTAACACCACTGTGGATGGTTGAAGCATTGCGGCGTAGCGGGGTGCGAAGTATCAGTGCGGTGGTAGATATCACCAATTACGTGATGTTGGAGCTGGGGCAACCGATGCACGCCTTTGATCTTGATACTCTCAATGGCGGCATTATTGTCAGGCGTGGCCGGCAGGGCGAGAAACTGGTCTTGTTGGATGAAAAAGAAGTCGACCTGGATGAAAGCCTGTTATTGATCTGCGATGCGAACGGGCCTGTTGCTCTGGCCGGCATCATGGGTGGTCTGCTTACGGGTGTTACCGGGAAGACCTGCAACATATTTTTGGAAAGCGCCTGGTTTGAGCCTGCAGTGATTTCCGGCAAGGCAAGAACCCTGGGTCTGCATACCGATGCGTCACACCGTTTCGAGCGGGGTGTTGATCCAGGTGGTCAGGAAAAAGCGCTTGAACGAATGACACGGCTGTTACTGGATATTACCGGCGGTGACGCCGGTCCGGTAACAATCGCCGAGTCAGCAAAAGATATTCCTGTTCAGAATCCCGTGGCCCTAAGACTGTCCAGGCTTAACCGCGTATTGGGAAGCCAGTTATCTGAATCAGAAGTCACTTCCATACTCGGCAGCCTGGGTATGCAGTTCACAGTCAGTGAAGAGGTTTGGACGGTGACGGCGCCGAGCAGCCGTTTTGACATTGAAATTGAAGAAGATTTGATTGAAGAAGTTGCCAGGATTCATGGCTACGATTCTCTGCCTGCCACTTTACCTGCCGGCGAGATAAGGCTTGCTGCCATCAGTGAACGTGAAGTTGCACTTACACAGATTCGCGAGGCGATGTGTGCCGATGGATACCAGGAGGCCATTAACTACAGTTTCGTGGATTTGAATCTGCTTAAAACGCTCAGCATGGACGCAAATGCGCTGGCGCTGGCCAACCCCATCAGTTCTGACATGAACGTCATGCGAACTTCGCTGTTTCCCGGCCTTTTGACTTCTCTTATACGCAATATCAGGCGTCAACAGGAGAGGGTGCGTTTGTTCGAAACCGGGCTTACATTTGTCCAGCACGAGAAATTGATTGAAACAGACCATATAGGTGCTGTGGTGTGTGGCAATGTAAACCCGGAGCAATGGGGGACAAAATCACGCGAAGTTGATTTTTACGACCTTAAGGGTAGTGTCCAGTCGCTGCTTAATCTGCGGGGAACCGGGGGGTCCTGCGAATTTGTCAGTGCAAAGCATGCCTGGTTGCATCCTGGAAAATCTGCTGATGTGATGGTTGATGGAAAAGTTCTGGGCTGGCTTGGTGCGGTTCATCCCGGTGTACTTGCCGAATTGGAAATCAAACGGTCTGTACTGGCGTTTGAGCTGTCGATTAAAGGAATTTCAAAACGCGAAATACCAAGCGCGAATATTATTTCGCATTTCCCGTCAGTCAGGCGGGACTTAGCTTTTCTGCTACCTGAACAGGTAAAGTACCAACAGGTAAAGGACCAAGTAATAGAAATTGCAGGCCAGCTTTTAGCAGATTTAGTGATATTTGACGTGTTTTCTGGCCAAAATGTTGAAAAAGGTTACAAAAGTTTAGCTATTGGCTTGATTTTACAAGACGTTTCCTGCACTCTTACAGACGAAGTAGTTGATTCTTTAATGCACGAAATCATCGTGGCATTGGAATCAAAATTGAATGCTCAGCACAGAGGATAGACATGTCATTGACCAAGGCAGATATCGCAAATCGCCTGTTCGACGAAGTCGGACTTAACAAGCGCGAAGCGAAAGAATTTGTTGACGCGTATTTTGAGGAAATCAGGGCTTCACTGGAGTCAGGAGAAAACGTCAAACTTTCAGGTTTCGGCAATTTTCAGCTGCGCGAGAAAAACCAGCGCCCAGGGAGAAACCCAAAGACCGGCGAGGAAATACCTATTTCCGCACGCCGTGTCGTTACTTTCCGCCCAGGACAGAAACTGCGTGCGAGGGTTGAAGCTTATGTTGGATCCGGGGATTGAAAAAGACCTACCGCCTATCCCGGCAAAAAGATATTTTACCATTGGCGAAGTAAGTGATTTATGTGGTGTGAAGCCACATGTACTTCGTTATTGGGAACAGGAATTTGAACAACTCAAGCCGGTAAAACGGCGGGGTAATCGCCGCTATTACCAACGTGGTGATGTCATCATGATCCGTCAGATTCGCAGCCTTCTTTACGAGCAGGGCTTTACCATTGGTGGTGCCCGTCAGCAGCTGGAAGGCGAAAATGCGCACAATGATGCGAACCGAAGCCAGCAGATCATTCGCCAGGTTCGCCTGGAGTTGGAACAGGTAATGCAGGTGCTTAAACGATAGCTTTAGCTGCTGGATATAAATAGAAAAGCCGCCTTCGGGCGGTTTTTTATTGGCCTAAGCAGACCGGGTGCGTTAATATGCGCGCCTGTTTGAAGGCGGGGCGTGGCGCAGCCTGGTAGCGCACTACAATGGGGTTGTAGGGGTCGGAGGTTCAAATCCTCTCGCCCCGACCATCAAACAAAAACCGCTTTTAAAGGCGGTTTTTTTATTTTTCGAGCGTTTGCTCGCATTTTCAAGGATAATTCACTTACTTTGATATATATAAAGCCTTGAAACCAGGTCCAGTTGGACAGACTTGATAGGTTCAAGGTGGAGAGTCATTAATGAAGACAATCGATAATCTTTTGCGCACCATGCCCGATATCGCCAACGAAGCCCATGCTGATGTAGCAGGAAAACTCGAGTGGGTCGGCATGAATGAGATCGAAGTGCCGGTGCGTATCGAAGACGAGGCAGGTAACCTGGTTCAATCGACCGCGGTTGTGACAGCATATGTAAATCTCATCGATCCTGATGTGCGTGGAATTCATATGTCACGTTTATATTTGCATCTCGATCAGGCGTTTCGAGACCGGCCGTTGACACCATGCACATTACGGCAAATTCTTCGGAATTTCCTCGACTCACATGAAGGGCTTAGCGACCGTGCACTTGTTCGTGTGGATTTTGATTACGTGATTCGCCGCAAGGCACTGACCAGTGATAACGAAGGCTGGCGTCGTTACCCGGTATCAATGATAGGCATTCTCGAAGGGCAGGACTTTAGCCTTGAAATGGGCCTTGAGGTTTTGTATTCGAGCACCTGTCCGTGTTCGGCTGCATTGGCACGCCAATTGATACAAGAGCAGTTTCAGAAGGATTTCGACGAGAATGAAGTTGTCAGTTTTCGCCGTATCCACGAATGGCTTGGTAGCGAGCAGGGTATTTTGGCTACACCACATAGCCAGCGCAGCGCTGCTGAATTACGCGTGAGGTTACTGCCGACATTTCAGATGTTCCCGATTATTGAATTGATTGACCTGGTCGAGGGCGCTCTGAAAACGCCTGTGCAGGCAACGGTCAAACGTGAAGATGAGCAGGAATTCGCTTTGTTGAATGGCTCAAACCTGATGTTTTGTGAGGACTCTGGCCGGCGCATTCAAACAGCACTGAATACGGACGATCGTATTCTTGATTTCTGGGCACGTTGCACGCACTACGAGAGTCTGCACCCGCATAATGCTGTGTCGGTGATTACCAAGGGTGTTGACGGTGGTTACGTCGCAGGAGCCGGCGCGCCGGTACGTCTGGAACATTCCAGCAGTTAATCGACACCGGTTAATCGACCCGGCTAGTTAGTTCGAAAAGTACCGGCGGGTGTTTCTGAAATATCAGGCAGTAAAGGGCGGGGGTTAACCCGCTTATTCAACCAGTTCATGCGCCAATCCAGGTGCGGGCCGCTGGCGCGGCCGGTTGAGCCAATTCGCCCAATTGCATCCCCCTGTTCAATCGTTGTGCCCACTTCAACCAGGATTTCGCTCAGGTGCAGGAATGTTGAAGACAAGCCCTGTCCATGATCCAGAATAATCGTGCCGCCAGAAAAATACATATCCGGATGTGCAAGGGTTATCACCCCATCTGCCGGTGCACTGACCAATGTTCCCGTAGGAGCCGCTATATCCAGCCCATAATGTGGTCTGCCCGGTTCACCGTTCAGAATTCTCTGGCTGCCATAAACACCGCTGATGCGTCCCGTCGCCGGCCATGCAAAGCCGCGTGTATAGCCTGTGTGTATGAATCGCTGCAGCCGGGCGTTAATGACCATTTGGGTTTCCATCCGGATTCGTTCTGCAGCAGCAGGATCCGGCTTGACGGTATGAGGCGGCAGGCCATCAACCCGTTCAATGGAGTATTCCCTGGATATAACTGCCAGTTCCAGTGTTTCGACTGACCCGTCACTTGAAACAAGTTCAAGATGCCTGGTGCCGGTTTCATCACGTCCAAAACCAATCACAAAATGTCCATCGTCAGAAACAGCTACAGGCGACTGGTCCAATCTAACCCGGGTCCCAGGTGCGGCGCTTCCGAACATCAGTCCGCCTTGTACGGGCGTTCCTTCTAATTCAACTGCATGAACTGGCGCCGCCATAAAAAAGATGGTCAGCAATATCGAAACAAGCCTCATTGACTAAAAGAGAATTTTGAGTGATTGCCCTGGGCGAATTATCGTGCCTTGTTGCAGGCCATTCCAGCGGATCAGGTCGTTGAGTCGTACCTTGTATTTACGGGCGATGCTCCAGAGTGAATCACCGCTTTGAACAGTATGTTGCGAGATTCCAGCACCGCGTGAAGCGATCGGGGCAGGGCTGTGAAAAACAACAATAGTTTGTCCGGCACGCAGGCTGCGGGGATCGTCGATCTTATTCCACGACTGCAGATCCCTGGTCTTAACGCCATATCGCTGTGCAATAACTGACAGGCTTTCACCCGGAGCTACACGATGGGTAACCCGGTCGGCTGCGATCAGGCCTGCCTGTAAGCGTTGCAGCTCATTTGCTGCAACAGCATAAAGCGGATCGATAATTAATTGTTCATCACGGGGCAGCCTGATTTTTTGGCCAATCCTGATCATATCCCCATCGAGCTCATTGGCCGAGCGAATAACAGCAAGCGGTACTTTATGGTATTGGGCAAGTGCGGAAAGGGTATCACCGTTTTTAACGATAACCTGGTCCCATTTCATCAGGCTGTCAGTACCAATTTGTGCCAATCGTTGTTGCAATTTCTCTGCGCCTTCAATCGGGAGAATTACACGGTATGGCCCATCCGGCGAGGTTGCCCACCGGTTATAACCTGGGTTCAGGGAGAATATAATGTCGATATCAACGCCACTGAATTGCGAAATTAAAACCAGGTCTGCCTGTAACTCCAGATCGACTGCAGCGATGACCGGTTTATCCATCGTGACCGGTATCTCAAAATCATATTGGGCTGGATCGCGAAACAGGCAGGTCAGACCAAGCAACTTGGGAACATAACCACGGGTTTCACGAGGGAGTGAAATATTCCAGAAATCAGCCGGCTTGCCGCTTGCCAGGTTACTCTTTACCCGGCGGGCAACACGATTCTCACCCGAGTTATAACCAGCTAACGCCAGTAACCAGTCACCTTCAAACTTTTTGTGCAGCATGGTGAGGTAATCGAGCGCAGCATGGGTTGCCGCCCAAACGTCTCTGCGCCCGTCATACCACCAGTTTTGTTTGAGCCCATAACTGCGGCCGGTAGAGGCGATAAACTGCCAGGTACCCATCGCACGGCCGCTGGAATATGCAAAAGGATCGTATGCAGATTCAACGATGGGCAATAATGCCAGTTCCCCGGGCATACCGCGTTTTTCGAGCTCTTCAGCAATGAAATATATCCACGGTTGTGCCCTTTTGAGCACACGCGCCATATATTCCGGTCGATCTGCATACCATTGGGCCCAGTTCCTGCTGATCTCATGATCCGAACACTCGGGTAGTGCAAAGTTGTGAACCAGGCGTTCCCAGACATGCGGATGAATATGCAGTTGGGTTTCATCTGTGGTTTCAACGATTACAACTTCTGACTGTTCAGGAATGAATAAATGGCTATCGATGCTTTCACCCGAACCGGTCGGAAGCGCAATATTGGTTTGCACCGGCTCCTGGATCTTAGGCGCAGGAACAGGCTGTGTGCCTGTCGTGGCACAGCTTGAAAGCACTAAAGTTAGTACGGGGATGATCCAACGGGGCGACACATTGACTCCGGGTTTATTGTTTAACCGCGTATTATGAAGGCTGAACGAGGAGGGTCAAGTAAAAACGCAAAATACGCTTGGCTCAAAACCGGTCTTTCATGGTCCGAATTACCGCTAAAGT
>SMVA01058849.1_pt1 | contig 10321 bp, 10 predicted proteins | sample 2456451 | NCBI WGS metagenome assembly SMVA01 (sample SAMN11095933, study PRJNA526329) | marine sediment metagenome | biome: Marine sediment; feature: Surficial sediment; material: Deep marine sediment; isolation source: Hadal surficial sediment | place: Pacific Ocean | collected 2014-05 | depth...
CGTTCTTGCCCACCACGAAAGCAGCCAGCACGCCGCCCACCATGGCCATCAGCGAATTGATCGCCACCAGCCCGGTCACCGACTCCAGGCTTTGCGCGCTCATCACGTTGAAGCCGAACCAGCCGACCACGAGAATCCACGACCCCAGCGCCAGGAACGGCACGTTGGACGGTGGAATGCCGATCATGCGCCCGTCGTCGCGGTAGCGGCCCTGGCGCGCGCCGAGCAGGATCACCGCGGCAAGCGCGATCCAGCCGCCCATGGCATGGACCACGATGGAGCCGGCGAAGTCGTGGAAAGGGAAGCCGAAGGTGCTTTCCATCCAGTCCTGCAGGCCGAAGCGCCCGCCCCACACCATGCCCTCGTAGAACGGATAGATCACGCCGACGATGACGGCCGAGGCGATCGCCTGGGGGCCGAAGCGCGCGCGCTCGGCGATGCCGCCCGAGATGATCGCCGGAATCGCGGCGGCGAAGGTCATCAGGAAGAAGAACTTGACCAAGTCGTAGCCGCTGTGACCGAAGCTGTAGCCCGCGCCGGCCGCCGCGCCGGTCAGCACCGTGGCGTTGGCCAGGAAGTTGGTGCCGTAGGCGACCGTGTAGCCGATGAAAAAATAGGCCACCGTGGAGACCGACAGGTCGACCAGGATCTTGACCAGCGCGTTGACCTGGTTCTTGCGCCTGACCGTGCCGACTTCGAGAAACGCGAAGCCGCAATGCATGGCCAGCACCATCACCGCGCCCATCAGGACGAAAAATACGTCGCCGCCCGCCTGGACCTTGTCCATGACGCCCCTCCGCTTGTCCAATTTTCATACTGACGGTATCAAGAACCGTGCCGGTCGCCGATCCAGGACCAAGTCTTTGAAAAATAGTCTTTTTTAGAAGACGGCGCGTGGTTCGGATACTCCGTGCGCGCCCAAAATAAAGGCAGTTATCGGCGCGCGCCCAATCTTTCGGCAGCCCCGCGCGGCACTGGCGGCCACAGTTTTTTTGTCACCCCGGAATGCCCGCCAGGGCATATCCGGGGTCCATCTCGCCAGCGGCGCGCATGGACCCCGGCTCTCCGCAAAGCCTGTCCTCGCGAAAGCGGGGGCTCCGGCCGGGGTGATGGGGGGGCCGACTCGCTTATCCGCGCAATTCGCCGCCGGTGACCTTGGCGACCTGGGCGACGATGGCGTCGCAGATCGCCTGGATATCCGCGTCGGTCAGCGTGCGCTCGAAGGGCCGCAAGGTGACACTGAGCGCCATGGATTTGCGGCCCTCGGGCACGCCTTCGCCGGTATAGACGTCGAACAGGCCGAGCGCCGTGAAATCCACCTTGTGGGGGCCCTTGCCGCTGAGCGCGCGCACCGCGCCGAGCAGTTTTTCCGCGCTCACCGCGTCGTCGACCACGAAAGCGAAATCACGCTCCACGGCCGGATAATCGGACACCTTGGGCACCGGGCGCGCCGTGGCCGCCTTGGCCTTGCGCGCGGGAAGATTGTCGAGCACCACTTCGAAGCCGACCAAAGGCCCCGTCACGTCAAGCGCCGCGAGGACAGCCGGATGCAGCTCGCCGAACTGGGCGAGCGCGTTTTTGGGCCCCAGGCGGATCACGCCGGAACGGCCCGGGTGATACCAGTCCGGCGCGTCCTGGGTGACCGTGAACCGGTCCACGGGCGCGCCCAACGCCGCCAACACCGCGAAGGCGTCGGCCTTGGCGTCGAAGGCGTCGACCGCGCGTGGCGCCTCCAGCCAGTGGCGTGGCCCGGTGTTGCCGCGCCGCGCGCCGCCGGCGACGGTGGCCTGGCCTTCGGGCGTGTCGTCGGCGTAGATCGGGCCGACTTCGAAAAACCCCAGGTCGTCGAAGCCGCGCGCCACGTTGCGCCCGATCGCGGCGATCAGGTTGGGCAGCAGCGAGGGACGCATGTCGGTCAGCTCGGCGCTGATCGGGTTGTCGAGCTTGAGCTCGGGCGCGCCGCCGCCGAACGTGTTGGCCTCGGCCCCGCCAAGGAACGACCAGGTCACGCATTCGTCGAGGCCGCGCGCCGCCAGCACGCGCCGCGCCAGGCGGACGCGGCGTTGGCTTGGCGTCACCGCCGGTTGGGGAAGCGCGCTCTCGCGTGGCATCGAGACCGGCGGGATCGCGTCGTAGCCCTTGACGCGGAGCACTTCCTCGACCAGGTCCGCCTCGCCGTCGATGTCGGCGCGCCACGACGGCACCGAAACGTCGAGGCTCTCGCCGTCGCCGGCGCACTCGAAGCCAAGCGCGCCCAGAATCGCGCGGCATTCGTCTTTCGCCACGTCGAGCCCGCCCAGCGCGTGCACGCGCGTGGGCCGGAAAGGCACCGCGCGGTCCCAATCGGGCGCGGCGCCGGCGAACACCGGCACGCTGGCCTCGCCGCCGCACAGATCCAGGATCATGCGGCTGGCGAGCTCCATGCCGGGCTCGGCGCCGGCCGGGTCGACGCCGCGCTCGAAGCGGTGGCGGGCGTCGGAAACGATGTTGAGCTTGCGCCCCGTCGCCGCCGTGCGCACCGGGTCGAACAAGGCGGATTCCAGAAACACATTGACCGTATCCGCCGTGCAGGCGGTGCTTTCGCCGCCGATCACGCCGGCCAATCCGACCGGCCCGTCGTCGTCGGCGATCACGGTCATGGCGTCGTCCAGCGTGTAGGTCTTGTCGTCCAGCGCCGCCAGGGTCTCGCCGCGCGACAGGCGCGCGTGGATGCCGCCGGCCAGCGCGTCGGCGTCGAACACGTGCAGCGGCCGGGCGCGGTCCAAGGTCACGTAGTTGGTGATATCGACCAGCGCCGAGATCGGTCGCAGGCCGACGGCCGAGAGTTGGCGGCGCAGCCATTCCGGGCTTGGCCCGTTTTTGATGCCGCGGAAATAACGGCCGACGAAATAGGGGCAGGCGTTTGCAGTGTCCGCGTCGAAGGCGAGGCGCACCGAGATCGGGCTGTCGAAGCCGCCCGGCACCGTCTCGATATCCGGCGTGACCAGCGTGCCCAGGCCGGCGGCGGCGAGATCGCGGGCGATGCCGAGCACGCCGAAGCAATCGCCGCGGTCGGGCGTGATGGCCAGGTCGATGACCGGATCGTCGAGCCCGGCGAGCGCGGCGAATGGCATGCCAACCGGCGCGTCGTCGGGCAGTTCGATGATCCCCTCGTGGTCCTCGCTCAGGCCCATTTCCTTTTCCGAACACAGCATGCCGTGGCCGGTGACGCCGCGAATCGCGCGCGTCTCAAGGGTGATGCCGGTGCCGGGAATATAAGAGCCGATCGGCGCGAACACGCCCTTCATGCCGGCCCGCGCGTTGGGCGCGCCGCACACGACTTCGAGAATTTCCACCCCCGTGTTGACCTTGCACACCTTGAGCCGGTCGGCGTTGGGGTGTTGGGTCGCTTCCTCGACGTAGCCGACGATGAACGGCGCCAGGTCCTTGGCGCGGTCGATCACCGCCTCGAGTTCGAGGCCCAGCATGGTCAGGCGGTCGGTGATGGTGTCGAGATCGGCGTCCGTGTCGAGATGCCGGCGCAGCCAGGACAAGGTGAACTTCATCGCTCGGCCGCGCTCAGCGACTCAGGCCCTGGCCCAGGGTGGGCATGTCGAGCGGGGAAAAGCCGTAATTGTCGAGCCAGCGTTTGTCGCTGTCGAAAAAGCCGCGCAAGTCTCGGATGCCGTATTTCAGCATGGCGATGCGGTCGATGCCCATGCCGAAGGCGAAGCCCTGGTATTCGCGCGGGTCCAGTCCGCAGTTCTCCAGCACCTTGGGGTGGACCATGCCGCACCCCAGTATCTCCATCCAGCCATCGGTGTCGCCGCCCAGGTGGCCCATGCGGAACGCGCCGCCCTGCGACGAGTAGCCGATATCGACCTCGGCCGAGGGCTCGGTGAACGGGAAATAGCTTGGCCGGAAACGCAGCGGCAGGTCGGAAACCTCGAAGAAGGCGCGCGTGAAATCGATCAGGCAGCCCTTGAGATGGCCCATGTGGGTGGCCTCGTCCACCACCAGCCCCTCGAGCTGATGGAACATGGGCGTGTGGGTCATGTCGTAATCACAACGATAAGTGCGGCCCGGAATGATGATGCGGTGCGGCGGCGGGCTGGCCATCATGGTGCGGATCTGCACCGGCGAGGTATGGGTGCGCAACAACAACCGGGTGCCGTCGTCCTTTTGCGGGAAATAGAACGTGTCGTGCATCTGCCGCGCCGGATGTTCGGGCGGGATGTTGAGCGCGGTGAAATTATGCTGGTCGGTCTCGATATCGGGGCCCTCGGCCACGGTGAAGCCCATGTCGGCGAAAATCTCGGTGATTTCGTCGAGAACCTGGGAAACCGGATGGATCGTGCCGAGGGCCGCGGGACGCGCGGGCGCGGTGACATCGATGCGCTCGCCGGCCAGCCGGGCGTCCAGCGCGGCCGCCTCCAGCGCCGCGCGGCGGGTCTCGATGGCTTGGTTGAGCTCGGCCTTGAGACCGTTGAAGGCGGGACCGGCGGTCTGGCGTTGCTCGGGCGTCATCTTGCCGAGCCCGCGCATCAGTTCGCTGACGCGGCCCTTTTTGCCCAGCGCCGCGACGCGCACCTTCTCAAGGCCGTCGAGGTCGGCGGCGGCCGCGATGGCGCCAACGAATTCGCGCCTGATTTCCTGGGTGAGCCTGTCCGTGTCCATGTCGCCCGTCCGCGAAAAAGCGGCGTGTCTCCGGCGAACGTCCCTCGTTTGGAAGCGGCCGTCAGGCCGCGCCCAGCGCCGCGCGCGCCTGCTCGGCCAGCGTCTTGAAGGCGTCCGGCTCGCGCACCGCCAGATCCGCCAGCACCTTGCGGTCGAGGCCGATGCCGGCCTTGGACATGCCGTGCATGAACTGCGAATAGGTCAGGCCCAATTCGCGGGCGCCGGCGTTGATGCGTTGGATCCACAGCGCGCGGAAATTCCGCTTGCGCACGCGCCGGTCGCGATAGGCGTATTGGCCGGCCTTTTCGACCGCCTGGCGGGCCACCCGGATGGTGTTCTTGCGCCGGCCGTAATAGCCCTTGGCGGCCTTGGTGACTTTCTTGTGACGGGCGTGGCTGGTCACGCCTCTTTTTACACGAGCCATATGGTCCTCAGCCGTTGCGCAGGAAGTTGCGTTTAACGATGCGCGCGTCGGGGGCCGACATCATCGACGAGCTACGCTTGTTGCGGATGAACTTTTTGGTGCGCTTGATCATGCCGTGACGCTTGCCCGCGTGGTTCATGCGCACCTTGCCGGTGCCGGTCAGGCGGAAACGCTTCTTGGCGCTGGCCTTGGTCTTCAGTTTCGGCATGGTTTGCTCTCCGGTCGCGCCCCGCGCGAGAGGCGCCGGTTATAACGGCAGCCCCCAGCCTTTGCAAGGGGCCGCGACCGACACGCGTTCAAGTGGCCTCGCGGCTCAGCGTGGCGCCATCACCATGGTCATCTGGCGGCCTTCGAGCCGGGGGAACTGTTCGACCTTGCCGATTTCCTCAAGCTCGTCGCGGACCCGCATCAGCACGTCCATGCCGCGTTCCTGATGGGCCATCTCGCGGCCGCGGAAACGCAAGGTCACCTTGACCTTGTCGCCGTCGCCCAGAAACTTGGTGACGCTGCGCATTTTGACGTCGTAGTCGTGCTGGTCGATGTTGGGGCGCATCTTGATTTCCTTCACCTCGAAGGTCTTTTGTTTCTTGCGCGCCTCGTTGGCCCGTTTCTGGGCGTCGTATTTGAACTTGCCGTAATCGAGAATCTTGCATACCGGCGGGTCGGCGTTGGGCGATATCTCGACCAAGTCTAGACCCACCTCCTCGGCCCGTTCCCGCGCTTCCTCCAGCGGGACGACTCCGGCCATCTCGCCGTCGGCGTCGACCAGGCGAACCGGAGAGACCGTAATCTGGTCGTTTGTGCGCGGTCCTTCCCGGACCGGTGGGATTGGTGCATGGAATCTGGCGATCTATCGATCCTCCTATTTTGGTTGGCCGGTCAACCCAGACACAGCCTTACATACGCGCCCTCCCGCTCCGCCCGATCGGGCAAAACGGCGGGGACGACTTGGTCCTCTAGGCGGCGGGTTCCACCGCCTCTTGTGAAATTCTAGTGACAGCCTCGCTCAACGCAAGAACTTCCTGGTCCTTGCCGCCGAGCCGGCGCAGCGACACGGTGCGGTCCTCGGCCTCGCGGCGGCCGATCACCATCATCACCGGTATCTTGGCGAGAGAATGCTCACGAACCTTAAAATTGATCTTTTCATTGCGAAGATCAAGGGCGCCGCGCAGCCCGACCTTGTCAAGCGCGCTTTTGACTTCGGCCGCGAATTCGTCGCCATCGCTGGTGATGGTGGCGACGACGACCTGCACCGGGGCCAGCCACAGGGGCAGGCGACCGGCGTAGTTCTCTATCAAAACCCCAATGAAACGCTCGAACGAGCCCAGGATGGCGCGGTGCAGCATGACGGGCCGGTGCTTGGCGCCGTCGCGGCCGACATAGCTGGCGTCGAGCCGTTCGGGCAGGACGAAATCGACCTGCAAGGTGCCGCATTGCCAGTCGCGGCCGATCGCGTCGCGCAGCACGAATTCCAGCTTGGGTCCGTAAAACGCGCCCTCGCCCGGATTGAGGCTGTAGTCCAGCCCCGTGGCGGTGACCGCCTCGATCAGCGCGGCCTCGGCCTGGTCCCACACCGAATCGGCGCCGGAACGAAGCTCGGGGCGGTCGGAAAACTTGACCACCACGTCGTCGAAGCCGAAATCGCGGTAAATCTCGATCAACAACTCGCAGAAGGCCACGGTTTCCGACGTGACCTGGTCCTCGGTGCAGAAAATATGGGCGTCGTCCTGGACGAAGGCGCGCGCCCGCATCAGCCCGTGCAGCGCGCCCGACGGCTCGTTGCGGTGGCACGAGCCGAACTCGGCCATGCGCAGCGGCAGGTCGCGGTAGCTTTTCTGGCCCTGGCGGAAGATTTGCACGTGGCACGGGCAGTTCATCGGCTTGAGCGCCAGCACGCGGCCCTCGGATTCGGCGGTGAACATGTGCTCGCCGAACTTCTCCCAGTGGCCCGACGCCTCCCACAGCGAGCGGTCGACCAGTTGCGGCGTGCGCACCTCCTCGTAGCCGGCTCTCTCCAGCTTGCGCCGCATGTAGCCCTCGACGGTGCGGTAAAGTTGCCAGCCCTTGGGATGCCAGAACGCGCTGCCCGCCGCCTCTTCCTGGAAATGGAACAGGTCCATTTCGCGGCCCAGGCGGCGGTGGTCGCGCTTTTCCGCCTCTTCCAGGCGGTGCAGATAGGCCTTGAGCTCCTTCTCCGTGACCCAGGCGGTGCCGTAGACGCGCTGCAGCATTTCGTTGCGGCTGTCGCCTCGCCAATAGGCGCCGGCCAGCTTCATCAGCTTGAACGCCTTGCCCAGCTTGCCGGTAGAGGGAAGGTGTGGACCCCGGCACAGGTCCGTGAAGCCGCCCTGTTTGTAGATGGTGATGACCTCGCCGTCGGGCAGATCCCGGACGATCTCGGCCTTGTACGTCTCGCCGACGCCGGTGAAGTAGCGGATCGCCTCGTCGCGCTCCCACACCTCGCGGGTGATCGGCTCGTCGCGGTCGACGATCTCGCGCATGCGCCGTTCCATCGCCTCGAGGTCGTCCGGCGTGAACGGCTCCTTGCGCGAAAAGTCGTAATAGAAGCCGTCCGCGATGACCGGGCCGATGGTGACCTGGATGTCGGGCCACAGCTCCTTGGCCGCCTCGGCCAGGACGTGCGCCGCGTCGTGGCGGATCAGCTCAAGCGCCTCGGCGTCCTTGGCCGTGACGATGCTCACGGCCGCGTCGCGCGCGATGGGGAGCGACAAATCGCTAAGTTCGCCGTCGATACGCACCGCCAGCGCCGCCTTGGCTAGGCCAGGCCCGATATCGGCCGCCACCTCGGCGCCGCTCACCGGCCCCGGATAGGTGCGCGTGGTGCCGTCGGGAAGGGTGATCTGTATGGTCTTCAGAGCGGTGTCGTCCAAGAAACGCCTCGTCATGGGGTCGCGAACGCGGCCGGACAATGAAAGCCAAACCCAACCCTGTCAACCCGGTGGGGCGGGGGCGGCGGCGTGATTCGAAAAACACCGACGCACCCGCGCGAAGCGGTCCTAATTGTCGGCTTGCGGGGTGAAAGCGGGTAACTTCAGCCGCGCTTGCGCAGTACCAATATTTACGATATATTGGTAGAAATTGGAGATAAATCTCATGGTCAAAAATACGTCCATTGCCCTTGGCGAGCATTTTCAGAACTTCATCGGCGAGCGCGTTGCAAAGGGGCGCTACGGTTCGGCCAGCGAGGTGGTGCGCGCCGGCCTTCGCTTGCTCGAAGAGCACGAAACGCGGCTCGAAGCGCTCCGGGCCGCCTTGATAGAAGGGGAGGAAAGCGGCCCACCGACAACCTTTGACAGCGACGCTTTTCTCAAGGACATGCGGGAGCGGCATGCCCCGGAAGCCTAGTAATTACAAGCTTTCCCCCCTTGCCCGCGCCGATCTGGAAGAGATTTGGCTCTACACGCTCAAAACCTGGTCGGTGGCCCGGGCCGATACCTAATCATCGGAAACTCGTAAACGCCTTTGAAGCCCTCGCGGCGGGAACGCGGCAAGGCCGGAACGTCGATCATATCCGGCGGGGATATTTTCGCTTGGCCGTTGGCTCGCATTTCATCTTCTACCGGAAATCCGGCAACGGGACCGAAATTGTGCGCGTTCTTCATCAGCGCCGGGATATCGAAAGACATCTTTAGGCAACTCAACACTTCTCCATAAGAAGTGTCAGGTTCCAGTAGTTCGCGGGCTGGTCCGCGGCGGGCCGACAGCCCGCATGCGCCAATGGAATCCAGCGCTTCCGAAACCGTGGGTAGATCGCGCCGAAACGGTCAGTTTACGGACAAGCGCTCGCGCTGACGCGCCAAGTTACTTGCCGGCCGAAATTCCACCTCCCCGCCCTCACCCCGCCTCCTGCCGCATCACGGCTTCCTGGTCCTCGGGGACGTAGAAGTAGGAGCCGGGGCGGAAGTCGTAGCCGAGGTCGCCGAGCAGGCGGCGTTGGCGCGGCGTGCAGCGGTCCAGGACTTGCGCGTGCGGCGCGCCGAAGTCGTAGGAGCGCACGAACATCTGGCAGTAATTGTACAGCAGGGTCTTGCGCGCCCGGCCCGAATTGTTGGGCGCGGGCCCGTGCCACAAAGAATGCGGGAACAGGTAGCAATCGCCGGCCTTGCCGCTCAGTTGCACCGCGCCGGGCGCGTGCGGGTGCGGCATGCGCTCGCGGCCCTCTGGGAAGGGGCGCATGTGGCTGCCGGGAAACAGCGTGAAGTTGCCGTTGTCGGTGCCGTCCACGTCGGTCAGCAGGTACATGGCCTTGATCGCGATCGGCCAGCTTGTCTCCGTCACCCGGACGCGCCGCTGCCCCTGGCCCCCGTCGGTGTGGGTGTAGCCGGCGAAGCCGTCGCCCGAGGCGCGCACGATGGCCTGCGACATGGAGAACTGGATGTAGGGCCCCATGATGTCGAGCACGATATCGAAAATCCCCGGCCGGTCGATCAGGTCGATGAAGGCCTGGTGGTAGGGCAGCAGATCGCGCCGGTCCATGAACGCGCCGAGGTCCGGGTCGGCGTGATCGACCCAGGCATAGTGGCCGAGCGGCATCTGGTCCCGCTCGGGCTCGTAGCCCGGCAACAGGCGGATCCGGTCGATCTCGGCGCGGAAGAAATCGACTTCGTCCGCGCTCAACACGCCCTCGAGCTGAAGATAGCCGTCCACCGCCCATTGCTCGCGCTGTAGATCGGTCAGGGTCCGCGTTACGTTTTGACTCATGATCGCCTCCTCCCGCGCCACAAGAAGATTACCGCATCGGCCAGTGCGAATGGAACGGGAGATATCCGCGCGCTTGCGGGGGCGGTGGAATTGATCGACCATGAGCGCGGCGCGGCGAGATGGGAGAGCGCGAGGCATGACCGAATTTCGAGGCGTCTATACGGCGCTGATTACGCCCATGACGGCCACGCACGAGCTCAACGAGGACGTGCTGCGCAAGATCGTCGAGTTCAATATCGGCGCCGGCATCGACGGATTCTGGGTGGCCGGTGGCAGCGGCGAGAGCATTCTGCTCGACGACGACGAGAACGGGCGCATCGCCGAGATCGTTACCCAACAGAGCAACGGCCGCGCCAAGATCATCATGCATGTCGGCGCGCCCACCACCAAGCGGGCGGCGCGGATGGCCGAGAACGCGGTCCGCGCCGGGGTCGATGCGATCTGCTGCGTGCCGCCGTTCTTCTATCGCTATGGCGACGCGGCGGTGGCCGAGCATTACCGGGTGGTGGCCGCCGCCGC
>SMVA01434512.1_pt1 | contig 10320 bp, 10 predicted proteins | sample 2456451 | NCBI WGS metagenome assembly SMVA01 (sample SAMN11095933, study PRJNA526329) | marine sediment metagenome | biome: Marine sediment; feature: Surficial sediment; material: Deep marine sediment; isolation source: Hadal surficial sediment | place: Pacific Ocean | collected 2014-05 | depth...
GCGCACATGCCGCGAGCAATGGCAGTCTTCAAAATGGCTGGCTATTCGCTCGAAGCGGCAGCGACAGATTACCAGGTTTCTTATCCGATTGCCGAAAGCGTCCTCGACTGGTTGCCGAACGAAGAAAGCCTTGCGTTGACAACAAACGCCATGAAGGAAGCAATTGGTCTCCTTGTTTACAAGTGGCGGGGCTGGATCTGAAATCCGATCCGAACCGGCATTGGCCAATCCAATGATGGTCCTTTCAGGGTGCGAAAACATTCATCAATCGATCAGAGCGACATAAGCCCGCATTCCTCCAAAATAGTCGGAAGACTGGGAAAGTCCTCTACGATATCGGCGCTGAAAGACATCAGTGTGAATGATGTCAAGACCGTTCTGCGATGGCAGTGAGCCGGAACCGGTCGCCACGGCACGAGCTTGGGGATAGTCGAGCAAATATAGGCCAGCATCAGCCTCATCGGGGAACGTTAAATCGGGAATCCCGGCTTATTGTGCTCAATGGAATTCATCGCGGTCTTTGTCCCCCATTACTCCTCCCGGCAAACGATTAACCCGTCGGTTTGTACGTAGCAGTCAAATAGATCGTTATTCTGCCGCTCCAGGAGCGCTCTTGCTGTGTCTGCCACGTGCCATTTGTAGGCGAGTTCCGTGTCGTCCAGCCGCACATAGCGGGCGCGATAGCCGTATCGGGGCCAGGACGGCCGCCGAACGGCTTTTCTCGGCGTCAGCGTGATCATTTCCAGATATCTCAGCGCCGACCAGCCGTGCTTCGCGCCGAACGCAACGCGACACCAGGATGTGCTGCAATCGGAAATCGTCACCGCAGCGCCTCTCGGCATGACCTCAATGACGCGGTATCCGGTCCCGGGGCCCGAGCGCAAATTCAGGTCCACCCTAGCAAAGCCGGGAGAAGCGGCAAAGGAAACTGATGCGACGAGGCTCAAGGATAGAGCGGCGCTCAGGGCGGCAGCGGCTGTTTTCGGGCGCATGGGGCCTCCGGTTCGATCGGCGCGGGTCAAACCCGCAACAAGCTGCAAGGCTACCGTGTCATCAGACATTTTTGAACCCCGTTTATGCGCTTTGCTGCGCCTAAGAGACGAAGCGGCCTTCGCGCAGATTGAACACCATCGTCGTTCGGATTGGCGGGAGTCTTGTCACGTACAGGTAAAGATCAATTGCAGCCTTGAAACCGCGCTCAAGCCGCATAATTGCTCGCCAGATGCATGCTCGCGGTTTGGATCTATCTGACGTCGACCGGGTTGAGCCCGCTCACCCGCTACAAACCTCGAAACCGGGCGCGCCCAGCCTATTTAGAACTGCCCGTAAAATCCGAGGCAGTGGCTGCGTTGCGAGGGATCGGCGATGCGGTTGCAGTAGCCGGCCGCGGAGCTGACTGGCTTCACGGATCCCGCGAACTCCGGACTGTTGGTACCGACGCTGGTGCAGCCAGCGACAAACGCCAGCACGATCAAAGGCAACAGTCTCGTCATGACCTACTCCCCTTGCCACCTGTGCCGGCACGGCAGCGCAGGGTGCGCCGGGGCCAGCATCACGATGGATGTATTAGCCCCAACTTTAGATCGAATTTGAAACTTCGGTTTAACTCTTCGTTAACAAGGTTAATCCTGATCGATTCTCTACTTTTCTTGCGTTTCTTGGTGTCGGTGAATTCCGTTTTCCAGAGCGTTTTCAATCTTCCAAGGGTCGCGTCTCTGAGGTGGTAATGGCGACAGCCGATATTCCTAGATCCACTTTACATCCTGCTGGGTGCAGTCTTGGCGGCCAGACCCTCATTCCCCGGTAAATCCCTGGCGCCGGCAAATAAAAACTTAATAATATCGATTTACGAAGGTGGGACCTTTCCACCGCGTAAGACGAATAAATGACGATCCTGCCAAATAAAGCCCCCTCAAGCCAAGGCTCACGCTTCCTCATCGTAGCCGGAACCCGACCAGAAGCGATCAAGCTCGCGCCAATCTATCTGGCGTTCCGGGAAATGCGGCCGGCGGACACGATACACTGGTGCTCAACCGGCCAGCACACCGACATGCTGGACTCGGTGTTGGAAAATTTCGGCATTCGCGCGGACTACCAATTCCGACTGCTGAGGCCGGACACCACGCTCACCCAGATGGCGGGAACGGCGTTACACGAACTCAATGACGTCATCGAACACTCGCGACCCGACTGGCTGGTCTGCCAGGGCGACACGACGTCAGCCTTTTGTGCCGCGCTCGCGGCGTTCTATTCGGGCGTGAAAGTGGCGCATGTCGAAGCGGGGTTGAGGACCTACGACCTGGCGCACCCTTATCCGGAAGAGGGCAACCGGCGACTCATTGCACCGCTGGCGGATCAGCATTTTGCCCCGACCCTGGCGGCCCGCGACAATCTTTTGACCGAGCGCATTCCGCAAGACATGATCCGGGTCACCGGGAATACCGGCATCGACGCCATGCGCCGGATATTGGAAGCGCCCGAGACGGACCGCCTTAAGGACTTCAAGGCGTGGTTCGAATCCAATCTTGGGTCCCGACGATTTGTCCTGATCACCGGTCATCGCCGGGAGAACTGGGGAGCCGGCCTTGAAAATCTGTGCGCAGCCGTCCGGCAGGTCATGGCGGAGCAGGACGATATTGCCGCGGTCTATCCGCTTCATCTCAATCCGAAGGTGCAGACCCTGGTTGGTAAATGCCTCGGAGGCGAGGATCGCGCCCATCTCATTCCGCCGCTCGACTATCCGGAATTCATATGGCTGATGTCGAGGGCGACGATCATCCTGACGGATTCAGGCGGGATCCAGGAGGAGGCCCCTGCCCTCGGCAAGCCGGTTCTGGTTTTCAGGGAGAAGACGGAGCGGCCGGAAGGTGTTGCCGCAGGCACCGCCAAGCTGGTCGGCACCCGATCGGAAACAATCAGCCACGCCGTTCTCGAGCTTCTGACAGATCAGTCGGCATATGACCGCATGGCAAAAGCTGTTAATCCCTATGGCGATGGCTACGCCTCGGAGCGCATTGTGGCCGACCTCTGCCCGGTGCCTGACGTATATCGTCAGTCGGCAGAGGCAATAATTGAATGCGCAGCTTAGGCGCTAATCGATCTCCGGCTGCATAATCGCACCTTTATGCCGTTGCCCTCGAACAATAACGCTTGCTCGGGTGAAAAGGTGACGGTGACGGTTTCACCCAACATGACCGGACTGTAGCCGCGCTACTCCACCACCACAGTCTCTCCGCTCGCCAATTTGGCATAGACATTGGATGAACCGCCAAGCTGTTCAGCGTCCTGATTAAACGGTTCGTATAGAGCTTTTGAGCGAAGTTTGCAGCGCGCCCGAGGGCACGACTAGTTGCCGCTGTCATTCTCGGTGATTAGGAACTGCAGAATCAGCGTCCGTTGCAGGATGTTCAAATTATCGTCGGAGACCAGGGTCAGGATTGTTCGGCCACGATCGTCCGTGTGCAGGTCGAGCCCCACCATATTGTCGATCTGCTGGCTGATCCCGGCATCAAGGAGAATGTCACCGTCGGCTTCTGAACCCGGAAATATCCGCTCCTTCGCAATCCGCCTCAGCCGCATTTGGATATCAAACCCGGACTGGTAATACCGCTCCAGAAGCATGAGGTCGCCACCGGGCAGGAACCGTGCAGAGGTGATATCGAATCCGTCCCTGCGGCGTATTGTAAAGTGACCGTGCCCGAGGATCCAGGCGTCGATCTTCTCGTCGCGGCGGTAGTCGCTACGTTCGGCGATGACGAGGAGAGCCGCGGCATAGCGTGAATCGGCCGGAAAAAAGGCGGCACTCTCCAGTTGCTGGTTAAGGGGGAGCCGCTTCACCGGTGCCGGAACTCCCAGCACTTCGGGAACCGCAGAGGGATCATTAAGGTCTATTGCAATCAGCAGCCATGCCGGATCGCTCTCCACCGGTATCACAGCGCGTTTCAGATTATTAGGATCAAGGGCGATGTCTTCGGCGTCGGTTAACCCGCTCCTGGATCCGCGTCGCCGCGCAAGAGGCAGGATCGATGCATCAGAAATTCCGACTAGCTGCGCGCCCTCATGACGAAGCGTCATCTCCACCAGATAGCCGCGGTCACCGACTGCTATCGCCTTGCGTCCGCCATCGATGATCGCAATTCCAGACAAGCCGCCAAATCGGCGATCCCGGGAGGAAAGCTCCAGACCGCCGATAAAGGTTAGACTACCGAACGCGGCTTGATCGCTGAAACGAGAAAATCGCTCAATCGGCTGTGCGGTGATCTGGAGCGGGTCGGCGCCGGCGGCGCCACCCAGAGCCGCAAGCGTGAGCGCCATCGATGCGACAATGCGGGTGATCCAGAAGGTCATGACCGCACGATGATCGCAGTGATTCCGGGTGCAAATTTTTCTCCGGGCATCGGAAGATAGATGTCCGCTCACGTCAAACGTGCAGTCGCGACTAATGCCGCGCCAAAAACTACACCTGCCAAATCAGCGCCAAAATCAAGCAATTCGCTTGTGCGTTGGAACCCGGGTTGCACCAGTTCGATTAACCCGCCGAGCATCAAAATACCGGTCACCACAACGATCGCACTCACCCAGCTCCGGCGCCGATACAACGCAAAGACGGCGAGAACACCATAGGCGAGGAAGTGGTTTAGCTTGTCACCTCCGGCAATTTGTTGGACATCGGAAGGCGGCAAGAGTGAAAGGACCACGATACTCAATGCGGCCATTAAGGCAATTTTATCGGAATGGGCGCTCAACAAATTCTTCATGTGCATGATTGTTTTGTTGCTGATCCAACACGGCTTGGCAGTTCGAAGATGCGGACTACATCGCCGATATCAGTTGCCACGACAAGCATGATATTATTCGCCAACCCCCATCTGTGCTAGATTTTAGCCATTTGGTCGACCGACGATGTTGCTGTGTCTCCTATTGGCCACGACCGTCTGAAACTCCGACGAATCCTGAATGAAATTGAAGACGCAGCGAGGAACATGAGGCTCTACCACCTTTGGTGGCACCCCTACAATTTCAGGCGCAACACCAAGCGGAATCTAGCGGATCGGGAGCGAATTCTCCAGCATTTCAGAAAACTTTCATAGGTATACGATATACAGGCCGCGAACATGGATGATATTGGCAAATTGGGTTTATCGGCTTAATTAAGCGGGCATTTTTCGATCCGACGAAGAACCCCCGACAATACCCTTCGTGATTGTGCAGTTCACGCCAAACGGAACGCCAACGTGCCGCCAGCGTGATATCCAGTAGCGATAGAGTAGTGTGGTTGGAAGACGTCTTGATGGCTAAAGTCGCACTGGTTTCCAATTCGGCCTGGAACCTATTCAACTTTCGCCGGCCCGTAATTGAAGCGCTCCTGGAGCGGGGCAATGACGTCATTACCATTGCCCCCGAGGACGGCCACGGTAAGAGCTTAACCGAACTTGGATGCCTGTTCGTCGACACCAAAATCGATCCTCAGGGCTTCAGCGTCGCCAGCGACCTTGGATCGCTTGTCCATCTCAGACAGATTTACACCGTCCACAAACCGGCCGTTGTCATGCATTTCACAATCAAGCCGGTGATCTATGGTACGTTGGCCGCTCGCCTCACCGGTGTACCAACAATCAACACGATCACCGGACTGGGCACTGCATTTATCCGAGAGGGGCTTCTTACCAAGATCGTTGAATCGCTCTATCGGCTTTCTTTACCTGGGCCTCGCCCTGTGGTTTTTCAAAACTTTGATGATCTGGCGCTTTTTAGGCAAAGACGGCTGGTCACCAATAATCCGTGCCATGTTGTTCCCGGTTCCGGTATCGATCTTCGGGAATTTTCCGCTTCACCGCTGCCCAACGGCAATTCAGTCATTTTCCTCGTTATTGCACGTTTGATTCGCGATAAGGGTATCAACGAATTTGTCGAAGCTGCGCGACAGATTAGGCAATGCAATTCACACGCCCGTTTTCGGATCCTCGGCCCCACTGGCGTGGCCAACCGCACCGCCATTGAGAAATCGCAAATCGAGGCTTGGGTCAGGGAAGGCGTCATTGACTATCTTGGCGAGACGGACGATGTCAGACCTCATATCGCCAACGCCAACTGCGTGGTGCTGCCCTCTTATCGTGAGGGAATGCCACGAACGCTGCTTGAAGCAGCGGCTATGGGCCGCCCGGTTATCGCCACAGACGTGACCGGTTGCCGGGATGTGGTGGACAATGGTATCAACGGATATCTGTGTGCCGTAAAAAAGGCTGACGATCTGGCCCTTAAAATGCGGACTTTTATTGACCTCACATCCGCTGAAAGACAGAAAATGGGCAACGCAAGCCGGGAAAAAGCTGAAAGACAGTTCGACGAAAAACGTGTCGTCGATACCTACCTCGACCTGATCGACGCGCAAATTGTCCGGCGGGATTGATTGGTGGATTACTGTCTTTTCGTGCAACGGCGCATTGCGTTCGCCTCACGCCATTCGACGCATCCAGTGTGATCTCACCTCATGAAGCTTACGCCACTCTCCATACCTGATGTCCTGCTCCTAGAACCGAAACAGTATGGCGATGAGCGTGGCTTTTTTTCGGAGGTCTACAATGCGCGAGTTTTTGCAGAGGCCGATCTTTCTTATAACTGGGTCCAAATCAATCACTCCATGTCCCGGGGGAAGAGCACGTTGAGAGGCCTTCATTTCCAGACGCCTCCAAATGCCCAGGCCAAGTTAATCCGCGTGACCCGGGGGGCATTATTTGATGTTGCCGTCGACCTACGTGTCGGTTCGCCAACTTTTGGCGAATGGGTTTCTGTTACCCTCAGTGCCAAGGCCTGGAACCAGGTGTTGATACCCACTGGGTTTGCCCACGGTTACCTCACTCTGGAGCCGGAAACAGAGGTGGTCTACAAAGTCGATGACTATTATGCACCGGAGGCCGATAGCGGTGTGATCTGGAACGACCCTGACCTTGCCATCGACTGGCCGCTAGATGACATTGGGCCGGTCCTATCGGCGAAGGATCGCGGCCTGCCGCGACTGGCCAAGATCGACTCTCCCTTCGCATATGGTGTCTAACCCCATGAAAATTCTCGTCACTGGCGGTTCAGGTTTTATCGGCTCGGCGTTGATCCGGCATCTTATCCGGGATGCGGGCATTGCCGTCGTCAATCTCGACAAGCTGACCTATGCCGCGACCCCGGAAGCGTTGGAGGAATGTTCCCAGAGCGGTCGATACTCCTTTGAACAGGGCGACATTGCGGATCATGGCTTCTTGAAACGCCTATTTGAGTCCCATCGTCCCGATGGAGTCATCCATTTGGCGGCGGAAAGTCATGTTGATCGATCCATCGATGGCCCGGCCGTATTTATCCAGACCAATATCGTGGGAACATCGGTTCTCCTGGATGCCGCGCGCGCATACTGGCGGGACCTGCCTGAGAAAAAAAACAAGCTTTTCCGGTTCCATCACGTTTCAACCGATGAAGTTTTCGGTTCGCTTTCGGAGACCGACCCGGCATTCGACGAGAAAACGCCCTACGCTCCGCGGTCACCTTATTCGGCGTCGAAGGCCTCGTCCGATCATCTCGTTAGGGCTTGGCACGAAAGCTATGGCCTTCCTGTGGTAGTCACGAATTGCTCGAATAATTACGGACCCTGGCAGTTCCCGGAAAAACTCATTCCCGTCATCATCCTGAATGCGATCAACGGCAAACCGCTTCCCGTTTACGGAAAAGGCAGGAACATCCGGGACTGGCTGTTCGTGGAAGATCATGGGGAGGCGATCTGGACCGTTTTTTCCCGTGGCCGGACAGGCGAAACCTATAACATCGGCGGCAGGGCCGAGCGGCGCAATATCGATGTCGTGCACGCCATCTGTGCAATTCTCGACGAACTCAGGCCCAAACCGGACGGGACCTCCTACTCAAACCAGATCAGCTTCGTTGCCGACCGTCCCGGCCACGATCACCGCTATGCCATCGACGGTTCAAAGGTTGAACGCGAGCTGGGTTGGACGCCAACAGTGACGTTCGAGGGGGGGCTTCGAATAACCGTCCAGTGGTTCCTCGACAATGAGACCTGGTGGCGTGCCATCCATCAGAAATCCTATGACGGACAGCGTCTGGGGATTCGTGCCTGATGGCACTAATCGTCGTGATTGGCCGGTCCGGGCAGGTCGCCTCGGAACTTCGCCGCCAACTGCTCCCAAAGGGCTGGTCCCTGATTGCCCTGGGAAGGGACCAACTGGATCTCGTGCGGCCAGAGGATTTCAAGGCGATCCTCGCAGAGCACGAGCCTGATATCCTGATCAATGCAGCGGCCTACACAGCGGTCGATCAGGCCGAAATTGAAGAAGAGCTTGCCACCTTGGTGAACGGGACGGCACCGGGGCATCTTGCAAAGGCAGCCGCCGAATTCGGCATTCCCTTCCTCCATATCTCGACCGACTATGTGTTCGACGGAACGTCCCGCCGACCATGGTCCGAGGATAGCACGCCCAATCCTCTTAACGCTTATGGACGGTCAAAGCTCGCCGGCGAGAGGGCAGTATGCGAATGCGCGGCGCGTGCCGTCATCCTGCGTACATCCTGGGTGTTCAGCCCGTTTGGATCAAACTTTGTGAAAGCCATGCTGCGGCAATCCGAAATTCGCCAAGATCTCTCAATCGTGGCCGACCAGCATGGCGGACCAACGAGCGCCGATAGCATCGCCCAAGCGTTAATTGGGATAGCAATGTCTCTAGATGAGGGAGGGGATCGGAGCCATTCCGGCATTTTTCACTTTTCAAGCCAACCGACGACAACCTGGGCTGACTTCGCCGAAGCGATATTTGACAATGCCGTCTGGATTAAAAACAAACCAAAGGTGAAACGCATTTCCACCGAACAGTACAATCCGCGGGCCAAACGCCCCCTTAACTCTGTTCTTGATTGCTCCAAGCTCGCGCGGATGCTTGGAATAAAACAGCCAGATTGGCATGATGGGTTGAAGCGTACGCTTGCAGCACTCGCCCCAGCACGGGAGTAAATCATGAAGGGGATCATTCTGGCCGGGGGTTCGGGCACACGCCTTCATCCGCTGACGATCTCGATCAGCAAACAGTTGCTCCCGGTTTATGACAAGCCGATGATCTATTATCCGCTGGCTACGCTGATGCTGGCGGGGATCCGCGACATTCTGCTCATCACAACCCCCCAGGATTTGCCGCTCTTCAAGACCCTCTTCAACAGGACTGACGCCTGGGGAATCAATCTCTCATTTGCCAAACAGCCAAAACCCGAGGGCCTCGCACAGGCCTTTCTGATCGGCCGCGATTTTATCGCGGAAGATCGTTGTGCGCTGGTGTTGGGGGATAACATTTTCCATGGATACGGATTGTCCGGATTGCTGAAGACAGCGGCTGCGCGCGAAAAGGGTGCCACCATCTTCGGCTATCATGTGCCGGATCCGGGACGATATGGCGTTGTCGCATTTGATGCGAATGGCCAGGCAACATCGATTGAAGAAAAACCGGAAAACCCGAAATCGAGCTATGCGGTAACGGGACTTTATTTTTACGATTCCAATGTTGCGGAGATTGCAGCGTCAATAAAGCCTTCCCGGCGAGGCGAACTGGAAATTACCGACGTCAATCGGGCCTATCTGGACGAGGGTACATTGATCGTGGAGATATTGGGACGAGGGCATGCCTGGTTCGACACCGGCACGCCGGAATCTCTTATTGAGGCCGCTCAATACGTCCAAACGCTTGAAAAACGACAGGGTTTTCGAATTGCCTGTCCAGAAGAGATTGCATGGCGAAACGGTTGGATTGATGATTCCCAGCTGGAAGCCCTTGCTGCGTCATTGGAAAAATCCGGCTACGGATCGTATCTCCTCGGTCTGATCGAAAAATAAGATCCCTCCAGGTTCAACCTACTCCTGAGAAATCACTTGGTAGGCTTTGTGGGTAAACAGTTCACCGTTAAGAAAGCCAAACCTGTTGGCAGCGCTTAGCTTTTCGATGTGAGGTAGGATTTGGAATTGCAAGAAACGGCCTGACCATGGGCGGTTTTCTTGCGATTTCCGAGCGGTTTGGGATTCCCTTTTCGGTGGTTTCGTGATTCCCTGAGAGCCTTCCATTCGGGGGGATCGGATGCGACCGAAACAGCAGCACAAAGCGCGGCACGACGATCTTTTCCGCGCCCGTCTCGACCAGATCATCAACATGAGGCACGAGCTGGTGATCTTGGCCGACAAGATCGACTGGACCTGGCTCGACGCGGAGCTGGCGGAGAGTTTCTCCGACCAGGGCCGGCCGGCGGAGCCGGTGCGCTTCATGATCGGCATGTTCTTGTTGAAGC
>SMVA01010506.1_pt1 | contig 10319 bp, 9 predicted proteins | sample 2456451 | NCBI WGS metagenome assembly SMVA01 (sample SAMN11095933, study PRJNA526329) | marine sediment metagenome | biome: Marine sediment; feature: Surficial sediment; material: Deep marine sediment; isolation source: Hadal surficial sediment | place: Pacific Ocean | collected 2014-05 | depth 0-1...
GGCATCGCCCTCGATGTCGAGATCAAGGTGGCGACCAACAACCTGCCTGACCGGTCAAGCGAAACACAGGATGACTACGAATCCCTGCCGCTGGTAGCCCACTTCACACCGCGCAACCTCTCGGTCCATAACGGCCGAAAACTATCCAGCGTGCCGAACAGCATCCAGTTTCACGCCAAGGCCAAGGCGCTCTACCAGGCCGTCGCCACCGACCTCAAAGCGCGCTGCGCTGAAGCCTTCGGCATTACCGACCCGGTGGATGTGAAGATCCAAGATGGCCTGAAAGACAAGCTCGCCTGCGTCGTACGCACGGACCTGGAGGGCGTCGAGGCGCTTGCGCAGTTCTATTTGGCGGACTGGCGGAAGAAGGGCTTCACGCTGGCGGTGCGATTCCTGGAAAGATATCTTGAAGCCAATAAGAAAGAAATCGAGTTGAGCCAGGATGAGGCCCTGTCATTTCCCGACGTCCAGACTGCGGTGAGAGCAAACACCACACGGTTCTGGCAGATCAATTTGATCGCGCCGAAAACGGATCAGCAGGGATTTCAGAAACTAAATGCCATCTCAAAAGACCGAGAAAAAGATCAGCTACAGTTCTCGGACCACTGGGTGAGTCCAGTTTCTTCGAAAGCATTTGAGGTTTGGTTCAGTCGGAAGTTCGATGCCGACTTGGACCCGCAAACGGGATCGATCGGATACGGAACCGGCGGCAGCAACTTGAAATCGACCGGCGTGTTCGATTTGCGGCGACGCGGCAATCGCATCGCGGTTACGGTGTTTGTCACCCACGAATGGTCTGACGACGGATACAACTTCGACAAGGGCGCCCCCTTTTACAATGAGTCCCAGGTTCTCGAGCGACACAAAAAAGCCAAGACGTTCCCGTGGAAGGCCACGTGGGAGGATGTTCTGAAGTGGGAGGTGGAAATTATCGACCCCTTCACTGACAACGCGACGCGGCGCATGATTGGCTTCGATACAATGCCGCCTGACGAAAATATCGCTCCGTAACAAAATTCGGTCCCGGAATTGCCCGCGCCGCGGGGGGGGGCGATCATTTCATGGCGCTTGCAACCTAACCAGCGCCAAGTTTTGATCGGCCGGCACAAGCCTAGAATAACCAAAGCCCGTAAAAATACGTGTCCAAAAACGGCGGCCCGGCGGCCCAAAGCGCGCAGACGAAGAGTGTCCAGTGAAATAGAATCTTCGGCAGCGGCTGAAGCGAGTTCCGCCAAATCAAGGCGACGGTGGCAAGCCCGACCAGAATCAACGAATCCAAGTGCCGAAAAATTAAACCGTCGGTCCAGGCTTCGGTGTAGTTGACCACTCTGGCAACCTTTTCGCCGTACAAATTCCGCTCGAGAAAATATCGGAACGGATTGTAGGTTACCAAGAAGCACAGCGCGACGATGGTACGCTTCGGCAAACCGGGGAAGCCCGCACCCGGCAACGCCCAGGCGTGGAAGATGGGGGCGAGCGGCAAGCCCAATAATACGAATAAACTCATCTGGTCCTTTGCGAATTTGGTCCAACCCGGTGGCGGCGACTCGATGAGGTAATACAGGAATCCGTCCGGCGAGGCATGAAACGCCGGCATCGGCGCCAGAGCGAGTCCGGCAAAGATGCACCAGCGCCGCAGCGCCAATCGCCTTTTGACTATCGCAAGGCTGTCAGGTTTCGCTTCCATGCGGCGGTTCCGCCCCGATCCCGTTCCTCCGCGGCGGACGATTCCGCCGCCATCGCAATTTCCACGGGCATTGTGGAGAAAGCAAGGCGCGCCGTGCCGGCCCTCGGGCCTGGTTCGCCGGAAAATGTCGTTCGAGGGCTAGACGCGGACCCCCGCGGCCCGGCAAGCTCGCGCGTGCCGGCATGCTCGCGCGTGAAGGGGCGGCGAAGCGGGGGAGACGATATCCATGAAGTCCCATGTCCGGGTGGCGGTGATCGGCGGCGGCGTGGTCGGCTGCAGCGTGCTCTACCACCTGACCAAGTACGGCTGGACCGACGTCGTGCTGATCGAGCGCTCGGAATTGACCTCGGGCTCGACCTGGCATGCGGCCGGCGGCTTCCACACGCTCAACGCCGATCCCAACATCGCCGCGCTGCAGGGTTACACCATCGGGCTCTACGAGGAGCTCGAGGAGATCAGCGGCCAGTCCTGCGGCCTCCATCACGTCGGCGGGCTGACGATTGCGGATTCGCCGGAACGCATGGACTACCTCAAGGCGGAGCGCGCCAAACACCGGCACATGGGGCTCGACACCAGAATCGTCGGCCCGGCGGAGATCGCCGAGATCTCGCCGATCACCAACACCGACGGCCTGCTCGGCGCGCTCTACGATCCGCTCGATGGGCATCTCGATCCCTCCGGCACCACCCATGCCTACGCCAAGGCGGCGCGCGTTCAGGGCGCGGAGATCGTGCTGCGCAACCGGGTGCTCGCGCTGAATGCGCGCGGCGACGGGACTTGGGAGGTGGTCACCGAGCAGGGCACGATCGTCGCGGAAAACGTGGTCAACGCCGCCGGCCTCTGGGCGCGCGAAGTGGGCGAGATGGCGGGCGTCTTTCACCCGCTGCACCCCATGGAGCACCAATATCTGGTGACCGACGACATTCCCGAGGTGTACGAGCGCGAGGCCGAGCTGCCCCACGTCATCGACCCGGGCGGCGAGAACTACCTGCGCCAGGAAGGCCGCGGTCTGGTCATCGGTTTCTACGAGCAGGCCTGCGCGCCCTGGGCGGTCGACGGCACGGCCTGGGACTTCGGTCACGAGCTGCTGCCGGACAACCTGGACCGTATCGGCGATTCGCTGGAAGAGGCCTATCACCGCTATCCGGTGCTCGAGCGCGCCGGGATCAAGCGCATCATCAACGGCCCCTTTACTTTCTCCCCCGACGGCAATCCCCTGGTCGGGCCGGTGCCTGGGCGGCCCGGCTACTGGGCGGCCTGCGCGGTCATGGCCGGGTTCAGCCAGGGCGGCGGGGTCGGCAAGACGCTCGCCGAGTGGATGATCGAGGGCGAGCCGTCCTCGGACGTGTTCGCCATGGATGTCGCGCGCTTCGGCGATTGGTGCACCCGGCCCTATGCCCGGGTCAAAGTGACCGAGAACTATCAGCGCCGCTTCGCGATCTCCTATCCCAACGAGGAATTGCCGGCGGCGCGGCCCCTGCACACCACGCCGGCCTACGGCATCTGGAAGGCTGGCCGCGCCGTCTTCGGCAGCGCCTACGGCATGGAGCAGGTCAACTACTTCGCCCCCGAGGGCGCGGAACTTTACGAGATCCCTTCGTTCCGCCGTTCCAACGCGCACGGGCCGGTGGCCGAGGAGTGCCGGGCGGTGCGCGAGGCGGTCGGCATCAACGAGATCCACAACTTCGGCAAGTACGAGGTCACCGGCCCGGACGCCGAGGTCTGGCTCAACCGGATCATGGCCAACCGCATGCCGGCCGAGGGGCGCATCGCGCTCACCCCCATGCTCAGCCCGCGCGGCAAGCTGATCGGCGATTTGACCGTGGCCAAGCTGGGTCCCGAGCGTTTCCAGGTGACCGCCTCCTACGCCGCCCAGGCCTATCACATGCGCTGGTTCCAGGCGCACTTGCCCGATAGAGGTGTCGCCTTGCGCAACGTCTCCCTGGAGCGTATCGGTTTTCAGATCGCCGGGCCCAAGGCGCGCGAGTTGTTGGGGCGGGTGACCCGCTCCGATGTCTCGACGGCGGCCTTGCCGTTTCTCGGCGTGCGCGAGCTCGAAATCGGCCTGGTGCCGGCGATCGTCAACCGGATCAGCTACACCGGCGATTTGGGTTACGAGCTCTACGTCGAGGCCCGGCACCAGGTGGCGCTTTACCACGCCCTGGTCGAGGCTGGGGCCGATCTGGGGCTCAGGCCCTTCGGCATGCGCGCCATGATGTCGCTCAGGCTGGAGAAATCCTTCGGCTCCTGGCTGCGCGAATACAAGCCGGACTACACCCCGGCCGAGACCGGGCTCGACCGCTTCGTCTCGTTCCAGAAGAACGACTTCATCGGCCGTCCCGCGGCGGTCGCGGAGAAGGAGACCGGCCCGGAACGGCGGCTCTGCACGTTCGTGGTCGAGGCCGACGACGCCGACGTCTGGGCCGACGAGCCGATCTGGAAGGACGGCGAGGTGGTCGGCTTCGTGACCTCCGGCGGCTATGCCCACTACGTTCAGAAGTCGGTCGCGCTCGGCTTCCTGCCGGTCGCCATGATCGAAGAAGGCGTGCGGGTGGAAATCGAAATCCTCGGCGAGCGTCGCCCCGCGACCTTGATCGCCGAGCCGCTGTTCGATCCCAAGGGCGAACGCATGCGGGGCTGAGGTGGAGCGAGTGTGATGAAACCTGCTGCGCAACAAGAGGACACAACCGAAGGCGCGACCCGGCGGCTGGCCGGCTTCGCCGCGGCGCTGGCCTACGCCGACCTCGATGCGGCGGCCCGGCACGCCGCCAAGCGCCATGTCCTCGACAGTCTCGGCGCCTGCTTGGCCGGCAGTGCCCAGTCCGTGACGGAGGCGGCCGAAGCGGTGCTCGCCCGGGGCTCGGGGGAAGGCGCCGTGCCGGTCCCAGGACGCGCGCGCCGCGCCGATGCCGCGACCGCCGCCTATCTGGGCGGCGCCAGTGCCCACGGGCTCGAACTCGACGACGGCTACCGCCCCGGTTCGGTGCATCCGGGCTGCGTGGTGGTGCCGGCGGCACTTGCCGCGGGTTATGGACAGGACATCGGCGGGCCGGCGTTCCTCACCGCGGTCACGGCCGGCTACGAGGTGGCGGCGCGGGTTGCCGAGGCGGCCCAACCGCACTTGCGCCGGCGCGGCTTTCACGCCACCGGGGTCTGCGGTGTCTTTGGCGCGGCGGCGGCGGTCGGCGCGCTGCGCGGCCTGGACGCACAAGCCATGGAGCAGGCGTTCGGCCTGGCCGCCAGTTCCGCGGGCGGGTTGTTCGCCTTCACCGGTGGCGGCGGCGAGGTCAAGCGGTTGCACGCGGGCCAGGCGGCGCGCGGCGGGCTGCTGGCGGCGTTGTTGGCCGAGCGCGGCGTCACCGGGCCGACCGGCGTGCTTGAATGCCCGGACGGATTCTTCCAGGCCTTCGCCGGCGGCGCGGCCCCGTCACTGGACATCGGCGCGAGTCCCGACCGCTTGGCGATTGCCCGGTGTTACATCAAGCCCTACGCCTGCTGCCGCCACTTTCACGGCGCGCTCGATGCCCTGTTCGAGATTCTGGATGCGGAGAACCTCGATCCCGCGGCGGTCGAGCGGATCGAAATCGGCACTTACGCCTTCGCCGCCGCCCACGGTTCGACCGGCTGGGATAACATGGCGACCGCCCAGCTCTCCTTTCCCTTCGTCATGGCGACGGCGCTGCACCGACACGCGGTCGGGATCGAGCATTTCTCCGAAGTCGCCCGGAGCGATCCCAAGGTGACCGGCGATTGCGCCAAGATCGCGGTTTCGGTCGATGCCGGCTGCGAGGCGCGCTATCCGCGCTTACGGCCCGCCATTGTCACGCTGCACGCAACCGGCGGGCGGCGCTTCACGCGCGCCGTCGACGAACCGCTCGGCGCGCCCGACAATGCTTTGGACGACGCGGCGCTGGGCGCGAAGTACCTCGGCCTCGCCACGCCGGTGCTGGGCGCGGTGCGGGCGCGGGAGACACTCGCCATGTTGTGGCGGCTCGACGAAGCGGACGGCGTGACCGGCCTTTGCGACGCGTTGGCGGGTTGAACGCCTGGGAGGAGTTGGAGCGATGACGGAAGCGACATCCAAAGTATTCATCGACAACGAGCGGGTGCGGGTCGCCGAGTGGCGTTTCGCGCCAGGCGCGGCAACCGGCTGGCACCGTCACGAATTCGACTACGTCGTGGTGCCTATGTTGGACGGCAAGCTCAGGATCGTTACCGAGGGCGGCGCCGAGACCATCGCCGAGTTGGAGAAGGGCGTGCCCTATTTCCGCAACGCCGGTGTCGAGCATGACGTGATCAACGCCAACGACTATGAATTCTCCTTTGTCGAAGTGGAGATGAAGTGACCGGAAACCTGCGCATCGATCTCGACCGGCTGCTCGCGCGCTTGGAGGCGCTCGCCGAGGTTGGCGCGATCGCGGGCGGCGGCGTCTCCCGCTTGGCGCTGACCGACGCGGACAAAGCCGGCCGCGACCTGGTGGTGTCTTGGATGGAGGGCCTGGGGCTCGCGGTCACCATTGACCGCATCGGCAACATTCTAGCGACCCGCGCCGGGTCGGAAGACGGTCCGCCAGTGATGACCGGCTCGCATATCGATACGGTCGCGGCCGGTGGGCGCTACGACGGTAATCTGGGCGTGCTCGCCGGGATCGAGGTGATGACGGTCCTAAACGAGGCCGGGATCGAAACCCGCTGGCCGCTCGCGGTCGGGGTCTTCACGAACGAGGAGGGTGCGCGCTTTCAGCCCGACATGATGGGCAGCGGCGTGCACCAAGGCGCTCTCGATCTGGACGAGATGCTGGCCGCCACGGGCATCGACGGTACGACCCTGGGCGAGAACCTGCACCGTATCGGCTACGCCGGTGCGGCCGATTGCGGCGCGGTGCGCGCCCGCGCGTTCGTCGAGTTGCATATCGAGCAGGGCCCGGTGCTCGAGGAGCAGGGCGTCACCATCGGCGCGGTCGAGGGCGTGCAGGGCATCTCCTGGAGCGAGCTGACGTTGACCGGCGTCGCCAACCACGCCGGCACGACACCCCTGCGCCTGCGCCACGACGCCGGTTACGCGGCCGCCGCCATCGCCTGCGCGGCGCGCGATATCGCCCGCGACATGGGCGGCGATCAAGTCGCGACCGTGGGCGCGTTCACGCTGGTGCCCAACCTGGTCAACGTGGTCGCCAAGGAGGCGGTGCTCACGGTCGACCTGCGCAACACCGACGAGGCCCGGCTGCGGGAGGCCGAGGCGCGCCTGGCGGCCGAGGTCGCGCGCATCGCGGAAAACGAAGGGGTCGGGGTCGCGCGCCGCAGACTCGCCCGCCTCGAACCGGTCGTGTTCGATCCCGCCACGATCGATCTCGTCGCCGCGACCGCCGCGCGTCTCGGCTATTCGGTCCGGCGCATGCCAAGCGGCGCCGGCCACGACGCCCAGATGTTCGCGCCCAATTGCCCGACCGCGATGATCTTCGTGCCCAGCAAAGACGGCATCAGTCACAATGCCGCCGAATATACCGCCCCCGAGGACTTGCGGGCCGGCGCCGAGGTCCTGCTCCAGGTGCTGCTCGCCAAGGCCAACGAATGATCCTCAGCCGAAGTTCAGGTCGTGAATTGGAGCAATCTTGGGACGGACCTTTACAGTGTCCGCGAGCCGCAGGATCTTTGGGCAGTTGATTTCGATCCAGCTCTGATCGATCCATTGAGCGAGCATCCAAACATAGATGTCGAGAATGCTGAAACTGCGTTCCAGAAAGTAAGGGCCGCCGCCTAGCTCCGCTATGAAGATATGGTCATGCCGTTTGACGTATTCGTCGGCCGCCGCTTCGACCTCTTCTCCCCCATTGGGATCGGTCGTAAACCGGTGCCCGAAAAGTTTTCGAAGCTCTCCTTCGTAAACGTTCACCGCAAAATAGACGAGCCAGCGAGTCACCTGCGACCTTTGCGGTGTTCCAGGCGGGGGCGCCAAAAGCGCCTCCGGGTGGGCGTCGGCGAGGTGGTTCAATATGGCCGGTCCCTCGGTCACGACCAGGCCATCCGGTAACACCAATGCCGGGACCTGTTGGCGCGGATTGATTTTCTTGTAATCCTCGGTGAGGTGCTGACCTTCCTTGGTGCTCACCTCGATCCGCTCGAAGGGCACGTCCAGTTCGGCGAGCGCCGCTTGGACGGCGCAGGTGCCGGTCAAATTCGTTCCGTATAACTTGTACATATCGTCACTTCGCCTCCTCGAACCTCGGTCATCCGCCGCCCGGAAATCTGGGTGTGTCGGGATAGTACGTTATCCGCGCTGTCCTTGGTCACCGGCGCCGGCATCGCCGGATCGTCGAACACGAACCCCTCGGCCAAAGACGAGGCCAACCGTTCAGGGTCCCAGGTGTCCCAGGCCCTGCCGTAAGTCTTTCGTTTATCTGCGCGTTTCGACATGACCGCGCCTCCGTGGCGCCATAAAGTTTCGTCGACCTCCGCATCGCTTCGGGTTGGGGCGCTAATTATCTTGCCCGAATCGGTTGTATTTCGGGTAGTATCGTCTCGTATTTTTAGCCGGAATGGAACTTTGTCGTGGGGTGAGGGACCGGTTAGCCCTTCCCAGGGTGGACGACCAGGGGGTTTTCCGAGTCCATACAGGGCTTATCCCGGAACGTTGCGGGAAACCTTGTTGAGCCAGTTCGACCGGCGCGCCGATGACCTGTTCAGGCAGGCGGAGTGGGCTTGCAACAGGTCCTTTTTGGCCGCCGCCATGGCGGCGGCGGCACTCGTCGCCTGCGCCGAGGGCCGCCCCGACGCCGGCAAGCGCCGCGCGCTCCAAGCCGCCTTGGCCGACCTCGACACCGGCCCGGCCGTCGACCCCGGCGCGGCGGCCAACCTGTTCAATTCCTTTGCCAATGGCATTCGCAGCCAGCCCACGCTCGGCCGCAAGGCCGCGCTTCGGGCGGTCGCATCCCTAGCCGGGGACGCCGGTGCCGCGGCACGGCTGCTGGCGATTTGCCATGCGATCGGCAGCCTAGACGGCGGGATATCCGCGTGCGAGCTGACCGCCATCGACCGGATTGCCGCGGCGCTCGGCACAGATCCGCCCGCGTGGCCCGAACCGCCTGCCGCGCCGCGCCAGGGCGCGGAATCGGGGCCATTCCGCATCGTCATCGGCAACGAGAAGGGTGGCACCGGCAAGTCGACCACGGCCATGCATCTGGCGGTCGCCCTGCTGCGGCACGGCTACCGGGTCGGCAGCATCGACCTCGACGGCCGTCAGGGCACGCTGTCACGCTACCTGGCCAATCGCCGCAGCCTGGGCCGGGCGGTCGGCCGCGAGGTTCCCATGCCCCGGCACCGGCGCATCGCGCGCGCGACCACGGCCGACCGCAATGCCGCTGAGCGCGAGGACGAGGCGCGGCTCGCCGATGCCATGGCCGAACTCGGCGACCGCCAGGTCGTGATTATCGACACACCGGGCAGCGACAGCCACCTCGGCCGTCTCGGCCACGCCCAGGCCGACATGTTGATTACGCCGATCAACGACACCCTGCTCGACATCGACATCCTGGCCCATATCGATCCGCGAAAGCGCGAGGTCCGGGCGCCGAGCGCCTACAGCAAGATGGTCTGGGAGCTCAACGAGCAGCGCCGCGCGCGCGGTCGCGAAGCGATCGACTGGATCGTCATGCGTAACCGCCTGACCCATATCGACGCCCACAACAAACGCGCGATCGCCGATCTTTTGGAGCAGTTGGCCGAGCGGATCGGCTTTCGCCTCGCCGCCGGTTTCGGCGAGCGGGTGGTGTTCCACGAGCTGTTCCTGACCGGTCTGACCGTACTCGACTTGCCCGACGACAAACTGCGCGGCTGGAGCAACCTCAGCCTGTCCCACGCCCGGCGCGAGATCGACGGCTTGCTGGCCACGATCGGTGTCCCTGAAGCTGATGTATTGTAATGAAAGAGTAAAACACCGTATTATTTTGTATTTATCGTATATACCTATGTGACATGAATTTAATAATAATTTTTCCGATATTGTAATCGCCTATGATCTTGTTGTGGCATCTTATTTATTTCATGTCGACTTCATAATTTCGCCCTAATCTCAATTTCGACAAGAAAACCCCGCATTCTTGCGAACTCGATATTGCGGATTAGCCAATAGGAGTTAAACATGCGGCGCGCTCTCGCAATTCTGGCAATATTCTTTCTCGGCGCTCAGGCCGCTCAAGCCGTCCAGCTTGAGGAAAAATGGCGTGGCGCCGGTTATACTCAGGAGGGGTCCTGCCCGCAGTTCGATATTTTTATCTCCGTGGTCGCGGATAAGATTCAGGGCAAAGCCGTAATGCTCGAAGAGGCTTACGAGATCGAAGGCAACCTCGGCAAGGACGGTGGCTTCGTTGGCCAGGTGGAGTATTTCTCTATTGCGTTCGCGGAACTCAAGGGCGCCATGGGCTCCACGAGTGGGCATGGTCAGTGGCGCACCTTCAAAGGTCCCAAGTGCGCCGGCACGTTTGAGGTGACCAAGCTCTAACCTCAAAGGTCGGCTTTCGGCGCCGCCGTCTCGAACCACCGCTTCGGCATCGGGCAGCAAGCGGAAGGTGGCGCGACTCACGGCGCAAGCCGATTACCGGGGCATCTGCATGATCGAATCGACACGGCTGCTTAA
>SMVA01074734.1_pt1 | contig 10319 bp, 7 predicted proteins | sample 2456451 | NCBI WGS metagenome assembly SMVA01 (sample SAMN11095933, study PRJNA526329) | marine sediment metagenome | biome: Marine sediment; feature: Surficial sediment; material: Deep marine sediment; isolation source: Hadal surficial sediment | place: Pacific Ocean | collected 2014-05 | depth 0-1...
GGCGTCCAGAGCCGCCTACGCCATCGGGCCCCGGCGCCGCGGAGGCCGGGCGGGCCGGCTGCTGAGCCAGCTCCACGACCCCGCTTCCCTTCGAGACCTCTTCGTCCTCAAGGAGGTGCTCGACCCGCCGGTGGCCATGCGTGGCCCCGACGCACGTTGAAGAAACCCACAAGATGGGCCTGGTTTTGCGCACGATAGCGGCACGATCGCGGCATCGATATACTCAGCCTCGATGATCGGCCCCAGCTCGCAGCGACTCGCAGACGCAACCACCTCCGCCTGCCGGGCGCGGATCGAGCGGCTTCGCGAGGAGATGGACCGCCAGGGGGTTGACACGTTGCTGGTCAGCAACGAGAAGGACATCCTCTACCTCAGCGGCTTCGTGGGACACGACAGCCTGCTGCTGGTCTTCGGCGACGGGGCCGCCATCGTCACCGACGCCCGGTACGACGAGTTCCTCAACCCCTGGCGCGAAAGCGGGTTGGTCGAGGTGCTCATCGGCGTGCGGCATCGGCTGCACCAGACCGTCCGCGACGTCACTCGCACGCGGAGGACCAAGCGGATCGGCTTTCAGGGCGAGTCGCTGACGGTCGCGGGGTTGTCGTCCCTGGCCGCCACGATCGGCCGGCACTGCCTGGTCGACACGAGAGGGCTGGTCACCGGCCTGCGGAGACGCAAGGACGAGCTGGAGATCGCGACCATCGAGCGGGCCATCGCCATCCAGCAGGAGGCGCTGGGAGCCGCCCTGGAGCAGTTGGTGTTGGGCATGACCGAGCGAGACCTGTGCGCGATCGTCGAGCACGAGATGAAGTCCCGCGGCGCCTTCGGCGCGAGCTTCGACACGATGGTCGCGGCGTCCGGGAACACGTCGGTCATCCACTACATGACCGGCTCGACGCCCATCGGGGAGGGGCTGCTCCTGATCGACTGGGGCGCGTCGGTCGACGGGTACTGCTCCGACCTCACCCGCACCTTCAGCGTGGGGCCGATGGCGCCGAAGATGCAGTCCGTCTATGACGTGGTGCTCGACGCCCAGCGGGCCGCGATCGACGCCTGCGCCGCGGGCCGGAGTTGCGCCGAGATCGACGGCGTGGCCCGGGGGATCATTGCCGGCGCCGGCTACGGCGAGTACTTCAGCCACGGGCTGGGGCACGGGCTGGGGCTCGACGTTCACGAGGATCCGTATTTCAACGAGCTCTCGACGAGCGTGATCCTCGAGCCGGGGATGATCATGACCGTGGAGCCGGGGATCTACCTGCCGGGATCGGGGGGGGTGCGGATCGAGGATGACGTGCTCATTACCGACGACGGCTGCCGCGTCCTGAGCGACTACCCCAAGGGCCTGGAGGCTGCCGTGCTCGAGACCCGGGCCGAAACACCGATGGCGAAGGGGGTCCATTGATGATCGACATTCGCAAGCTCAAGGAGCTGGTGCGGTTGATGGTGGCCAATGAGCTGACCGAGCTGGACCTTCGCGACAGCGAGGAGCAGGTGACCCTCCGCCGCCATCACCTCAACCACCTGCCGTCCGTGGTCGTCGCCCCCCCGCCGGCCGCGGCGCGGTCGGCGCCCGAGGCGGCGGCCTCCGGCGAGGCGGCCGCGGGCGAGGAGGGGTTGGTGAGCATCACCAGCCCCATGATCGGAACGTTCTACGCCGGCCCCAACCCGGACGCGCCGCCCTTCGTGACCCCGGGGTCGGCGGTCACCCCGGAGACCGTGGTCTGCCTCCTCGAGGCCATGAAGATCTTCAACGAGATCAAGGCCGAGTGCTCCGGCACCATTGCCAAGGTGCTCGTCGAGAACGGCGAGCCCATCGAGTTCGGCCAGTCGCTCTTCCTGGTCAAACCGGATTGAGCCAGAAGCCAGAAGCCATAAGCCGGAGTCTTCACTCCGGTGACTTCTACCCTCCGTCGCTCCGTCGCTCCCTTCGTGCCTTAGTCCCTTCTTCTATCCATGTTCTCCCGCATCTTGATTGCCAATCGGGGCGAGATTGCGCTGCGGATCATCCGGGCGGCGCGCGAGATGGGCATCGAGACGGTCTGCGTCTACTCGCAGGCCGATGCCGGCGGCCCGTGGCTCGAGTATGCCGATGACACCATCTGCATCGGGCCGGGGCCGGCGGCCGAGTCGTACCTGCGGATCGACCGCATCATCTCCGCCGCCGAGATCGCCAACGTTGACGCGATCCACCCCGGCTACGGCTTTCTCGCGGAGAACGCCCACTTCGCGGAGGTGTGCCGCGACTGCCACATCGAGTTCATCGGCCCCAGCCCCGAGGCGATGGGACGCCTCGGCGACAAGGTCTCGTGCCGCAAGATGGCCCGCGAGGCCAAGACGCCGATCTTCCCCGGGAGCCCCGACGTTCTCGAGGACGAGGACGAGGCGATCAAGGTCGCCTCCGAGATCGGCTACCCGGTGATCGTCAAAGCCACCGCCGGCGGCGGCGGCCGGGGCATGCGGATCGCGCACAACGAGGTGGCCCTGCGGTCGGCCATCGGCGCGGCCCGGCAGGAAGCCCAGGCCGCCTTCGGCAACGGCGCCGTCTACCTCGAGAAGTTCCTGGAGTCCGCCCGGCACGTGGAGATCCAGGTGCTCGGCGACAAGCACGGTCACGCGGTGCATCTGTTCGATCGCGACTGCACCTCCCAGCGGCGCTACCAGAAGCTGATCGAGGAGGCCCCGGCGCCGGGCGTGGATCCCAAGAAACGCGACTTGGTGGCCAAGTCGGCGGCTGATCTCATCCGGCGGGCCGAGTACGCCGGAGCGGCGACGGTGGAGTTCCTCATGGACCGCGAGCAGAACTTCTACATGCTCGAGGTCAACACCCGGGTGCAGGTGGAGCACCCCGTCACCGAGATGGTGACCGGAATCGACATCGTCAAGGAGACGATCCGGATCGCCGCGGGCGAGCCGCTGCAGTTCCGTCAGCGCGACGTCAAGGTCTCCGGCCACAGCATCGAGTGCCGGATCAACGCCGAGACCCCCGACGCCGACTTCGTGCCCCAGCCCGGCCGGGTGGAAACCTTCGCTCCGCCCGGCGGCTTCGGCGTGCGGGTCGACAGCCACGTGCGCGCCGGGTACCGCATCCCGTCCGACTACGACTCCTTGATCGGCAAGCTGATCGTCCACGCCCCGAGCCGCGGCGAGGCGATCGTCCGGATGCGCGGCGCCCTCGAGGAGTTCAAGATCGGACCCATCAAGACCACCATCGCCATCCACCGCCGGCTGCTCGAGCACCGCCAGTTCATCGAGGCCGAGTTCGACATCCAGTACGTCGAGCGCTTCCTCAAGCAGGAGACGACCGACGACCGGCCGCCCGGAGCCGAGCGTCGGGCCAGGGCCGAATCGGTGTCATGAGGGGAGGGGACGAGGGATGCGCGACGTAGCAAAGAATGTCCCGGGCTGACCCCCTCACCCCAGCCCTCTCCCGGAGGGAGAGGGAGCAGAGCGCCTCTTGCCGATAGCCGACAGCCTCCTTCTTACTTCGCCGGCGTCGCCTCCAGGTCGCACCGGCCCACGATCACCCCGCCGACCTGGAAGCGTGCGATGGTCACCCCCTCGGTGACCCGGAAGACCAGCTTGAGCTTCTGCTTGCTGACCACGGGCAGGCTTGGCAGCTCGCCGATCGTCTCGATCCGCTTGGACGGCTTGAGCTTGACGAGCAATCCGTCGCCGCGGGTGTGCAGGAAGCCGATCGGCGAGTAGGTGTTGCCGTCGCTGTCGACCAGGGCGAGCTTGGCGTCGTTGTCGACCCGCTCGCGGACGGATCCGAAGATATCGGCGGAGGTTCCCCGGCTGACGTCGAGCTGGATGATCCGGGTGCCCTTGGGCTCGTAGATCCCCAGGACCATGAGCTTCCGCGAGGGCCGCCGCTGGGGCTCCTGGAGGAGCGCCTCTCCTTCGGAGAGGAATCGTTCGATGTGCTTGATCGAGCCGCGGAGCATGTTGGTGCTGATGCGGATGCGGATCCGGTTGGTGAGCTTGATGTCGTCGGAGCTGATCGATCCGGTGGACGCGTTGGCGGCCGGCGGCGGGTTGCTCCTGCCGACGCTGCCACCCTCGAAGACGCCCTCGTAGTGCGCGGGGGAAACCACCTGGATGTCCAAGAGCCCAAAGCGCGTGCCCTTGATCTGGACGAACGCAGGGTCGAGGTTGCCGGGGAAGTCGAACTCGATGAGGATGTCCGCCGTCTCCCGGCCGGGCACGCTGGTGATGACCTTCCAGTAACCGTCGAAGTCGTCGATCTGGGTGCCGCCGCCGCTGAGGTCCTGCTTCCACCGCAGGGGGTAGGAGACCGACGGCCGGGCCCTAGACCCGCGGCGGACGCTGCTGACGAGCCGAAGCTGCGACGCGGAGAGCGTGAGCTGCTCGCCGAAGTCGATGGCGCCGGCGTCGAAGTGCACCTGGATCGCGCAGCGGTTGAGCTCGCGGCAGAGGTAGACCTCGTCGATCGAGGCCTCGGAGGGCTTGAGCACGAGCTGGCCTTTTCCCTTGTCAAACGAGTCGCGCATCAGCGATCCCGCCTGCTTGTACAGGGCGGGGTTGTAGTGGCGCAGCGGCTGGCGGGTCCGTAGCGACGTGACGCTCAGCCAGCTGTAGAACTCGTCGGTCCACTGGTGGACGGGCAGCCACATCGAGGCCTGCTTCTCGACCCGGCCGGTCTGCTCGCTGCGGGCGTATCCGATGTACCCGAGGATCTCGCGGTGCGACTGGACGAAGCCGATCCCGATCATGACCATGCCCATGGACAGCACGCCCGCGGCGAGGCCGACCGGGAAGCCGAAGGTCAGGTTGGCCCAGTGCGGGAGGTTGACGTTCGCCGGAATGAGCTTGTTCGTCGCCAAACGCAGCACGAAGAGCGACACCACGAAGAGGCCGACGAAGGCGACTCCCCAGGCGTAGTTGTCGAAGGGGTTGCCGCGAAGCAGCACTCGGACGGTCAGCAGCTCCCAGAAGGCGAGGGTGATCGCCCCGGCGGCAATCACGCAGAGCAGGTGCAGGATCGCGCTGAAGAGCCCCTGGTTGGCCCACCAGTAGCCGATCAGGAGCACGAGGGTGACGACGATGATGTTGAAGACGTAAATCAAGGGCATGGGTTGACAGTCCGGTTACGAGGTCGCGGATCAGGGGGAGCAGGGACTCAGGGTTCTTTCTCGTCCCCGTCCCTCATCCCTTTCTTTCTCCTAGGGCGTGGCGGCGGGGTTTGGCTCCGCCGGCTGTTGAGCGGCCCCGCCGCCTTGGCCGCGCTGCTTGGGGGCGGGGGCGGGGGCGGTGACGCGGACCACCTCTTCGACGCTGATCTCGCCGTTGATGACCTTGCTCAACGCGGCTTCCTGGAGGTAGATCATCTTGTGGCGGCGGGCGAGTCCCAGCACGCCCTTGAGGTCGCCGGCCATGAGCAGGCGCCGCGCTTCGTCGTCGATCACGAGCACCTCGAACGCCGCCGTCTGGCCCAGATAGCCCGAGCCCCCGCAGACCGGGCAGTCCTCGATCTTGTTCTTGACCTGGATCTTCCCGCCGGCCCGGTAGAGCTGACGGACCTTGTTGCCGGCGATGTTGAGCTTCCGCAGCTGGTCGGCGGTCGGCTGGTACGACTGCCGGCAGTTCTGGCAGAGCGTTCGCAGCAGGCGCTGGTTGACGATGGCCCGCAAGGCCCGGGACGCGTCCTTGACGTTGCCGACCACCTTGACCCAGCGCCGGATCTGGTCGGCGATGCCGGCGGAGCGCTGGGGCGCGTAGATGAGCGGTCCCTGCATGCCCGGCGCGACGACCACCGTCGCCGTCTCGCGGTCCATGACCTGGCCGATCATCACGATGTCGGGATCGCGGCGCAGGATGGACTGAAGGTTGGTCCCGAAGTCCACGTCGGGGTTGCTCGGGTCCCACTGGATGTGATCAACGCCGTCGATGTGCACATAGACCTCCCGCTCGAGCGTCTTGACGTTGGCGGTGTACGCGTCGTGCCGGGCGACGAAGCTGTACATGGAGGTCGTCAGGCCGTGGCCGGTCGGAGCGCCGATGAGGATGATGCCGTGGCGCTCGTGGGCGGGCTCGAAGGCCCGCAGCGCGTCGAGCTGCGACGGCAGGAGGCCGAGCGCGTCGAAGGGCCGGAGCATCTGCTTGGTCCGATCGATCTCGATCCTCGCGACCTGCCCGGTGGAGGAGCCCGCCGTGGTCAGGGTCAGCTGTACCTCGCCGCCGGGCCCGTGCATGCGGAACTCGCCGGTCTGCCGGCGCCGCCGGTCCTGGATCTCGAGGTCGGCGATGCCCTTGAGATAGTCGATCAGCCCCACAGCGGCCTCGGGGGCGACCGCCGGGCGCTTGTAGCGGATGCCGTCGATCGTCTGCACCAGCCTGACCCCGCCCGGATCCACCTCGAGCTCCACGCGGCTGGCGCGGGAGGCGGTGGCCTGCCCGATGACGTCCTCGGCGAGCAAATGGGTTTCGTAGAGGGGATCGTCCTTGAGCGGGACGGCGCGGTCGTGACCCCCCGCGTCGATGAACTGCAGCACGGCCGCCCGGGTGGCCCGGGCCTGGCGGCGGGCCGCGAGCTTGGTCGAGAACCCCTCCCCGGAGAATCGGAACTGCTGCGACTCGGGGGCCTTCTGATTCCGCACCTTCCAATAGACCAGGATCGGCGCCGCCAGGATCAGAACGCCCACGGGCCAGCTCGCCCAGAAGGTCGGGATGAACAGCATGGCCGCCATTGCGGTGAGTCCGGACGCCAGATGCACCCCGTTCCACATCTGGTAGTTGAGGTGGAAGAACCGGGCGTCCTTGTCAAGCTTCGACGAGATGAGCCAGGCCCACGGCACGAAGGGCACGAACATCAGCATCATCTTCCACCAGCTGATGAGAATGGCACTGGTTGCCGTGGTCAGGAGCAGATCACTGTTCATCGAGTCGAGAACCGTCTAGGAGATGCCCTTGAGGCGCATCTTCAGCTCTTCCGGTTTGGGCGTCGACTGTAGGGCGACGCGGTGGTGAACGCATTCCGTCTCCACGAGGTGCACGAGCGAGCTGGTGAAGTCGATCATGCCTTCCTCGTGGCTCTGCCTGATGACATCGAGCAGCTCGCCTTCGCGGCCGTCGAGGATGTACTTCTGCACCGCCGGCGTGTTGAGGAGAATCTCCAGAGCGGGGATGCGCTGGATGTCCTCGTGGAGCGTCGGCAGGAGCCGCTGGTAGACGATCCCTCGAAGGTTGTAGGCCAGCAGCTTGCGGATCTGGTCGCGCTCCGGCTCGGGGAAGAGGTCGTAGATTCGCCCGAAGGTCTGCCACGCCGATGAGGCGTGGATGGTTCCGAAGACGAGGTGGCCGGTCTCCGCGGCGCGGATGGCGGCCTCGAACGTTTCGTAGTCGCGCATTTCGCCCACCAGCACGACGTCGGGATCCTCCCGCACGAGGGCCCGCAGCGCCTCCTGGAAATTCACGCAGTCGATGCCCACCTCGCGCTGGTTGATGGTGGCCTTGTCATCCTTGAAGAGATACTCGATGGGGTCCTCGATGGTCACGATGTGGACCCGGCTGCGCTCGTTGATGTACTGGAGCATCGCGGCGATCGAGGTGCTCTTGCCCGACCCGGTCACCCCGGCGAAGAGGACCAGGCCCTGAGCGCTCATCGCGAGGTCACCGAGGCTCGGCGGCAGGTGCAGGTTCTCGAACGTCTTGATCTCGGAGGTGATCAGGCGCGCCGCAATCGACGGCTTGCCGCGGGCCATGAAGAGGTTCACGCGGAACCGGTGATCGTCGTCGAAGTCGTAGGCGAAGTCGATCGAACCGTGGTGGTGAAAGTGCTTGTACTGCCCCGGGTCGAGGAGGTCCTTGGCGATCTGGAACATCAACTGGTCCGAGCACTGATCGGTCTGGAGGCTCTTGAGCGCACCGCGGACCCTGATTCTCGGGGGGAGGTCGACCTTGACGATGAGATCCGAAGCCTCGTAGCGGATGGCCGCCTCCAGGAACTTGGTGAACATCCGCAGGCCCTCGCCGGCGCTGGTGCCTCGGTCATGGTTGACGGGGTCGCAGAGCTCCTCGAGAACTCCGGCGTCGGTGGTGGTCGTGGCCGTCACGGGTCCGGCTCCTGTTCTTGGGGCGTCAGGCCGGCGGGCATAAATGGCCCGGGGCCTGCAAATAAACCGGTCGGTCCTTGCCTATCAATTCGCGGGCGAGGTCTGCCTGTTTCCTCAATCTTCGCCTCCGGCCGGGCCCGAAACCGGTCGCCTGGACGGACCGCCTTGGGCCGCGGACGCAATGTTCCGCCCCCCGGCGAGTGGCGGCAGGGCCCACGGGATCCGGGAGCCGACCTTCGGAGCCTACCACATGCCGGAACCAAACGGAACGGCCAAGTCCTCGTCCTAGAGCACTTTCGCGACGGCGGCACCGTTATGGGACCGGCGGAGGGCCCGGGGATGGCCGGGCCACTGCCCAGTTTGACATGACCATGCCATCCCGGCATCATTGCACAATGGAGCACAAGGTTGTCCAGGATGGAGTGACCTTCGACGACGTCCTGCTCATTCCCGAGCGGAGTGCCGTCACCCCGGACCAAGCGCGCACCGGGACCCTCCTCACCCGAAACATCCCCCTCAAGATCCCCGTCGTGTCCGCCCCCATGGACACGGTGACCGAGTCCGGCCTGGCCATCGCCCTGGCCCAGGAGGGCGGCATCGGCATCATTCATAAGAACCTCGCCCCGGCCGATCAGGCCCGGGAGGTGGCCAAGGTCAAGCGGAGCGAGAACGGGGTCATCACCGACCCCATCACCTTGAGCCTCGACGACACCGTGGCCCGGGCCCTGCAGCTCATGGACGAGCAGAACGTCTCCGGCTTCCCGGTGACCGCCGACGGGTCCAGCCACGGCCGGGTGGTGGGCATCCTCACCCGCCGCGACATGAAGTTCTTCAGTGGATCGGGGGACCGCATCGGCGACGTGATGACCAGAACGAGCCTGGTCACCGCCGCCCCGGAGACCACCCTCGAGGCGGCGGAGGCCATCCTCAACCAGGCCCGGGTCGAGAAGCTGCTGCTGGTCGATCGCGACGGCGGGCTGGCCGGGCTGATCACCATGCGGGACATCGACAACATCCGCCAGCACCCCCAGGCGTGCCGGGACGCCCGCGGCCGGCTGCGGGTCGGCGCCGCGGTGGGCGCGGCCCCGGCCCAGCTGGAGCGCGTCGACACGTTGATCCGGGCCGAGGTCGACGTGATCGTCATCGACACGGCGCACGGTCACTCGGAGAACGTTCTCAAGACGCTCAAGGCGATCCGCAACCGCTACGACATCGACGTCATCGCCGGCAACATCGCCACCGCCGAGGCGGCCGGGGACCTGATCGAGGCGGGGGCCGACGCGGTGAAGGTGGGGATCGGCCCCGGCTCGATCTGCACCACCCGGGTGGTGACCGGGGTGGGGATGCCGCAGGTGACGGCGATTGCTAACGCCTGCCGGGTCGCCGACGAGCACGAGGTGCCGGTCATCGCAGACGGGGGGATCCGCCACAGCGGCGACATCGCCAAGGCGATCGCCGCCGGGGCGAGCTCGGTCATGCTCGGCTCGCTCTTCGCCGGCCTCGACGAGAGCCCCGGCGAGCTGGTGCTGCACCGGGGGCGGCGCTTCAAGATCTACCGGGGCATGGGCAGCCAGGGCGCGATGGGGGCGGGCTCCGCCGATCGCTACGGGCAGGGGGAGTTATCCGGCTCGACGAAGTTCGTGCCGGAGGGTGTGGAGGGACGCGTGCCGTACCGCGGGCCGCTCGCGGAGTTCGTCTACCAGATGGTGGGGGGGCTGCGGGCCGCGATGGGATATTGCGGGTGCAAGACCATCGACGAGCTGCGCGAGCACGCGCGTTTCGTCCGGGTGACCGGCGCGAGCCTTGCGGAGTCGCACCCCCACGGCATCCAGATCACCCGCGAAGCGCCGAACTACTCGCTCCTGGATCCGACGGAGGGGGAGTGAGGGAAGAGAGTGATCAGTAATGAGTGATCAGTGATCAGGCAGAGCCGAGTGTCGAGAGCCGAGAGCCCTTCTACGTTGACATCGGGCGATCCGCGACTAGACTCGGCATGAGATACAGGGGGCCATTGGCGCAGTTGGCTAGCGCGCTTGTATGACACACAAGAGGTCACTGGTTCAAATCCAGTATGGCCCACTGCGCAAGGCCGCCCAGTAGGGCGGCCTTGCTTCGTTACTATTTCTTAGCGCTCCGTACGGCCCTCCGGGCCGACACTCGCCCTGGTACGACGCGGCGGACTCGATCCGCCGCGTCTGATCGAGGCGGTTGACGCGCGCTCGCGTGGCGCTTCGGGCGTGGGGAGCC
>SMVA01402672.1_pt1 | contig 10318 bp, 6 predicted proteins | sample 2456451 | NCBI WGS metagenome assembly SMVA01 (sample SAMN11095933, study PRJNA526329) | marine sediment metagenome | biome: Marine sediment; feature: Surficial sediment; material: Deep marine sediment; isolation source: Hadal surficial sediment | place: Pacific Ocean | collected 2014-05 | depth 0-1...
CGGTGGCAGGTGAGAGGAGAAGTAGCGGGTGTGACCAACTTTACCGTGACTCTCCTGGATAGGGACGCAACGATCTACTCGGATGATCGCCTGCGACTCATCCCACCAGACCTCTCCGAGATTGAAGAAAACGTCCTTCAGGGCGTCTTTGAAACAAACCAGATGACGTTTCGAATTATGAGCGGCCTCAATGCCTCACTGGCGGACAAGTTATTTTTGTCCCCGGAACTCCCGAGCTGCGACTAGCGGTCTGCCGGGCCTATGATCTGGAATGAACGCACAAGTAATGGGCTTATCTGGTAACCAGGCAGTGCCGGTCGATGTGCTCGTGTCGAAAGCCTCCTGCAGGCTGACGAGCCTAACGCCAAGCTCACTTTTTCAGCTACCTCTTGAGCCTATCTTCGGCCAATTTTCGCATATCTAAACAGGGGATGTGAATACATCCTGCCCGATCTCCTCCTAGTGTGAGGGTGGATTTGATCGCGTCCCCTTTTCCTCCACCCCATTGCATCAGAGTCCTTCCTCTTGCAATTAAGTCCCGTCTGATGCAAAATCCAGAGCAATGTAGGATGCGATATGTCGCCCTTATCTCTCGCAATGCGGTTGGGGCGACGCATCCCCTTCCTCAATTCACCCAAAGGAACAAAAGTGGGCAGGAAACGCTCTCTAAACAGCTACGCAACCTCAGGGCGAAGTGCTCTTGCTGCACGACGGATATCACCTGGATGTCGCCTAGGTCGTACCCATCCCGCCAAAAGCTATTGTGCAGTTGCGGGAAGGTGGCTGATGGTGGATGCGAGAATGAAGTGGGGGCGGGTTGCTGACGCGGGTTAACCCCGCCCAAGGTTCATCCGCCGCAGCAAGTCGTGGTGTGTGCCAGTTCGGGGGAGGTGTAGGCGCGGTCCTGAAGGACCATTTTCGTACCCTCGGCTATCTCGACGCCAGCCACCGATTCGAAAGACCGCTTTCGGCTAAAAGGAGACCTTCACACTTTCTATTTCACTCTTCAGATCAGTTCACGACCTCAGAAATTGCCGTCTTACAGCTCAGGCGGACATCCGCTTGATTTTCGGCGAGACAGGCCAGCACTCTGCCTTCACCCAGCTCAACATCGCTGCATAAAGCAGCAATCTCGGCTCCGCATTCTTGGGCAATATAGGAAATTGCCTCCGATAGCGCTTCGAGTAGGGAAGCAGTTTGATACAAAGCATAAACACACTGGCCTGAAATCTGGTCCTCGTATGCGGCCATGCAGAACAACAACCGACCGTCACCCGGCGTCACATCGCTGCAATAGTTTACGATGTCGTTTGCACAAGCAATGAGCAAATGCTCAAGAAGAGCTTCCTCAACAAGCTCTCCCTGTGCCAGCGCGTAGGATCCTGAGAAAAATACAGCAAGAACGGCCACCCTCATCATTCTTTTTTTCATTTCTTTTTCCCCTTGTAGGCTATGCGTCCATCCCGGTTCGTCGGTGTCACGATCATTGGCTTGACCTCTAACCTAAACTACGGCGTGTACCAGACAGGTGAGGTATAGGACATATTCGGTTTACGGAACTTCAGAGTATCGCCTTTGTCCGTAGAAAACACAAGCAAAAATCGGCGGGCAGGTCATAATTTAGAAGGTGGACTCGTTCCTGGGGGCGGGTCAGTGACAGTACTCACAGCTTTTTTGTAGGTTGCCGGTACAGACTGTTCTAATGTTGATTTCGACCTCATCAATCCCACAACGGGCGAGTTGGTTGACTGACCTTCAGGCCTGTTTTTGTATCCTGGTGTCATCTGGAACGGGACTCCTGGCGACAGCGCGGCGCGTGTGTGAAGAAGGCAGGAGAGTCTTTGGAATAAAGCTCCCCCGACAATGCCCAGTCTAAAGCATCCCCTCGACAGGAATGAATTGCAAAACACGTCTCTATAAATCGCAAAGCACGTCCCACGGGGATGCCGTTATTGAAGCTTCGCTCCTTGAGAGAGTTTCTGAGGAAGAGCTGGAGAACTTTCAGCCCCAGGAGGTCCAGGAGAGCAACCGTGTGCTGGAAGAGGACATCGGAGGGGAAACGAACGGCATATACCCAAGTGCGAAGGCTTATGTTTCGGGATCCATCCGCCGGGTTGAGGAAAGAAAAAGCCCCGACATTAGACGGGGAGAAGAGCTGGTCAAACGCATAATCGATTCCATCGCTGAGAGTTCAGCTCTCCTTCTGTTGGCCACCGACCGCAGACAGGAATTTTCTTTGAGTACCCACTCTGTCAATGTGGCCATTTTATCACTTCGTCTTGCACAGACCTTGAAATACGAACCGCAAAATCAAGTAAGGGTGGGACTTGCTGCACTTTTACACGAAATTGGGGTGGTGGTGCTCCCCAAGCCAATGATCTACCCAACTGGGGAGGTCAGTCCGCAAGAATGGAAGCGGTCTGTACACGGCGCCAGGCTTTTACAAGAGTTCTGCCCAGATTACGATTGGCTTGCCGCAACTGTGGGACAAGTGTACGAACGAGAAGATGGAAGCGGATTTCCTCTGGGACTGGAGGGAGAAGGTATCCGTGAGGAGGCGAAAATTTTGGGCATCGTCGATGTTTTCGAGGCGTATATCCACGATCGGCCTTACCGCAAGGCGTCGACTGGCTATCAGTTACTCCACGAGTTAACCCGTGGCGAGACGAAAAGTTTTTCCGATCAAATCGTGAAGGCTTTCATGGCAAGTTTCTCTTTATATCCTTACAATGAGTACGTCGTCCTGAATACCGGCGAACTGGGGCAGGTCGTGGCGGTCAATGCGGAGAACGGATGGCGTCCCGTCATCAAGATCCTTTACGACAGCAAGGGAAGGCACGTAGACAAACCCAGAGAAACTGATTTGGCACAGAATTCGTTGCTGTTTATCACCAAGGCCGTTCCTTACCATGAGTTACCACCAGCGGGCTGAATCCTACGCCGTGAATGGCAACAATGCTGGCGCTTCAGGAGATCAGGCTACCTGAGCGGGGTCATATAGAAACCTCAATGGGGGATGGGACGATTCTACCCACCACTCAGAGCATCAAATTCCTCCGCCGCAGGTCTTGGATTTGGGTCCCGGTCAGGGATGGGTCTCAGTGGCTAAACTCCTTTGTTTAGGGAATTCCCAGCCCATGGGGTGCCGAGGGCTACTTGCGATGGAAGCTGGATTACTACGAAGAGAGAGCAACACGTGGGGAGTATGTCTTAGCGAGTACCCTTGTCCATGACCTTGCACACCTTGGTGAGAAGGACCAAGCCTTTGAATGGTTGGAGAAAGCCTACCCACAACGCGATAGTAATTTGATGTATCTAAAAAAAAGCCCTTTCTCGATCCCCTCCGCTCCGACCCTCGCTTCCAAGACCTGCTTCAGCGGATGAATCTGAGGCCTTAGCCCACAGGGAACGAGTTCAGGGTGGCGGTTCAGCGTTGTTGCAGTTCTGATTGGGAACCCCTTTGCTTGAGTGCCTTTTTCACCAGTTCTGCCTCCCGCAACCTGGAGCGTTCACGATAGGCCGCCTCAAGTGAGGCCAGAAAGCCGGCCCCTATTTCAGGATCGTCCAGCCCCACCAGGTAGGGCACCGGCCCGGCCGTGGAGGCGTCGAGCAACTCCTTGTTGAGTCGTCCTGTGTCGACAGGCAAGTACCAGGGAGCTGAGAATTCGATGCGCATATTGTCATCGGTGTTTAGAGTCGATCCCGCGGCAAGAGCGCGGATCTCCTTCTCTCCAATCTTGAAGTAACTGATCAGATCGGCGACTTCGTGGATGTCCACTCTGGCCAGGTCCCGGGCCACTTCCGGCCTGCTCATGCGCCGCTGAAAAGCCGGCAGGTCAAGGGGAAGGGGCGCATCCGAACCGAGGACGACCAGGTCACTCTCCTCGATGGTTGAGAAGATCTGCACGTGAGGAAAAACTGACGTAAAGGAGGCTAATATGGCCCGTAAATCATCCGGCGGGAGAGTATAAAGCTCTAGCCACTGCCCCAAAATACCCTTAGGACGCAACCTTTTCCGTGCGACTTCAAAGAACTCCCGGGTAAACAGATTGGAAACTCCCGTTATCCATGGGTTGGGAGGCTCGGAGATGATCACATCAAAGTGGCGACTGGTCATGGTGAGGTAGTTGCGCCCATCCGCTGTGACTGCCTCGGTCCGTGAATCCGAGAGGGGACGATTGTTCACGTCCTCGAAGTAACGGGACGCTTTGAGCACCCCCGATTCAAGCTCCAGCAACACCAGTGACCGAATAGGATACTGCAGCGCCGAGCCCGCAGTCATGCCACTGCCCATCCCGATCACACACACATCGCGAGGTTCCGGATGCAAAAGAAGAGGGAAATGGGCCAGCAATAACTGGGTTGGGATATCGGCATGGCTTGAGGCGTCGATCTTGCCATTGTTGATCAGCAAGACGTCCTGGCCGTCGTAAAGTACCGAGATCGTTGTGGTCAGGCCCTCTTCGTAAAAAAGTAACTGGTAATCCCCTTCAGTGATGTTCCAGAAGTCCTCATCCGAGAAGTCGCTCTCCAGAGAGTTGGCGTATTGGTACATGCCGCTCGACATCAGCAGGGAGTTCCAAGCCGGAGGCATGGCCATGATCATACCCACCAGTCCCAGGGGCAACAAACAGGCCAACACTCGAGTTCTTAAAGAGGATGCAATGAACAATGAAACCAGCGCTGCCACATAAAGGTTCATGCTGATGGCGGAGACAATGGTGGTGCGAATTCCCAAAAGAGCGAGCAGAATGAATCCCCCGGAAAAGGCACCCAGGATGGCGCCGGTCGTGTTCACAAAGTAGAGATTCCCAACCAGGCGGCCCACGCCCTGAGCAGAACGGGAGAAGAAAGCGACCACTAGAGGAAACATGCTCCCCATGGCGAAGGTCGAAGGGAAAATGATGAGGGCCGCCAAGGCAAAACTCAACAGGTAAACCCAGGTGGGATCAGCATTCAACCAGTGATAGCCCCGGGTGAAATAGTAGGGCAAACTGTTGACCAGGCTGGTGGTGGCATATGCCGCACAGCCGATGAATACCTGTGTCAGCACGATCCACCAGGCCAGCGAGCCTTTGAAACGCCCGATCCACCGTGAGGTGGCCAGGCTTCCAAGGGCAATACCGGACAGAAAGGTGGCCAGAATAATGGTGAAGGCGTAGACCGAAGACCCGATCACCAGGCTCAAGGTGCGACTCCAGGCCACCTGGTACACCATCGAGGTAAACCCCGAGACCAGAAGTGCCGTCAAGACAGCAACTCGCACCCAACCCCCCGTCAATTTTAATCCCTGCGGCGAGGGCGGTTCCTCAGTCGGGTCCCCTTCTTCGATACCTGTTTCCGCCGCCCCGGCCATCCGTTCCAGAGACCAGACGCCCAAAGCCAGCAGTACGTTGACTGCTGCGGTGGCGAACAGAGTTTTCGTCACCCCCAGGGTGGGCAACAACAGAAACCCGGCCAGAAGCGTTCCCAAGACGGCGCCCAGGGTGTTCATCCCGTACAGTGCACCCACGCGCCGACCGGCCTGATGAGAATGGTGCACACAAGCCTGGGACAAAACAGGCAGGGTGGCGCCCATCAGGGCCGTCGGAACAAAGAGAAGCAGGAAGGTGAAGGCGAACTGCAGGAGATTAAAGGTCAGGAATTGGGGATGAAACTGCTGCCAGACCACTCGATACAGCGGCTCAATCACCTGCAAGCCGACGGGAAGCAGGACTGCGGAGAGGGCGATTCCCAACTCCAACAGGGCATAGGCCACCAGCGGACGGGTCATTCGCGACGAGTACCGACCCGCTGCCTGGGCGCCAAAGGCCAGGCCAGCCATGAAGCCCGTCACCACCGTGCTGATCGCCAAACTGGTCGATCCCAGTCTCAGGATCAACATCCGCACCCACACGACCTCGTAGACCAAGGCCGTGGCGCCCGACAAAAGAACGAAGATCAAGAGGCCGGGGAACAACAGGGGTGAATCCCCTCTTCTGCCGTTTGGGTGGTCTTGCTTCTGAAGGTGCTGACGAGCTTCCATGTCAGAGTTCTTCTGGATTCGCTTTCAACTTCACAAAGTTTACCCCACTTGACACCGACCCAAGAGAAATGAAAAGGGATCCCGGATCAGACTCATTTACCAAAAGAGACGCTGAATCAACCAAAGGGCACCCAGACAAAAGAGCACCGAGGAGAGTCCCTGGATGGCCCGCGGCCGCCAGGAAGCTTTTGCCATGGCCAGGATGGCTGGAAAAGTGAGTGCCACAATGATCACTTGAGCCACTTCGATCCCCACATTGAAGGAAAGCAGTGCCGTGATGAACTGTGGCGGCGGCAGTTCCAATACTTGCAAGCCTTCGGCAAAGGCCAGGCCATGGATCAAGCCAAAGCCAAAACTAATCAGCCAGCGCTTGGCCGGAAACCAGGAAAAAAAGTTTTCCAGAGCAACATACATGATGCTGAGAGCGATGAGCGGTTCCACGATTCGAGAAGCCACCTCCACCCATTGCAATGCGGCCAGTGCCAGTGAGAAGCTGTGGGCAAGGGTAAAGGCAGTCACCACCGTCAGGATATTGGAGAAACGGGTGGCCACCAGAAGCAGGCCGATCAGGAACAGGATATGGTCATAACCGCTAAAGATGTGCTCCGCACCCAGTCGGCCAAAACTATAAAGTGTCTCCCCTAAGCCTGCAACGAATTGAGCGGAGCGACCTCGGCCACCCTCATACACAAACGTGTTGGAGGGTGTAAAGACAAAGGGACGGGAGAAGCCCCCGAAGTGAATCTTGGCAAAATTATGGTGACGAATGTCGACTGCGTCCAGCAGATGACAGCGCATCGTGAACTCTCTCAAAGGATGGGGGGATGGGAAAACGAGTTGGGCAAAAAGGAAGAGTTCCGGTTCGCTTCTGTCGACAACCTCTTGCTCCCCAATGTCGAGCGACTCGACCCGCAGAGGAAGATCAACATCCCGGCTGATCACTTCGACTTTCTGTCGCAGATAGTCGGTCAATAGTTCCCGGCCAGCCTGCAATTCTCCCGGATCGACTTTTCCATCCTGATTGGTGTCCAGAGGCACGGCCAGCAGCAGCTCTTTGACCAGGATCTGAATTTCCTGTCGGATTTCAGTCTCCTCGACAGTGATCTGCGAGTAGCTGACATTGCCAGCGTGGGGAAATCCCAGAGCGGGAAAGAGAAAGATGAAAAGCGTCGAGCAGAGCAGGCAAAGGGCCCTCGACCCGAAAGCGAGTGGCAGGAATCTCCGGAATGTGGGAGGCACCTCAGGTGCCGAATCCGAAAACCCGGGGGCTGATTTGTGGGCTGTTCGGCACCTGAGGTGCCTCCCACATTCCGGAGGTCTTCGCCATCCTAACTGTTCGGGCGAGCCACTCGTCTTCCCCATTTGCAAGTGCTCTACTCGTCGTCGAGACGAACAACCCTCAGTGTGGGCCGGGCACTCAGGCGGTCATACAAGCCGACGGTCTGGCGCGCTGCAGGATCGTAGACGAATGAGAAGAACTCGCAGTTGTGAATGGTGTCGGCGATTTGGCTGCCCACCGAATAAGCGGGCGCCCACGGGTCGGATCGATGCAGATGACTCTCGGAGATGGTGTAGACGGTCCCTTCGATGTGAGCCGGGCCGCGATCGCTGTCGATTTTGATTTTGCCATTGGCCGCAAGGGCAGGATAACGGGACCAGCGGATGTCAAAATCGGCGGGATTATTCGCCGTGGTGTTATTGTAGGCAAAGTCGAGGAAACCATCAGCGTCATTGTCATAGAGGCTATCGTCAAGGGGAACAAACCAGGGCGTCTGGCGATCTTCCCAGGCCAGGAGCTCAACGGCAGACTTCACATGAGCACTTCCGTTGACGATGAGTGAACCCTCGACTCGCACCAAAGTATCAAAGGGCTGATTAATTACCATGTCTCCTTCGATATAGAAGACCGAATCATTGTCCTTAAAGCGGGTGTCAGCTGGCTGACCGTTCCCAGTCCATGAGAAAATGATTTCATAGGTTTCGTTTGCACCCGTGCCCGCTGCACAGGGGTAAGTCGGGCAACCCGCCTCAACCGTCCCCAACTCAACCAGGTAGTCCGGGTTATCGCCGTTTGGAATTCGAACGACGCGGTGATTGGTAGAATTCCGGTGCATCACCTCAATCGGAAGGTCTCCTTCGTCAAGTGAACCCGGATATTCGCTAGCCGGCAGCAAATATACAGCGGTATCACTGGCGGGCTGGGTCACGGCGAAATCCCGGGCGTTGTCCATGAGCGTGGAAAATTCGCTGGCGGTCATCGATCGACCCGCTGCGTCGGCGATCTCTTTTACCTCGTACAGCTCAAAAATTGGGAACTCCTTGAGGGGAGGACCGGGGATCGCTTGATTCACTGGAGCACTCCCCACCACGGGCGAGGGATTGGGATCGCCCTGGAAGCCCATTTCGGTAAGGATCGTGTCCGAGACAGTACCGTCACCGTCGGCCGGACCGGTATTCGGTGAAATGTACTGGACCGCCTGAACCGGCCCGTCGATCTTCACCCCCTTATCGATCAGAATTCCGCTATTGGAGAAGACAGAGGTCACCAAGTTAATGCCCCAATTGGTGTGGTTGTGGTTGTCAAAATGAACATAGTTCCCGTAAATGGCATATTTAAGTGCTTCGACCACCTCATTCGTTCTGATGATGGCAGAGACCCGGCGCGTGTATCCCTGATCATAGGAAACCTCAGACGCCAGTTGGAACTGGTAATCGCCCTGTGTCGCATCAGTCAGCTTCACCGTGTAAGGGATACCTCCAATCGTCCCCGTGTAGTCGATTGTGCCGTTGTGCGCTGCATTCCCAAATACGTCAGTAAGATGGTCTTCAAGGCCTGTGATGGTGTCAGGGGGATCATTCCCACCCATGGTGGCTTCCATTTGGAAGAGGACCGTGTTCAGGGCGGCCAGAGCAGTCCCGTAAGCTTCCTCATGGGCGCCAACGAGCCTCGACTGTCGTGAGGTGGAGATAATAGACACGGTCACCGCACCCACAAGAATCGTACTCACCAGGGCCAGAAACATCACCAAAATCAAGCCCACACCCCTTTGGCTCTCTCTCTTTAGCTTACCCATTGCCCTATTTTGGGTTCCCTCCATTGTTTCTCCCTCCATCACTGGTGTTTCACAGTCCTGCCAGGTGCCTAGCCAACTGGCCTTGACCGTCCTTGTCCTGGTCCTGGTCCACATCACTCATCGGTCCCTTCACTCTTGCCCTCTCGCCCCTGACCCTTTCCCTCTTTGGTAGCGTGACCTGTTCCCTTGGTTCCCTTTTTAGCTGAAGTTGAGTCTTTTGTACCCTTCTTTTTGGCCGTTGTCCCGGCGCCGGAGTCCTCACCCGTGGAACCATCCACCTCGGACTCCAAGATCCCGCGAAGGATGGTGAACATTTCCCGCTCAAGGACCTGGCCGCTGACCGGATCCGTCACCGTGACCTTCACTCCCACCAACTTGTAGTCCAGGATAGTGCCGGTGTTGGGATCGAGTACCTGGTCCCAATCGTTGGCGCCGGTCCCGTCAGCCGCATCATCGATAGCCTCTACCGTGACGGTGCGTGTGGCTAAGGAGAAAGTGAGTTGAACGGAATCGGAAAGCAGGAAGTCCTCGCCGTTGGTATAGGCCTCAGGACTATAAATGGGGTCTCTCTCAAAGTAGCCCGGCCCGGACGTATCCCCCGGATTTTCTGGGATGATCCCCACCGCACCGTAGCTCATGATCTGATGAATTTCCTCAAGCTTTTGGCGGGCCGCATTCATCACTTCTGTCTCACGCTGATTGACTTCGGTGGCGCGGGTACTGATGTCCAGGAGAGGAGCTAGTCCCAGAATCACGATCAGCAAAAGGAGCATGGCCAGCATGGCCTCCAGGAGACTAAACCCCTTGTCCAGTTTCCCGGCAGGCTGACTCTGTTTTCCCTGATTCGTTTTGCCAAGAAGTGCCATTCGAGTGAGCTCCTAGTCCACCTGCGTGGGGTCGCTGGCATCGGCCAGCCCAACGATCCCGTTTATACGAAAGAGCTCGATGGCCCTCGGCGTAATCTGGGTAGAGAGGTCATGCGTCAAAATAGCGCCACGGGCCCCAGTACCGACGACGTGAATCGTGATACCCACTGAATCGATGACCCCCACTTCAGCAGCATCATCGATGATGGCGTTGGCAGTGACCAGATTGCCCAATTCCACCTCGCTCAAGACTCCATCGTCGTTGCTATCCGAGAGCAGGGCAGTCGCGCCTTTAGCCAAATAAGTGAAGGTGTCTATGTTGTCGGCACTCAGGGGGCCGTTGGGATCCCCGA